>Ga0101944_10002904_pt1 | contig 25775 bp, 25 predicted proteins | sample DewCreD2012metaG_FD_75245 | JGI IMG/M metagenome (GOLD analysis project Ga0101944, IMG submission 75245) | Hot spring sediment bacterial and archeal communities from British Columbia, Canada, to study Microbial Dark Matter (Phase II) - Dewar... ... | reverse complement strand
ACCAAAGAGGTCTTCTAACCAGGTAATCAACTCACCGCGATAACTGCCGTCTGCCCAGATAAGCTCCAAGCGTTGGACAACTTCTTTTTCGAGACCGATCGTTTTCAGCAAGGCTTTGGCGCCCTCGCGGTCTTGCACATTGCCAGCCGTGACCACCACCTTGAGAATCAGCCCCAGGGTATCAACCAAGATATGCCTTTTCCGTCCTGTCACCTGCTTACCCGCATCATAACCGCGTTCCAAGCCGCCTTCCGAAGTCTTGATGGATTGACTATCCAAGATGGCGGCACTTGGTCGACGCTTCTTGCCAAACTGTAAGCGGACTTTTGCCCGCAAAATGCGGTTCAAGCGTTCCCACAAGCCCGCCTTACACCACAGGCGAAAGTAATGGTAGACCGTCTTCCAAGGCGGCAGGTCACCTGGCAGCATGCGCCAGGAACACCCGCTTTGCAAAATGTAGAAAATAGCGTTCAAGATCCTTCGCCAGCCGTGTTCGCGGGGACGCCCCGTTGGCGCTTCCGCAGGCAGGTATGGTCGAATTTTCGACCATTGTGTATCATTCAGGTCGGTTGGGTAAATTTGTTGAGATTTGTTCATCCCACAAGTTTGCCCAACCTCCCCTATTTTTGCAAGTTTTCAGACACTCTCTTAACGGGAGAACATCAAACCCTTAGCCACGGATTTCACGAATTCACACGGATCGTCTAAAAAATACGAGTCGTAATCCCTCCAGAAACGGGAGAGCCATTCTCTCTATGTTCTGGCGGTGAAAGAAGGTGTAACCAACTGCCAATTGACTCTCTGGGTGGAAATGCTGTATAGTGTATATATCAAATTTCGATATATTGAAGGGAGTGCGCCATGAGAGCCTCAACTCGAATTTTTGGCATGTTGATTTGGCTGGGGGCGTTGGTCGTTGCCGGGTCCATCATCCTGGCGTTGACCGCTGCCCGTGTGGGCGAGCATCGCTCCAGCACCTACGGCTATGCCTACTATTTGTTCCAGCAGGGCTGGGGCGGCGAAATTGGCATCATCCCTCCTGCGTTTTCGCTGGAAAGAACTTATAAAGAGACACAGTACAACAAGGACGCAAAGCAATACGAGGAGGTCGAAAAGACCGAACGCTACACTCTTGTGCCAAAAGCCATCAAAATTGACACTACGCTGGATTACGCCGAAAAAATCCGCAGCCTGCTGGTGTTCAACGCCTTCGAAGTGCACAACCGGGAGGTTTACACTATTGTCAACAATACGCAATACACGGGGGCGCTGCAGGTCAAGGTAAGCACTCCGGAGAATGCCAACCTGCTGTACGACTACACCATTGCCATCCCTTCCAAGGGAAACCTGACCATTCGCCCGGTGATGGATGGTTCGGTGACACTGCTTCCTGCACTGGAGCCGGGCGAGGAAGTGGAAGTGGTCATCACCTATGCCACCAAGGGCATGGATATTTACAAATACAACCTGTCTGCCTATCGCAACAACGTCATTCAGGAACTGACGGCAAACATCAAGTTGAACACGGACAATTACGCCATTTACCGCGAGGGCATTCCACACACCGAAACAACCACTCCCGAGGGCGCCGTTCTGCGTTTTGATGTGAAGGATTTTTCCACCACGCAGGATCTGGGCGTGGCGTTTCTCGAAAAACAGCAATATCTCAACCAAATTCAAAGCCTGATGCGCTTCTCGCCGATTTCCCTGGCGCTTTTGCTGTTGGTTACGTTCATGTTCGCGCAGATATTCGACGTGAGGTTCAACGCCTTTCACTATCTCTTCCTCGGGATGATTGACGTTTTCTATTATCTCTTCGTCGCTTATCTGATCCGTTTCTTCGGCATCATCCCGACCTTTGGCATCTCGATTGTGTTGACCACCATCATGTTCTTCCTGTATGCCCCCAATGTGTTCGGCAGGTGGTTTGCCTTCCGTGTAGTGGGAGTGTACCTGTTCCTGTTGACGGTGATCTTCTCGCTGATCTTCCTGATGCCCATCTTCCAGGGACTGCTGTTCGTCGTCCTGATCTTTGTGATTTTCATGTCGCTGATGATTTTCGTGGGACGTTCGGACATTTCCAAATGGCACATCGTGAGCGGATAAGGGCGTATAATCCGGCAAACCCACGAAAGGAGAGGTCCCCCCATGCAATATTTCAGTTTCAATGACGCGATGCGTTTCAGGATGGCAACCCAGCAGGAGGACACCAACGCCAAAGTACAGGTCTTTCTCGGCGTCTTTCTCGGCGTCATCCTGCGCTGGATCTATGGAATTGCCGTGGAGGTCATCAAGAATCAAGCCCCCTGGGATTTTGGAACATGGCCCACAATCATCGCCCGGCTGGTGGTGGCGCTGATCACGACCTTCTTCGTCTTCTCCGGCTACTGGCAGAAGGCGAAGGATATGCCGCCCAGTTGGCGGTTCTGGAATGCGCTGGCATACGGCATCTCCATTGACGCTCTCGTCGGTCCGTGGATGGGGTAAGTGCTGATGTTATGCACCGTCCCGAAGGTTGGGAAGAAAGTCAAACCTGAATTACGAGAACCTATGGGACGTTTTGCGTAAGGTGAGCGGGGCTAAAGCCGCCATGCTCAGCGCATGGAAGTCCGCTCAAGCGGACTCGGAGTCGGCTTCGAGCCGACTTCCATGAACTGAGGCGGGACTTTAGTCCAACGAACAAGCGTGCAGGCAACATGGCTGAATAGATACAAATTACGACTACTCGCTTGGCATTGTGCGGGAACAAAAAGAGAGAAGGCAGTAACGCCTTCTCTCTTTTTTGTCTACGATTCACCTGGCGGCTATTCGTCCTTTGTGCCGGAGGTTTTCGCAGTGGATTTGCTTTCGCTTTTTGCCGGCTTGCTATCACGCGATTCACTTCCCGAAGGAGACCTGTGGTCGGTGGCATAGAAACCCGAGCCCTTGAAGATGATCTTGGTGGGGGTAATCACCCGCCGGACGGATTTCTGCCGGCATTCCGGACAGGTCTTCAACGGCTGGTCGTGAAACGACTGATGTTTCTCGAATTGCACACCACATGAATCACAGCGATAGGTATAAACAGGCATGGTACTTTCTCCTTACTTTCTAAATGCGCGGGCATTATAGCGTGCCAATGTTAGCGTGACAAGGGATGGGACATAAGAGTTCCGTTAACAATCTCTTCTTGATGGGCAGTAAGGAGAGAGTGTCGCAGCGGGGAACAGGAGAATTGGGATAAGACAGGCGCCGGCGGGGGACGAGGCGGGGAAGTCTCCGTTTCAGATTCAGAGCGGGTGATTGAGGTCCCAGAGGATGCGCAAGCCGTCGAGCGTAAGCCAAGGGGCGATGATTTGGATGACGTCGGTTTCCTGGGCGATGATTTCCGCCAGCCCGCCGGTGGCAATGACTTTCATGGCGGGACCAAGTTCTTTGCGGAAGCGTTCGACCATGCCCTCGACCATGCAGACGTAGCCGAACAGCAGACCCGACTGCATGGCGTGGACGGTGTTGCTGCCGATGATGGAGGGCGGACGCTGGAGGTCTATGCGCGGCAGTTTGGCGGCACGGGTGAAGAGCGCCTCGGCGGCAAGGTTGATGCCGGCGGTGATGGCGCCGCCGAGATATTCGCCATCCTTGGTGATGGCGTTGAAGGTGGTGGCGGTGCCAAAGTCTATGACGCAGGCGGGACCTTTGTAGAGGTACATGACGGCGACGGCGTCGGCGATGCGGTCCGCGCCGACGGCGCGCGGGTCGTCGTAGCGGACTTTGATGCCGGTCTTGATGCCCACATCCACCACGAAGGGATTCTGGTTGAGGTATTCGCGGCACGCCTGAATGACGCGGCTGGTGAGTTGCGGCACCACCGAAGCCAGGCAGATGCCGGTCAGTTCGCTCGATGAGCGTTTGGCGTTTTGCAGCAGCCCCTGAAACTGCAAGCCGTATTCGTCGGGCATGCGGGCGTGATCGGTGGCGAGTCGCCAATGCGCCGTCAGGTTGTTGCCGTCGTACAAGCCAAGGGTGAGGTTGGTGTTGCCGATGTCTATGGCGAGCAGCATGGAGTAAGTATACCTGCCTCGCTGTGAGACTGTCTACGGTTTGATCGCCTCGATGATTTCGGCGACCATGTCATATTTGTGGAACTGCGGCATGATATAGACGCCTCGTGCCCACGCCTTGAACTGCTCTGCCAGTTCCACCGCAATCTCCACCCCGGCTTTGGCGCCCTCCTCGCCGGCGGCTTCGATGCGGCTGCGCATTTCTTCGGGGATGAAGATGCCCGGCACTTCATGATGCAGGAAGTTGGCGTGACGCACGCTCACCAGCGGCAGGATGCCCGCCAGGATGGGCTTGTCCAATTTGCCGTATTTTGCCTCGTACGCCTCCAGCACGCGCGGACCGTCGTTCGGGTTGTAGACCGGCTGGGTGAGGAAGAAATCTGCCCCTGCCTTGACCTTGCGGTGCAGGTTCTTGACTTCGTTCTCCAAATCGGGCGGACACAGGTTGAGCGCCGCGCCGACGAAAAAATTGGTCGGCTGACCGATGCTCGTGCCGGAGTGATCCACGCCGGCGTTGAATCCCTGCTTGATAAGTTTGATAAGACCGGAGGGGACGAGGTCGTAGTTATCCATCGCTTCGGGGTAGTCGCCGATGGAAGTCGGGTCGCCCATGACCACGAAGACGTTGCGGATGCCGAGGGCATGAGCGGCGAGCAGGTCGCCCTGCACGCGCAGGAGGTTGCGTCCGCGCGTGGGGAAGTGGAGCGTGGTTTCGACGCCCACCTGCCGCTGGACCACTTCACACACCGCCCAGGCAGACATGCGCATCCGCGCCATCGGGGAGTCGGCAACGTTGATGACATCGGCGCCGGCATCGGCGAGGAGGGAGGCGCCGGCGATGAGTTTGTGAGTGGAGAGTCCGCGCGGCGGGTCCATCTCGACGCAGATGGCGAATCCGCCTGCCATCAATTTCTGGGCGAGTTTCGTCGGCTGCTCCTGCGCTATCTCGACGAGTTCCTCCTGCGGAAGGATGACGATGTGCGAAAGGTCAATGGGCGGATTGGTATCGAGGGCGCGGCGCATGGCGGCGATGTGCTGAGGGGTGGTGCCGCAGCAACCGCCCACCACGCACGCCCCCGCCTCGCGGAACGACAGCGCATAATCGCCGAAGTATTCGGCGTCGGCGGGGTACATGATGCGTCCGCCCACCTGTTCGGGCCAGCCGGCATTGGGCTTCACCCAAAACTTCACGTCCTGTTCGGAGACCGCCTGACGCATTTGCTTCAAAATCCGCAACAGTTGCGAGGGTCCGCCGGAGCAGTTGACGCCGATGACATCTGCGCCCGCCTCGCGAAGCGTGCGCGCCACCTTGGCGGGATGGTCGCCCAGCAGGGTGCGGTCATCCCGCGTGAAGGTGACCGTCGCCACGACGGGCAGGTCGCAGACTTCCCTTGCGGCTTTGATGGCTTCGCGGATTTCGTAGAGGTCGCTCATCGTTTCGATGACGATGAGGTCTGCGCCTGCCTCTGCCAGCGCCTGAATCTGTTCCGCGAACGCTTCGCGCGCCTGCTCGGGCTGGACTCTGCCAAAGGGGGCGATTCTCACCCCCAGCGGACCCACGTCTCCCGCCACCAGCACATCCTTGAACGAGGCGGCAACAACGCGCTTTGCCAGTTCCACGCCTTTTTGATTGATTTCGCGCACATCGTCCTGCAAGCCGTGTTTGCTCAATTTGTAGCGGTTGGCGCCAAAGGTGTTGGTGATGATAATCTGCGCGCCGGCTTCGATGTATTCGCGGTGTATTTCGGCAACTGCCGCAGGATTGGTGACGTTAAGTTCGTCGAAGCACTTGTCGAAACCGACGCCGCGCGCGTGGAGCATGGTGCCCATCGCGCCGTCGGCGAGCAGGGTTTGGGAGGAGAGGAGTTGGAGGAAAGAGTCTCTTTGCATTTTGTAGGTTTATCCTGATTGGTTGGTTTATGCTCGACACTAGAGAGTGTCTCTTACGCTGTCCGACGCTGGAGAGCGTCTCTACCTTGTTGTCGCGCAGCGGACGTTCTCTAACGTCCGCTGAACTCACGAATGGACATGCGGGCTTTAAATTCCTCGTACAAAAAAACAGGCGTCAAAATCATCAGCGGGTAGGCAAGCCAGATGAAGATGTACCAGGCTTCGACGGCGTCCTGAAGCGGCTGGCGGATGTAGTAGAGCAGGCTGATCCAGGGAAACCAGATGAGGAGTCCGAATAAAGTCCAAGAGAGAAAGGGGGGAATCCTGCGGTCTGCGATGATGTCTTTGCCCAGCAGGGCGAGGAGCGGGACGAAGGCAACGAGGTCGTAATCTGCTGTGTGAGGGACGAAAACGGCATTGAGCGCAAGCGATGCGGCAACGGCAAGGTCGGCGTCGCGGCGGCGCAGGCTGCGGAGGAGGAGAAGCAGGGAGAGGGCAAGCCAGCCCAGTCCTGAGAGAGAAGCGGCGCGGGTCCAGTCCCAGGCGACGGCGTTTTCAGAGGCGTATCCCGAAATGTCGCGGAGGAAATCGGGGATCCACCAGCCGAGCATCAGGGTGGGGGGCAGGTAGAGGATGAGGGAGGCAATCCCAAAAGAGAGCAGGGTCTTCGAGTTGGCGCGGTAGGCGAAAAAGAGAATCGCCAGCGGCAGGAGGGTGAGCGAAAATTTGATGAGGCAGAGCGCGCCAAAGACGCCCGCCGCAACATGCCGCTGATGTTTGAGCGCGAACCACGCCAGCGCGAGCATGCCGATGCTGAAGAGGGAGTATTGCCCCAGCAGGTAGTTGGAGTAGGCGGGACGAAAGGCAATACCGCTGAGAAGAAGAAGGGGTAATAGCGCGAGGCGGGCTTTGGGCGGGATTGGAACGGAGGCTGCCCACCCAAGAAGCAGGGCAGACCACAGCGCCCAGAGAAAGGCGCACCACAACACGGCGGCGGTTTCGAGGGAGAGACCGGCGAGGACGAACGGGAGGAGCAATGTGACCACCGCCGGCGGGTAGTAGAAACCGAAAGGGTTGCCGCTGGGGACATCCGTCTTGCCGTACACCGCCTGCCAGATTTTTTGGCGGGTCTCGAAACTGTAGGGGCTTTCGCCATTCAAAACAGATTGAGCGCCCACCCAGCGCGGGTAGAGGTCCACGCCGAGGGTCATGGTGGTGCCGCGCAGGGCGTCTTGAAGATAGCCCATGAGAAAGATGCCGGCAAGGAAGAAACCCGCAAAGGCAAGCAGGGAGATTTTGAACGTATCGGTTTTCATGCGAAGTATTGCAAGAGCACCACAATCCACATGCCAATGACGGCGGCGGCGGCTTCCCAGGGTTTAGGCGCCAGCGCCAGAAATGCTCCGATCCATGAATGAAGCAGGAGATACGGGGAAAGCATGGGAGAAGCCATCATCGAGTAGCGGATGTCATTTTTTCGGACGGCGGCGACTGTCAATGCCAAGCCGATAGGGAGTGCCAGGGGCAGGAGGCTGGCGTTGATGGCGATTTCGTCCAGGCTGGGGATTGCCAGAAACCAGGGTCCAAAAATGACCACAGACAACACGGATGCCACCCCAACGGGCAAAAAGGTCCTCAGCACGCGCAGGATGCCTCCCTTTTGCCATTCAGCGGCGAACAGATAGAGGACGACGATCATACCGACCTGAGGCTTGATCGCCAGGAAAAACAATCCCAGCCACGGCGGGAGGACGACGCCCAGCACGGTCAGCCAGTCGAGGGTGCCGTTCAGGATGCCGTGCAAAGCGGGCGGAGAAAGGAGCAACAATCCGATGGTCAATTTGCTGGCTCCCAGTTTGTGCGCCACATAGGCATAGACTGCCAAAGCCGCGATGACCATCACTGCCCGCCCCACGTTCTCCGGCAGAATGGCAAACGGGATGAGCAGGATGGCGGTCCAGGGCGGGTTGAAAAAGCCTTCGGCGTTGTAGGGTGACCGTCCGTGCAGGATTTCGAGCGCGGCGGGACGGAAGGCGCCGTGAAAGTCCACAGCGGGGGGCAGGTAGGCGGCTAACAAGGCGGTAAGCAATACAAATGCCGAGACCAAGAAAAGGATTTGAAGATTTTTCCTTGGGGCAAGTTGATTGTTGCTCATGTGCGACCTTGTATGTTGTAGATGGCTAACGCCTGCGCCCTTGCACAGGCATTTTTATCTCATCAATTGCTCGACGCGCGATTCGCCGACACTGTAATACTTTGCCTGCGGATGGTGAATGATGATCGCCGCGGTAGACTGTTCGGGAATCAATTGATACGCTGCGCTCAGGCTCATGCCGAGTTCCTTTTCGGCGGGCAGGAGGTCGAAGACTTTGCGGTGGTCTTCCAGTTCGGGAATGGCGGGGTAGCCCCACGAGTAGCGCTTGCCCTGCCCTTCGGGGATGCCAAGTTCGCGGCGGATGTGTTCGTGCAGATAGTTCGCCGTCGCTTCCGCCGCCTGAACGGCGAGTCCGTGCGTGAAGTAGGCTTCGGTGTAGTCGTGAGCAGACTGGAGTTTGTCGAAGCGTTCGGTCGCTTCCTGCCCAACCGTCACCACTTGGAAGGCGACCACATCCATTTGACCAGACTCGACGGAGGCGAAGTAGTCGGCGAGGCAGAGGTGGTCGTCGTGGGGTTGGCGGGGGAAGGTGAAGCGAGTTAGGGGATAGGGGTTAGGAGTTAGATTGACCGGGTCGTAGATGAGGAGGTCGTCGCCGTCGGATTGGCAGGGGAAGACGCCATAGACGCCCTGGGGTTTGAGCCACTTTTCGCGCAGCGCTTCTTTCTTCATCCGTTGCAGGCGCGCGTCGAATTCGGCTTTCAACTTGTCCCATTCTTCGCCGTGCGTGTTTTTGGCTCCCCACGAGAGGCGGTAGAGTTCGTTGATGTTGAGGTGCGTGAGGACGATTTCGAGCGGCATGTTCTTGACGACGCGCACGCCGAATTTGGAGAGGGGGATGGTGAGGGGCGCTGGTTGAATGTTGGAGCGTTGTCCCGTATTGCGTACTGTGTGTTGCGTGGCTCTGCCCAGTTCCATTTCGGATTCTTTGACAGTTTTGGCGAGGAGGGCGGGACGTTTCTCGTTGTCAATGAGTTGATCCATCGTTTCCAAGCCCTCGAAGGCGTCTTTGCAGTAGAAGACGCCGGGCTCGTAGAGGTCTCCGCTTTCGGTTTGGAGGATGCGGCGACCAAAACGGCGGTTGATCGCCGCGCCGCCGACGAGGACAGGGAAGCGGAGTCCGCGGCGGTGGAGTTCGTTGACGATGAGCGGCATCTGTTTCGAGGTCGAGACGAGAAGCGCAGAAAGTCCGATGGCGGTGGCGTTGACTTCCACAGCCTTGGTGATGATCGTCTCTGCGGGGACCTGCTTGCCGAGGTCAATCACGTCGTAGCCGTTGTTGGAGAGGATCGTTTTGACGAGGTTCTTGCCGATGTCATGCACGTCGCCATAGACGGTGGCGAGGACGACCAGTCCCTTGCTCACGCCTTCCTTCTTTTCGAGGTAGTTTTCGAGGTGGGCGACGGCTTTCTTCATCACTTCGGCGGATTGCAGCACGAAGGGCAGGATGAGTTCGCCCGCGCCGAATTTGTCGCCGACTTCTTTCATGGCGGGGAGCAGGACGGTGTTGAGGGTGTGGACGGCGGTTTCGTGGGTGGTTGGTAATTGGTAATTGGTAATTGGAGATTGGACGTTTTGCGTGGAGATTGCGCGATTGATGATTTCATCTATGTCGGATTCGACGCCGTCTTTTTTGCGATGGACGATCTTCCAGTGCAGGCGCTGTTCGGGCGTCATGCCTTCGGTGGGATCGGCAAGAGTCGACTCGGTGGTGGGCGTGACCTTCTCGTAGTATTCGATGTAGCGCTGGAGCGCGTCGGGGCGGCGGTTGAAGATGAGGTCTTCGGCGAGGGCGCGTTCTTCGGCAGGGATGTCGGCGTAGGCGGTGACGTGGGCGGGGTTGACGATTGCCATGTCCAAGCCAGCCTGCACGCAGTGGTAGAGCATGACCGAGTTCAGCACGGGGCGGGCGTGCGGCGCCAGCCCAAACGAGAGGTTGCTCACGCCGAGCGAGGTCAACACGCCGGGCAGGTTCTGCTTGATGAGGCGGATGCCCTCGATGGTTTCGATGGCGGAGTTGGCGAATTCGGCGTCGCCGGTGGCGAGGGTGAAGGTCAGCGCGTCGAAGACGAGATCGGAGGGGCGCAGTCCGTGTTCGTCCACGGCGATGTCGTAGATGCGCTGGGCGATTTCGAGTTTGCGTTCGCGGGTCTTTGCCATGCCGCTTTCGTCAATGGTCAGCACGATGACGGCGGCGTTATGTTCTTTGGCGAGTTTGAACACTTTGTCGGCTTTGGCGCGTCCCGCTTCGAGATGCGTGGAGTTGATGAGACAGCGTCCGGGCGCGGTCTTGAGCGCGACCTCCAGCACGTCGAGTTCGGTGGTGTCAATGACGAGCGGAACATCCACGCCCATTTCGAGTTTCTTGACCACCTTGCGCATGAGTTCGGCTTCGTCGGGGCGTTCGGTGACCGCGCAGGAGATGTCGAGGGCGTGCGCGCCGAAGTCAACCTGTTCGCGGGCGATTTCCAAAATGCCGTCGTAATCTTCTTCGAGCAGCAGCCGCTTGAACTTGCGCGAGCCTTGCGCGTTGCAGCGTTCGCCGATGAGGGTAGGCGGAGGGTCCTGCCGCATGGCAATCGCCGACATGGCGGAGGCGAGTTTGGGTTCGGGGGCGGGGCGAGAGGTAATTGGTAATTGGTAATTGGCGAGGCGGTCAACGAGGAGTCGGAGATGGTCGGGAGTCGTGCCGCAGCAACCGCCGACGACGCGGACGCCGTGCTTGGTCACAAACTCGAACATGTCATTGGCGAACGGTTCGGGTTCGAGCGGATAGACCGCCTGCCCGTCCACGTTGAGCGGCAGTCCCGCGTTGGGGATGCACGAAACGGGGAGGGGTGAGGTCTCGCCGAGGATGCGGATGGGCTCGCGCATGTGTTCGGGTCCCGTCGAGCAGTTGAGACCGACGACGTCAATGCCCATGCCTTCCAGGATGGCGAGCGCGGCGTTGATATCGGTGCCGAGCAGCATTCGTCCCGTCGTGTCGAGCGTGACCTGAGCCTGAATCGGCAAATAGACTCCCGTCTCCTCGAAGGCTTTGTGGATGCCAACGATGGCGGCTTTGACTTCGAGGATGTCCTGCGAGGTTTCGATGAGCAGCAAATCCACGCCGCCGCGAATCAGACCGACAGCCTGCTCGCGGAAAACGTCCACGAGTTCGTCGAAGGTGACGTCCGAGAGTTGGGGATCGTCGGCAGAGGGGAGTTTGCCGGAGGGACCGATGGAGCCAGCGACGAAGCGGGGGTGAGAGTTAGAAGTTGGGGGATAGGAGTTAGGAGATGGGTCAGGCGACGTGTTTACCTGTGTACGTGTGTACGTGTCTACCTGTTTACCTGTGTACTCATCTGCCAAACGACGCGCCAGCCTCGCCGCCGCTTCATTGATTTCCAGCACGCGATCTTGCAGTCCGTATTCCTTCATCGTGATGCGGTTGGAGCGGAAGGTGTTGGTCTCGATCACGTCCACGCCGGCATCGAGGAAGGAGCGGTGCACTTTCTCCACCGCTTGGGGGTAGGAGATGACGAGGTAGTCATTGCATCCGTTATACTGCTCGCCGCCAAAGTGTTCGGCAGTGAGGTTTTGTTTTTGCAGGCTGGTGCCCATCGCCCCATCGAAGACGAGGACTTTCTTTTCGAGGGCATCGAGGTAACGGCGATTGGTGTATTTACGATTCATGTTGCTCCTGAATTTTTAGCCGTAGACTTACACGGCTTCTTCTTCAAACTTCCAATCCTTGCGCATCTTCCAGTGCGGGGTGATTTCGATACGCGCCTTCGGCGCTACTCAACCACCGAATTGCTTCCACAACAAAATCGCCTCCCGCAACGAGAGGCGACACGCACAGCGCATATCATCTCTCATCTCCCGGACGTTCGTCCGCCGAAGTTGGCACCGTATTTTAGTCTTATAGTCTTATAGTCGAATAGTCTTATAGTCGAATAGTCACTGTGCCATTTGACTATCAGACTATGTGACTATCAGACTATGTGACTATCAGACCATCAAGCTACCATCGGTTGCCGAGGCTTCATCGGGTCGGTCCCTCAGCCTCTCTGGATGAGATTATCCGTAAAATGTTTGGCGTGTTATATCATGGTGAGAGAGGGATGTCAAACAAAAATCGGGTGATGGGGTATGGCTTTCTCATTATCGGTAAAACGTTTCAACGCGAATGGCGGGAAAAAGCGAACAGGGCAAATCTTCTCGTGGAATCCGCGAAATTCGCCCCATTTGCGCAATCGGCGTTGCAGGTGTGCCACACACTGCCCAACCTGTCAAGCAATAATGAGAAAGCCAATCGGTGATGGGGAATGGTATAATTGCAGAAATGAAACGCCTTCTCCCTTTTTTGTTACTCATCCTTGTTTTCACAGCAGCCTGCACGCTTAAACCGGCTGCGCCCGTCAACCCGAAGTTGATTCTTGCCACAACCACCTCCACGCAAGACTCGGGCTTGCTCGACGTGTTGATTCCGATGTTCGAAGCAGGCTCAGGTTACACGGTCCAGACGGTGGCGGTGGGAACGGGGCAGGCGCTGAAAATGGGCGAGGAAGGCAACGCCGATGTCCTGCTCGTACACGCGCCGGCGGCGGAGGCTGCGTTCATGGAAAACGGTTTTGGCAAAGACCGTGCGCTCGTCATGCATAACGACTTCGTGATTGTCGGTCCCCCTCTGACCCGGCGGGCATTCGAGGCTTGGCAGTGACAGAGGCGTTGAAGGCGATTCGTGCAGGAAGCGCGGAGTTCATTTCGCGCGGCGACGATTCCGGCACGCACAAAGCCGAACTTGCCTTGTGGAAAAAGAGCGGCATTGAGCCAAACGGGCAAGCCTGGTATCTCGAATCAGGGCAGGGCATGGGCGCAACTTTGACCATTGCTTCTGAAAAAGGCGCCTACACTCTCACCGACCGCGGCACATACCTTACCATCAGAGACACTCTGCAATTGGAGATTCTTGTCGAGGGCGATAACGCTTTGTTGAACGTGTATCACGTCATCACGGTCAACCCCCAAAAATGGGAGCAGGTCAATTATGAGGGCGCGCTGGCATTTTTGAATTTCATGATTGCGCCAGCCACGCAGCAGGTCATTGGGCAATTCGGCGCGGATCAATTCGGCGCTCCATTGTTCTTCCCCGATGCCGGTAAAACCGATCAAGAATTGGGGCTGCCATAATCCTATGCTCTTCAACTCCGAAATCTTTCAAATCACCGCCCTCTCGCTGCAAGTCTCAACCATTGCAACGGGCATCAGCCTGTTGATCGGGCTGCCATTTGGCACGTGGCTGGCGCTCGGCGATTTTCGCGGGCGGTCATTCCTCTTGAGCATTATCAATACGGGCATGGCGCTGCCGCCGGTGGTCGTCGGTCTCGTTGTGACGATGATGTTATGGCGAAGCGGTCCGCTTGGAAATTTGCGGTTGATTTATACGCCGGCTGCCATCATCATCGCCCAGACCATCATTGCCGTCCCGGTGGTGACGGGTCTTACCGCCGCCGCCATCGAATCGCTCGACCCGCGTCTCACGCAACAACTGCTGGGGCTCGGCGCATCACGCCTGCAGATGGTCTGGTATGTGTGGCGGGAGGCGCGGCTGCCGCTGCTTGCCGCGTTGATGGCAGGCTTCGGCGCTGTCATCTCAGAGGTGGGCGCTTCGATGATGGTGGGGGGCAATATCAAAGGTCAGACGCGCGTACTTACAACCGCCATCGTTTTGGAAACCAGCAAAGGCGAGTTCGACGCCGCGCTGGCATTGAGCGCCTTGCTGCTGGTACTGACGTATCTCATCAATCTGGCGCTGACATGGATACAGCAAAAGAGCCGAAAAAGAGAGGAGCCGTCAGCGTGGAAGAGCCGCTGATTGAAATTCGCGACCTCCTGATGCGGCGCTCCGGGCGTGACGTGCTGCAGGTGGACGCACTCAATCTGCGCCGCGGGGAGATTCTGGCGGTCGTCGGTCCTAACGGTGGCGGCAAGAGCACGCTGCTGCTGGCGCTGGCACACCTGCTGCGACCCGCGCGCGGCGTCATCCGTTTTGAAGGCAAGCCGCTGGAAGACTGGAACGCGCTTGAATACCGGCGCAGGATTTCGTTCGTCTTTCAATCGCCTCTGCTGTTGGATATGACAGTCGAGCAGAACGTGGAGTTGGGCTTGAGGTTTCGCGGCATCCCCAAAGAAGAAAGACGCGCGCGGGTGCATCCATGGCTTAAGGCTTTGGGAATTGAATCGCTGGCGCAGCGCAGAGCCGCTCAGTTGTCGGGAGGGGAAGCGCAGAGAGTCAGCCTGGCGCGGGCGTTCGTGCTGGACCCCGAGCTGCTTCTGCTTGATGAGCCGTTTGCTGCCCTCGATCCGCCAACGCGCGCCCGACTGCTGGAGGATATGTCCCAAATCCTGAAGGCAGATCATAAAACGGCAGTGTTTGTTACGCACAATTTGGACGAGGCGGCGAAACTGAGTCACCGCGTCGCGGTGGTGGCGGAAGGAAGGTTTCAGCAGGCAGGCACAGCACACGAAATCAAAACACACCCTGCCGGCAAAGCAGTGCAAGTATTTTTGAAGGAATTGTCTCAATGATATAATCGCGGCAAAATTTCGGAGGGCTTCATGCTGAAAATTGAAATTGTGTATTGCGCTGTCTGACACTACACCGCTCGAGCCGTGGGCTTGGCAGAGGAATTGCTGAAGAATTATGAGCATGTCATCGAAGCGATTACGCTCGTGCCTTCAGATGGCGGCAAGTTCGAGGTAACCGTGAACGGCGAGTTGTTGTTTTCCAAAGCGCAATTGCGCCGCCATGCCGAACCGGGAGAAGTGCTGGGACTGGTAAGGAAGTTGGTTGGAGAATAATTCAGCGCGCAGAATGCATTCTCTAACGCATTTGCTGATGTTAGAGAACGCCTCCTGCGCTCCTATTTGGAGATAGGTTTCATGACTAAAAAAGGACGTGTTTTTTCAGGAGCGAGACCCACAGGACGCCAGCATCTTGGCAACTATCTGGGGGCGATTCAAAACTATGTCGCTTTGCAGGACGACTACGATTGCATCTATTGCATCGTAGATGTCCACGCGCTGACGACGGTCGAAACAACACAAGATTTGCGCAGGAATACCCTCGAGATGGCGCTCGATTGGCTGGCAGCGGGCATCCGCCCTGAAGAGTCCATTCTCTTTATTCAGTCGCACGTTCCCGAAGTGATGGAACTGCACACCTACCTTTCGATGGTCACAGCGCTGGGCAAACTCACCGACCTGCCCACCTTCAAGGAAAAAGTGGCGCAGCAACCGGATAATGTCAACTACGGTTTGCTTGGCTACCCGGTTCTGATGACCGCCGACATCGTTCTCTATAAAGCGGATATTGTTCCCGTCGGCGTGGATCAGGCGCCGCACATTGAATTTGCGCGCGAGATCGTGCGCACGTTCAATTATCGCTACAACACAAAAGTGTTGGTTGAACCGCAGGTCAAACATACCGAAGTGCCCAAAGTGCTGGGCATTGACGGCAAAGCCAAGATGAGCAAGAGCCTGAACAACCACATCGAACTTGCCGCCACCCCCCAAGAGACGACCGCCCGCGTCATGGAAATGGTCACCGATCCGGCGCGCATGAAGCGCACCGACCCCGGCAATCCCGATGTCTGCAACGTCTTCTCGATGCACAAAATCTTCTCTCCCGCCGAAGAAGTGGAGATGATCAACCGCGAATGCCGCGTGGCGGGCATCGGCTGTGTGGACTGCAAAAAACGCTTCGCCGCCAACCTGAACCGGCACCTCGAACCGTTCCGCGCCAAACGCGCCGAATTCGCCTCCAAACCGGACCTGGTGACGGATGTGCTGAACGACGGAGCCAAACGCGCCCGCGTGATCGCCCAAAAAACCATGCAGGAAGTCCGCGAGGCGATGGCTCTTCCATAAAGTACACAGGTAGACAGGTAAACAGGTAGACACGTAGACACGTTGAGAGTTACAAGTTATATGTTACAACCTGTGTACTTGTGTACCTGTGTGTACTTGTGTACCTTTCCCTCCTATGCGAGCCCTCATCCAACGAGTCGCCAAAGCCAGTGTCAGTGTAAACGGACAGACCATTTCCTCCATCGGAAAGGGTTTGTTGATTTTATTGGGCGTTGGGCATGGCGACGGGGAGGAACAAGCCCGTTTTCTTGCAGAGAAGACCGCCAACCTGCGGATCTTTGAGGACGAACAGGGGAAGACAAATCTATCCGTTCTGGATGTGAAGGGGGAAGCAATCGTCGTCTCGCAATTTACCCTGTATGCCGATGCCAGAAAGGGACGCCGCCCCTCCTTCACTGACGCCGCCCTGCCCGAAGTCGCCGAACCGCTGGTCAACCGCTTCGTGGAAGCGTTGCGCGGATATGGCGTCCCCACCCAAACGGGTCAATTCGGCGCGCACATGCTGGTGGAAATTCACAACGATGGTCCCGTAACAATATGGCTGGAAAAGTAACAAAGCCGAATGCGCTTCAAAAACTCATTCACCGCCTTGTGATGTGGAAACCCATTACCGCCTTTTTCGCCAGCCGCTTGCATCGAATTGATGAATTTGTATTGCGGTGGAGCGGAAATCGTTTTACGCTCTCTCAACTTGCAGGCTGGACGATCATTCAACTGACGACCATCGGCGCAAAAACCAGCCTGCCGCGCACCACACCGTTGATTGGTGTGATGGACGGCGAAAAGATTGCGCTGATTGCATCCAGTTTTGGGCGTACGCATCACCCAGCCTGGTATTACAACCTCCAGGCGCACCCCGAATGTGAGGTGACTTTAACGGGCAAAACAGGAAAATATCGGGCGCGTGAGACACAGGGGGAGGAATATCAGCGTTATTGGAAAATGGCGGTTGCGATGTATGAGGGCTACGAAAAATACAAGGAACGCGCCGCCCCTCGGCATATTCCGGTCATTGTGTTGGAACCGAGAAACTCTTAAACACAAAGGCACGAAGAATGCCTTTTGCGTATCTTATCCTTTGACTGATGACCTTACACTCTCAAAATAAAGAAGGCTCGCATCCAGACTTGGACGCAGATAAACGCTATGGCTTTCTCATTATCGCTCGACGGAATCAATTTTTGTACACGGATCACACGGATGCTACGGAATTCTCCGTGAAAAACGGAAAGAAATCCATTCATTCCGCGAAATCCGTGTACAAAGAAGGCTCGCATCCAGACTTTTAGAAAGCCATAGATAAACGCTGATTCTTCTTGATTTTTTTGGCGGTTGCGCTTAAACATCTGCGCTCGTCTGCGTTTTTCAGCGTCCCGAATCAACGCTTAAGGTAATCAAATCCTTTGTGTTCTTCGTTTCCTTGATGGTGAAAAGCGATTGCGGGATTCCACAACGCCGCATCCACTTGCACTGCCAGCGCGCCGGCGGCGAGCATCGCCTCGGCGTTTTCTTTTGTCCACACCCCGCCGGCGCCAATGATGGGCAGCCCCAGTTTGGCGGCGTTTTTCACTGTTTCCAGTGTTTGTGGGAAAAGGGCAGGACCATAGAGACGACCACTGACCAAGTGATCGGTCGTCAGCGTTCCGCGTGGAGAGGCAATGCTGATGGCATCTGCGCCCTCCTGAATGAGGCGCGGACCCAGGCTCAGCACCTGTTCGATGGGCAGGCAGAAGATGAGCGGCAGTTCGCCCAGGCACATTTCGAGCGTCAGCAGGATGATGTCGTCTGCCAGCAGGGGGGCGAAGCCGAGTTCCACAGCCATCACATTTTCGATTTCCTCCAGCATCCTCACCATCGTTTGCGCCTCTTCGGGACGGTCTGCCATCAGGTGGACGATGACCGGCAGTTCGGCTTTTTCCCACCTCGCCGCATACTTCCGAAGACCGGCGCCAAGACCGGGATTCGGCAGCCCCGTGTGGAGCAGGAATCCGCCGGGGAATTCGATCAAAGCCGGTTGGGCAGCCGGCAGGCGCGGGCGCAGAGAGAACGGGTTGGTCACGAACGCGCCGAATGAGTCCAGGGAAATCCCCGTGCGCGAATCGGGCGTGAATCCCAACGATCCCGCCGCGTTCATGAACGGTTTGCTGAAGTACAGGTCGCGTTTCATTCCATGCAATATTACCTTGCAAAAACAAACCCCTCTCCATCAGGAGAGGGGCGCGATGGTTATGCCGTTTCCATGAAGCCCATGGCTTGCAGCATCTCTTCGTTGGTGTCGAACTTGAAGGCTTCCAATCCGCGCTTTTGAGCTTCTGCCGCCTCCGCCGCTTCCAGTTTGCGGATGTCGTCCTTCATGACAACCGGCTTGCCCAGGCTTCGCATTCGCTCGAACAGCGCATCCATGTTCACCTCGATGGGCTGTTTAGTCTGCAAATATTGCCAGACCGCCTTTGCCGCGTTGGTGCCGTCCTTGCGGGCGTAGCCCACCAGTCCCGAACTGGCTTTGCGCGACCAGCCGCCCACGAACACATCCTCGAACGGCGTCTCGAAGGAGTTGCCTTCAATCGGGTAGCGCGGATTTTCGCTCTTGACGAATTCATTCCACTCGACGGGCAGACCGAACGATTCGTCCACTTTGTCGCCGATGGCGAAGATGACCGTCTCCACCTCAATCCGACGCTTGTTCCCGGTTCCTTTGGCTTTGGTCTCCCCGTCTTTTTCGACGAGGATGTTGTCTTCGACCTCGACTGCGGTCAGGTTGCCCTGGGCATCCCCAAACATTTGCACGGGCGAGGCGAGGAACTCGAAGCGGAAACGCGTATCGGAGACTTTGGGCAGGGCTTTGGGGAGCGCCTCGAGAATTGCGGCGCGGGCAGCCGCCGGGTCTTGATTGACCGCCCGCATGATGGGCGTGACGCGTTGAATCTCGGCGTCCAGCGCTTCCACGTCGAGGTTGGCGATGACGTACTCCATTTCCTTCTTGTCGAACTTCACCTCAGCCGGACCACGCCGCACGATGGCAATGACCTCGTCCACCTTTTGTTCGCGGATGAGGTAATGCGCGATGTCCACCATCACGTTCCCAGCGCCAATCACCGCGCAGCGTTTGCCAAAGCGGAATTGCTTCTGGCTGTAGGGCGGCAGTTGGTTGTAGTAGTAGACCACGTCCTTGGCGTGATAGACCCCGGTCAGGTTTTCGCCGGGCAAGCCCAGCCACTTGGTCCCCTGCGCGCCGGCAGTGACGAGGATTGCCTGAAAGCCGAGAGTACGCAGGTCGTTGAGCGTGAGGTCGCCCTGTTCACCGATGATGACATTTCCGAAGTATTCCACGTTGGGCAGGTCCAGCACCTGACGGAACTGCTTGCGCAGACCGCTCTTCATGGTGTGCTTGCTGGGATAGATGCCGTATTCTGCCAAGCCGCCGGGTTTGATGTCGCGGTTGAAGACGACGACGCGCACGCCCTGGTTGGCGAGTTCGCGCGCGCCGAACAATCCCGCGGGTCCTGCGCCGACGACGGCGACGAAGTATTGATTGGTCACAGTGCCTCCTTGAGTGTGGCAATTATTTTGGACAAAAACTGTCAGATTATAGTCTCAATGCTAGACCTTCACAAGCGAAAATGGTTACAAAGAGGAGAGGGGGCATCCCAGCGCCTCCGAGGAAGGTCATACAATCATTGTAGGGAAAAAGCAAAAGCGTTTCAAGTGAAAAATGTCACAACGCGCTTGGCTTGGTCGGAGGGCTGGTCAAAACACAGTCGAGGCGGGAAGCGGTGTCATTACCCCTGTTTTTGTGCATAGGGGAAACTCATGTTCATCAAATTGGATACTCTATGCTAATATTAACCATTAGTCACAGGAGGTCGTATGTCACAGCCTGACTCGGTTCCCAATGAACCCAGCAAAATGAAAAAACTCTTGAGCGGCGGGGAGGAACAGGAATCTCCGCTGGAGAAACTAAAGCATTCAGTGGGAAGGAAGGTACCCGCTCAAACGCAACCCGCTCCTCAGGCGGCAGCCGCGCCTCCACCGCCGGCGGTATCCCAGCCAAAGGAAAAACGCGCTGCGCCCAAACTGCCCGCTGTCCGCTTTGCTCCCCGCAAACTCCAACTTCTGCCGGCGTTTTGGACGATTGCCAGCGTTTTTTCTTTTTCCGTCAATCTGGTGCTTCTGATTGTGCTGGCTTTGCTCCTGCAAAACTTGAACGCTTTAGGTGTCACGCTGACGAAACTCCCCAACCATCTGCTGGGCGGGCTGTACACCAACTTCGTCAAAATGGATCAGGCGCACATCCGCACGGTCATTCCTGTGAGCAAGGAAATCCCCGTTCAATTCACGCTGAACGTCAGCGGCGCCACCAACGTGACCTTGAGCGAGGACGTGGTCATCACCGGCGCGCTGGTCACGGTCAACACCGGCGGGTTGAACATCAACCGCGCACGAGCGGATATCATCCTGCCGCAGGGAACTGTCCTGCCTATTTTCATCCAAAACCTGGTTGTTCCGGTAGATCAGAAAGTCCTTGCCGAACTCGATGTGGCGGTGGACATCCCCCTGAATCAAACCGAACTGCATGAGCCGTTCGTCGGTTTGCGCCAGGTGGTGGAGCCGTTTTACTGTTTGCTCAATCCCTGTCCTTGAACGGAGACGAAACTTGAAAAATCCCTTAACCGTAACTACCCTCTCGAACGGACTCAAAGTCTTTTTGAAGGAAATCCATACCGCGCCCATCATCTCCTCCTGGATGTGGTATCGGGTCGGTTCGCGCGATGAAGTGCAGGGGCGCACCGGCATCTCGCACTGGGTCGAACACATGCAGTTCAAAGGCACGCCGCAGTTCCCTGCCAACGTGCTCGATAAAGCCATCTCGCGCGAGGGCGGCACCTGGAACGCCATGACCTACCTCGACTGGACGGCATACTACGAAACCATGCCCGCCGCCAAAATTGACCTTGCCCTGCGCCTCGAAGCCGACCGCATGGTCAACAGCCAGTTCGATGAAAAGGAAGTCGCCTCCGAGCGCACGGTCATTATCTCTGAGCGCGAGGGCAACGAAAACGAACCGCTCTTTCAACTGGGCGAAGCGGTTCAGCAGGCGGCATTCCGCATCCATCCTTACCATCACGAAATCATCGGCGACATGGCAGATCTGCACGCCATGACGCGCGACGATCTCTACAGTCACTACCGCGCCTTCTACATTCCCAACAACGCGGTGATGGCGGTGGCGGGAGATTTCGACACGCCCTCCATGCTGGCGCGCATCCGCGAACTCTTCGAGCCGATTCCTGCCGGACCCCCGCCTGTCCGCGTTGCCCGCCCGGAAGGGGAACAGCGAGGCGAGATACGACTCTCTGTGGAAGGACCCGGCTCGACCACTTACCTGCAAGTCTGTTACCGTGTCCCAGCCGCTTCTCACCCGGACTTTTTCCCGCTCATCGTGCTGGATAGTCTGCTGGCGGGACCCAGCAACTTCAACATGTTCAGCGGCGGCATCTCGAACAAGACTTCCCGCCTCTACCGCGCCCTCGTGGACAAGGAATATGCCGTCAGCGTGTACGGCGGCGCTCATGCAACTGTGGACCCGTTTCTCTATTCGATTGTGTTGACCGTTCATCCCAAGCGCAAAGCGGAAGAAGCCCTCGCCGCTTTGGATCGGGAAATCGAACGCCTGCGCCGCGAAAAAGTGACCAAAGCCGAAATCGCCCGCGCCATCAAGCAGGCAAGAGCGCTCTTTGCCTACGGCAGCGAGAACATCACCAATCAGGCATTTTGGATGGGCTATTCGGAAATGTTTGCAGATTATGGCTGGTTCGAGTCCTACCTTGAGCGGCTGGCGGCAGTGACGGTCAAGGATGTTCAGCGCGTGGCGAACGAGTATTTCAAGCCGCAACGCCGTGTCGTTGGCACGTATGTCCCTCTGAATGGAGGACAGGCATGACATCCAAAAAAGTTCACACCGCACTGCCCGGTCCCAATGATATTTACCGTGAGGTTCTGCCGAACGGGATTACCGTGCTGACCCGCGCCAATTTCAACAGCCCGTCGGTGGTCATCAGCGGGTACTTCGACGCCGGGGCGTTGTTCGACCCGGACGAGAAACTGGGACTGGCTGATTTTGTCGCTTCGGCGTTGATGCGCGGGACGAAGAAGCACACCTTCGACGAAATGTACAATATCCTCGAATCCGCCGGGGCAAGTTTGGGGTTCAGCGCCGGGGTGCATAAATCGGGGTTCAACGGGCGCGCGCTTGCCGAAGATTTGTCTCTGCTGCTCGGTCTTTTAGCCGAAGCGCTCACTCAGCCGGCTTTTCCCAAAGCCGAAATGGAGAAATTGCGCGCGCAACTTTTGACCGGTCTTGCCATCAGCGCGGAGGACACATCCGAAATGGCTTCGGAGACCTTCGACAAAATTTTGTACCGCGACCATCCCTACAGCCGGCCGGAGGAGGGAACGCCCGAAACTGTAAAACGTATTACGCGCGATGATCTGGTGAAATTTCACGGCGAGTGTTACGGTCCGCGGGGGATGGTGATTGCCGTCGTCGGGGCGGTGGAGGCAGAGGAAGCCGTCAGACAGGTAAAACGCGCGTTGGGCAGCTGGCAGGTTCGAGGTCAGAAAGAACCGCCGGCGCTTCCCGATGTCAAGCCGCTGCGGAAGACGGTCTCAAAGCATCATCGTATGCCGGGCAAGTCCCAGTCCGACATCGTCATTGGCACGAACGGTCCAAAACGAAGAGACGCGGAGTACATGGCGGCGTCTTTGGGGAACAACATTTTGGGGCAGTTTGGAATGATGGGGCGCATCGGGGATGCAGTGCGCGAGAAGGCGGGATTGGCGTATTACGCTTATTCGAGCCTGTATGCGGGGATTGGTCCCGGTTCATGGGAGGTGAGCGCTGGGGTGAACCCGTCGAATGTGACCAGGGCAACCCGTCTGATTGTGGATGAGTTGAAACGCTTTGTACAGGAGGGGGTGACGGAAGACGAACTTGCCGACAGCAAAGCGAATTTCATCGGACGTTTGCCGCTTTCGCTCGAGTCGAATGGAGGGGTGGCGGGAGCGTTGTTGAACATCGAGCGGTATGATTTGGGTATGGATTACTATCTGCGCTACGCCGATTTGGTGAACGCAGTGACGCGCGAGGATGTGCTTTCGGCGGCGCGGAAGTTCATTGACCCGCAGAAGTTGGCGATTGCGGTGGCGGGTCCGTAGTTGGTAATTGGTACGCGTTGATTGGAGGATTGGTTTGAAACTTGCGACCGGCGTTGATTTGATAGAGATTTCGCGCATCGAAGAGGTGATTGCGCGTCACGGCAAGCATTACCTCGAGCGAATTTACACGCCTGCTGAATTGGAACAATGCGGTAAGCGTGTCGAGTCGCTGGCGGGGAGGTTTGCCGCGAAAGAAGCGGTGGCGAAAGCATTGGGCTGCGGGATTGGGGCGGTGACCTGGAAGGAAATCGAGATTTTGGGTGACGAGCAGAACGCACCGCAGTTGACCCTGCATGGTGAAGCGCTGAAAAAGGCGAATGAGCAGGGTCTATCTGTGTGGTCGGTAAGCATCAGTCACAGCCAGAGTCATGCTGTGGCGTTTGCGGCGGCAACTGGGTGAAAAAAAAGAGCCTCCCGTGAGCCAGTTTCACGGGAGGTGCAAGGGACAGGACTCGACTCATGTCCGCGTTGCCGGGGTTATAGGTTGTCTTCCACGCCAATCCAGAGATGACCGGGCAGTACGGGGCGGTAGGCGCGGATGGTGATTTTTTCGTCTTTTGGCGTTTGATCTTTCAACATGCTGGGGTGTACCAGGCACAGGTCGGGGCGGCGTCCAAACTTTTTTTGGTAGTAGTCCATCGCCTTTTGAATCTTGACTTCCAGTGCCGTGGGGGAGTTGTCGAACCACAACATTCCGGTGTGCATCACTGCCTCCTTTCAACCCTGGCTGGGAATCCAAAACTTCAGCCAGCGGTTTCCTTCACGCAGGGTAAATTCGACGCCGGCGCTCAGCGTTCGCAAGCCGGCTCCGTCTGCTCCCAGTTTGCGGATATGTTCCGTGTTTTGGACGCGTCCGATAACCCGCGTGCGAAATGCGCCCAGCCAGGGTGCCATCGCGTCGAGACGGTGCGAGTTCAAGGTAATGATGGGCCACACACGGCGCGCCGGTCCGCGCAGAAGGAGCCAGCGCAGGTTTTGGACTGCTTCCATGTCCATTTCGGCGACTGCTTCGAGATCGTCCAGCAGGAGCAGGATGGATTGTTTGCTGGATTTATTTCCGTGCGCCCAGGATGCCAGCGAGAGAATGAAATCCTCCGCAGAGCGGTGGTGGAGGGAGAAGACGCCCACATTATTCGGGATGTCCTCAATCCGATTCCATTCATCGGGATGGCTGGTCAATGCGCCGAATTGCAGTTGTTCCGCTGAATGCATTTGTCCCGCTGCCAGTGCAATAGTCTGGATCAGGGCGGTCTTGCCGGTGCCCGGGTCTCCCGTGATCAATAAGGGACCAGGTAACGGGTCATGGAGATTCAGGAGTACCGGCAATTCATCGTACGCGACGCCAAGGAAGAGCGCCTCGGCAGGGAGGGGACCCAGCCCAGCCAGAACCTGACTCAGTGTGGGATGAGCAGGCGTCGGTGTGGGAAGGCGCGTTGTTTTCAATTCTGCTTGTATTTCGTTGAGCGCTTCCACCATTAAGTCATAACGGTGTATATCGTCATTTTCCATGGCTCCTCGCTTTCATAGAACGTATGTTCTAATATAAAACCGTTTTCCGTTCATGTCAAGAGGTGCGCTAATCAATTTTTCCATCGCCGCAATTCTTGACTTGCCCGGCGAATCCTGCTAAACTATCGCCCGCTCCCTTTGCGAGGGAGCAATTTAATTGCAAATTTACTTCCCCATCGGGCATGGCTTTGGTATAATCGCCCTGCTTAAATGGGTCTGCCGACGTAGCTCAATCGGCAGAGCACCCGCCTTGTAAGCGGGCGGTTACGAGTTCGATTCTCGTCGTCGGCTCTGATCATGCGTTGAAACCGAGTCGGCGCGTGAAGTTAACAATTCAATATTGACTTGGGCGGTTACCCAAGTGGCCAAAGGGGACTGACTGTAAATCAGTTGTCAGAAGACTTCGGAGGTTCGAATCCTTCACCGCCCACTATCCCGCAAGTGCGGGACAGCACGTTAAGCCCTCATAGCTCAGTCGGTAGAGCACACCCTTGGTAAGGGTGAGGTCACGGGTTCGAGTCTCGTTGAGGGCTCAATTGCTGAAATCAAGATCTGTGTCTATAAAAGGAGAAAAGACATGGCGAAGGAAAAATTTGATCGAAGCAAGCCGCATCTGAACGTGGGGACGATGGGGCACATTGACCACGGGAAGACGACGCTGACGGCGGCGATCACGAAAGTGGCGGCGATGATGGGGCAGGCGGAATTCAAAGCCTACGACCAGATCGACAACGCGCCGGAAGAGAAAGCGCGCGGCATTACGATCAACATTGCGCACGTGGAATACCAGACGGCGAAGCGGCACTACGCACACGTGGACATGCCTGGACACCGCGACTACATCAAGAACATGATTACGGGAGCGGCGCAGGTGGACGGAGCGATCCTGGTGGTGGCAGCGCCGGATGGACCGATGCCGCAGACGCGTGAACACGTGCTGCTGGCGCGGCAGGTGGAAGTGCCGAGCATCGTGGTGTTTCTGAACAAAGTGGATCAGATGAACGATCCGGAGCTGCTGGAGCTGGTGGAGTTGGAGTTGCGCGAGCTGTTGA
>Ga0101944_10002903_pt1 | contig 25796 bp, 20 predicted proteins | sample DewCreD2012metaG_FD_75245 | JGI IMG/M metagenome (GOLD analysis project Ga0101944, IMG submission 75245) | Hot spring sediment bacterial and archeal communities from British Columbia, Canada, to study Microbial Dark Matter (Phase II) - Dewar... ... | reverse complement strand
GTCCTGCCGGCGGGCCTCGGCCGCCAGTTCGGTGATCTCGCGGATGTCGGCGAACGGGCGCGTCTCGGACGAGATCACGCCCACGGCCAGGCGCATCAGGGGCGCCTTGATCTCGTTGCCCTGGGCGTCCTGGGCGACGACGTAGCCGCGTTCGCGGTCGGAGAAGTTATAGTGGACGAGCACCTCCTCGGCGAAGCGCGCCTTGAGCCGGTCGCGTATTCGGGCCGCACGGTCGGCGGTGGTGATGATGATGAAGTTGTCGCCGCCGGGGTGGCCGACGAAATCGTTGGACGTGCCCAGTTCGTCAATGACCTCGCCGATGAGCATGGACGTGAAGCGCAGGACTTCGTCGCCGGCGATGAAGCCGTAGACGTCGCGGAAGCGGTCGAAGGCCAGCAGGCGGCTGTCCAGCAGCGCCCAGCCCGGCGTGCGGATGATGCGGCGGAGCTGGTCCTCGATCAGGCGGCCGGACGGCAGGCCGGTGCGCGGGTCGAGCGAGTTCTCGCGCTCCTGGCGGGCGATGGAATTGCTGACGCGCAGGCGCAGCTCCTCGATGTCGAAGGGCTTGGTGATGTAGTCGTCGGCGCCGAGCTGCAGGCCCTCGATCTTGTCGGCCCGCTCGTCCTTCTGGGTCAGGAAGATGATGGGCACGTGGCTGGTGCGCGTGGTGGTGCGCAGCTCCCGGCAGACGGCGTAGCCGTCCATGTCCGGCAGCATGATGTCCAGCAGGATCAGGTGCGGCAGGCTTTTGCGCGTCAGGTCCAGGGCGTCGGCGCCGCGCGCGGCCACCGTCACGTCGAAGCCCTGGCCGGTGAAATAGATGCGCAGCATGGTGGAGATGTCGAAATCGTCTTCGACGACCAGGATGCGGCCTTTGTTCATAAATCACTCCTTCCGCGTCACCTGCAGCGTCATCAGCGGGGCCTGCGTCTCGCGACCGTCGGCGTCGCGGATGACGACGTAACCCTGCTCGACGTCAAAGAACGAATAGTGGGCCTGGATGGCCTGGTTGAATTCGGCGGCCAGGCGCTCGGCCAGCGCCGCCGGGTCCGGCGCGCCGGTCAGGACGACAAACGTGTCGTTGGCCGGGTGTCCGATGAGGTCCTCCGGCGTCCCGGCCTCGTCGAGCACGCGGCGCAGCAGCCCGGCGGTCGCCTTGAGCACTTCGTCGCCGGCCGCGAACCCGTTCAGGTCGATGAAGGGCCGGAACGATTGTAGCCGGCACTCCAACACCTGCCAGCCGGGCCGGTCCTGCACCTGGCGGATTTGCTCGTCCACCAGCCGCCCGGTGGGCAGGCCGGAGCGCGGGTCGAGCAGGTTGTCGCGCGCGGCGCGCAGGATGGCGGCCTGGACGCGCAGGCGGAACTCCTCCAGGTCATAGGGCTTGACGACGTAATCGTGCGCGCCCAGGCTCAGGCCGGCCAGCCGGTCGCCCTGCGACGCGCGCTCGGTCAGGAAGATCACGGGCAGGGGCGAGGTGCGCGGCGAGGCGCGCAGCGCCCGGAAGACCGTGAACCCGTCCATCTCGGGCAGGTTGACGTCCAGCACCACCAGGTCGTAGCTGCCGCGCCGGGCCATTTCCAGGCCTTCCAGCCCGCGCGTGGCGACGTCGACCGCATAGCCGTGCGCGGTGAAATAAGTCTGCAACAGGCTGGAGTTGTCCGGGTCGTCCTCCACCACCAGCAGACGCCGCGCCGGATCGCCGGCGGGGCGCGCGATCGGGGCCGTCATGCGGGCGTCTCCAGCCGGCGCGCCGCGGCGACGCGCTCGAGTTGTTCGGCCGTCACCGGGCGCTCGAAGGAGCGGAAGCCGCCCAGCCGGAAGCCGTGCCGGGCCGCCAGGCGCGCGATCTCGTCCACTTGGTCCACCGTCAGGTCCTTGCCCAGCGTGTAACTCTCCAGACGGCCCTCCAGGGCCAGGGTGATGGTCTCGGCCATGCAGGCATAGGCCATGCGCGGCGGGAAGCCGAAATCGAAATGAAAGTTCACGTCGCCCGGCACCTCCACCATGCCGCCGTCGATCACCAGCACGTCGTCGCGGGCGGCCGCCACGCGGGCCGAGACGTCGCGCGGCCGGGCCACGTCGCACACCACCGCGCCCGGCTTGAGGTGCTCCGGTTCGATCACGGCCTCCACGGCGCTGGTCACGGTCAGGATCAGGTCGGCCTCGCGCAACCCGGTCAGGTCGTCGCCGATGAGCACCTCGGCCGTGGAGCGGCGCTGGATCCGGTCGCGCAGCGCCTCCAGGGCCGGCCGGCGCCGCCCGATCAGCCAGAGTCGGCGCACCGCGCGCGCGATCAACTCGGCGGCGGCGGCCCCGATGGCGCCGGTGGCGCCGACGACCGCGGCGGTCGCCGTCGCCGGCGCGATACCCAGTTGCGCGGCGGCGGCGCGGACCGAGTCGACCGCGACGGCCACCGTGTACGAGTCGCCGGTGGTGACCGGGATCGCCAGTTGTTTGGCGATCGTTACGCCGGCATCGCCGACCACGGACGTGAACGCGCCCAGGCCCAGGATCTGGGCGCCGAGCCGTTCGGCCAGCCGTCCCGTCTGCACGATTTTACGATACACGCTGGGCGCGGGCAATTCGAGCATGCGCTGGGGGGTGTAGGGGCAGGCCACGAACCAGCCCTTCACCTCGCGGCCGGTGGCCGCCGAGCGGATGCCGGTGATCTCGGAGATGAAGACGGGCGGGAAAAACGTGCTGAGGAAGTTGATCTGCTGGACGCTCAGGACCCGGCCGAGCAGCGGGAACTTCCGGCTGACGTCGCGTTTGGGGTCGATGGGGTGAATGATAAAGGCAAAGGTGTTCACCACGTCTCCGCCTCTTTCTCACCTTTGCGTTGGTAGAGGCGTTTGTGCAGCGGCGCCAGCCGCGTCTTGAGGTGGTCGCTGTCTTCGTAGGCCACGTTGCGGTCGATGACGCGGCGCTCGGGCGACGCGAACAGGACGACGTCGGACTCGATGGTGCGGGCCGGGTAGACGATCAGCCCGGAGCCGATGCGGCAGTTGTGGCCGACGGCGCCGCCCAGCACCGGGGCGTTGGCGTCGGCCAGGTTCCCGTCGCCGGACATGGCGCGCAGCGGGACCGGCAGCAGGTTGTAATCGGTGAAGGTGCTGCCGGCGCCGATGAACGTCCGGCGCCCGATGACGCACATCTGCAGGCAGGTGTTCTGCGCCACGATGGAGTGCTCCATCAACGTGGTCAGGAAGAGCGACGCCCGGAACGGCAGGAAGACGCCGTCGCCGACGGTGGACGTCATGAGCTGGCAGCCGTCGGAGATGTTGACGTTGTCGCCGATGGAGCAGTTGTCGATGACCACGCCGGCGCCGATGGTGACGTTGTCGCCGATGGAGGCCGGGCCGGTGATCACGGCCGAGGGATCGATGACGCAGTTCTTGCCGATCTTCACGACTTCGGAGCAGCGCAGCACCTGGCGCCCCTCCAGCAGGGCCCGGCCCAGGATGCGCAGGTTGTAGAGCGTGTCCCGGTTGGCGCGCTCGAGAAAGCGCTGGGCGCGCCCGAACAGCCCGTAGACCTGGTCGGCGATGAAGATGTGGACCCACGAGTCGATGGCGATCAGGCCGCGCAGCGGCACCTGGTAGACCAGGTCGCCCTTCTCGTTAGACATGTAGGTGGGCACGCGGTAGAAGCCGATCTCGAGGGTCTTGAAATCAATCACGACCGGCTCGACGCGCGCCGCGGGGTCCACGCCGCGGGGGTAGTACCACAGGTCGGCCAGGTAGAGCTCGCCCTCCCGGGTGTAGCTGTTGGACAGGGGGAGAGCGTGCGTCATGAACGTCTTGTTGCTCTTGGAGAAGGCCGCCCGGCACGGACGGCCCAGCCGCCGCGCCAGGGCGATGAACTCATCGACATAGTGTTGGTCGAAGAACAGGTTGTCGCGGTAGACGATCGTCTCGCCGGTATGGTTCGTCGGCACTTTGAGGAGGCTGTCCACCTCCAGCTCCTGGTCGACATAGCGCGCCAGCACGTCGCGCTGATGCAGCCAGAGCGGGCGGTTCTGGATGCTGAGATCGCGCGCTTCTTCGTTGAACGGGTGGACGTGCCGCTCGTCGCGGAGGATGATCTTGCGCATGGGCGGTGACGCGGTTCCTGGCCGAGTGCCTCCGTCGCTATCCTAACATACACGTTCGGAGCCGGTCGCCGTCATGTGGTAAGAAGGGGGTTAGGGGAGGGGGTGTCAGGGTGAGCGGGCGGCTCAATCCATGGGTTTCTTGTCGATGATGAAGGTGCAGACCTCGTCGCCGCAGGCGTGGCAGGTGGTCTGGGCGACGTCGAAGTGTTTGCCGCCGCTGACCCAGTAGAGGGCCTCCTGCAGGATGCCGACGGCCAGGTGGCAGCAGGGCGAGTCGGTCTGGCGGCCCCAGCACATCGGACAGCGCACGTTCTGCCAGACGATGCGGTCCTCCTCGTCCGCCACTTTGACCACCTGGTCGCTGAACTTGTTGAAGGTCTCGGCGAAGACGTCGGCGCCGACCTTGAGCTTCATGTTGAGCGGCAGGAGCCGGAAGGCCAGGTCGGCGATGCCGAGCACCGGGCCGAACTCCTTGATGCCGTACTTGAACGCCGCCCGCCCGGCGCGCAGGGCCAGGCCGCGGCCGCCGCGCGGCCCGTACATGTCGTCCAGCGCGCGCATCAGCGCCCCGATCTCCACGAACGTCACCTGCCGGTCGAAGTTGTTGGGCGGGTAATTGTTGACCAGGTGGCGCAGGCGGGCCAGGTTCAGGGCGGCGTTGACGCCGTTGCGGCCCATCACCTCCTCCATCGCCTGGAGGATGATGCGCGTCATCTTGTTGGGATAGTAGAAATCCGGCGCGGACGCGCTAGTGGACAAGCCCATGGGGATCGTCTTCCAGGAAATGTTGGATGTGCTCCAGGTAGCGGTCCGGCTCGTCCAGCATCGGGAAGTGGCCGGAGGCCGGCATGAGCTCGACCCGCGCGTGCGGGGCGCCGCTCTGCAGCACGGCGTACTGTTTCGGGTGGACGATGACGTCCCGCAGCCCGTAGACGCCGGTGACCGGCATCTTCAGGGCCGGCAGCCGGTCGCGCAGGTCGGTGTGGGCGAGCGAGCCGATGCTGCTGAAGAACGACTCGACCGTCGTCTGCGACAGATCGCGCTCGATCATCGGGTACCAGCGCGCCGGGTTGCGCGTGATGAGCGGCGCGAACAGGCGGATGGCGGGCATGAGCAGGCCGGGCAGGCGGCGGACCAGCGAGCCGATCCAGGCCACCCCGGCCAGCCGCAAAAAGATTGAGAGCGACGAGCCGACGATGGGCGAGCCGATGATGCACACGCGCCGCACGCGGTGCGGGTAGCGCTGGGCGGTGCCCAGGGCGGTGGTGCCGCCCATCGAGTGCCCGATGAGGGGGGCCGCCTCGATCCCGAGCGCGTCCATGAACTGGTTCACCAGGTCCATGAAATCGCCGACGGCGTATGAGTCGCGCTTCTTGCCGGACTCGCCGAAACCCCAGAAGTCCAGGGCGTAGCAGCGGTAGCGGCCGCCGAGCGCCTCCATCGTCGGCTGCCACAGGCCCCACGAGCCGAGCCAGCCGTGCAGCAGGATCACCGGCGCGCCGTGGCCGTAGGTCTCGTAATGGACGATGCCCTGTTCGGTGACGATGGAACTCACGGCGTTGTCGCTGTGGCTGCCGCTCGCCCGGCCAGGCGAGTTGTCGGGGGCCGCGCCGCAAGCCGGGGCGCGGGCCCTGGCCCACGGGCTATTGTTTTTCCATCTCGGCCAGGATGGAGTAGAGCAATTCCAGCAGGACGCCCTTGACCTTCTCGCGGTCGGTCGCCACGCACGGCAGGAGCTTGATGGCCGGGTCGAGGCGCAGCGCGATGCGCAGGTCGTCCAGTTCCCAGGCCTCCGGGTGGTCCTGCTTGTTGGCGGCGACGACGTACGGGGTGGGGGCGTAGGCGCGGAAGGTTTCCAGGATGCTCTTGGCCTCGCGGAAGGTCTCCGGCCGGGTGCTGTCCACCATCACCACAAAGCCGAGCATGCCCTCCGACAGGATCTCCCACATGAAATCGAAGCGTTTCTGGCCGGGCGTGCCGAACAGGTACAGGATAAGCTCCTCGTCCACCGTGATGCGGCCGAAGTCCATGGCGACGGTGGTGCTCTCCTTGACCTTCTCGGCGTCGGACGAGATCTTGCGCTCGGTGGAGACGACGTCAATCTCGCTGACCGATTGTATGAATTGGGTTTTGCCGGAATTGAAAGGCCCGGTGACCACCATTTTGACTGCTTGCATCGGTATGCTTTCTCCGGCGCGAGTGATGAGGGGCGAGAGACCGTGCTAGCTAGAGCGAACGGATGCGCGCGATGAGCTTGTTGACCACGCTCATCTGCTGCTTGGGGTCGGGGGCCGGGGCGGGTCGGCCGCCCGGTCGGACCGGGACGGTCGCTCGCGGCGCCGGGGCGCCCTCCGGCCGGACGATCTCCACCAAACCGGCCTGGAGCAGGCCGTAGACCACGCGCCGGATTTCGAGGTCGCTCAACGCCGTCGCCTTGGCGATGGCGCGCATCGAGTTCTTGGGGTTGATGTACGAGACCACCTTCCATTCCTCGACGCTCAGGTTCATGTTGCGGATATTGGCGTTCGGGCGGTCGGTGAACTTGAGCGCCATGTCGAGGTTAGGCAGTTCCTCGGCCAGGTGCGCCCACTCCTGCATCCGGCGCGAGCCTTCGATAATCACGTTTTCCAGTTCGATGGGGACCGTGATCTTGTCGTCGCCGGGCATGATCGACGGCTCAAAGCGGAACAGGCCCTCCACCCAGGTGAAGAGCCGGTAGACGATCTCTAGCATGTGGCTGCGCAGGCTGTTGATGATGTCGCTCTGGTTGACGTAGCCGGCGTTGATGAGCAGCAGGCCAAGCTCTTTGTCGGTGGCCGTGGCGGCGCGGGCCCGCAGCGCTTTCACCTGTTCATCGGTCAGCCGCCCGGTCCGGCGCAGGAGCACGGCCAGGTTGCCGTCCTCGTGGCCCATCTGTGCGAAGATGAGCTTGCCGTTGCGGAACGACATCTGCGCGCCCTGGCCCGGCCCCTCAATGATGAGCGTGCCGGTCTTCTTCGCCAGGTTGATCAGGTTGAGCAAATTGGTAGTGGAAAAATCGCGCAGGTTGCCCTTGAGTGGCATCCGGACCTCGGCGAGTGGGCGACACGAATAAACGACCGCTTTTGACCGCAGAACGAGCGGGATTATACAGTCAAGTTCGGCGGGCCGTCAAACAAAAGCGGCCTGACGGCTGCTCCTCAACGCGAGTGGCCGTCGTTGTTTTTGGGCCAGGCTGGCGTCACCGCCAGCGTTTACGTCACCCCGGTCCCGGCCTTCGCCGGGATAAACTCCAGCCGGGGTCCAGACTCTGCCGAGATCGCCTGGATTCCGGCATTCGCCGGAATGACGCTGACTCAGACGGCAACGATTTGAGGGCGATCCCAGAATCCTGACGGCCACTGCCTCAACGCCGCGCAGGGCCGGGCGTGAACTCTCCTGTGCTAGAATCGCCCCGCTTTGGTCAAAAGGTAAGGTCTTCATGTCGCCCCTGTTCCGCCGGCCCAACCGGCTCATTCTCGTCAGCCTCGGCCTGATCCTGGCCGCGTGCGCCGGGCCGGCCACGCTGCCGCCGCCCGCCGTCACCATCGTCAGCCCGGCCACCGACGCCGCCACTCAGGACCCGGAGGCGTTGCCTCAACCCGGCCTCACGGTCAGCGCCCCAACTCCGACCGCGCTGGGCGTGATCCCGGCCACCACTGCGCCGACGGCGCTCCCCCGCTACGGCCCGGACACTTACCCGGAGGGCGTCAACCCGCTGACGGGCGAGTCGGTCGATCCGGCCCGGCTGGCGCGTATCCCGGTGGCCGTGAAGATCACCAACTTCCCGCTCAGCGCCCGCCCGCAGTGGGGCCTGTCGCTGGCCGACCTGGTCTTCGAGCACCTGGCCGAGGCCGGGCTGACCCGTTTCACGGCCATCTTCCTCCAGAACGACGCCGCCAAGGTGGGCTCTATCCGCTCAGCGCGCTTCATTGACGCCGAGATCGCGCCCATGTTCCAGGCCGTGCTGGTCACCTCGGGCTCCAGCTTCGGCACCATGGACAAGCTGCGCCGGACCGCCTGGTTCCTGGGCGCGGACCTGTGGCGCCTGGTCTCCGAGGAGAGCGCCTACAACTGTCCGCCGCTGTGCCGCGAGACGCCGGACGACACCAACACCCTCTTCACCAGCACGGACGCGGTCCGTCAGGTCCTGGCGACCAAGACCACGCAGGGCCTGGGCCGGCCCGACCTGAACGGCCTGGCCTTCTACGCCCAGGCGCCGGCCGGCGCGCCCGCCGTCACCGAGCTGGCGATCCGCTTTTCAGCCGCCGCGCAGGTGTCCTGGCGCTACAGCCCGGAAAGCGGGCGCTACCTGCGCTGGCAGGAGAAGGAGCCGGGCGGCGAGTTGGTCGCGCACGTCGACGCGCTGACCAACAGCCCGATCACGGCCGCCAACGTCGTCCTGCTCCAGGCCAACCACGTCAACAACTATGTGCCCGAGGATTTCCGCGACGGCGGCAATTGCGGCGTGGAGATCCAGCTCTGGACGAGCGGGCCGGCGCGCGTCTTCCGCGACGGCGTGATGATCGAGGGCCGCTGGGTGCGCGACCAGACGACCGGGATGCGGCTGCGCCTGTTGGACGCCGCCGGGAACCCGATGGCGCTCAAACCCGGCAACACCTGGTTCGATCTGGTGACGCTCAACGCCGTGCTGGCCCAGAACGGCCCGCTGTTCTCGGTGACGAACAAGGTGCCGGACACCAAGACCGGCTGCCCGGTGCCGCCGACCGCCACACCGGACCCGTTGGCGACGCCGGCCGGCGGCGATGTGACGCCGACGCCGTAGCCGTCCCGGGGATCTCCGCCTGCCGGGGCCCCCTCCGGCGCGCGGCGCCAGCGTCAGACCCTGGTTGCGGCAGAGGTATAATCTGGCGTCGGATCGCTGAAGCCCATGTGGAGTGAAATTTGCGCGTCCTGATCACGGGCGCCGGAGGTTTTGCCGGCAGCCACCTGGCCGATTATCTCGCCTCTTTGCCGGACGCTCCGGAGGTCTGGGGTTGTGACCGCAGCCGTGTCCGTCGCACCACGGGCCTGCAGGATAACCTGCTGGCGGTGGATTTGCTGGACCCGGCCGCCACGCGCGCCCTCATCCGCGATCTGCGCCCGGACCGCATCTTCCACCTGGCCGGCCAGGCGTTCGTCGGCGACAGTTGGGCGGACCCCTGGGCCACCCTGGAGACCAACCTGCGGGCGCAGGTGAACGTCTGCGAGGCGGCGCTGGCCGAAAAGCTTGCGCCGCGCATCCTGGTGCTCGGTTCGATGGAGGCCTACGGCCGCGTGGAGGCCGCCGAGTTGCCGGTGCGCGAGACGCAGCCGTTCCGGCCGGACAGCCCCTACGGTGTCAGCAAAGCCGGCCAGGACCTGCTTGGCCTGCAGTACTTCCTCAGCCGCGGGCTGCCCGTCGTCCGGGTCCGGCCGTTCAACCACATCGGGCCGCGCCAGAGCCCCAAGTTCGTGGCCCCCGCCTTCGCGTCGCAGATCGCGGCCATCGAGGCGGGCCGGCAGCCGCCGGTGCTCAAGGTCGGCAACCTGTCGGCCCGGCGCGATTTCACCGACGTGCGCGACATGGTGCGCGCCTACGTCCTGGCGCTGGAGCGCGGCGAGCCGGGCGAGGTCTACAACATCGGCGCCGGCCGCTCGCGCAGCATCCGGGAATTGCTGGACATCCTGCTCGGGTTTTCCGCCTGCGCCATCACGATCGAGATTGATCCGGCCCGCCTGCGTCCGTCCGACGTGCCCGACATCGTCTGCGACGCTTCCCGCTTCCGGGCCCGCACCGGCTGGACGCCGCAGATCCCGTTCGAGCAGAGCCTGCGGGATTTGCTGGAGTTTGAAAGAAGCAAACTGACCCCGACGGGAGACGCTGGACGAGGGACAAACGCCGGTCATGGCTAGCTCGGCTATCGTCCTCCGTCGTTCAGCTTTCGTTGCAAAGGAGTTGACGTGCCCACCGCATTAATCACCGGCATCACCGGCCAGGACGGTTCCTATCTGGCCGAGTTCCTGCTTGAAAAAGGCTACACCGTCGTCGGGATGGTGCGCCGCACCAGCATTATCAACCTGGACCGGCTGGAGCCGATCCAGGACCGCATCACGCTGGTGCAGGGCGACCTGCTGGACGAGGCGTCGCTGATCGGCGTGCTGCGCGAGTTCCGCCCGCAGGAGGTCTACAACCTGGCGGCCATGTCGTTTGTGCCGACCTCCTGGCAGCAGCCGGTGCTCACGGGCGAATCCACGGCCCTGGGGGTGACGCGCCTGCTCGATGCCATCCGCACCGTGGATGCGACCATCCGCTTCTACCAGGCCAGCTCAAGCGAGATGTTCGGCAAGGTCCAGGCGGTGCCGCAGACGGAGCACACGCCCTTCTACCCGCGCAGTCCGTACGGCGTGGCCAAGGTTTACGGGCATTGGATCACGGTCAACTACCGCGAGAGCTACGGCCTGCACGCGACTTCCGGCATCCTGTTCAACCACGGCTCGCCGCGGCGCGGGCTGGAGTTCGTCGAGCGCAAGATCGCGCAGGGCGTGGCCGCCATCAAGCTCGGCCGGCGCCAGGAGCTGCGCCTGGGCAACCTGGAGGCCCGGCGCGACCTGGGTTTCGCGGGCGATTACGTGCGCGCCATGTGGCTGATGCTCCAGCAGGACGCGCCGGACGATTACGTCATCGCCACGGGCGAGACGCACAGTATCCGCGAGATGTGCGAGGTCGCCTTCGGCCACGTCGGCCTGGATTACCGCGACTACGTCGTGCAGGATCAGCGCTTCTTCCGGCCGGCCGAAGTGGATCTGCTCGTCGGCGATCCGTCCAAAGCGCGCCGGTTGCTCGGCTGGGAACCGACTGTGTCCTTCGAGCAGTTGATCCGGATGATGGTGGACGCCGACCTGGCGCAGCTACAGGCCGGGCACAAACTGCCGGATTTGGTGGAGATCACCACGGTGCGGCACTAGGAGTCCACGAAGAGGCACGAAGGGACACGAAGGGGCGCGAAGAGGCACGAAGGGGCGCGAAGAGGCGCGAAGGGACACGAAGGGGCGCGAAGAGGCACGAAGGGGCGCGAAGAGGCGCGAAGGGACACGAAGGGGCACGAAGAGGCGCGAAGGGGCGCGAAGGGACACGAAGGGGCGCGAAGGGGCGCGAAGGGACACGAAGAGGCACGAAGAGCAAAGGCTTAGGGTGAAGGCATGCTGGAAGAAGTGGTCATCAAATTTGGCACGGATGGCTGGCGCGGCGTCATCGCCGAGGATTACACCTTCGCCAACGTGCGCCGCTGCGCGCAGGGTTTTGCGGCCTACCTGCTGCAAAAGGGCTGGGCGGGCCGCGCCGTGGTGGTGGGGCACGACCAGCGTTTTGCCTCCGAGCATTTCGCCGCCGCCACGGCCGAGGTGCTGGCCGCCAACGGCCTGCGCGTCTGGCTGACCGATGGTCCAACGCCCACGCCCGTGATCGCCTACGCCGTGGTGGACAAACAGGCCGTGGGCGCCATCAACATCACGGCCTCCCACAACCCGCCGACCGACAACGGCTTCAAGGTGCGCGACCCGAACGGCGGCGCCATCGACCCGGCCGGCCTGAAGCAGATCGAGGCCCTGATCCCGGGCTCGGAGGGGGTGCGCACGATGCCGCTGGCCCAGGCGGAGGCCCAGGGCCTGGTCCACAAGTTCGATGCGTCGGCGGCCTACATCGAAAACCTGAAGAAGCTCGTGGACCTGGAGGCGATCAAGTCCGCCGGCCTCAAGGTGCTGGTGGACGCCATGTGGGGCAACGGCGGCGGCTGGTTCCCGCGCCTGCTGGCCGGCGGCCGGACCGTGGTCGAGGAGATCCACGCGACGCGCAACCCGGCCTTCCCCGAGATGCGTCGCCCGGAGCCGATCCGGCCCAACGTGGACGTGGGCCTGCGGGCGACCGTGGAACGGGGCGCCGACGTGTTGCTGATCACCGACGGCGACGCGGACCGCATGGGCATCGGCGACGAGAACGGCCGTTTCCTGAACCAGCTCCAGGTCTTCCCGCTGTTGGCCCTGTACCTGCTGGAAATCCGCGGCCAGCGCGGGCCGATCGTCAAGACGCTCAGCGCCGGCGCGATGCTGGAAAAGCTCGGGAAGCTGTACGGCGTGCCCGTGCACGAGACCGGCGTGGGCTTCAAGTACGTGGCCCCGAAGATGGTGGAGACCGACGCCATGATCGGGGGCGAGGAGAGCGGCGGCTATGCCTTCCGCGGCAACGTCCCGGAGCGCGACGGTATCCTGGGCAACCTGATGTTCCTGGACTTCATGGTGAAGACCGGCAAGAAACCCTCGCAGTTGCTGGAGATGCTGCACGCCAAAGTCGGCGCGCACTATTATGACCGGGTGGACACGCTCTTCCCGACCGAGCAGCGCGAGGGTGTGCGCCGGAAGGTGGCGGCGGCCCGGCCCGGCCTGGTCATCGGCGGCTATACGGTGGAGCGCATCGACACGACCGACGGTTTCAAGTTCATCTTTGCCGACGGCGGCGGCTGGATGCTGATCCGGTTCTCGGGCACCGAGCCCATCATCCGCGTCTATTGCGAAATCCTGGATCAGGACCGGGTCCAGGCCGTGCTGGAAGACGGCCTGAAGCTGGCCGGACTGCGCTAGCGCGCAAAAGGCTGAATCCCAATTCCCAGGCTCCAACGCGGCGCTGGCGATTGGGATTTGGAAGTTGGGATTTTGACTCTCGTCGACACCCACTGTCACCTTGACTTCGAGCAGTTCGACCCCGACCGCGAGGCCGTGCTGGAGCGCGCCGCGGCGGCGGGGGTCGGCCGGATCGTCATCCCGGGCGTGGATCTGGCCGCCTGCCGGCGCGCCGTGGCCCTGGCCGAGCGCTATCCCCAGGTCTATGCCCTGGTCGGCCTGCACCCCAATTCGGCGGACGAACTCACCCCGGACGGGCTGGCTGAAATTCGTTCCCTGACAAAGCACCCAAAAGTTGTCGGAATCGGAGAAATTGGGATAGACTTGTATTGGAGAAAATTGTCACTAATGGAGCAGGAGGCCGCCTTCCGGACCCAGCTGGCCCTGGCGGATGAGGCCGGCCTGCCCGTCGTGGTCCATGATCGTGAGGCGCACGCCGAGGTGCTGGCGGTCCTGCGGGAGGCGCGCCCGGCGGCCGGGGTGGCCCTGCACGCGTTTTCCGGTGATCGGGCGATGGCCGAGGCGGCCCTGGAGTTGGGCTGCTGGCTGGGGGTGGATGGGCCGCTGACCTACAAGAAGAACGACGCCCTGCGAGCGTTGTTCGCGGCGGCGCCGCTGGACCGGGTGCTGATCGAGACGGATGCCCCATACCTGACGCCGCAGGCGCGACGGGGCAAACGGAATGAGCCCGCCTACGTGCGGTACGTGGCGGAGAAACTGGCAGAGATTCGGGGTATTGCACTGGAAACGGCAGCCGAGGCCACCACCGGAAACGCGGCCCGTTTCTTCCGATGGGAGTCGTGACCATGACGACCGTAACCATGCCCGTGTTGGCGGCGCGAACGCTGACGGATGTGCTGGCGATGGTGCAGCCGGGTCTGCAGGCCGTGGAAGCCAGGATGCGCGAAGTATCCATTGACCAGCACGAGGCGCTGGCCTACGCCATCGATCAGCTGCTGGCGGCCGGCGGCAAGCGCGTGCGCCCGGCCGTCGCCCTGCTGGCGGCTGAGCTGTTCAAGGCCCCGCACGCCCGTTCGGTGGCCCTGGCCGCCGCCGTGGAGATGCTGCACACCGCCACCCTGGTCCATGATGACCTGGTGGACAACTCCGTGCTGCGCCGCGGCCACCCGACTCTCAACGCCCGGTGGAGCCCGGCGGCCACGGTGCTGGCCGGCGATTTCCTGTTTGCGCGCGCCGCCGAGCTGGCCTCGCAGGCCGAGTCGGTCCCGGTGATGAGCGCCTTCGCGCGCACGCTGATGATCATCGTCAACGGCGAGCTGACCCAGATGTTCAGCGGCCGGCAGCACCCGTCGCGCGAGGACTATCTCAAGCGCATCTATGGCAAGACGGCCTCGCTCTTCGAGGTGGCGGCGCTCTCGCCGGCGGTGCTGGCTGGCGCGCCGGCCGCGCACGTGGAGGCCATGCGCCTGTTCGGGCGCGAAGCCGGCATGGCGTTCCAGATCGTGGACGATGTCCTGGACTTCGTCTCGGACGAGGCGCGCCTGGGCAAGCCCGCCGGCAGCGACCTGCGCCAGGGCCTGATCACGCTGCCGGCCCTGTGTTACCTGGAGCTCCATCCCGGCGACCCGGACCTGGCCGGGCTGCTGAACGGGCACGCCGGCGACCCGGCGGCCGTGGACCGGGTGGTGCGCGCCGTGCGCGAGTCCGGCGCCGCCGCCGCCGCCATGGACGAGGCCCGGGTCTATGTGGCCCGGGCGCAGGCCGCCCTGGCGCTTGTGCCCGACAACGTGCACCGTCAGGCCCTCGGCGATCTGGCGGACCTGTTCGTCAATCGCAACGTCTGAAGCGATTTCGGGCCGGGATACAGGTACAATCGTCGGCGTGCCTGATCCTGATCTGTCCGTCATCCTCCTTTCCTGGAACGTCCGCGATTTGCTGCGGGCCTGCCTGCGCTCACTGCCTCTGGGCGATCCCGCCGTCGAGATCATCGTCGTCGACTCGGCCTCCGCCGACGGCACGCCGGACATGGTGCGGGCCGAGTTCCCGCCGGAGCAGTATCCGGCGCTCTCCCTCATCGCCAGCGCCGAAAACCTGGGCTACAGCCGCGGCAACAACCTCGGCCTGCGCGCGGCGCGCGGCCGCTATCTCTTCATCCTCAACCCGGATACCGAGGTCGCCGCGGACGCGCTGGCGCCGATGCTGACCTACATGGACGCGCACCCGGAGGTCGGCGTGCTGGGACCCGGCCTGGTCTACGCCGACGGCGCGCCGCAAGCCACGCGCCGCCGCTTCCCGACGCTGCTGACCGGTTTCTTCGAGAGCACCTGGCTCCAGGGCTGGGCGCCGCGCGGCCTGCTGGACCGCTACTACGCCCGCGACCTGCCGCCGGATGAGCCGGTTGAAGTGGACTGGCTGGTCGGCGCGGCGCTGCTCGTCCGGCGCGCGGCCTACGAGCAGGTCGGCGGCCTGGACGAGGGTTTCTTCATGTACTCGGAGGAGCTGGATTGGTGCCGCCGGATGAAGGCGGCGGGCTGGCGCGTGGTCCACTTCCCGGCGGCGCGCGTCGTCCACCATGAGGGCCGCTCCAGCGCCCAGGTGCCGGCGGCCACGCACATCCGCTTCAACACCAGCAAGGTGCGTTATTTCCGCAAGTACCACGGCGCCCTGGCGGCCGAGGTCCTGCGGCTTTTCCTGCTGGCAGGCTTCGCCGGCCAGCTGGCGCTGGAGGCGCTCAAGGGCCTGCTGGGCCACAAGCGCGAGCTGCGCGTCGCGCGGGTGCGGGCGTACTGGCAGGTTCTGCAGTCCGGGTTGCATGGTCAACGGTAGGGCCGCTGCCTTCCGGGTTTACGCTCGCCCTGAGCGCGGCTCGCCGAGCCGGGTCGCAGGGCGAACGGCTTAAGGGCTGTCGGACAAGGTCACGGGGTCAGATCGTGCGAATCGGGATCGTCACCGGCGAATTCCCGCCCCTGGCCGGCGGGGTGGGCGATTACAGCCGCGCGCTGGCTGGGGCGTTGACCGGGCAGGGCGCGGAGGTCCACATCCTCACCGATATCCGCTGCGCGGGCCAGCCGGCCGCCGGCTTCCGCCTGCACCCGGTCATCCGGCGCTGGTCATTTCCGGCGCTGTGGCAGATTCGCGCCCTGGCGCGCCGGTTGCGGCTCGATTGGCTCAATGTGCAGTATCAGGCCGCCGCCTTTGGCCTGAGCGCGCCCATCCATTTTTTGCCCGACGTCGCCGGCGCCCCCAGCATCGTGACCTTCCATGACCTGCGCCTGCCGTACCTGTTCCCCAAGGCCGGGCCGTTGCGGCCGTGGGCCGTCACCCATCTGGCCCGGTCGGCGCGCGGGGCCGTGGCCACCGACCCGGCCGACGAGGCCGAGCTGCGCCGGCGCGGCGTGCGGCGCGCGGCTCACATCCCCATCGGCAGCAACATCGCGCCGGCGCCGCCGCCGGGCTACGACCGGGCGCACTGGCGGGCCGCGCACGGCGTCGGCGAGCGCGACTTCCTGCTCGGCTATTTCGGCTTTCTCAACCACTCCAAGGGCGGCGACGTACTGGTGAAGGCGCTGGCAACGCTGGTCGAGCGGCGCGCGCCGGTCCGGCTGGTCCTGATCGGCGGGGCGGCCGGGGCCAGCGACCCGACCGATGCCGCCTTCGCGGCGCAGGTGGAGCGCCTGGTCACGCGCCACGGCCTGGAGAGCCGCCTCCAGCGCACCGGCTTTGTGCCCGCGCCCGAGGTCTCGGCGCACCTGCTGGCCTGTGACGCCGTCGTGCTGCCGTACCGCGACGGCGCCTCGTTGCGGCGCGGCTCGCTCATGGCGGCGCTGGCGCACGGCTGCGCTATCGTCACCACTCACCCGGCCGCGCCCGATCTGCGCGACGGCGAGAATGTGCGCCTGGTGCCGCCCGACTCGCCCGAGGCGCTGGTGCTGGCGATCTCGGCCCTCCTCGGCGCGCCCGATCTGCGCGCGCGGCTGGGGGCGCAGGCCCGGGCGACCGCGGCCCGGTTCGGGTGGGACGCCATCGCGCGGCGGCTGCTGGACTTCATCGGGACGCTCTGAGACCCGGCCCAGGGTACAATCGCTCAGACCTCATGCGCCTCCGCCCGATCCACGCTCTGTTGATGGCCTTCTGCCTGCTGGGCCTCGTCTACGCCGTCGTCACGCCGTTGTTCGAGGTCTCGGACGAGCTGTGGCATTATCCGATGGTCAAGCGCCTGGCCGACGGCCAGGGGCTCCCCGTGCAGGACCCGGCCGCGGTGGGGCCGTGGCGGCAGGAGGGCAGCCAGCCGCCGCTGTATTACTACCTGATGGCGGCGGCTACCTTCTGGATCGACACCGCTGATCTCGACCAGGTGCGCGTGCTGAACCCGCACGCCGACAACGGCCTGATCACGGCCGACCGCAATAACAACCTCGTCGTCCATCCGCCCGGCGAGGCGGCCCGCTGGACGGGCGCGGCGCTGGCCGTGCGCGTGATCCGCCTGCTCTCCGTGCTGTTGGGGGCCGGCAGCGTGTACTTCACCTACCGCCTGGCGCTGGAGCTGCTCCCAACGTCCGGCCAGACCGTGGCGCTGGCCGCCGCCGCCTTCACGGCCTTCACGCCAATGTTCGTGTTCATCAGCGCCTCGGTGAACAACGACAACCTGGCCGTGACCCTCTCGGCGGCGACGCTCTGGCGGTTGGTCCGCTGGGTCCGCCGGCCGCCTGAGCGTCTGAGCTGTGAGCACGCGCTGCTGGGCGTGCTGCTCGGCGCGGGCGCGTTGAGCAAGCAGTCGGCGCTCGGGCTGTGGGGCCTGGCGGGAGGGGTGTTGGTGGTGGTTAACTGGCGGGCTGTGGGGCGCGGACCGATGGCGATCGGGCGCATGGCCTATGACGCAATACGCAAGACGCTGCCCCACGCGCTGGTCGTCTTCGGCCTGGCTGGCCTGATCGCCTTCTGGTGGTACTGGCGCAATTTCCAGCTTTACGGCGACTGGCTGGGCTGGAACACGTTTATCGCCATCGTCGGCGAGCGGCCCCAGCCGGCGACGCTCTTCCAGTTGTGGGGCGAGCGCGTCGGCTTCATACAGGCGTATTGGGGCCTGTTCGGCGGCGTGAGCGTGCCGATGCCGGCCTGGACTTATACGGCCCTCAACGCTGCCGCTGGGCTGGCCCTGCTCGGGCTGGGGGGGAGGGCGGCGCGCGCCCTGTGGGGCTGGCGCGCGCTGGAGGGCCGCGGCTGGCTCACGGCCCTCCAGTGGGCGTTGCCCGTGGCCTGGATCGCGGCGCTGCTCGTCGGCCTGGTGCGCTGGACGAGCCTCACCTGGGCCTCGCAGGGCCGCCTGATCTTCCCCGCCATCTCGGCCATCAGCGTGCTTATGGCCGCCGGCCTGGCTGACCTGGGCCGCCTTATCCCAGTCGCCAGCCTCAAACCTCTGCCGCTGTGGCTTCTCGCCGCGTTCATGGCCGTGTTGTCGTCCGTTGTCCCCTTCGCTGTCATCGCCCCGCACTACGCGCCGCCGCCGGACCTCACGCCCGCGCAGATCGCCTCCATCCCGAGCCGGCTCGACGTGAGCTTCGGCGGCGAGCTGACGCTGCTGGGCTATGACCTCCGGACCTCAGCCGTCGCGCCGGGCGACGCCGTCCACCTGACGTTGTTCTGGCGCGCCGAGATCGCCATGGACCGGGACTGGAGCCTCTTCGTGCACGTCCTCGACCAGGACGCGATCCTGGTGGCGCAACGCGACCGCTACCCCGGCCAGGGGCTGCTGGCGACGACACGGCTGCGGCCCGGACAGACCTGGGCCGACGCTTACGTGATCCCGATCCCGGCCGGCGCGTACGCCCCCGGCCGGCTCCGGCTGGCGGTGGGCGTCTACGACCTGCGGGACGGCGTGCGCCTGCCGTCCGGCGCCGGCGGCGACGCCGCCACCTTCGGCGCGCTGGAACTGCGCGCGCGGCCCGGCGCGGATGTCCCGAATGCGCTGCGCCAGAACCTGGGCGGCCTGATCGAGCTCAGCGGCTACGCCGTCGATCAGCGCGTCCTGCGCCCGGGCGAAACGTTGACGCTCACGCTCTACTGGCGCGCGCTCAAGGCCATCCCACGGAATTACTCGATCTCGGCCCGCGTGCGCGGCGAAGACCTGACGCGCTGGGCGGCGCTGGACGCGTGGCCGCGCGGGGGCGGGGCGCCGACGAGCGTTTGGCGGCCGGGCGAGACCGTGGCCGATCCGTATCCCCTGACGCTCGCCGCCGACACGCCGCCGGGCCAGTACTTCCTCGAGGTCGTCGTCTACGACGCCGAGACTCTCGCGCCGCTGCCGCTGTGGTCGGCCGACGGCTATCCGACCGACGGCCAATCGGTCGTGCTGAGCCGCATCCGGGTGACGCCATGACCGATCGGGGCCGCCTGGCGCTGCTCATCGCCGCGCATGTCCTGATCGGCCTGATGTACCTCTGGGCCACGCCGGTTTTCGAGGCCCCGGATGAGGGCTATCACACGGCCGTTATCCGCTGGATCGCCCAGGGGCGCGGACTGCCCGTGCAGCAGGTGGACGCCGAGCAGGACTACGCCCAGGAGGGCAGCCAGCCGCCCCTCTACTATCTGCTCGGCGCCGGCCTGACGGCCTGGGTGGACACGGCCGATTGGGACCAGGTCTACGTCAAGAACCCGCGCAGCCGCATCGGCATCCCGGGCACAACCCACAATGTCAACGACTACCGCCAGCCCGTGGAGCCGCCGCCGCTGACCGGCACCCGGCTGAAGGTGTACGCGCTGCGCGTCTTCTCGCTGGCGCTCAGCGCCGCCACCCTGGCCCTGGCCTATGTCCTGGTCCGGCGCGTCGTCCCGGCCGACCGTCAGCCGCTGGTGTGGCTGACCCTGGCCCTGGTCGCTTTCAACCCGATGATGCTGTTCATCGGCGCGTCGGTCAACAACGACAACCTGCTGCGGCTGACAAGCACGGGCGGTCTGATATTGATCCTGGACGCCGCCCGCGCGGAACGCCTGGGCATCCGGCAGTTGTCCGGGCTGGGTGTGGTGCTGGGCCTGGCGGCGCTCAGCAAGATCAGCGGCCTGATGCTGTGGCCTGTGGCGGCGCTGGCGCTGGTCTGGGCGCGCTGGCGGGGCCACCGCGGAGGCGGGCCGCCGAAGAAGACCGCCGCGCGCGCCTGCCTGCTCCCGATCGCCTTCGATTTGCTGACGACCTTCCTGTTCGCCGCGCTCGTGTGCGGCTGGTGGTATCTGCGCAACTGGCTCCTGTACGGCGATCCGCTGGGCCTGAACGCGATGATCGCCATCGCCGGGCCGCGCGTCATCGGCCTGGGGGAGCTGATCACCAGCGAGTGGTACGGCTTTTATCTTTCCTTCTGGGCGATCTTCGGCGCGTTCACCATCCTGCCTTCGCCCTGGGTCCAGTGGTTTTTTCACGCGCTCTCCGTGTGGGCGCTGGCCGGCCTGGCCGTCGTCGCCTGGCGCTCTCGCCGCCGGCTCACCTTCGACTGCCTTCTGCTGTCCGTCTTCTGTCTTCTGACTCTGCTGGGCGTCATCCGCTGGACCATGCAGACTCCGGCGTCGCAGGGGCGGCTGATGTTTGGCGCCATCGTCCCGCTCAGCCTCGGCCTGGCCGCCGGCCTGCTGGCGTTGGCGCCGGAACGGTGGGGGCGCGGCGTCGCCTGGAGCCTGGGCGGGCTGCTGGCCGGGGTGGCCGCCATCATCCCGGTGGCCGACATCGCGCCCCAATACACGCCGCCGCCCGTGTTGAGCGAGGCCGACCTGCCTGCCGAGCTGCGGCCGGTGCATGCCCGGATCGGCGATGGGATCGAGCTGGTGGGGTACACCGCCGACGACACGCCGCGCCAGCCCGGCGAGGTCCAGGCGGTCACCCTGTACTGGCGCGCGCTGGCGCCGATGGACCAGGACTATGTCCTGGCCCTGGTGCTGCTTGGGCGGGGCGCGCAGGGCGCCGGCCAGATTGATACCTGGCCCGGCGGCGGGCGGCTGCCGACTTCGCAGTGGCGGCCGGGCGCGTTCTACGCCGACCCCTACGACCTGCCGATTGACGAGACGGCGACGACGCCCACACGCCTGCGCCTGAGCGTCTCGGCCTGGGTCGGCGCCCCGGATCAACGTCTGCCCGTCCGGCTGCCGGATGGCTCGCAGTCGTTGGCCGCGGTGTTCCCTGTCGGGCGGGCGGCCGAGACGCAGCCGGCTGCCCCTCAGCCGGCCGTGCGCGATGGGTCCACGTTCGAAGGCGGCCTGCGCCTGCTGGGCTACGACGCGCACTGGGACGGCCGGGCGCTGAACGTGACGTTCTATTGGCAGACGGCTCAGGCGGTCCCGGCGGACTACACGCTTTTCCTGCATGTCCTGAACACGGCCGGGGAACAGGTGGGCCAGGCGGACGGCCCGCCGCTGGACGGCGACTGGCCCACCTCGGCCTGGCTGCCCGGGCAGGCCGTGGCCGACAGGCGCGTGGTCACGCTGCCGGCGGACCTGGCCGGGGAGGGCTGCGTCCTGCGGCTGGGGTGGTATGATCCGGCCACCGGCGCGCGGCTGGCGGCGTTCCAGCCGGACGGGACGCCGTGGCCTGAAGCGGCCGTCATTCTGGAGCGCGGGCTCACGCCATGACGGCGGCGCCGACCGACTATCGTCTCACCCATCCGTGATGAATCCCGTTGTTGATATCGCCTCCATCTCGCCGCGCGCCTACGCCTTCTGGCTGGGGCTGGGGCTGGCCGGCGCGGCGATTGTCCTGGGCGCGCTGCTGGGCTTCGCCGGCCCGGTGATCACGCTGGGCGCGTTGCTCGGCCTGGCCGGCGCGCTGCTGGCCCTGAGCCATGTGGAGGTGGGGCTGTGGGCGACCATCATCGTCATCACCCTGCTGCCCTTCGGCGGTCTGCCGGTGAAGATCGTGTTCACGCCCACTTTTCTGGACCTGACGATGGGGGCCGTGCTCTTCGTCTACGGCGTTGACTGGATGACGGGCCGGCGCCGGCGGTTGACGGTGACGCCGGCCCATGCGCCGATCGTGCTTTTCCTGGCCCTGATGGTCTTCAGTTTTGTGGCCGGCCTGCCCAACGGTCCGCTGACCGCGAACCTGATCCGGCAGTTTGCCGAGATGCTGCTGAGCATCGGCTTCGCCTTTATCCTGGTGGACTATATCGACACGCGGGCCAAGTTGGAGCGCCTGGCGGCCGTGGTCCTGCTGGGAGGGGCGGCGGCGGCGGCGGCGGGCGTGGCGCTGTATCTGGCGCCGGATGATCTGGCCGAGCGGGCGCTCTCGGCCCTGCGCGTCTTCAACTACCCGTCCGGCGGCGTGTTGCGCTACATCGAGGACAACCCGGACAACCCGGACAGCGTCGTGGTCGGCAAGATGCGCTCGGGCGTCCAACCCGGCCGCGTGATTGACGGTGTGCTGGTACGCCGCGTCGTGTGGTGGCCCAACATCGGCATGGCCGTCTCCAGCCAGACGAAGTACCCGGAGGCATCCTTCCTGTTCCTGCAATGGCTGTCGAGCGCCCACATCTACAGCTGGCTGGTCGGCAACCCGGCCGGCTACTACGATCCCTTCCTGGTCTCCGACCTCGAGACGCCGAGCGTGGTAGCCAGCTACAAGGAATGGCACATGCCGATCATCAAGGCCAGCATCGAGCGGCAGTTCCCGCCCAACGTGCTGAACGGCAACGCCGAGTACGAGGCGGCGTTGGACGACAACCTGCAGGCGGTGATGATCGGCAGCAAGACAGCCGAGCAGGCGATGGAGGATTGCACGGCGGCGTGGGAGGCGATCACCGACCGGTTGGGCCGCGAGAAGCAAGTTGCGGCGATGAAAGCGATGGCCGAGACCTACTCGACCGTTGTGGATAAGCCCACCATCGGCGTGTGATCTGATCGTGTACATTTGCAGTAGGGGCGGTCTGTTGGCCGCCCCTACGACTGCCATAGGGAGCCAGCTATGGACCGTCCATCAACCGCACCAATTGCAGCGAATGCAGCCTATGCTCCTCCTGGTCAGCGCGAGGGACGGCTGCAGTCCTGGTTAGGCTTGAGCAATGAGCGTCGCTTCGCCACTCTCCTGACTGGCCCGGCGCAGTATTTGCTGTTCTTTATCATCGTGTTTCCGCTCCTGACCGTCGTCTACATCAGCCTGACCAGCTGGTCTCCCACGACCGGCGGCGGAACGATGTGGTGGGATGCGTACAAGTTCTGGGACTGGGGACGCAACTACGTTGAGGTCTTCAGCGCGGCCGATTTCTGGCGCGCCGTTGGACGTACCTTCCTGATTGTGGGTGTGGCGGTGCCGTTGGAGTTCCTGATCGGGCTGGGGATGGCTTTTCTCTTTCTGGAGGAGTTTCCCGGCAAACGCGTCTTCCATTCAATCGTCCTCATCCCGATGATGATTGTGCCGGCGGTTGCCGGATACATGTTCTTCATGGTCTTCCAGACCCTTGGCCCCATCAACGCGGCCCTGTCCGCGATCGTCGGCAGCCGTGTGGAAATCCGCTGGCTGACCGATCCCACGCTGGCCAACCTGGCCATCATCGCCGCCGACGTCTGGCAATGGACGCCACTGATGTTCCTGATCCTCCTGTCGGGACTGGTCGGCATGCCGGAGGATCAGATGCGCGCTGCGACCATCCTGGGCGCCTCCTTCTGGCAGAAGTTTCGCTACCTGATGCTGCCGATGTTGAAGCCGGTGATCATCATCGCTCTCGTCATTCGTTTCATGGAGGCGTTCAAGATCTTTGACGCGGTGATGCTGATGACCCAGGGCGGGCCAGCCCGGGCGACGGAGACGATCTCAGTGTTCATGTACCGCGAGGGCTTCCAGAACGTCCGCTGGTCGTACACGGCAGCGGCGGCGCTGGTGATCCTGGTGCTCGTTACGATCATCGCCTCGTATGCGTTGAAGCCGATTCAGTCGCCGGGCGAGAATCAGTAGGGAGATCGTCAGAGGGCGTGGCAGTGGCCTTCTGTTCCCTCAGTCGCTCCTACCTGCATTGGATTGAGGAAATCGAAACAAGATGAACCAGACAAGACTTTGGCAGTGGGTTGTGCGCTACGTGTTGGTGGTGCTGGTGACACTGGTATCACTGTTTCCCACTTACTGGATGGTCTCGATGTCCTTCAAACCCAAGATAGAGTGGACCACCGCTTCGGGCACGGTCTACTGGGTGCCTCGCAATCCCACCCTGGAGAATTATGAGAACATCCTGACCGAGTACCGCGGCAAGGTGTTTCGGGCTGCCCAGACGTCCGGCATTCCGGCGATGCGCAGCAGTCTGATCGTCGCCATCGGGGGCACCCTGCTGGCGCTGGTCGTCGGCACGCTGGCGGCTTACGGCATCTCCCGCTACCATCGCAGCAGCGGTGATTTTCCCTGGTATATGGCGCTGGGCCGCCTGATCCTGATGGTGCTCATCCTGCTGCCGATCACGTTGGCGTGGTCGCTGCTTGGCCTGATCTCCCACTGGTATGGCATCCTTTCACTGACCATCGTCGGGTTCTTCGTGGACGGGCTGGTGGGACGGTTTCTTGGCCTGATTTACCGCAAGGGGCCGGTTGGCAATCTGGCCTTCTCCATCCTGCAACTACGTATGTTCCCGCCCATCGCCATTATGATCCCGGTGATGATCATGTGGTCGTCGTTCCGGCTGGTGGACACATCCTACGGACTGATTCTGATCTACGGCATCGTGACCTTTCCGTTCGTCGTATGGCTGATGAAGAGCTTCTTCGACGAAGTGCCGCGCGAGCTGGACGAAGCCGCCATCGTTGACGGCTCCTCGACCTGGGGAGCCTTCTTCAAGGTCGTGCTGCCACTGGTGAAGGGCGGTCTGGCCAGCACGGCGCTCTTCGTGTTCATCCTGAACTGGAGTGACTTCCTGGTGGCGCTGCTGCTGACGAACCGCGACTGGCCGACGATCCCTGTGTACCTGAACAAACTGGTCACTGCGGATACCGGCCAGCAGTATGGGCCCAAGGCGGCGCTGGGTGTGATCGCGGCCATTCCGCCGGTGGTTTTCGGTATCATGATCCAGCGCTACCTGGTGCGTGGCCTGACCTTCGGCGCGATCAAGAAGTAGCTGTGACTGCACTATGAGGCAGGTGTAACCGTGGCAAGCATTCGCCTGGAGAATTTGCGCAAGGAATTTGGGCCGGTCGTTGCCCTCAAGGAGCTCAACCTGCATCTCCCCGATGGCAAGTTCGCAGCCCTGCTGGGGCCGTCGGGATGTGGCAAGACCACCACGATGAACATGATTGCCGGACTGGAGGTGCCGACTCGCGGCTCGATCTACTTCGACGATCGCCGCATGAACGACGTGCCCCCCGGTGAACGGGGCATCGGTTTCGTGTTCCAGAACTACGCCATCTTCACCCATATGACCGTGGCCGAGAACATCGGCTTTGGCCTGAAGATCCGCGGCGTTGATCAGGCCACCATCAAGCGCGAGGTGAGCAAGATCGCCGAGCTGCTTCAGATCACCGATCAGTTGAACTACAGCGCCGGCCGCCTGAGCGTCAACGATATGCAGAAGGTGGCGCTGGGTCGCAGCATGATCACCAATCCGCGCATCTTCCTCCTCGACGAGCCCTTCAGCAACCTGGACGCGGCCTTCCGGGCCTACATGCGCGGCGAGCTGAAGCGCATCCAGCGCGAAATCGGCCAGACCATGATCTACGTGACCCACGATCAGGTGGAGGCGATGAGCATGGCCGACAACATTGCGGTGATGGATTTCGGTGTCCTGCAGCAATTCGGGACACCCGAGGAAATCTACAATCAGCCGGTCAACACCTTCGTCGCCAACTTCATCGGCAGCCCCAACATGAATTTCGTCGCCTGTCGCTATACGGTTGAGGATGGCAAGGGCTATCTGGTTCAGAAGCACGGCAGCGCCCGTGTGGCCGTGGACGAGCGGCGGCGCCAGCTGCTCGATCAACACCCCAACAGTCAGGATGTCATCCTGGGCGTGCGGCCAGAGCATATGGCAGTCCATCCCGAGTCGTCCGACCGGCCCGGGTTGCTGCGCGCCACGGTTCACTTTGTCGAGCCGCTGGGACCGAAGACGGTGGTGCACCT
>Ga0101944_10002899_pt1 | contig 25816 bp, 23 predicted proteins | sample DewCreD2012metaG_FD_75245 | JGI IMG/M metagenome (GOLD analysis project Ga0101944, IMG submission 75245) | Hot spring sediment bacterial and archeal communities from British Columbia, Canada, to study Microbial Dark Matter (Phase II) - Dewar... ... | reverse complement strand
CTGTGGTAGAATCAATGCTGTAATCCATGCTTCACCTCCTGGGTGTAAAAGGTGTTTAAGCAAACTTATTATATCCTAAAGAGTTGAGCATGGGTTACTTATTTTTTATACGGATTCAGGTATATTTTAAAAAATAATAAAGGATTATATTACTATGATTCTTATGAAGTTGCAGTGGCTTTAATATATTTAACTAAACAGGAGGTATTATCTTGAGACCCCGTATTCTAGTCACCGGCGGCGCCGGATTTCTTGGCAGTCATCTCTGTGAAAAACTGCTGGAGGAAGGGAACGAGGTAATCTGTGTGGATAACTTCTTTACAGGCAGAAAAGAAAACATTGCGCATCTACTAGATAATCCGTACTTTGAAGTGTTAAGGCATGATATTACGTTCCCTCTTTACATAGAGGTGGATGAAATATACAACCTGGCCTGCCCTGCTAGTCCTGTCCATTATCAGTTTGATCCTGTACAGACAACCAAGACAAGTGTTCATGGAGCCATAAATATGCTGGGATTGGCCAAGAGGACCAAGGCAAAGATCCTTCAGGCTTCCACCAGCGAGGTGTACGGGGATCCTTCCGTACATCCCCAGACCGAGGACTATTGGGGTAACGTCAATCCTATCGGACCTCGATCCTGCTATGATGAAGGGAAAAGATGCGCTGAAACCTTGTTTTTCGACTATTACCGCCAAAATCAGGTACGGATAAAGGTAATCCGCATTTTTAATACCTACGGACCCCGGATGCTCCCGAACGATGGAAGAGTGGTGAGCAACTTTATCGTTCAAGCCCTGAAAGGCGAAGATATTACGATTCATGGGAACGGGAAACAGACCCGCAGTTTCTGCTATGTATCTGACTTGATTGAAGGAATGGTGCGGATGATGAACAGCGGGGATGAGTTCACAGGTCCGGTAAACATCGGGAATCCCGGAGAGTTCAGTATTCTCGAACTGGCGGAGTTGGTAATCAGCTTAACAAACTCGAAATCCAAATTGACCTTCAAGCCTCTTCCGCAGGATGATCCGAAACAAAGGCGTCCGGATATATCGTTGGCTAAAAGGGAACTTGGGTGGGAACCGAAAATACCCTTAAAAGACGGGCTTAAGAAAACAATTGAATATTTTAAAAAGGTACTTTGATTATTATGAATGCATTGATAACCGGTTGTAATGGGTTTGTAGGAAAACATTTGGCTGATTTTTTGCGGGGAAAAGGGTATACCGTATGCGGAATCGATCTTCAGGAAAAACCGGTTTTGCCGTGGGTTCAGTATGCAAAAGCGGATATCACTGTATACGGGGAATTGGAAAGAGTATTATCCGACTGGAAAATCGGCCAGATCTATCATCTAGCAGCGGTTGCAAGCACCCGGATTGCGGATGAGTATCCTCTTCAGGCGGTTCAGGTGAATGTATTGGGGGGAGTGCATCTTCTCGAATATGCCAGAAAGAGCCCGCATATTCGGATTCTGTTTGTCGGATCTTCCGAACAGTATAAATCGAAGGATACGAAACAGGGTTGTTTTACCGAAGAAGAAGACCTGGAAGCGCGGAATATATACGGAGCTACAAGGATAGCCTTCTGGACTCTGGGGAAAATGTATCAGCAAAAATATGGTCTGACTGTGTTCTTCACCCGAAGTTTCAACCATTCAGGACCCGGCCAGGCGCCCCAGTATGTACTTTCGAATTTTGCAAAACAGATTATATCGATAAAAAAAGGCGAAAAGGAACCGGTACTGCATGTAGGCAATATAAAAGTATCCCGGGATTTTACGGATGTCCGTGATGTCGTGAAAGCGTATGTTTCCATTATGGAAAAAGGCATGCCGGGGGAAGTGTATAACGTATGCTCCGGTAAAACATATTCCTTAGAATACCTGTTAGACATAATGCTGGACTTTGCCTCTCTGAAAAAGTCGGTAAATATAAAAGTAGATCCGGTATTACTCCGGTCGGACGATCCGGAGGTGATCTGCGGCGACAATTCAAAGCTGAAACAACACACAGGCTGGAGACCTGAATATGCTATAGAAACTACTGTAAAAGATTTAATGAAAAGTTATGCAGAGGAATCATGAAAAAAACCGTAAAATCGATATTGAGAAAAGCAGGAAGGCTGATTCTTAAAACAACTGTTGTCAGGAAAATTATAATCAAGATTCTGAATAAAGCGCCCCGTATAAAAATACGGCTGCGGAACATCGTTCTGTCGGATCAGGGTGGTATGACCTATGACGATCTTTCTCCCAAAGCACGCAATGTGTTCCATGATTTTGAGAAACTGATTTCAGGCCCGAGGATCTAGGAGAACAGAACCATGCGGATAGTAATCGACATGCAGGGTGCGCAGACTGAAAGCAGGTTCCGCGGAATCGGAAGATACGTAAGTTCTTTGGCAAAGGCGATCGTTAGTAACCGCGGGGATCACGATATTATACTTCTGTTAAACGGCTTATTCCCTCATACAATTGAACAAATCAGAGCTGATTTTGAAGGATTACTGCCGCAGGATAAAATCCGTGTATGGTATGCCTCCGGTCCTGTCCGTGAGTATGAGAAGGAAAATGAAACAAGAAGAAAAACCGCCGGATGTATCCGGGAAGCTTATATCACCGCATTGGAGCCGGATATTCTGTTTATCCCAAGTTTGTTTGAGGGGTACTGGGACGATGCCGTAACAGATATCGGTGAACTATCCGTACGGTTTCCGGTGGCGGTGGTATTCTATGATTTGATTCCCCTCCTGTATCCGGATCTGTATTTACGGCCGGATGTAATAGGTAAGGATTTCTATTTCCGCAAACTGGATGAATTGAAAAAGGCAACCGTCCTATTTGCAATTTCGGAATGGGTAAAAAATGAGGGAATTAAGCGGCTTTCATTCAGAAATGACAGGATTTTTACTGTTTTTCCCGCTGGAGACAAACAATTCAGACCCTTACACATTACGGAACAGCAAAGGAATACGATACTCGAAAAATATGGTATTGGAAAACCGTTTATTCTGTATACAGGAGGAAACGACCGCAGAAAGAATCTGAAGAAACTGATCCATGCCTTTGCGCTTTTACCTGAAACCGTACGCTTGAAATACCAATTGGTACTTGCCGGCAGAATGGATGCCGATCTTACAAAAGAATTGATAGAAACAGGCAAAGATACCGGAATACAGGAAAACGACTTGATCTTTCCAGGATATGTTCCGGATCAGGAGCTGGTACTTCTCTATAACTTATGTGAAGCATTTGTATTCCCCTCTATCTGCGAAGGATTCGGACTCCCGGTTCTCGAGGCTATGGCATGCGGTGCGGCGGTTGTTAGTTCCAATACGTCCAGCATTCCCGAAGTGATAGGAAGGACAGATGTATTGTTTGATCCAAACGATGAGAAAGATATCTGCAACATGTTACTGAAGGTATTAACCGATACTGGGTTTAAGAATGAACTGAAATCCTATAATCCGGCTAAAGCTATTCAATTTTCCTGGTATGAGTCCGCTCGAAAAGCGATCAAAGTAATGGAGACTATCGTGGGGGACCGTACTTTTAAAAAAGCGTATAGTTATTCTACGAAAAATCTCTTGGAGAATATTGCAAAGATTCATAACCATCATCTTACAAAAGACACAATTGTAGAATTATCACATTACATAGCTAAAATTCCTGGTTGCCCCGAGCGTAAAAGCCGTAACCTTTTCGTTGATATCTCGGAGCTGTACCATAGAGATTTCGGAACAGGTGTACAGCGGGTTACAAAGAATATTTTAAAACAGTTCCTTGAAAATCCTCCGTCTGGTTACCATGTAATTCCTGTATATGGGAAAATCGATTCGATCGGTTATAAATATGCAAATGCAGAATCGCCCCATGTTCATTGTACCATTGACTACGAAGCAGGAGACGTTTTTTTGGGGTTGGATCTTCAGCATCATACTACCCGTGTACAATACCCGTTTCTCTGCAATCTTCGGGCGGAAGGTGTAAAGGTTGTTTTCCTTGTATATGATCTACTTCCCATACAGTTCCCCCAGTACTGGCCTGCAAAACATTTCGTGCATAAAATCCATGAAGAGTGGCTTCAGGTAGTAACACGGTTCGATGGAGCGGTTTGTATTTCCCGTGCGGTTGCGTATGAACTGGTTGAATGGATGAAACAGAAGGAAATAACGCGGTACCGTCCGTTTCGAATCGCCTGGTTCCCCTTAGGAGCGGATATACGGAATCCCGATTCCAATAAAAGCATTCCGGAAAATGCAACACCGGTTCCTTTTGATGAATCTAAAATCAGTTTTCTAATGGTAGGAACCCTGGAACCCCGGAAAGGCTATGGATTGGTTCTGGCGGCGATGGCGTCCTTATGGCAGGAAGGGATGAATATAAACCTGGTGATAGTGGGAAAGCAGGGGTGGTTGGTTGAAGATCTTGTTAAAGTGCTTAAATCCCACCCGGAAAAGGGAAACCGCCTGTTCTGGCTGAATAATGCAAGCGACCGGCTTTTAGAACAACTGTATTCTTCCTGTACCTGTCTTATCGCCGCCAGCGAAGGAGAAGGGTTCGGGCTTCCGATTGTGGAAGCCGCCCTGCATGGCATACCCATTATTGCCAGGGATATCCCGGTATTCAGGGAAGTTGCAGGACAGCATGCGTATTACTTTCCGAAGGATGCCTCACCTGAACAGCTTGCGGATGCGTTAAAAGAGTGGGTAGGGCTGTACAAACAGCAGAAGCACCCGGTGTCAAGCGGTATTAAGACGGTAACCTGGAAGGAAAGTTCTGAAAAACTCCTGGATATAATACTGACTGATAAATGGGAATACACAATAAAAATCTGAAATTGAATATAAAAGGCGGAGTATGGCAGGCAAAACAATAACCATTCTGGTTCCGACCTATAATGAAGAAAAAAATATTTCTCTGCTGTATCAGGAACTGGTTAACCTGACAGAAAGAGAGTCCAGATATATGTTTGAATTTTTATTTGTGGATGACGGTAGTACGGATAATTCAGTGGAAGTCATAGAAAACATTGCAGCAGCCGATACTAGAGTCAAGGTTTTGGAGTTATCTAGAAATTTCGGTAAAGAGAGTGCGTTGACTGCGGGAATTCTGAGTGTTGAAACCGATGCTCTGGTAATTATCGATGCAGATCTTCAGCATCCCCCGGTTCTTATCGATACCTTAATCCGTAAATGGGAAGAAGGGTATGATATTGTTGCAACAAAACGGACGGAAATTAAAAACCGGAGCTTTTTAAAGCGCTTAGGCTCTCGAGTTTTTTATAAAGTTATTAATATGATTTCAGAGACAAAGATGGTTTCAGGAACAACGGATTTTCGCTTGCTTGACCGGGTGGTGGTGGAAGAATTAAAGAAATTCACTGAAAGAAACAGAATGGTCCGGGGGTTACTCGATTGGATGGGGTTTAAGAAAGTATATGTGGAGTTTACAGCTCCGGACCGAATTTATGGAGAGGCTCAATATACTCTGAAAAAACTCTTCAAATTGGCCGTTGACAGTTTTACCTCTTTTTCGTTGATTCCTTTGCGGCTGGCAGGGTATATGGGTTTTTTCATTTGCATAATCTTTGGCGGGTTGTTTATTTATATGCTGATCGATAAGTATGTGTTAGGAGGAAACACCTTTTCTCCTATTTCCTATGTCATTGTAATTAATTCCTTTTTAATCGGGGTGGTATTAACCGGGTTGGGGTTCATTGCCTTATATATAGGCCGCATATATACGGAAGTGATAAACAGGCCGTTATTTATCGTAAGGAAACGAGTTAATTTCTAGTTTTAGGCAACTATGAAGTATAAGGTATCTGTAATTATCCCTTTCCAGAAAGAAACTGATTATTTGGCTGAAACTCTTGAAGCTTTGAAACGGATTACCCATAAAAACGTCGAGGTAATCCTTCTTTCCGATGGTCCGATGGGTGTAACTTTTATCCAGAAACATTTAAATGCCTTTCCTTTTTCTTACAAAATAATCGAGACTGGACCGGTAAGTCCGGCGGTAAAACGTGACAGGGGAGCCGAGTGCAGTTCCGGAGAAATTCTTGCTTTTATCGACGACGATGCGTACCCGGCTCCTGATTGGCTGGATAAGGCTTTGCCCTATTTTTCAGATGAACAAATCTGCGCAGCAGGAGGACCTCAACTGACTCCTCCGAATGACGGACTTTGGGAGAAAATCTCAGGGGCTGTTTTCCTTTCGCCGCTGAACGGCGCGGCTGTGTGCAGGTACTGGCCGGAGGGAAAGCCGAAAAGTGTGGACGATTGGCCCTCTGTGAACCTGCTGGTGCGGAAGGCGGATTTTATCCGTGTAGGCGGATTCAACAGTGAATACTGGCCGGGAGAAGACACAAAGCTTTGTCTTGATTTGGTCAAGCTGGGTAAAAAAATCATGTATGTCCCTGAAATGATCGTCTATCACCATCGAAGAAGGGGTTTTAGAAGACATATGCGGCAGGTAGGCAACTACGGCCTTCATCGGGGTTTCTTTGCAAAAAAGTATCCGGATACATCTCTGAAAGTAATGTATTTTCTGCCGGCTTGTTTTTTCTTATTTATTATTTTCGGCTGGATCTTGATATTTATGAAATTAAGTGCTGTTTATTATTTTCTTTGGGTTTTATATGTTACTGCCCTGATCGTTTCCACTGTATCAATCACGAAGAAAGTAAAGTCATTGATGGTGTCATTAGGAACCGTGCCCTATCTCGTAGGAACTCATTTTTGGTATGGGTTTCGTTTCTTGCAGGGATTTCTATGTAAGTCTGAGCTAAAGAGCAAGTTAGGAAGATAGAATGAAAATTGCTGTCAGTTATCCGCCCCTGAACTCCGATAAAGGGGTACCCCTCTTGTCTCAGAACCGACAGTTTCAGTGGTTTCATAATCCTACGTACATTTATCCTATGATACCCGCTTCCGCCGCCGCACTCCTTGCGGAAAACGGCTATAAAGTTTTTTGGGACGATGGAATCGCAGAAGGGCTTGAGTACCCGGAATGGATCAAACGGATTACCGGAACGTATAAGCCTGACCTTATTGCCTTTGAAACAAAAACCCCGGTAGTAAAGAGGCACTGGAAGATCGTGGATGAATTGAAAATGAAACTTCCCGAAACCAAGGTTGTGCTGATGGGAGACCACGTAACTGCGTTTCCGGAAGAGAGCCTGAAGAACTGCAAAGCCGATTATGTTATTACAGGCGGGGACTATGATTTTTCTCTACTTGAACTGAGTAATTACCTTTCCGGAGAAAGCGGGTATACCGAGGTTCCGGAAGGCATATACTACTTAAAAGACGGGGTGATAAGCAGGGGTTCCAAACGGTACCTTGAGCGCGACTTAAACTCAATCCCCATGATTGACCGCGACCTAACCTTCTGGAAACTTTACAGTGAAAAAAACGGGAATTTTAAATACCTGCCGGGAACCTACACTATGGCAGGCAGGGACTGCTGGTGGGGCAGATGCTCTTTCTGCAGCTGGACCACCCTTTTCCCGGGATCGTCATTTAAAACCGTAACTCCCACACGGCTTCTCGATGAGATCGGCATTTTAATTGAAAAATATCATGTAAAAGAAATTTTTGACGACACAGGATGTTTCCCTAAAGGTGAATGGCTGAAGGAATTCTGTAAAGGGATGATCGAACGCGGATATCATAAAAGAGTTGTCATGGGCTGCAATATGCGTGTAGGCGCTTTAAATCAGGAAGAGTGGAATCTGATGGGAAAAGCTAATTTCAGATTCGTGTTAATCGGTCTTGAATCCATGAACCAGAAGACATTAGACCGCCTTAATAAAGGCATAAAGGTGGCACAGATAGAAGAGACCATGAAGATGGCGAAAAGAGCCGGATTGGAACCCCATATAACCACGATGGTTGGCTACCCCTGGGAAACCAAGAACGATGCAGGCGAAACCATAGCATTTGCAAAGCGGATGTTCGAGGAAGGATGGATAGATTCCCTCCAAGCTACTATCGTGGTTCCCTATCCGGGAACTCCCATGTTTGCTGAAGCAAGGCGGAACGGATGGCTTCTTACAGAGGACTGGGACCGCTACGATATGCAGGAATCCGTGTGGAAAAGCGAAGTCGGAACAGAAGAGGTTAAAGTATTCAGCCAGGCTTTGTACAAAGCCGCCCTTCAGCCCAAATTCATCATCCGAAAGATAGCTAGAATCCGCTCCTTCGCGGATTTTATCTTTCTTATACGGGCCGGGCTGAAAGTGTTCGGCCACTTAAAGGATTTTGCCCGGAAAAGAGAAACACCATAAAACAATGGCAAATTTACAGGATAGACAAAAATCATACACTAAGCCGCTTGTAAGTGTTGTCCTGACAACAAAAAACGAAGAAAAGAATATCGAAACCTGTCTTGTATCCGTCAACGAGCAGACCTATAAACCTATTGAAATTATCATTGTGGACAATAATTCCACCGACAGGACCAAAGAAATAGCCGGCCGATATACCCATCATGTTTATAACAAAGGGCCGGAACGTTCAGCCCAGAGAAACTACGGGATGATCGATGCAGCAACGGGAGAATATGTCATGTTCGTCGATGCCGATATGATTTTAGCACCGCATCTCGTAGAATCTTGTGTTCAAGCTATGCAAACCGGCAAGTTTGCAGCTCTTCACATTCCGGAAATTATTCTCGGTACAAATTACTTTTCTAAAGTAAGAAGATTCGAGCGGAGTTTCTACAATGGTACTGTTATAGATGGTACTAGGTTTTTTAAAAAAAATGTCTTTGTGCAGGTTGGTGGTTTTGACCCTACGTTGAGCGGCCCGGAAGACTGGGATATAGATAAAAAAATAAAACAAATCGGCAGCATAGGCTTACTGGACATGATGGAAAAGGATGTATCGTTCTGGAGTTTAAAACCGTATATTGAAAGCCATGGAATACAGACAATCTATAGCAATGTAATTTACCATAATGAAGCTGATTTTTCACTCAGGAATTATCTATCGAAAAAGTCTTATTATTCAAATTCTTTTCATAACTATATCGAAAAATGGGGGAAAAACGATCCGGATATCCGGCGGCAATTCGGGCTCTGGTACCGCTATTTTGGCGTATTTCTCGAGAAAAGTAAATGGAAGCGCATGCTCAGAAGCCCTCATCTCGCTTTCGGTATGTACTTCCTACGGCTCCTTGTGGGAGTCGTTTATCTATTGAAAAGGATAAAGACTTGAGTATAGTCTGCCCGGTCTGCGGTAGTGTAAAGATCGTTCCGACAGATTTTTCTGTTACTGTATGGGACGGTAAAGAATTCACGGTATCCTACTGCACGGATTGCTATCTTTATTTCCTTCCCAAACAACCTTCCGTTGAAGATATTGAAAAACACTATAAGCTTACATATTACTCGTACTCAAAACCTGTTTTGATTATTAAGCTTTTCTTTAGGAAGCTCAGGGCATTAAATCAATACGACTTTATTGCTTCGAGAATAAACCTAAAAGAAGGAAGGGTCCTTGAGATTGGAGCTGCCGAAGGATATCTCCTGAAGCAATTCAAGAATGCTGGAAACAATATAGTCGGGACGGAATATAGTGATTTTATGCGTGCTGTTGCTCTGAATAAACTGCATATTCAACTAATGAATACGGATTTTTTCGCCTTTGATGAAAAAGTAAAGTACGACCTGATTCTCATGAGCCATGTATTCGAGCATTTCCAGGAATTGAGTCCAGTTGTGGAGAAGGTAAAGCGGCTCCTTAAACCTGGTGGGTATTTTTTCATTGAGGTGCCGAACAGCCCTAAAAAAGAAGATGTTGAACTTACTGTGTTGCGGGATTATCTCAATACCGAACACTTCTATAATTTCAACGCCGGTAATCTCAGAACCGTTGTGGAGAAGTTCCGATTTTTGGTCGTTGACGTAAAGCGATTCGATTATAGCCATATCCATTGGAGAGGTGACGCGGGCTTCGCCGTCAAGAGATGCCTGTTGACGGGGCAGATCAGAGGTATTTCCGATTTTTTTGGTTTTCTAGGATTCGTAGTTTTTTCCTTCTTCGACAAAAAGAACGCCTACGAGGAGGTGCCTATCGAAAGTGATTGGAACGGATTCGGCGATTCTGTCCGTCTTTTATGCAGATATTTCCCATAGAGAGAATAGGTTATTTTAACAGGCCAGAAATTCTTGACGGAAGCTTGAAATAGATGCTGCTTTTGATGTTAATAAACATATGAAACGACTTGATGAAGAATCGGAAGACGTTTTTTTCGGAAGGAATAAATTCGCTTTCGATTTCCTAGGCAATGAGGCTTTGTCGGGAAAGGTCGTCTTGGATATAGGATGCGGATTCGGGTGGCTGGAAAGGAAAGCGTCAGCCGTAAAGTGCGCGAAAATCATTGGGATAGATATCGACGAAGAGAACATTCAAAGATTAATTGCGGAGAATACTTTCGCCGAAGTTTCTTTCCTGAAGGCGAGCGCCATCGACCTTCCGTTTAAGGAAGAATCCTTCGATACGGTCGTTTCCTTGGAAGTGATGGAGCATATCCCGAAAGGAAAGGAAAGGAAGTATTTTCATGAAGCTTACCGCGTATTGAAAAAAGGAGGGACATTCTGTTTGTCCACGCCGAACGATCATGTCGTGGCCAAGCTCCTGGATCCGGCATGGGTTCTGATCCATCATAGACATTATAAGGTCGAGGATGTTCTCCGTTTCGCGGAGAGCGCGGGCTTTTCCGTTGAAAAATGCGAGCTTCGCGGAGGCCTCGGAGAATTGATCGGCGGATTGAACATGTACTTTTCTAAATGGGTCCTGAGAAGGAGGATGCTCTTCGAGGGCTTATTCAGGCTCTGGCAGAACAGGGAATTCCAGAGAATAGGATTCTCGGGAATCTTTTTGAAACTGAGAAAACCTTACGGTTGAAAAAATCGGTTCACCGATTTCGTCAAGGAATAAATGAAACGTTTTATAAAAAGAGTATTGAGAAAAATCAAAAAAATGTTTGAGGGAAACGATTTTCCGGTTCAGGAGAAGGCGGCTCTCCAAATTCCCCCGGGCGAGACCCTTGAAAGTATCGACCGCTATCTGCGTTCTTTCACCCCGGAGGGCGCCCGGATTGAGGAAATGGACGGATACCTGAACGAATCACTGAGAAGGTTTATTTATACGCTTTCCCTAGTGCCTAACGGTAGCGGACATCTTCTGGAAATCGGGTCAAATCCCTATTACATGACGCTGCTCTTGAAGAAGTTCAGGGCCTACCAAGTCCAATCTACCAACTTCTTCGGCGAAGCGTTGCCCCGATCCAGGCAATCCCAACGGGTTGTCAATATAGCAAACGGCGACATGACGGTCTTCGAGTTCGAGCATTTCAACGTCGAGTCCGACGAGTTCCCCTATCCCGACGGGTTTTTCGATGTCGTTCTGTTCTGTGAGGTGCTCGAGCATCTCGTGCTTGATCCGATGTTCACCCTGAAGAATATACACCGGGTCTTGAAGAAGGACGGTGTCTTGATCGTCACGACGCCGAACGTCGCGAGATACCAGAACATCGAACGCATGTTGAACGGAGAAAATATTTACGATCCGTACTCCGGTTACGGAGCCTACGGGAGGCACAACCGAGAATATACGCGGGGCGAATTATACCGGCTGCTCGCTCAGTTCGGTTTCACGGTGACGAGACACTTCACAGCCGATTCGGTTTCTTTTCAAAAAGGAGACCTTTTTGAAAATGAGATAAAGCGGGTCATGACACGTTTTCCGTTACGGGCGAACGACCTGGGACAATACCTGTTCTTTCAAGCGAAAAAGAGCGAAGCCGGAATCGATGAAGAAAGAAAGAGTTGGTTGTTTAGAAGTTTCGAGAAGTAGGCACATGAAGAAAAAAATTGCACTCACGTCTGTTCTCGTCATATTCAGTCTCCTCGCCGCCATAAGATTCCGGGATGTCTTCAAACCCGGAATGGCTTTGACCAACAACGGTGACGGCCTGGGGACGATCACCATGATTCAGGACTTTAAGGAAGTTTCTGAGAGGGAGCCCTTCTGGAAAATGTTGTTTGAGTCCAAGTTTGCGAACGACAGGATCGGTTTCGGTTTGAAGGCTCCTGACAGACTGAACATTTTCTGGAGGATAAAACACCTCTTGCTCAACAAGTTTTTCGATTCTGACGACGTTTATGATTTCATCGCAATGAGTGGCTTCATACTGATAGGACTTGCAGGTTATCTTCTGCTGCAGGAATTGGGTCTCGGCTTCTTCGTGTCACTCATTGGGGCGTTGATGTTCGCCAACCTGGACAATTTCATATGGAGGATACGCGGGCACCTCTCTCTCGCTGTCTATTACATGCCGATCTTCTTTCTCGTTTTCTGTGTTCGGGCCGCCAAGAGTCCGACGAAGAGGAACATGACGCTCGCGGGCCTTTTCGCCGTCCTCATGTTCCTGCACAACGAGTACTACGGCTATTTCGGATTTTTCTTCGGCGCGGTCGTTTTCGTTTCGTATTTTTTTCAAGGAAGAAAGGTTCGGGCAGTCTTCTCGGAGAACCGGCAGGAACTCATGAACGCCGGCGTAGGCTTCGCCGTCTTTGCAGTGAGTCTTATCGTGCTGTATCCGGACCTCTTCGTCATGAAGATCGTTCATGCTCTGATCCCGAATTCCGCTTCGGTAGGGATCCCCTCGGGAGGCTCCGAGGGGCATCATTTCGGCGCCTTCATCGCTTTTGCAATGGACAATCCTCTGGCCGCCTTTCGTCCGGGGACCGAAACCTTCGCCTCGCTTTTAGGAAGAAATTGGGGCAAGACCGTCGTCGGCGAATTCATGACGATGCGGTTCGGTTTCTTCGCTCCTCTTTTCATGCTGCTCTTCTTCCTGTCGCTCTGGCTTGTCCGAAATAAAGGGAAGGCCGGACTATCACTTCTCGTCCGCGAAGCCAAGGTCTGGGTGGCTGCCGCGATCGTCGCAGGTTTGTTCGCGAACAGCCCGCTTCGAATTCTGAGCCTCGCTCCTTTCACGTACTTGGTCGCTCCCATGTTCAGGGTCGGCGCGAGGGCTTTCCTCTACGTCGACTTCGCCATGATCGTCGTTTTTTGCCTCTATCTTTCGCTCGTAATCGAGGCGGCCCTCGAGGCCGTAAGGAAACGGGAGATTCCATGGACCGTCGGGTTTCTTGCGCTGGCGGCTCTTGGCGTCGCGCTTTCCCTCTGGGATACAAGCGGAGGCCGCTTAATTAAAAAAATCGATCCTCTGCCTTTACCCGATTCCTCGATTTATAAGGCAATCGCGGAAGGTCCGCAAGGCCATGTGCTCGAACTCCCCTACCACTCTCCGAAGAGCCCACCGGAACTGAACTATGAGTATATTTATTTCCGAGGAAAGCACGGCCGCATTTTAGTTAACACCCCGTACTTTCCGCCGCAGAACATTCTGTTCACGGACCAGCTCGACGAGTTCTCCAAGCTTGCTAACAACCCAAACGATGATTTCCTGAAATTACTTTCAAAGACGGGTGTGCGCTACCTCGTTGTCAACAAGGGATTCGACCGATCCTTAGTCGAGAGGTCTAAACTGACAAAGAAAATCGCGGAAGGATCCGGGAAAGTGATCTATGAACTGATTCCCGTGCCGGAATTTGCGGCAGAGAATTTTCTCGAAGTCTTTTTATACAAGAAACCTGTAGTAGAGTTCCTCAAGGGTGTTTATGGTTACGAAGCCAATGACCATTCTTACTTTCGATGGATGGACAGGAAGGCCTTGCTGCGAGTTTCCAACCTCACGAGTGTAGACAGGACGCTCAGGATGAAAGTGACCTTCGCTATTCCTAACCAGGGTACGTTTCTAAAGATCGATGCCGGCGGAAATAAGGAGAAGATTAGTGTTCCTACGGTCTATTTTGACATCGACAGAAAGTTTGTCATTGAGAAAAAGAAGTCTTTGTACATAATGTTTGAGACAGACGGATTGCCGATCGAGCGAAGGCACTTAAGAAGTCTTTTAAATTATAAACCACGCGTCATGATGTTCGTGAATTACTCTTTTACATGGGAAAATGAATAACAAATCAATATGTTTTGTCTTCAACAGCTTTTCACCAACCGGTTTGGATTATTACGAGCGTTTCTACGCTTCGTATTTTTCCAACTTCATCGCTCTCGTGTGGAAATTCCCGCACAGCAAAGGTAGGCATTTTTCGCGTCTTTCGGTCTACATAGATGGGAAGAAAAAGGATGAACGGTACCTCTCCTCACTAAAGGTGTTCTCCGGAGCTGTTTATTTCCTCACGCTTCCATTTAATTACCTGGTTTATCTCTATCAGGCGCTGACGAAGTTGCCGCGCCGCGATCCCGGAGTCGTTAGGATCTACATGGGGATCAATTATTTCTGCGCATTGTGCGGAATAGTTTTGAAAAAACTTGGTAAGGTCGACCATGTCATTTACCGGGTTATGGATTTTTTCCCTACGCCTAATCGAGGGGTGTACCGCTACATTATGTGGATTTTTTATTACATCGACAAGTTTTGCCTGGAGCGGGCGGACGAAATCTGGTTCACCACTGAGGGCCACATCATCGGAAGGGAGAAGTACGGCTATTACGACAGGAACAAGGCATTTTACCGCATGATTCCCTTGGGGATCGACACATCGCGCTACGTTTGTATGCCACTGAACGAGCGTCGGAAGAATAGCCTCGTTTACGTCGGTGTTGTGAGCCGTTACCACCTCATCGATATGCTGTTCGATGTTGTCGCCCGGCTCGTTCATGAGTTCCCGGATATAACCCTCGACCTGGTAGGTTCTGGTCCCGATCTGGATTTCTTTCGCGAGGACGCTGAGAGGCGGGGGCTTGAAGGACGCATCGTCTTCCACGGATTCATGGAGGAAGGTTCAGCCTTTACGAGCATTGTTGCCGGCAGCTTTCTGGGAATCGCTTTCTACCGGGACGAGGAAGGCTTCATGAAATATACTGAACCAGCAAAGGTAAAGTATTATCTGAACTACGGCGTCCCAGCCATCGTTTCCCGTGTGCCACGCATTGCGACCGAGCTGGAGGCGGAGGGTGTTGCCTTTGCCTGTGAAAACAATGTAGAAGTAATATGTTCAATCATTAGACGTTTTTTTTCCGATCCGATTTTAGCCCGAAATACGCTCGAAGCAATAAAAAGATACATACACAAGGTAGACATTAATATCATGCTTACCGAAACGACCGAGGCAATGCTTCGACGCATAAATCTTAAGAATTCCAAATAAGGGGGGGGGAAATGAAGATCCTCATCCTAAATTTGCCCGGTCGCGTGCTGAAGAGCGGATCGCGCTGGTACAACGTCATCAACTTCAGCCCCGCCCGGATGCGTTATTACCCTTATCCTTGGTTTATGGGATACGCGACCAGTCTGCTAAAGGCAAACGGGTTCACCACTAAACTCATTGATGCCCTCGCCATGGAACTCGACGAGGACGAGACCCTTCAGCAGATCGACGAATTTGCGCCAACGCATATCGTTTGTGAGCCGACCTGGGCGAGTAAGTCGGAAGATAGAGCCTTCCTGGACAGAATCGATCCCTCAGTACAGATTATTGCCGTAGGAAACTACGCTACCAATTATCCGAGGCAATGCGTGGAGTCGACGGGAGCGGATGTGGTCGCTGTGGGCGAATACGAGTTCGCGCTTCTTGATTACTTAAAGTTTGGCTGTAGAACTCTGCCGCCGAGTTTCATCAGTGAGGAAAAACCGGATTATGTAATGCCAGAGCTAGTAGAAGACCTTGATCTCTTCCCATTCCCCGAAAGAGACGACGTGCCCTTCGAATGCTATAACGAACCCTCCTGCTATGGCAGAAACATTGTGATGGTTTCTTCCAGAGGCTGCCGTCTTCGGTGCAGCTTCTGCAATGTCGAGAGCCTATACGGCAGACACATGTATCGAAAACGATCGCCGAAGAATATCGTTGACGAAATCGTCGATCTTCAGAAACGTTTCGATTTCGACGAGATCTACTTTGACGACGACAACATGGTCGCGAACAAGCGCCATATCGACGGAGTGTGCCACGAGATCATCCGAAGAGATGTCAATATCCGCTGGCTATGCATGGGCGACGGACTCGTCGACGACGAAACGCTCGATCTCCTCGCCCAGGCAGGCTGCGTTACTTATAAATTCGGGTTAGAGCACCTGGACAAAAGCGTTCTCGCATCTATCCCTAAACCGTACAACCCGAAAAGGCTGCTTGAACTGATCCGGCGTTGCAGGGAACTTGGAATGAGAAGCTATGTGAACCTAATGATTGGTCTTCCCGGCTCGACTTTCGAGAAGGATTTGGATATGGTGCGGAGGGTGATAGATGCGAATCCGGATCTTATGCAATTCTCCATCGCCACGCCTTATCCTGGCACTCCTTTTTTTGAGAAGGCTAAAGAGATGGGATGGTTACGAGGCGACGACCCTGTGTTGTTTGACGCAACAGGAAGCGCCGCTGTCTCGTATCCCGAATATTCCTCGGAAAAGATCGAGAAGATGTTCCATTTTGGATGGAATCTCTGGTATAGGCATCTTCTTACCCGTAAATGGGACACCCTTTTCTTTTTTCTCCGTAGTGAAATTCGGCGTCACGGTGTTTGGGTTGTGTTTAAAAAGATAATTTACTATTTAATAAAGATTTTGTCCTTCAGACTGAAACTTCGGAAGCCAGAAGGGGAATGCGAGAGATGAAACGTTGCATAATAACCGGAGGAGCCGGCTATATTGGAAGCCATCTCGTCCGGTATCTGAACAAACAAGGTTACGCGGCAAAAGGTCTGAGCAGACCTGAAGACAACGATGAGCTTAGTGTCAATTTCAACGACATCGATGCGCTGAAGAATGTGCTCGCAAAGGAAGACCCTGAAATCATCGTACATACTGTAGCCATAAGCAGCATTGCAAAATGCGAGAAAGATCCGGAAAGCGCTCGTCGCGTGAACGTCGAATGGGTAAAAAATCTCGTGGATGCCGCAGAAGTGGTTTCGCCCGAGACCCTAATCGTCTTGCTTTCCTCGGACTATGTGTTTGAAGGCACCGAAGGCTGGTATAAGGAAACCTCCCCCAGGAAGCCCCAGACGGTATACGGCAAGACGAAGGCGGAGGCTGAGGACTTGGTCGCGAACAGTACGAACCCTTTCTTGATCGTTCGGACGTCCAATGTATTTGGTATGGGCGGCAATTTTTTTAAATTCATTACAGAATCCCTGAAAAACGGAAACTATGTGGATGTATATTTCAATACCCGCTTCACACCGACCTACATTGAGTATTTCCTCGATAGTCTGGAGCGACTCTTGAGAAGAAGGGAGACCGGTACGATCCATGTCGCAGGGCCGGACCGGGTCTCACGTTTTGAATACGCATTGATCATGGCTCGGGCAATGGGTGCAGACGAGACGAAGATAATTCCAACCGAGGCGGGAAAGGACCTGGGGCTTTCCCCAGATAGCTCGCTCGATTCTTCGCTCGTAAGGTCCATACTAAACAATTACTGTCCGGGTTTCTCCAAGGCCCTCCAGTACGCCCTCGGCAGGTTTGTCTATCCGTATTTTTCCTTCATGGACCAGCGAGGCGGGATCTACGGTGTCATACAGGGGGATGCCTGGAAGGAGATAAATTACATCGAGTCACGGCGAGGCGAGAAGAGGGGCAACCATTATCACGAGAAGATACGCGAGGGTTTCTATATCGTTGACGGAAGGGTGGAAATTACTCTCCGCGCGATGGATGGATCCTCGCATATCGTGTTTATTGCAGAGAGGGGTGACGCCTTCATAGTGGAGCCAATGACAATCCACACATTCAAGGTTTTGGAGGATTCATGTTGGATCAATTTCCTATCGGAACAGATCAATCGCGAAGTTCCCGACATAAGGTATCCCTAGCCCGATGCGTTTGCCGAGTATCGCATCGATGTTTGGCTCCCGTTTCTTTCGGGACAACTTGATCGTGCTTGTTATCAATAATCTGACGAACGTGTTCATGTACCTAGGCCAGATGGTGCTTTCGAGGTCTCTCTCCCGGGATGATTTCGGCATTTTCAATTCTGTCCTCAATCTAACACTCATCGTCTTTTCCTTTCTTAACGTTATCAGCTTTTCGACTGCGAAGACTTTGGCCAATCTTACGACGGTTGAAGAACGCAGGGGTTTTTCCCGCCGCACATTGAAATATGTGGTCCAGTTCGCCTTCCTCTCATCGTTTGGATTTTTCATCGCATCGGGGGAGATTAGTGATTTCCTGAACCTGCCTTCGAGAATGCCGATTTACATTTCCATAGTAGTGACATTCGTTTTGGTTATTCAATCCCTGTTTGCTGGTCTAGTTCAAGGAGAAGGCAAGTATTTACAGTTTTCAATCGGTATGTTCTTGCAGTCAGTTATGCGCTTTTTCGGATTTATTTTGGTTCTATTGTTGGGCCTCACATATAACATAGCACTAGGCGCAGTTCTCTTGTCGGTTACAGCCACCTTGGTCTATTACGTTTTTTCGGTTCGCGGCCTTTTGCAAGGAGCATTTAAACCTGTCGAGAAGGGCATATTCAGGGCTATGAGCTTGAACATGTTGAACATACTTTTCATGAGTGTTCTCGTGGCTCTGATAACCAACACCGACCTGATCCTGGTCAGGCATTTCTTCTCTGGAGAGGAGGCTGGTTTCTTTACTGTTGCTGCGCTAATCGGGAGAATTTCCTATTACATGCCAGGACTCTTGATCTTTATTTTATTCGCTGAGGTCGCCAGGAATGACGCCGCCCAAAAGAGCCCCCTCCAATCTTTGTTGATTACTGGAGGGCTTACTACCATTCTGTTGGGTGTCTACGTTATTTTCGTTTCTCTGTTTCCGGAGTTCGTCATCACTCTTCTTTTCGGAGAGCACTATGTCGAGGCAAGGGATTTAACGATTCTGATAAGCGTGACAATGGCGATTTTTTCTCTCACAAACATTCTTTTCAACTTTTTCACGGCGCGTGGAGTCGTACTCTATTTGTATCCTTCTTACGGTCTTTTCGTTGCAACGGTCGCAATGGTCTTCGGGTTCTACCACGACACTCCCATGCAGATCGCACTCATTCTTCTCATCGGAATGAGTACGATATTCATTGTCAACGTGATCCTGGCGGGCGTGCTGTACAGAAAAGACATTCGGAAACTATTCGCATCACGAGAATCGTGAGCAACGTATCATTAACTACCATGAATTACAAGGAGTCTCTGAATGAGCCAGAATTCTCAAAAAAAAGCTCTCATTACCGGAGTGACCGGACAAGACGGATCTTACCTAAGCGAGATGCTTTTGAAGAAGGGTTATGAAGTTCACGGCATCAAGCGCCGGGCTAGTAGCTTCAATACGGACAGAGTCGACCATATTTACCATGATCCACATGAAAAGGACGTACACTTTTTCCTCCATTATGGCGACCTGACGGATTCTTGTAATTTAATACGCATCATACAAGTTGTTCAGCCGGATGAAATTTATAATTTAGGGGCGCAAAGCCATGTGGCGGTCAGTTTTGAAACTCCGGAATATACAGCAAACAGCGATGCGATAGGGACATTAAGGCTTCTGGAAGCATTACGGATTTTACGGATGGAAAAAAGAGTACGGTTCTATCAGGCAAGTACAAGTGAACTATATGGATTGGTTCAGGAGATTCCGCAGAAAGAAACTACCCCCTTTCATCCGAGAAGTCCGTATGCCGTTGCCAAACTGTATGGGTACTGGATAACGGTGAATTACCGTGAAAGTTACGGGATATATGCCTGTAATGGAATCCTGTTCAACCATGAAAGTCCGCGAAGAGGAGAAACCTTTGTTACTCGTAAGATTACAAGGGCTGTGGCTAGAATTGCCTTGGGTTTGCAGAAAAAGATTTTTTTGGGAAACATTAATTCGAAACGGGATTGGGGCTTTGCAGGCGACTATGTTGAGGCGATGTGGTTGATACTTCAGCAGGATGAGCCGGATGACTATGTGGTGGCGACAGGAGAAGCACATACTGTCCGGGAATTTGTAGAGTCTTCATTGAAATACGTTGGAATACATATTGAATGGAATGGCAAAGGGGTGGATGAAAAAGGAATTTTGGTAAATATTGACAAAGGGAGTATAGCTTCAGAATCATGCAGCCTTAAAACCGGAGATCCTGTTGTGTTAATCGACCCCCGGTATTTCCGCCCGGCTGAAGTGGAATTTCTTTTAGGCGATCCTTCAAAAGCAAAAAAGAAATTAGGGTGGAATCCCAAAGTGCGTTTTCCGGAACTCGTACGTTTGATGATGGAAGAAGATATAAAAGAACAAAAACAGCAACTGTACCTTCATAAAGGGGGGTTTCGAATTCAGAATTGCTACGAATAAGCCGTGCGAATAGCCATCGATTGCAGAATGATATACAGTTCCGGAATCGGAACATTTACTCGCGGGGTTATTACGAATCTGCCGGAAAAGCATGAGTTTATCTTAATTGGTGATGTCCGAAAGTTGAGATCTTTTAAAAGGCGGGGAATCCGGTTGTACCATTGTACAATTCCGCCTTTCTCCTGGAAGGAAACGCTTTTCAATCATAAAGATCTTGGTGCGGATTGTTTATTTCTTCCTAATTACAGCTTGTTGGGGTTTCTTCATTCAAAACGGTTTATAACGGTTCATGATGTCCTGTTTCAGGATATGCCCCGGTATTGCCGGAATTCGGCTGAAGGATATTTAAAGCGGCTGTATTTAAAAATTTCCTGCAGGTTTGCAAAAATAATTTTTACAGTATCGAGGTTTTCAAAAGAAAGAGTACATAATGTACTGGGAAATAGAACTGTTGTGATCGTTCCAAACGGATTGATGGATACTGAAGAATATAAAAAAAGTATTGTTTCAATATCAAAAGATAAAAATCTACTGGTTTTTATCGGCAATCTCAAGGCACATAAAAATCTTACTGTTATTCTTGATGCTCTTCTTCTCATGCAGGATAGTAATCCGCAATTTCACCTTGCGGTGGTCGGTAAACAGTCGGATATGAGGACTGCAGATGATAAAACATTCAAACATCCTTTATTTTTTAGAAATCCGCAATCAGTGTGTTTGGTAAATGAACTGGAGCGGCAATCTCTTTTAGAGCTGGTGGCAAGTGCGCGATATGTAATACAGCCCTCTCTTTATGAGGGCTTTTCGATTGTTCCGATGGAAGCATTAGCCTGTGGAACACAGCCGATTATTTCGGAAATTCCTGTTCATCGCGAAATCTACGGTTCTTCTCCGGCTAAATTTTTTGATCCTTATAATCCAAAAGAATTGGTGGAAAAAATTTTAGAAGAGCCCGTGGAGATCCCTTCTGGATTTGGGAAGCGGTATGCAGAAGATCATGGATACACATATAAAAATTGCGCCATGCTGATGATAAATACAATGGAAAAAATCTGCGGAACATGAAGCGGAAGAGGATACTCATGGTAAATAAATTCTATCCTCCGATTGTAGGAGGAATAGAAACAGTTGTGAAAGATTATGCATTGATGTTGAAGGAAATGGGCTATGACGTTACAGTGCTGACTGCAAAAAAAAACTTTTCTTTAAAGACAGATATAACAAAAGAAGAAGGCTTAACCGTTGTTCGATCTGCAAGCTTCGGTACATTGCTGAGTATGCCGTTTTCTTTTTCCCTGCTTGTGTTCTTTTTCTGCAAGTACCGTATGTATGATATTATTCATTTTCATGAACCATTCCCCCTGGCATCTTTAATGAGTTTTTTTAAATTCAGAAAGAATCAAAAAATTATTGTTACCTGGCATAGTGATATTATCCGGCAGAAATTGCTGAAACCTCCTGCGGAGATGATTCAACGGCAGTTATTAAAAAAAGCCTCTCAAATTACTTCAACGTCAGTCCGTCTTGTAGAAACATCTTCATTACTTCGGAAGCATAAAAATAAAATTCAGGTTATTCCCTTATCGATAAATATAAAAGAATATCAAGATCCTGGAGGATTGCTGCCTGAAGGATTGCTTCCTAATCAATATATTCTATACCTGGGACGGCTCAGTTCATATAAAGGGATACGAATACTATTACAAGCTTACTTGCAATCAAAGGTTTCGTTGCCGCTAGTAATCGCCGGACAAGGAAAAGAATCAAAACACATAAAAAATTTTATTCTGAGTAATCCGGATTGCAGAATTATCTTTTTAAATTCTTACGTCAGCCATGAAGAAAAGCTGCACCTTTTAGCCAATTGCGCTTTTTTAGTTTTACCGTCGATTTTTCCTTCAGAAGCCTTCGGTATTATTCAATTGGAAGCCATGGCGTTCAAGAAACCTATTATTAATACATCCTTACCTACCGGAGTCCCCTGGGTCAGTATTCATGGATTAACCGGCATAACGGTTCCACCCGGAAATATTTCTGAATTAGCTCAAGCTATTGTAATGCTTTCCCGGAATGATGATATTCGAGAAAAGTTAGGCAGGAATGGGCGGGATCGAGTTTTTCAGTATTTTTCGCATGATTACGTAATAAATATACTAAAAGGTTTATACGAATCCATATAAGTATTAGGTAAATAAGTAAATATGTCTAGAATTACAATCATCGGTGGTTCCGGATTTATTGGGTCTCATCTTTGCCACCTGCTTTTGAAGGAAAAGGAATATGAAGTTGTGGTTCTTGATAAAAAACCGTCTTCTGTTCTACCGTACGGTTATCGTTATGCAGATGTATGTGATATTAATACCTTACTAAAAGAAATAGATACCTGTGATGCTATTGTTAATCTGGCTGCCGAACACAGAGACGATGTTACTCCTAGAAGTTTGTATGATGAAGTGAATGTACAGGGAGCAAAAAATATAGTTCAAGTATGCAAAGAAAAAAAAATCGAGCGTATACTATTCATAAGTTCTGTCGCCGTTTATGGGTTTGCCCCAAAGGGAACAGACGAGTCGGGTGCTATTAATTATTTCAATGATTATGGAAGAACCAAGTGGGAGGCAGAGAAGGTATATCGGGAATGGTTAAATGAAGATCCGGTTAGCAGGTCGTTGACTATCATAAGACCAACAGTAGTATTTGGTGAGGGAAACCGGGGTAATGTTTATTCTCTTATGAAACAGATTGCTTCCGGTTGCTTTGTAATGATTGGTAATGGTAATAATATTAAATCGCTGGCTTATGTGGAAAATGTAGCAGCTTTTATAAAATATTGCCTTAATAATCCTCCTGGAGAGCATTTATATAATTATGTAGATAAACCTGATTTAACTATGAATGAACTTGTTCGTTTTATTAAATCCTATTTTAATCAAAAGAAACAATTTTATGTCCATGTTCCTTATTGGATGGGATATTTTATAGCTATTTTGCTAGATTCTCTTTCTTATTTGACCAAAAAGAAGTATCCTTTGAGTAGAATACGGATTGAAAAGTTCTGTAAAGATACCCAATTTAACACTTCAATATCGCTTACCACCTCGTTTATTTGTCCGGTTTCTTTAGAAGAGGGTTTGTATAGGACTCTCTGCTCTGAATTCGGAATCTCCAATAAAAATTTGTGTGAGACACCATGAAAGGTATCCTCCTTGCCGGTGGGTCCGGCACACGGTTGTATCCCCTTACCTAGGCGATCTCTAAGCAGATCCTCCCGGTCTACGACAAGCCCATGATCTACTACCCCCTGTCGGTGCTGATGCTGGCCGGGATCCAGGAGGTGCTAGTTATTTCCACCCCCCGGGATCTGCCGGTGTTCCGAGAGCTTCTTGGTAGCGGAGAACGGTTAGGAATGCGCTTCGAGTACGCTGTCCAGGACAAGCCTCGGGGGTTGGCGGACGCCTTTCGGGTAGGGGCTTCCTTCATCGGTTCCGACCCTGTGGCCCTGATCCTGGGGGATAACATCTTCTATGGACAGCGCTTCTCTGAAACCCTTAAGAAGGCGGTACAGCAAACGGAGCAGGGGGGGCCACGATTTTCGGATATTGGGTGAAGGATCCCACCCAGTATGGGGTGGTGGAGTTCGATGGCGGGGGCAGGGTAGTGGGGATCGAAGAAAAACCCGCCCACCCCAAAAGCCACTACGCGGTGCCGGGGCTATACTTCTACGATAACCAGGTGGTGGAGATCGCCCATAACCTGAAGCCCTCGGCCCGGGGAGAACTGGAAATTACCGACGTGAACCGGGAGTACCTGCGCCGGGGGCAACTGCGGGTGGAACTCCTGGGCCGGGGTATGGCGTGGCTCGACACGGGAACCTACGACGGCCTACTGGAGGCTTCCAACTTCATCGAAACGATCCAGAAACGGCAAGGCCTCTACGTGGCCTGTATCGAGGAGATCGCCTTTCGCAACGGCTGGATCAGCCGGGAGGATCTATTACGGATGGCCGAGGGGTTCAAAACCGACTACGGCGCCTACCTTCGCTTCGTGGCCGAAAGTTGAGAAAAAGAAAAAACCCATAGCGAAGAACTCGTGAATCTAGAAAGTATACAAGTACCAAAACAGTAGATATTGGTATAATTCCCTGCGTAGGGACAGCGGGTTACAAGGTACCCCCGGGTTTACCGGGGTGAATGCGCGGCGATGAACGAACTAAGTTGTCTGACGTCTTTCAAGTTGGGGTTTTCGGTCCACTTCACTTCGATATGAAACACCAGCGCTCTTTGCCGCTGTCGTAAAGGTGCTGAAAAAGGGCAGTTTTTTCAGGCTCTACACATTGTAAGTACTATTTACAATCTGCATGGAATACGGTAGTCTTTCCCTGTGGTTACCCTCACGGGGCCCCGCCAGTCGGGAAAAACCACTCTGGCACGGAGGGTGTTTGCCCATAAACCGTACGTGTCCCTGGAGGATCCCGATATGCAGATGCTCGCGCGGGAGGATTCCCGAGGGTTCCTGAAACGGTTCTCCGATGGGGGTGTGCTGGATGAAGTGCAGCGTGCCCCGCAATTACCTCACTGGATCCCAGCAGCTTGGACTTCTGTCACGCATCACCCAATCCTTGGCGGGTAGAACGGGATTCATCGAACTGCTCCCCTTTTCCTTGCAAGAGCTGCAGCAGGTGGGAGTTGCGAAAACGGAACTGAATGTCCACCTTCTATAGGGCGGCTATCCCCCCCTGTACGACCGGCCCGTTTCTCCCTCCGATTGGTTCCCCGCGTATGTGCGCTCCTACATCGAGAGGGACGTTCGGCAGCTTTTGGAGGTAAAGGACCTGTCCCTGTTCCAGAAGTTTGTGCGTCTTTGCGCGGGGCTGAGCGGTCATTTAGTGAATTATTCCTCACTAGCCGCTGATTGCGGGGTCTCCCACAATACCATCCGGGCATGGATTTCTGTGCTGGAATCGAGCTATATCGTGCATACGATTCCACCCTATCATGAGAGTTTTACTAAGCGGCTAATAAAAGCCCCCAAGTTGTACTTTTACGATACCGGTCTTCTGTGCTGGTTACTGGGAATACATTCCATTCAGCACCTGGAGGTGCATCCCCTGTGGGGGCACATATTCGAAACCTTTGTGGTGTCCGAGATTCGGAAACTCCTTCTCCAGCATGGCTCTCCCGCTTCCATGTATTTCTGGCGGGACAGCGGGGGCCTGGAAATCGATCTTGTTGTAGAGGAATCGGGATCTCTTCTCCCCATCGAAATCAAAGCCGGCGAGACCCTCACCCCCGATTTCTTTACCGGCTTGTCATCCGTCACTTAAAATGACCCCGGGTCGTCAAGTTTAACGACCCCCCTCCCGTCTAGTTAGTTTAAGACGGTACCGAATCCACCGTCAAGGATTTCTGCCGATTCACAAACGAGTTC
>Ga0101944_10002898_pt1 | contig 25820 bp, 23 predicted proteins | sample DewCreD2012metaG_FD_75245 | JGI IMG/M metagenome (GOLD analysis project Ga0101944, IMG submission 75245) | Hot spring sediment bacterial and archeal communities from British Columbia, Canada, to study Microbial Dark Matter (Phase II) - Dewar... ... | reverse complement strand
GAGACCCCCATGGCCTGAGCCATCCATTTCAAAAAGCTAACCTGGTACAATTATTTTAATTCCTTTTGCCCTTTTTGGGAAGACAAAACAAGAGGTGCGCCCGATCGTTGGGGGCCTTCGACCAAGGGAGGGAACGGCTAGGGACGCAAAAACACTTGACACTCCAATCTGTTTTTCATTATACAGCCTCTATTGCCTTCTCGTTCTTATCGACACCTCTCAAATTTCTTATGACGGGTACCTCCTGTCGCGGCTTGGTGAAGAGCGGCTTTTTGAACGCACCTTCGCTTCCCGGAGGCTTGGGGATCTTAAGGCCTTGGGTTGTCTTCCGGGAAACAGAATTTGTTGTGATGCGCTGAGGTCAGCCTGCATGGTCGGGCTGTAGGACAAACAACAACCATCAAGAAGGAGGAAGTATGGAGGTCAAAAAGATTCTTCTACCCGAGTCGGAATTACCCCGTCAATGGTACAACATCCTTGCAGACATGCCTACGCCGATGGAACCGCCGCTTCACCCGGGGACCGGAAAACCTGTTGGTCCGGAGGATCTGGCCCCCATTTTCCCCATGAACCTGATCGAGCAGGAAGTCAGCCCCAAGAGGTTCATCGACATCCCGGAAGAGATTTTGAAGATTTACGCTATCTGGAGACCCTCCCCTCTGTATCGGGCGTACAACCTTGAAAAATTTCTCAAGACGCCTGCCAAGATCTATTTCAAGAACGAGGGGGTCAGCCCGGCGGGCAGCCACAAACCCAACACCGCAGTGGCCCAAGCTTACTACAACAAGGTCGCAGGGACCAAGAGAATCACTACCGAAACGGGTGCCGGCCAATGGGGAAGCGCCCTGTCCATGGCCTGCGCCTTTTTCGGCCTGGAGTGCAAGGTCTTCATGGTCAAGATCAGTTACAACCAGAAGCCCTACCGCAGGCTCATGATGGAGACTTGGGGAGCCAACTGCGTGGCAAGCCCGAGCACGGAGACCAAGGCCGGGCAGTCGATCCTGGCCCAGAATCCGGATTCTCCCGGGAGCCTGGGCATCGCCATCAGCGAGGCCGTGGAAGCCGCGGTCACGGGAAAAGACACCAAGTACTCCCTGGGCAGCGTGTTGAACCACGTCATGCTCCATCAGACCGTCAACGGCCTGGAGTGCCAGAAGCAGATGGCGATAGCCGGAGACTACCCGGATGTGATCATCGGGTGCGCAGGGGGCGGGAGCAACTTCGCTGGCCATGCCTTTCCCTTTGCCAGGGACAAGATCAACGGCAAAAACATCGACATCATTGCCGTGGAACCCATGTCCTGTCCCACCATGACGCGAGGGCCCTTTGCCTATGACTTCGGGGATACCGTGATGATGACCCCTCTCATGCCCATGCACACCCTCGGCCACAGCTTTGTTCCAGCGCCCATCCACGCCGGAGGTCTGAGGTACCACGGGATGGCCCCCACTGTCTCCCAGCTGATCCTGGACGGAATCATCCGGGCCGAAGCCGTTCCCCAGCTCGAGACTTTCCAGGCGGGCATCACCTTTGCCCGAACCGAAGGCTTTATCAGCGCTCCTGAGACCGATCATGCCATCGCCGTGGTCATTCGCGAGGCCATCAAGGCCAGGGAGGAAGGCAAACAAAAGGTCATTCTGTTCAACTGGAGCGGTCACGGCCTTGTCGACATGGGCGCTTATGAGGCCTATTTGAGAGGCAAACTGTCCGATCATGCCCTGCCGGAAGAGGAAATCCATAGGGCCTTGGCTGACATCTCCAAACTGCCCAAACCCAAGCAGTACAGACCAGGCAAAATCTAGAAGCCGCACAGACCCTTTGGGGGTTCGCGCCGGAGATCGACCCCGTCGACCTCCGGCGTCATTTCTGGGGAGCCATGATGAAAAAGGGAAGCACTCCGCCCAAGGACGATTTTATGATTCGGTGCAGGAGGCTCGGCAATCCTGTGCCTTTCTCTTACTGCCGATATGAAAACAAAGGCCTTCCCTGTTCCAAAGTCGTGGATTGCTGGTACGATTATTTTATGATAGAGGATTACCTGCGTCAGGACCTCGCGCCGGAGGAGTGGGAGAAGGCCTTTGAGCAGCCCCTGAAACCCAAGGTCCTTTCTCTGGTGGAGCTGATCGAAGAAGCCAAAAAGAAAAAGACGGAAGAACCATGAAAAGACAAGAGATCCTATTGGGAAACGGGGCGATCGCCCTGGGTCTTCTGGAAGCCGGCTGCCAGGTGGTCACCTCCTATCCCGGCACCCCGAGCTCCGAAATCCTGCCGGAAGTGATTCGCCTGGTCAAATCAGAGAACCTCAACACCTATGTCGAGTGGTCCACCAATGAGAAAGTGGCTTTGGACAACGCCTTTGCCGCCTCCATCACAGGCAAGAGAGCGGCCTGCTGCATGAAACAGGTCGGGCTGAACGTGGCGGCCGATTCTCTCATGAGTGCGGCCTACATGGGGACGGTGGGGGGGCTGGTGATTATCTCCTGCGACGATCCGGGTCCCCATTCGTCTCAGACCGAGCAGGACACCCGTTTCATGGCGCGCCTGGCCAAGGTGCCTGTCTTGGATCCCTCCAATCCTGAAGAGGCTCGAAAAATGGCCGGACTGGCCATGGAACTTTCGGAGGAATTCAGGATTCCCGTGATCCTGCGGCCTGCCATTCGGGTCTGCCACGCCCGGCAGAACATTGCCTTCGACTCTATCCCTGTCAACACCAAGAAGAGCGCCTTTGAAAAAGATCCTTCCCGTTGGGCGGCCACCCCCCGGTTCCGTCTGATTCTCCACGGGGAACTCAACAAGAAGCTTAAAGAGATCGGCAAACGCTTCGATGCGCTCGCGGCCTACAATTTCCATAACCTCGAGCCGGGCAGGACCTACCCCTTGGGCATTATCGCCGGAGGGGTTCCCTACGCCGTGATCCGTGACCTGCTCGATGAAAAAAACCGCACGGACATCCCTGTTCTGAAACTGGGGGCTCCTTATCCCTTTCCAGAAGCCCTGGCCTCTGAGTTCATGGAAGCCTGCGCCAAGGTGCTGGTCGTCGAAGAAACAGACACCCTCATCGAATACCTCCTTGGAGACAGGAACAAGGTGCTGGGCAGGCTTTCGGGCCATGTCCCGCTGGAAGGAGAACTGGTTCCTCAGGTCATCGACCGTTTGTTGGACCGCGTCCTGAGAGAAGCCTCGCTTCCCCCCCTCGCCGGCGAGGAGGATACGGAGGCCGTGGAGCTGGTCAAGAGCCTTCAACTCCCTGTTCGAAGACCGACCCTTTGTCCCGGCTGTCCCCATCGGGCCTCCTTTTTTGCCATCCGGAAAACCAAACCCAAGGCCATTTTTACCTCCGACATCGGGTGCTACACATTGGGGATGAACCTGGGCGCGGTGGACACCTGCCTGGACATGGGGGCCGCCATCACCATGGCTTCCGGTTTCTACCACGCCTTTGCCCAGGACGGGGTGGATCAGCCGATCGTGGCGACCATCGGCGATTCGACCTTCTATCACTCAGGCACGGCCGGCCTCCTCAACGCGGTTTACAACGGGTCCAGGTTTATCCTGGTCATTTTGGATAACCTGACCACGGCCATGACCGGGATGCAGCCGTCTCCCTCCATGGGAATCCGGGCGGACGGGAGCGAGGGAAGAGCGATCTCCCTGGAGAGAATCGTGGCAGGATGCGGGGTGGATTTCATCGAGGTCCTTGATCCCTATGACATCAAGAAGATGACGGAGGTGCTGAAAAAGGCCTCTGAGTACATCCAAGAACCGGAAGGGGGCATTGCGGTCATCATCGCCAGGCACCCTTGCCTGATCGCCTACCGGGCCGAGGCGATTCCGGAGAAGAAAAAGGTCACCGTCACCGACGAGTGCACGGAGTGCCATTTCTGCATCGATCGCTTTGAATGCCCCGCCATTTACCACGATCAGGAACTCGGCCGCACGGCCATCAACGCTCAGCTCTGTTCTTCCTGCGGCGTGTGTCTTCAGATCTGCCCCAAGGGCGCAATTGTGGAGGTGGCATGAGTACAATCAACGTGGTGCTTTGTGGGTTGGGGGGGCAGGGAATCCTGTTCATGACCAAAGTGCTTGCCCAGGCATCCCTGGGCAGAGGCTATAACCTGATGGGAGCGGAGACCCACGGCATGGCGCAACGAGGAGGCTCTGTGGTCTCCCATCTCAGACTCGGAAACGTGCAAGGCTCCCTGGTGAAAACCAACGAAGCGCCCCTTCTGCTGGCTCTCGAAGAGAACGAGGGCTACCGCAACCTTCCTTTCCTGGCCCGCGGAGGGCGTCTTTACGTGAACACGATGTCCCCTCTTTTTCCGAGAGAAGAGGTGAGAAGCTTCCTGGCCAAGAAACAAATCATCCCCCGATCTGTCCCGGCCGGCAAGATCGCTTTGGACCTGGGCGCGCCCATGTCCTCGAACCTTGCCCTCCTGGGGTTTTGTTCCGCCTTTGAGGACAGCCCTTTCGACCATGAAAATCTGAGAGAGACCATAGGAAGAATCAGCCCCGATCGCTTCCGGGACAAGAATCTTTCCATCTTCGATGCGGGATACCTGGCAGGGAAAAAAGAGTGAGCGTGTCGCGGGCATCGTGCTCGCTGCAGGAGCCTCTTCCCGGATGGGGACCCCCAAGCAGCTCCTTCCGGTAGGGACCGACCTTCTTCTGGAGCGCGTGCTCGAACAATGCCTCGGTTCCCGCTTGGACCTCGTGGTGCTCGTGCTGGGATTCAGGGCGGACGAAATCAGGAGCCGCATTCGATACGGCGAGGACTTCTCTCGCCTCAAGATCGTCCAAAACCCGGATTTCAAACGGGGCATCAGCTCTTCGATCCTCACAGGCCTGTCCTTCCTCGAGAAAGACTATGACCATGTGATGATTCTCCTTGGAGACATGCCCCAGCTCTCCTCGGGAATCATCAATCGTCTTCTCTCCGCTTATTTCGAATCCGGGCGTCCCCTGGGGGCCCTGGAGGTGAGAGGGAGAAGATCCCATCCGGTCATCATCGGCCGGAGCTTTTTTCCTGAGCTTCATCGGCTCACAGGCGATCAGGGGGCGAGGAATCTCTTTATGAGCCGCCGAGATCAGGTTTGTCTTGTGGACCCCGGCCAGGAATACGATGACAGGGATATCGACACCTACGAGGACTATCTGAAGTTCAAGAAAACGTTGGAATAGCCGAGGGGACGGAGGCCCCGGATTCAAATGCGACGGCCCCCCAGCGAAAAGCTATTTGGCGGCGTCTCTTATCTCCGGCCCGCTCACAGCAAGAAAAGGAGGCACCGGCAGATCCATGACCCTCATGGTTTTGTCATCGCCGATCACCATGACGGCGTGATCCCAAGCGGTATACATGTATCCATAGAGGTGATCCTCAGGGCCCAGCACCTTCCACAGCCTTGGATAATAAGGGCCGACGGGAAGTTGAGTTTCAATCCGTTCGATCGTTGCGATCACATCTTTTCCCTCTTGCAGCGTCCACCATCGGTCACCGATGATTTCCCGGCCGTCGTCCTTGCGGTCAAAGAGGATCGCCGAAGGCACATTCGGTTCCACCCCTGTGGCAAGCACATTGTATTTCTGCCAGTTTTCTTTCAGTTGCTGAGTCGTCATGGGCTCTCCCGGCCCTGACTGCTGCCTCAGTTTTCCATAACTTCCGCATCCGGCCCCCAGGAGCAACAAGATCATCACACTCGCAAGAACAGCGTTCTTCTTCACGCGCATCATCTCCCTTCTTAAAACAGAGACTTTCCGATTTTTTGCAAGGATCATAGTAATTCTTTTTCTCATTTTTGCAACAACACCAAGCCATTCACCCTAGCGGAAGCAGTGGATCCGATATCCTTCCTGGTCGGCATGAACTTTAATGGCGCCGTGTTCTTCTGTCTTCAGAATGTTGCATCTTGCATCGCTCAGCCTTTTGAGCACTTCCTGGCTGGGGAAACCGAAAGGATTGCCCTTCCCAGAGGAAATGATGCAGACTTCAGGACTCACCGCTTGGAGGAAGGCCCTGGAGGTGGAGCTTTTGCTTCCGTGGTGAGGGGCAAGCAGAATCTCGCTCTTCAGTCTTGAGCCTGACCTGGAAAGGAGAAGTTGCTCCGCCCTGTCCTCGATGTCTCCCGGGAAAAGGAAAGCCGTTCCCCCGTAAGATATCTTCATGACCAGCGAGTTGTCGTTCGATTTCCTGAACAAAAGACCTTCCTCCGGGTGGAGGATTTCAACCAGAGCCCCGGAGATCTCCCTTTCTTGCTTCAAATCCGCAGGAGTCTTTTTCCTGACGCCCTTGGCCGCGAGCACAGACAGGAGCTCCCGGAAGGTGGAAGATTCGCCCTGCGTTCCGTTGTACCAGAACTCGTCGGGCCCGAAGTGCTCCGCAATGTAAAGGAGACCGTTCATGTGGTCTGCTTCAGGATGGGTGAGCAAAAGCGTGTCGACCTTCCGGATCTTTGACCGGAGAAGAAAAGGGGCCACCACCATCTCCCCTGTGTCGAACTCTCCTCCCGGGAACCCTCCTCCGTCGATCAACATCTTCTTCGATCCCGGAAATTGGATCAAGGCGGCGTTTCCCTGACCTACGTCCAGGTAAGTGACTCTCAGGGACCCGTTGAAATGGTTTTGGCGGATCCAGTAAGCAACGTCTCCCGCCCAAAACAGCAGAACCGCCGCGAGACAAACCCTTGTCCATCTGAGGCGCTTCATGGAAAAGAGGCAAAAAAGCAATGCATAGAAAAAAAGGATTTCCAGGAAGGTAGGTCTGAAAATCTGGAATTCGGCCCAGGAAAAACTGCACCAGTAGTCTATGTAATCCATCATCCGGTCCAGACACCACGAGGCCGCAGAAAGAACGGAGCCGGCCAGGGCCTGGGAAAAGGGCAGACAGGCGGCCGCGAAAAGCCCGAGGGGAAGGATGCCTATTCCCATGAGGGGCAGGGCCGTCATGTTGGCCGGAAGACCGGACAGAGAAACGCGGTGGAAATAATAGGAGGTGACAGGGAGAAGAAAGAGAATGGCGGAGATCGTCACAGCGGCGAGACCGCAGAAATACACGTAGAAGCGATAAAGAGCCCCCTTCCTGAGGTCATGATCTTTGAAAGAAATGACGGAAAAGATTATCGGCGCCAGCCAGAGAATGCCTGCCACCGCCAAAAAGGAGAGCTGAAAGGAGATGGTAAAAAGGGAGTGAGGATCCACGGCCAGAACCACCAGAGCGGCGATCGACAGGGTCGACCACACGTCTTTTTCCTTGCCCAGGATCATGGAAAAGAGAAAGACGAGAACCATCAGCATGGACCGCTGGCTGGGCACCTGGAATCCGGCAAGGCAAGCGTAGGCGATCACAGGGATGCAGGTCAGAAGAGCAGCGATCTTGCGAAGGTTGGTTCGAAGCGCCAGCTCGTAGGACCGTGAAAGGCCCTTTTGGATCAACATAAAAGAAACCCACGCCACCAGCGCCACATGGAGCCCTGACACCACGAGGACATGGCCCAGCCCTGTGACCGTGAAGGATTTCCTGAGATCGGGCCGCACGGACTGCTGCTCGCCGAGAATCAGGGCCTGAAAAAGCGCCTGGTTTCTCAAAGAGAGGTTTTCCTGGAAAAAGGCTCGGATCGGTCGACGCACGCCCTCCAGCAGCTCAAAAGGATAGCCAAGATCCCCCTTCCCCATGGGGACGATCCGCCTTCCTTCCGCCACGGAAGCCGCACAGGAAAGGCCCTTGATTTCCATGGCCAGCGCGTAGTCATACCGACCCGGATTGTTGAAATTGTTGAACACCCTGAGCCTTGCCGGAAAGAGAATCCTGTCTCCCGGAGCCGGGGTGGTTTCCGGTTTATAAACCGTGACCCTGATTTTTTCTCCAGCCCCTTTTCCCTCCTCCCGGCCACGGAGTCGATCGACCCGCACGACCGCTCTCAGAGCCTCTGCAAAGTGAATCGGCGGTTCGAGCACCGTGCCTTCTATCGTCACCCGCGCTCGCTGTTCGGCCAGAGGGACAAGGTCAGAACTCCTGCGGCTGTTCGTCTCCAGAAAGGCGCCGGCGAAGAAAAACAGGAAAAGGCAGAGCGGATACTTGGCTCCGGCCGGAACCAGAAGGCAGAGAATCAGAAGGACCAGGAAGAAGACAGCAGGGAGGATTCTGAAGATCAAATCGTCAGGTAGGCTGAAAAAACTGCTGAGCAGCCCGGCCGTAAATGCGAAAAGCACTGGAACAAGAGGACGAATCGGCATGGCAGAAACCTAAACAGTCCCTTCTTTGCAAGGTCTGCCGAAATCTCTGAGCCCGGACTGGGAGGTGTGGTCTCTTTAGAGCCGCAACCCCTGCACTGATCATTTAGCATTTCACATGGATCATTTGGCCTTTGATCAATGACCAATGGACAATGATCAATGTTCAATGCATGGGCCGGAGGGGCAGGCCCATGTCAGGCTTTTTCCCGCCATATCTTGGCGCCCAGGGTTTGAAACTTCTTCTCCAGGGCCTCGTACCCTCTGTCTAAGTGATAGATCCGGTTCACCTCGGTCGTGCCCTCGTGAGCGACCAATCCTGCAAGGATAAGGGAGGCGCTGGCCCTGAGATCCGTCGCCATCACCGGCGCGGCCAGAAGGCGTTCTTTGCCACGGACCAAAGCCTGATTGCCGTGGATAGCGATATCGGCGCCCAAACGTTTGAGTTCACTCACGTGGATGAACCGGTTTTCAAAAATGGTCTCCCGGATGATGCTCGATCCCTTTGCAATGCACATGAGAGACATGAACTGGGCCTGCAGGTCCGTGGGAAACCCGGGGAAGGGCATGGTCTCTATGTCCACGCTTTGGACGGAGTCCGGCCCCTGGACATGAACTCCCCTTTCGGTGGAATGAATCTTTGCCCCCACGGATTGCAGCTTTTCCATGACCGCTGCCACGTGGTCCGGACGGCATCCTTCGACATGGACCTCCCCCCGGGTCATGGCCGCTGCAATCATGAACGTTCCCGATTCAATCCTATCCGGGATGATCTCATGCTCCTGCACCGGGGCCAGATCTTCCTGTCCCCGGATCACAATGGTGTCCGTGCCGTCCCCTTCGATCTCGGCACCCATGCGTCTCAGCATTTCCGCAAGGTCCTGCACTTCCGGTTCCTTGGCCGCATTTCGCAGGACCGTTTGACCCTTCGCTCTCGATGCAGCCATCATCAGGTTCTCGGTTCCCGTCACCGTGGGGATGTCGAAAAAGATCTCCGCCCCTTTGAGCTTCCGGACCTCTGCGTGGATGTAGCCCCTCTTCAAAAACATCTCCACGCCCATCGCGCCGAGAGCCTTGAGATGCAGATCCACCGGCCTGGCTCCGATCGCGCACCCTCCGGGCAAAGAGATTCGCGCTTTGCCGAGTCTGGCCAGGAGAGGCCCCAGCAAAAGCACAGAGGCCCTCATGGTCTTCACCAGATCGTAGGAAGCGCTATACCTGTCCAGGGTTTCGGAGTTCACCGCCAGAACCCCGTTCTCCTCCTCCCTAAAAACGACGCCCATCCTGGACATGATCAGCTTGATGGTATGAACATCTTTGAGGTTCGGGATTCGCTTCAGGCGATGCCAACCGCCTGTGAGGAGGCAGGCGGCGATCACAGGGAGAGCGGCGTTTTTCGCACCGCTTACCTGGACCGTGCCCTTGAGAGGATATCCCCCCTCGATGAGGATTTTGTCCATGAATGGTTTCCCCTGTTCTTGAAGAAGTGGTTCGCTTTGGGTTCGAATTACTCTATAATAACCCCCAGCTGCGGTCAACGGGGTGTTGCTCACCCTGATCCACCATCAAGGCATCATCTGCGGCGTTGCCCTCCCGCCTGAGGCGGGCAAGCGTTCGCTCCTCATTGCGGCGTATTGCTCCATACGCCTCACTCGTCGCTCCTCGGCGCCTAGCATCTGACGCCTTGCTGGTGTCCAGGGATTGCTCCCAACCCGCGACCGGCCCAGGTTTTAAGAATTAGACGGTGGATTTGGGGCTCAACAGCCGAGCCGCAATCCAAGAACAGGGATGATGCTCCCCTTTCTGAAGTACCTGGCGGCCGTCCTTCGTGGCAGAGCTGCTGCGGAGGATGGAGGAGGACTTCCTCATTTCATGAAGTTACGGAATGGGGGATCCGATGGCCCCGAGCGAACGCAAGGGGAACAGCGAGGGGGGAGGGATAATGGAAGATCGATTCGTGGCAGAACCCATGCTGGGCAAGCTCGCCAAATGGCTGAGGCTGTTGGGCCATGATGTGCTTTACCAGCGGTCGTACGAGGAAGAAGAACTGACCCGCCTCCTGGGTGGAGGAAGGCGGCTGGTGTCCCGTCGCACGGCGGCGCAAGTTCTTCACCCCGGAGTGTTGTTGCTCCGATCAGACCACGTAAGCGGGCAGCTCAGGGAACTCAAGGAAAAGGGGGGCCTCCAACTGGATCGGTCGAGGTTCTTCACCAGATGTCTGCTCTGCAACGTGACCCTCACAGAGGCAGACCTCGACTCTGCGAAGGCCACGTTGCCGGAGTATGTCTTCCATGAAAACCCGTCACGAATCCTGTTTTGCCCGGAATGCGGCCGCTTTTACTGGCCCGGCACTCACAGAGCCAGGATGCTCAAACAGCTGGAGGACTGGGGGCTTTAAATGGAAAACCGACAAAAAGACACCTTTCGGGAACAGGCGCCCTTTTGTCGGTTTTAATGGGATCCAGTACAGCGTTCCCGAATTAAGATGTCATCTCGACCGAAGGGAGAGATCTTTGTATGCGCCTGGGATCGGTAAGATTTCTCGCTGCGCTCGAAATGACAGGATTGCCGCGTTGTTTCCGGAACGCCCTACTAGATAGGTTAGCCTTATCTTGTTTTTTTGGCCGGTTTTCTTCTGGCTTTGGCTTTCTTCTTGGCCTTTGGCTTAACCTTTTTCACAGCCTTAGCTTTTTTTAGCTGCGCTTCTAATCCTTTCATCTTTTTCTTCATTGCTAGCAATTCTTTGTTAAGCTTTGCATACTTTTTCTTTGCTAACCCCATTCTGTATTGAATTTGTCCAGCGGTTGCCATATTCTCTCCTTTCCTGTTGTTTTAATTAAAAACCTATTTCGCCATAGACAATATAATATAATCGATTAAAAGTCAACAGAATTTATTGCACCAATAACAAATCAATTGAAAGCAACCATAAGTGACTCCAGATGGAGTAGTAAGAGTTGCAGCACCATCTGTATGCACTAAGGCCTCGGCCATGAGAGCCTGTCATCTTTTCTCAAGGATGACCGTATGCCTTTCTGATTTTTTGCCTGGGAGAAAATAAGGGATCGTCTTGCGAGCCCGGAAAGAGTGATCCAATACCAAGCGCTCACTGGTCCTGAGATTTTCTTCTGCCTTGGCCCCGAGATAGAGCACCAGCAGACCTCCTTGTTTCACCATTGGAGCACAACAGTCAAGGGTCTTTGCAAGATCCGCCAGTGCTCTCGCGGTAACCATGTCGTATTGGATTTCCTTGGGCAGGGACTCGACTCGGTTCTTGATGGGCTCAACCTCTCTCACCCCGGTCAGACGAATCACGTGACGGAGAAAGCTCACTTTTTTCGAGTTGGGTTCAAGCAGAAAAGTGGTGCGCCGGGGACCGTGAATCTTGAGCGGCAAACCCGGGAACCCGGCTCCTGAGCCGACATCAAGAAGAGTTCCCTCTTCCGGGAGAAAAGGGGATGGAACAAGGGAATCCAGGAAGAGTTCGATCACCATCCGCCTGCGGTCGTCCAGGCCGGTCAAGTTGAACTTCCTGCTCCAGGACCACAGCTCTTTCAGATAGATGTGGAACAACTCCAGCTGGTGAGCGGTCAGACTTATTCCGAAATGCGCTGCACTCTCGGATAATAGGTGCGTTTCTTCATGCGGTGACTTCAGACGATAACTCTCCTTTTAATGATGCCCACCGCTTCCTCAGGCTTGTCCACAATCCGGAAGATATCCAGATCCGAGGGTGAAATGAACTTGGCCTTGAGCAGCGTCTCCTTGATCCAGACCATGAGCCCTTTCCAGTATTGCGAGTCCATCAGGATCACGGGAAAGGATCGGATTCTCTTGGTCTGGATCAGGGTCAAGGCTTCGAAGAGCTCGTCAAGGGTGCCGAACCCGCCGGGCATGATGACATAGGCGACCGCATACTTGACGAACATGACTTTCCGGATAAAAAAATACTTAAAGTCAAGACGGATCTTCGCGTACTTATTGGGTTTCTGTTCCTTGGGAAGGCGGATGTTCAGTCCTACGGACTTGCCTCCCCCCAGGGCGGCTCCCTTGTTGGCCGCTTCCATAACGCCCGGCCCTCCCCCGGAGATGACGTTGAACTCGTTTTCCGCTAGCAGGCGAGCCAGCTTCTCGGTCGTTTTGTAAACAGGGCTTTTGCGACCCACTCTGGCGGATCCAAAAATGGTGACCGCCGGATAGACTTCGGGCAGGATCTCGAAGCCCTCAACGAATTCCGCCATGATGTGAAACATTCTCCACGTGTCGTGCTTCGTGAGCTCATCCAAGAGGAACTGCTTCTCTCTGTTCATATGGCCCTCTCCCAGCCCTCAAGCCTCGTGATAATTTCATTGATTTTTCCAGCGTTATCCATTATTTTCCTCCGAAGTCATCATAGGCTCACAGATTCTCCCTGTCAAGAAAGACGGTCTTTCATGGAGCCGGGTCTTGACCATTCGCCGGAGATCGTGATAATCATAGGATCAGCGGAGTGGGTTTCAGCAAAGTGGGGATATTTCATGACTGAAGAAAAAGACAAGAGCAAGCGATCCGAGGGGGATGATGATTTCCTTGCCCAGGTGAGCCAGTTCACAAGCAGGGATGAAGAAAAGGATTTCATGGAGAGCATCGGCCGAGAATCTCCCCAGGAGAACTTTACCCTCAACGTGGGCGAACGGGTGAAAGGGGCCAGGGAAAAGCGAGGGCTCAGCTTGCTCGACATTTCCCGCCGAACAGGGATCGAGGTTTCTCTCCTGTCTGAAATTGAAGAAGGCCAAAGCGCTCCGCCCCTCGGCACGATCATCAAACTCGCCAAGGCCCTGGAAATGAAGATGGGGTATTTCATTTCAGGGGAGGAGCTGAGGCCCTTCACCATCGTTCGCAGAGGGGACCGAAAGGCCATCTCCCGATACGACTCCAAAAGAGACAAGCATTATGGCTATGGATATGAATCCCTTGCCCCTTACAAAAGGGACCGTCACATGGAGCCTTTTCTGGTCACCTTGCAGCCTGCCGCCACAGAAGAAGAACGATCTGCCCACGACGGCCAGGAATTCATTTTTGTCCTGACCGGCAGCATGGAAGTTCGGCTGGGGGAGGAAATCCATGTGCTCGAACCGGGGGATGCCATTTACTATGATTCCACGGTGCCTCACCTCGTGAAGTGCCATGGACAGGAGACCACCAAGATCCTGGCCGTTCTTTACACGGAGAAATGAATCCTTGATTGTCTTTGACCTGGAGTGTACGCAAGGACATCGTTTTGAGGGTTGGTTCAACAACACCTCTTCCTTCGAGGAACAGAGCGTCCAGAAGCTGGTGACCTGCCCCCTTTGCGGGGATACCCAGGTCCGTCGTGTGCTTTCTCCGGTCGCGACCAAAACGACGAGGCCTGAACCGGAAGGGGTGCCGGATCGCATTGACTACCGGAGACTTGCCAGGGAGATCGTTCACTACATTAACACCCATTTCGAGGATGTAGGATCCAACTTCGCCAAAGAAGCCCTGAAAATGCACTACGGTGTCACCGAACGGAAGAACATCAAGGGCTCGGCGACCGCCGCAGAAGAAAAGATCTTGCGAGACGAGAAGATTGAGTTCTTCAAGCTTCCCCTGCCCAGTTCGGAGGAAGACAAAAAGAACTGAATTTGACTTTTGGTTCGCGAAATTATAAAGTGGATCCCACTGAGACAGGGACCTTTCAACAAGACGCTTCTATGGGACGACCTCCAACGGGGAAAATCATTGCCGTCATTGTGATCAGTCTTCTGGTCATTGGTTTTTTTCTGAGCATTTACATCACGGTGGACGAAAAAATCCCGGGAAATGCCGTCGTCATCGTCACGCTGGAGGATCGGCTATACCATTCCATCCATTTCGACCATGTCTGCGTTGCCGGTAAGACAGCCCAAACCATGACCTTGTCCGAAGCAGAGGCCAAGGAGTTCAAACCCCATTCCTATTGTGAGGAACTTGGATATTTCCGGGGCAATCGGCAATTCCTGTTTCACCATCTTTTGTCGAAGCTTGGGCTTCCCGTCAACAGCCGATGGGACAGGAATGGAAACTGGTTGTGGTAGCGCTCTCAGCACAAGCTTATGCCGACTCTTTACATCACCACCTCAGAGGGCCGAATCAGCAGCGTCCGGCTCTCGAAAGAAGTCACGACTATCGGCCGCAGCAAAGAGAACGACATCGTTTTCTTGGACCACACGGTCTCCCGAAAGCACGCCAAGATCACCAAAACGGATCAGGGCCATCTTCTCTCCGATCTGGGAAGCTATAACGGCACGCTCGTCAATGGAACCATGATTCAGAGCGCTCTCCTGAACCACGAGGACATCATCAAGCTCGGCCTCAACACGCTGGTTTTCCTCTCCCGACCAGAAAGAGAAAAGCCTTTCAAGGGAACGCTGACCTTAAGCTCCGGAAGCGATCCGGGTGAGGACGTGGAGCCCATCGTCAAGGCCGCTTCCGAGACAGCCAGCCCTATGGATTCGCAGGATCTTCTCATCTCGAAGGAAGGGGGCGACGGAGCGAAGGCACTCGCAGGAGAAAAGGAAGTCGAGACCCCGGAGCTCAAGAGAGAGCTCTCCGCTCTGGAAAGAACCAACAAGGTCCTGTATGTCCTGTATGAAATCAGTCGCCAGCTCAATTCCCTCCACGACTTCGGAGAACTGCTCAACAAGATCATGGACCTTGTTTTTGTGGTCATCGATGCAGATTACGGGTTCCTCATTCTCACCGGAGAAGGGGACGGGGAGGAACTCATACCGGTCGTGGTCAAATCGCGGGAAACCCTGATGGGTCGGCAGGACTCCCTGAAAGCCAGCCGGACCATCATCAGCCGGGTCATCCGCGACGGCGTGGCGCTGCTGACCTCCAACGCCATGACCGACTCCCGCCTCGATCATGCCAAGAGCCTCCTGCTCCAGCAGATCCGCTCCGCCATCTGTGTCCCCTTGTGGAGAAAAGACAAAATCATCGGAGTGATACAGCTGGAGAGCGTCCGCCTGGACAACCAGTTCACCCAGGAAGATCTCGAGCTGCTCAAGGCCATCGGAAGCCAGATGGCCATGGTGATCGAGCAAGCCAGTCTCAACGAGCAAATCCGGGAAGAAGAGCGAATGAGGAATCGCTTGGAGCGATTCCATTCCCCGCAGGTCATCGACATGATCCTGAAGGGGGGACAGGAAGCGCTGGACTACCTGATGGAACCCAAGGACGTCACCGCGACCATCCTATTTGCCGACATCAACGGTTTCACCTCCCTGGCCGAACGGATGCCTCCCAGAGAAGTCAACCTCATTCTGAACGGTTTTTTTTCAAGAATGACGGACATCCTCTTCCATTACGACGGCACCCTCGACAAGTACGTGGGGGACGGGCTCATGGCCGTGTTTGGGGCCCCCGTGGAAAAGGAGGACGATGCGGAGAGATCGATCCGTGCGGCCAAAGAGATGGTTCAGGCGCTGGCGGCGATGATGGCGGGCACGCCGAAGGAAAGGCAATTTACCATCCGCATCGGAATCAACACGGGCAAAGTCGTTGCAGGCAACATCGGCTCCCCCAAGAGAATGGATTACACGGTGATCGGAGACGCGGTCAACACGGCTTCCCGCATAGAATCCATTGCCCAGGCCAACCAGATTCTGATCGGAGAAGAAACTTACCAGCGCGTGAAGGGGAAATTCAACATTCGCTTGGTCGGATCCAAAAAGGTGAAAGGCAAAACCGCAGCGCTCATGGTTTACGAGGTCCTCTAGGCGGGTGTCTCAGGAAGCACTTAAATAAAATGACCACTTATTTCTGAGACGCAACACTAGAGGGACTTCCTCCCTGCCTTACCTATCAGGGTTCCTCTTTCTTCCGGATAAAGGCGGCGATGTTCTTTTTCAGAAGATTGTATTCCTCGGTTACGCTTTTGAGCTTTTCCTTTGTCTCCGCCGCTTCCGCCTCCGATTTTTTCAGCCGCGACGTCATGTCCTTCAAGATCCCGCCAGAAGCCCTCAAGGGCAGCTCCGTGACCGTCTGAATGGCGCCCCTTACGGCACCCGTCTCGTCGGTGAGGGCTCCCGCGCTCATGCGCACGCGGCGCCCCTCTTTCAAGCCGGGCAGGACCATATCCATCTCGACCCACCCGCTCTCCGAATGAGAAAGGATCGCCTCTTGAACATGCTCTTCAACGGCGCCGGGTTCATCCAGAACGAGATCAGCCAGGCTTCCCTTCTGTCCGATCTTGAATCCGTCCCACACCCCTTTGCCGAGAATTTCTCCCGGCAGAACGCCTGTCAATTCCTGACAGGCGGGATTCCACTCAACAACCCGGTGGTTCCGGTCAAGGATGAACGTGGGAACAGGGGATCGCGCCAAGAGGTCGTCCATATACTTCCTGGATTCGCGCAAAGCCTGGGCTTTGATCTCTTCCCGGAGGAGGGCGTCCTCCCTTTCCCTTTCAAACAAAAAAGCCAACAGCACCAGAACCAGAAACCCGACCATGAAGGTGCCCAGGTGATAGAGGGCCGCCATTTCCATGGGCAGGAGGTTCGGGAACTGGAAGCGGCTCTGATACAGATACACAATGAGGCCTGCCTGCACGAACATGACCATGGTCCAGAGGCTGCCGTGGAAATAGCCCATGATCAGCACCGCGAACAGAATCAGGCTCCCGTTCAGAATCCATGTGGGATGGATCACTCCCTCGAAAGTGATCGCTCCGGTATTCCACGAGACCAGAAACAAGAAGATCCAGAGAATGGAGATGGCATAGTGCCCACCCAGGACCAGGCTCTTGGTTTTCCTCAGCACAATAAAGGAAGAAATCATCAGAGAGCCGGTGAGGATGGTGACATAGTAAAGAATGAGGGCGCCCACATAAAAATAAAAAAGCCCCAGAAGCGGGGCCGTCATAATCACCACCAGATGAAACGTATTGAGGATTCTAAGCTTCCGCAGGGTCTCCGAGTTGGATAAGCCTATCCCGCTGGTGAGAAGGTTGTTGAAAAGGGCATCGAGATTCATGGTTGCTCTTGCGGGCCAACCGAAACCTTCCATGAATTAGCCGGCGGTCGCCTCTCCTCTTGCTTCCCGTTGCCCTCGCGATTCTCGTTATGGTTCAAGAGCGGTCTGCCAACCGGATTAAGGCCCTGCATAAATCACTTCGCCTCGTGGATTCACCGTGGCGAATAAATAGCCAGGGCTCCCCTGGCCCTTAAAGAGTGGAAATGGCGCCTCAATTTTGATGGTCACTCCGTCGTCTCCCCCATAATTTACGATCATGTAATTGAACTGCGGACTTTGAGAAACCTTGACCTTTAAGTTTTTCTCGATACCGTCGAGAGCATCTGAGGGCCAAGGTGTCCCTTCACCCTTATAGGGGACAAATATAGGCGGTTTGCCTTCGTCTGGGTAGAATTTATTGTTCTCCAGATAGTACATAATTTGGCCGTCAACTAAGCTCTTCATAATCATAGTTGCTTGTGAACCGTACGCCCTTTGAGTCCACGTTTGATAAAAAGGCACCGCCGTGGTGGCCAAAATTCCGAGGATGGCGACCACCACCATGAGTTCGATGAGAGTAAATCCTTTTTGTCTCCGCATCAGCTTCCCCCGCCAGGAAGCGTTTCATAGCGAACGCCCTTGGGTGAGATGACGATGTTCATCTCCCCTGGTTTCGGTCTAGCAAGGGACAGGCGATAACCGAGACTCGCATCTCTAGTGTACCTCAGCATATCCAGCAATGAGATCTCCTCTTTCCTGAGAGAAAGATACTTCGGGATGAGGTCGGTCAGCTGTAATGGGAATTGGTTTCCTTCATAATGGGCGAAACGTTTGATGGCGCCGTCCACCATGAACAGGAGGACTCTGGGTTGATTGCCCAGGTCGGCTGCCCCGGCAGGAGCCTTCTGACCGCCGAAAAGGATCACTCCCCACATGACCAGGATCATCACGGAGGAAACCATCACAAAATAATGGAAGGGAGTTCTTTTCTTTTTTTCCTTTGTCTTCTCTTTCTGTTCAGCGATTTTCTCCCGCTTTCCTTTGATGGTCGTTCCGACTGCAGAGACAGAGACCAGCATGGCGCACTTGAAACAATAAAATTCCCCCGGCTTCGTCTCCTCCGCGCACTCCGCACAAAGAGGGACTTTACAGCCGGAACAGAAGTACTGCGCCTTGCGATCTGGATGGTTTTTACACTGCATGCTTTTGCCTCTGGTCCGGGATCGGCTTCAAATTTGAATTGTATTGAAATCCCGGAGCCCTAGTCAAGGAAAAACCCTGATAACGCTGGAACAAGCCCCCTAACCTTCGGGTTTGAGATCATTCCGACAATAAGGGCAAACCACCCACTCGGGATGAACGATGCGGCTGCAACTCCGGCATGTGGGGACCAGCGGTTTCTTGCAGTAGGGGCAGTCCTTGAAGTCCAGACTCACTCCCTTGCCGCAGTGGGGGCAAATCGTCGTGAGCTCCTCTTTTTGCTGAACCGCCTTCAACACTTCATCAATGGTCGTGATCCCCATCTCGATCTTTTTCAGACCGCTCACCCCCAGCGTGGTCATTCCTGTGGCCATGGCCGCTTCCCTGAGTTGATCCGCCGAGGCGCCGCTCTGAGTGAGCTCTCTCACTTTTCGGCTCATGATCATGACTTCCTCAATGACGGTGCGGCCTTTGAAGCCGAGATTCCCGCACTTGGAACATCCCACGCCTCGATAGAACTTGAAGGGCAGCTTGTTATGGTCAAGCCCCATTCGGCTCAGGAGCTCCTGGCTCGGCACGTATTCCTCTTTGCAGTAGGGGCAAATGACCCGGACCAGTCTCTGGGCCACGACCCCGGTGACGGAAGAGGCGATCATGTAAGGGGCCAAGCCGATGTCCATGAGCCTCGTGATGGCGGAGGGAGCGTCATTGGTATGAAGGGTGGACAACACCAAGTGACCGGTCAAGGAGGACTGGAGGGCGATTTCAGCGGTGTCCACATCTCTGATTTCACCGATCATGATCACGTTGGGGTCCTGCCTCAAAATGGAGCGAAGCACATAGGGAAACGTGAGGCCGACCTTCTCGCTGATCTGGACTTGATTGATGCCTGCCAGCTCAAATTCTACAGGATCTTCTACGGTCACGATATTCACTTCATCGGACTTGATGGCCTGCATGCAGGCGTACAGGGTGGATGTCTTGCCGCTCCCTGTGGGTCCCGTGATCAGCACCATCCCTTGGGGCTGAGACGTCAAGTTCTGGATGATGGCAAGGCTTTTGGGACTGAATCCGAGTTCCTTGAGCGTGAGAAAGGACTCCTGCTTGTTCAGAATCCGGATGACCGCCTTCTCCCCGTAGTATGTGGGGAGGGTGGAGACCCGAAGATCGACGGAGCCGGACTTGGTCTTGACCTTGATCCTCCCATCCTGGGGAAGCCTTTTCTCGGCAATGTCCATTCCGCCCAAGACCTTGATCCTGGAAATGATGATCGGCTGGGTCCACTTGGGGAGCTTGATGGAATCCTGAAGCACCCCGTCGACTCTGTTCCGAACACGGACCTGGTTTTCCTGAGCTTCGATATGAACATCGCTGGCCCGTTTCTTGATGGCATTCTTGATGATGAGATCTACCATCTTTACAAAAGGAGAATCTTTGGCTTCTTCCGGTCGTTCCTCCTCTTCCTCTTTCATTTCCTTGTCTGGGAGGAACTCCATAATGTCTTCCCCGCCGAGTTCTTCGGTGATGTCTCCGATGGATTTGTCGGGATGATAATGCTTCTGCAGCACTTCAACGATCTGCGTGCTGGTGGAAATGGCCGGCTGGATATTGTACCCCGTGATGAACTGGAGATCCTTCATCATGTTGAGGTCCAGGGGGTCGGCCATGGCCACATCGAGAATGCTGTTCTTGAGACTGATAGGCACACAGAGAAACTTCCGGGAAATCTCTTCAGGAATGCTTTCAATCACCTTGGGGGGGATTTCAAAGTTCTTCAGATCCACATAGGGGATCTTGAGTTGCATGGCCAGAGCAAAGGCCATTTCCTCTTCGGTTATGGCATTCATCTCGACAAGCTGCTGGCCCAGTCTCTTGCCTGTCGCTTTCTGCGCCCCAAGGGCTTCATGGAGCTTTTCACTGGACAGCAGGCCTGCTTCAACCAAAAGCTCGCCCAGCCTGCGGCGCGGCACCGCGTCTTTCTTGGGTGCGCTCTTGTTGATCGGGCTCACCTTCGCCTTTTTCCTTTCCGGCGACTCTACCATTGGAACCTTTAACGGTGTTTCATGCGGCCCTGGTTTTCAGCAGGGAATCCATCCTCAGCCCGAGGCTCAGGTCTCACGCGGAATTGACTGGATTTTTTCTGAAACCCTGAATGTAGAATGCTAATACGAAATACAGGTTTTTTCAAGTGTAATTAATTATAACGGTTTGGGTTCAGGAGTTTTTCGACTTTTCCCTTCCCTTTTCCTATAGTTAGTTTTTTTAAAGCTGAGCTTGAATTAGCCCGATTGCATGTGTTATACTTGCTTTGTAATAAATTGAATAATATTGAAAAATCAAGCAAGATATCTGAAGATATTGATCTTTTCATAGCCCGAACTGCATGGAAAAAACCCCTATAAAGAAGATCGACCTCCTCGTCGGAGCCTTTCTTGCCATCCTGTTTATCGTGCTTTCTTTCCAGTCCTTTTCCGTTCTCGAGAGCCTGGGCAGGGTGATCTACAGCGTACAAATGCGCCTGGATTTCCCCAGAAATCCCGGTGCCAATAACGTTGCCATTGTCAATATCGACGATAAAAGCATTAGGCAGCTGGGACCATGGCCCTGGCCTCGGCAGCTGATTGCGGAAATGATCCCTCTCCTGAAGAACAACGGGGCCAAGTTGATTGCTCTGGATTTTGTCTTCAGCGAAAAGGAACGAAATCTGGGCTTGGAGGAAATCCGAGAGCTTCAGAAGGCTCTCCAGGAGCGCGGGGGAAGTTCGACAAAAGATCCCGTGCTCTTGAAACGCCTCTCCGAGATCGAGAACCGTTTGGACAGCGACCGCCTCCTGATCCAAGCCGTGAAGGAAAGCGGCATCGTCTATCTTCCCCTGATGGGAAGCTTCGGGCAGTACGATTCAGAGCTGGTCCTGCCGGAAGATTCGTTCCTGAAGAAAAATGCTTTGAAAATCAAAGCGCCTTTTGCGAACATTGCTCCTGTCAATCAGCTGGGCGGCCCCTTCTTGGAATTGGCTGAGAGCACCCGCGGATTGGGCCACATGAACCTGCCCCCGAACAAGGCCTCCCGAGGCCAGACTCACCTCCTCCTGGTCGATTTTCGCAGCAATATCATCCCCTCCATGCCCTTCCGCCTGTCCGTTGATTTCCTGGGCAAAAAGGCGGAGGAAGTGATCGTGCCGGGCAAGGGCATCAAACTCAAAGACACCCTGATCCCGGCCTCCAATGGGGAAATGCTCATTAAGTTCAAGGGCACAGGAAGATCCTTCCCTTACTATTCCTTCGTGGATATTCTGAATGTCAAGAAAGTGCCTGCCGTTTTCGACGGGAAGATCGTTCTCATCGGGTACACTGCTGAAGATGCCGCCAAAATCAGCACGCCGGTGGACCCTGAGCTGCCCCAGGTGGAGCTCACCGCGAATGTGATCGACAACATCGTCAACGGGAGGTATTTGGTTCGCCCTCCCTTCATGATTTATCTTGAAGCCCTGGCCATCCTGCTTTTGTGCCTTGGAGCCTCCTTTCTCATGTCCCGTTACGGCTTCATCAATCGCATGGGAATCACCGTGACCTTGATTTTCTTTGTCTTCCTCTTGGGATTCGTCTTTTTTGTGGCTCTCAATGTCTGGTTCAAGATCGTCTACATCGCCCTGGCCCTCTTAGCCGTCTTCTTCGAGTATTCCATCCGGGATGTCGTCGTTACCCAGAGAACCCTGGGCCTCACCTCAAAAGAGAGCATCGAAACCAACCGCATGCTCGGGCTCAGCCTCCAAAGCCAGGGTCTTCTGGATCTGGCCTTTGAAAAGTTCCGCAAAATCCCCCTGGACGATGCCATGAAGGATGTGATCTATAACCTGGGCCTGGATTACGAGCGCAAGAGGATGTACAACAAGGCCGTGGCGGTCTATGAATACATCGCGAAAGCGGGCAAGGACTTCCGCGACCTGTCCGAGCGGATTCCCAAACTCAGAAGCCTCATCAGCCCCATGATGATGGGCAGCCAGGAGATCCGCCAAGACGGCAAGATCATCTTCTCCGATGATCTCGGGATCAAGCCCACCGTGGGCCGCTACGAGGTCGTGAGCGAGTTGGGCCAGGGCGCCATGGGGATTGTTTACAAGGCAAGGGACCCTAGGATCAACCGCTTCCTCGCCATCAAGACCATCCGTTTTTCCGATGAGTTCGAGGCTGAAAAGATCCGTGAAATCAAGGATCGCTTCATGAGGGAAGCGCAGATCGCCGGGAAACTCGCCCATCCCTCCATCGTGGCGGTTTATGATGTGGGCGAGGACTATGATCTCACCTACATGGCCATGGAATACCTGGAGGGGGAAAGCTTGCAGAAGTTCTGCAGGAAAGGCTTCCTGCTTCCCTTGAGAAAAGTCCTTTTTGTGGTGTCGGAAGTGGCTCTGGCGCTGGACTACGCTCACCGTCAGGGAGTGATCCACCGCGACGTGAAGCCGGCCAATATCATGGTCCTCAAAGACGGCAAAGTCAAGGTGACGGACTTCGGCATCGCCAAGGCGGTTTCCTCCTCCCAGACTAAGAGCGGCATCGTTCTTGGAACGCCCAATTACATGTCCCCGGAGCAAATCAACGGGCAGGAGATCGACGGGCGCTCGGATATCTTTTCGCTGGGGGTCGTCTTTTTCGAACTCCTCACGGGCGTCCTTCCTTTCCATGGGAAAAATCTGACCAATCTCTTTTACCAGATCACGCAAGTCAAACATCCTTCGCCCCGGGAGATTAATCCCAAGGTGCCCAATCCGGTGGAACAGATTGTGGACAAGGCTCTGTCCAAAGACCCTGCGCAGAGGTTCCAGACCTGTTCTGATTTTGCCAGGTATTTGAAGGCCATGATCAACAGGATCGACCAGGTCAAGGCAAAGGTCAAGGAACCCCATTCATAACAGCTGCTGAAAAACACCCCCGAATGAAACGAGGGTTGAGTCTCGCAAGAGACCCAACCCTCGTTTGGGTGTTGACCCACAGATCGCGGAGGATTCAACAGGGTGGGCAGCGGCTTTCCGTTCATGGTTCGATACCTCACCATGAACGGGGCATTGATTGCTCAGAGTTCATCCCACCCGTTCGCCCTGAGGTATCGAAGGGTGAACGGAAGGGATCACGCGATGCCCAGTTTGAATTTGAGCGAGGCGAGCGTGTTTTTCATCAGCATGGTGATGGTCATGGGGCCCACGCCACCCGGCACGGGCGTGATGTATCCCGCGATTTCTTTGGCCGCATCAAAGTCCACATCCCCTTTGAGGATGGCCACCTTCTTGCCGGTCTTCTCGCTGACTTTTTCGCCGACCCGGTTCACTCCGACATCGATGACACAGGCGCCGGGCTTGATCCACTCTGGTTTCACCAGCCCCGGAACTCCAGCCGCAACGATCAGAATGTCGGCCCGTTTGCAGTGAAAGGCAAGGTCTTTGGTCCCTGTGTGCGCGACCGTGACCGTGGCGTTGGCGCCCCTGGCCTTCTGAAGCATCATCACGGCGATCGGTTTGCCCACGATGTTCGAGCGGCCCACCACCACGACCTCCGCACCTTTGGTTTCCACGCCGGAGCGGACGATCAGCTCTTGGATCCCAGCCGGCGTGCAGGGCGGAAATTTGACCTCAGAGCCTCCGATCATGAGGCGTCCCACGTTGACCGGATGGAATCCGTCCACGTCCTTGTCCGGATCAATGGCATTGAGGATCTTCTTCTCGTTGATGTGCTTGGGAAGAGGAAGCTGCACCAGAATCCCGTTGATGCTGTCGTCCTTGTTGTACTTGTCGATGAGAGCCAGCAAGTCCGCCTCTGAGATGGTTTCCGGCTGATTGTCCTGAATCTCTTTGAAACCGAGGCTCTTGGCCGCCTCGATTTTGGCGGTGACATAGGAAATGGAGGCTGGGTTTTGCCCCACGAGAATGGTCACCAGACCCGGCACTTTGCCGTATTTTTCCTTGATGTTGTTCACTTCTTCCCTGATCTCTTTGAGAATGACATCGCGGATTTCAGTCCCCTTGATCAATTTTGCCGTCATTTCCGATCTCCTTTCCCCTCTATCGAATTTTTCTTTTGTCGGACTCAAAAGGTTGGGAACCCATTTTGATGGTCTCGTAAAAGCCTTTTTTTGATGTCATTCCGAGCGAAGCGAGAAATCTTCCCTTGATAATGAATGGGAACGATTAGATTTCTCCCAAAGGTCGAAATGACAGGTGCGACACTTTCGAGTTTTTACGAACGCATCCATTATGAAAGGTCGAAATTGGATACCACACCCCACGGCGCTTTTGCAAAGAAATAATGAACCCATCAAGCCCTCGCATCTCCTTGATTGCCCAAGGGTTGACTTGTGCTTGCCTTTTTTTTATCATGCTGTGTCATGGAACAGCGGATCAAAGCATTTCGGGGCTCACCCGGAATCCCGGCCACGTTGATGCGACCCCTAATCCCGGAATGATGGACTTTGTGATTATGGGAAAATCCGGAGAGATTCTCCCCAAACTGTTGGGAAATGCGCCGTGAAACCATCTGGAATCATTACCCTCACCACCGACTTCGGTCTTTCAGACCCCTATGTGGCCATGATGAAAGGCGTGATCCTATCCATCAATCCCTCGGCCAGGCTTGTCGATGTCACCCATCAGATCGCGACCGGGGCCGTCTCGCGGGCCGCTCTCTTGATCCGCGAAACATTTCCCTACTTTCCTGAAGGGACCGTGCACCTGGCGGTCATTGACCCCGGAGTCGGGAGCGGTCGAAAGCTGGTTGCCCTGGAGGCCGATGCTCACGCCTTTGTGGGGCCTGACAACGGTCTTTTCTGGCCCGTGTTCCGGGACTTTATCGGGGCCAAGGCCGTTCACCTGACCGAGACCCGCTACTTTCTTCCCAGCATCACCCAGACGTTTCACGGAAGAGACATCTTCGCTCCTGTAGCGGCCCACCTTTCTCTCGGCCTTTCCCTGGAGTCCCTGGGGCCCTCCATTCGCGAGCTCAAAACGCTGGACCTCCCGCAGCCCTTTGTGAAAGACGGAGTTCTCTGCGGCGAGATCATTCGAGTGGATCACTTCGGGAACCTGGTCACCAATATCCCCGCGCGGGAATTGATGGCCTTCCTCGAATCCGCTCTTCCGCGCATTGAGGCAGGAAAACTGGTGATCCGAAAGCTCAGCCGCATCTATGCAGACGGCGAAGAAGGGGAGCCTTTGGCCTTGATCAACAGCTCCAACCTCCTGGAAATCGCCGTCAATCTCGGCCGGGCTTCAGAGTACATGGGATTGCAAAATGGGGAGATCGTCGGGGCCCTGGTGAGGGTGACCAAGTCCTGACAGGAAGGATCAGCTCTCCCGCAGGGACTGGAGATATTCCTCCCACTCGATGGGGAGCAGGTACTTCTTCTTGTTGTTG
>Ga0101944_10002897_pt1 | contig 25839 bp, 25 predicted proteins | sample DewCreD2012metaG_FD_75245 | JGI IMG/M metagenome (GOLD analysis project Ga0101944, IMG submission 75245) | Hot spring sediment bacterial and archeal communities from British Columbia, Canada, to study Microbial Dark Matter (Phase II) - Dewar... ... | reverse complement strand
GGCTGGCGCCGGCGCGCGCGACGAGCGCCAGCGCCGCGGGATCGTCCCACGCCTGCGCCGCCGCCACGAGGGGCAGGCCGCACCACAGTCCGACGCATGCGAGCGCGAGGCGCACCATCAGTGGTCGCAATATCCGGGGCTGTCGTGAGGGGGGCAACCGCGCTCGGCGCGCTCGCGCTCGCCGCGTGCGGGGGTCGCGCGGCGCCAGCGGGCGCCGCCCCCGCCAGCCCCGGCACCGGCGCGCCGGTGGTGCTCGCGATCGGCAGGGCCTTCGTGCTCGAGGCCGGCGGCGTCCCGGCGGGGGACACCACCGTCACCTTCCCGGCCGGGGCCGCGCGCGTCATCGTGCTGCGGCACGGCCCGCCCGACCGCACCGTCTTCGCCGAGCTGCGCTTCCCGGCGGGGACCTTTCGCGCGGCCCCCGCGGAGAGCGTGAGCGTCACCGTGCGGCCGCTCCCGGGACTCTTCGGGCTCGAACTCGTGACGTCGGCCGAGTTCGCGGGCGAGGGCGCGCTCGTCTTCCGCTACGCACGCAACTTCCTGGCGCCGATGGGCTCCACTGCCCGCTACCCCGACAACTCCGCGCTCGAGCGCGCCCTCTCCGTCGCGTGGCTGCAGCCCGACGCCACGCTGCTGTTGCTGCCCTCGCGGCGCCCGGCCGCCGACAACCTCCAGGCCCCGCTCCGCGCCGGCGGGCGCTACCTCCTCGTCGCCCCCGCATGACCGATCGCGCCGACTTCATCGCCCGCGCCCGCGGCGCCGCCGGCTTCGTGCCGGTCGCCCGCACCGTGGTGCTCGACGGCGACTCGCCCGTGTCCGCCTTCGCCAAGCTGCACCGGGGGCCGTACGGCTTCCTGCTCGAGTCGCTCGAGGGCGGCGAGCGGTGGGCCCGCTTCACCTTCCTCGCCACCGAGCCGCGCGAGGTGTACCGCTGGCACGGCCGCCGCGCCGAGCGCTGGACCGCGGCGACCGGGTGGCGGCCCGACGCCGAGGACGTCGCGCCGCTCGAGCACCTGGGCGCGCTGATGCGCCGCCAGCCGGCGGTGCCGCTGCCCGGCCTGCCGCGGTTCACGGGCGGCGCCGTGGGGTTCCTGGGCTACGACGTGGTGCGCACGATCGAGCGCCTGCCCGACGCGCCCCCCGACGACCGCGGCCTTCCCGACGCGGTCATGATGGTCTGCGACACGCTCCTCGTGCTCGACAACCTCTTCAACCGCGCCACCGTCATCGCCAACGTGGCAGTCGCCCCCGGCCTCGACGACACCGAGCTCGGCCGCCGCTACCACATGGCGGACGCGCGCATCGCCGACTGGCTCGCCCGCCTCGCGCGGCCCTCGCCGCTCGAGCCGCTCGCGCTGGTGGCGCCGGCGCCGCGCCCCGCCGCCACGTCGCCCTACCCCGACGCGCGCTTCCTCGCGGACGTGCGCCGCATCAAGGAGTACATCGCGGCCGGCGACACCTTCCAGACGGTGCTCTCGCGCCGGCTCGACCTGCCGGCGCCGCCGCCGTTCCTCACCTACCGCTACCTGCGGGCGCTGAACCCGGCGCCGTACCTGTACTTCCTGCACTGCGACGACCTCCACCTCGTCGGCAGCTCGCCCGAGATCCTCGTGCGCGTGGAGGACGGGGCGGTCACCGTGCGCCCGATCGCCGGCACGCGCCCGCGCGGCGCCACGCCGGAGGACGACGCGCGCCTCGCCGACGAGCTGCGGGCCGACCCCAAGGAGCGCGCCGAGCACCTGATGCTGGTGGACCTCGGCCGCAACGACGTGGGGCGCGTGGCGCGCTACGGCTCGGTGGAGGTGACGGCGCTGATGACGATCGAGCGGTACTCGCACGTGATGCACCTCGTGAGCGAGGTGCGGGGCGCGCTGCGCGAGGGGCTCGACGCGCTCGCGGCGATGGCCGCCTGCTTCCCCGCGGGCACGGTCACCGGCGCGCCCAAGGTGCGCGCGATGCAGATCCTCGACGAGCTGGAGCCGGTGCGGCGCGGGCCGTACGCGGGCGCGGTGGGCTACGTGGGCTTCGGCGGCGAGACGCTCGACACGGCGATCGCGATCCGCACCTGCGTGATGCACGGGGGCACCGCGTACGTGCAGGCGGGCGCCGGGATCGTGGCCGACAGCGACCCCGCGGCGGAGTGGCGGGAGACGGAGGCGAAGGCGGGGGCGGTGCTGGCGGCGCTCGGGCTCGCCGCGCGGGCCGCTCAGGCGCCGTCGGCGCCGAACCGGTAGTGCCAGCCCGCCTCGTCGAGCAGGCGCAGCACGAGGCGCAGCGGGAGGCCCATCACCCCGAAGAAGTCGCCCTCGAGCCGGTCCACGAGGGCGGCGCCGAGCCCCTGGATCCCGTAGGCGCCGGCCTTGTCCATCGGCTCGCCGGTCGCGACGTAGGCGCGCAGGACGGCCTCGTCGGCCGGCCGCATGGTGACGAGGCTGCGGTCGAGCGCGCCCCGGACCCCCGTGCGCGTGCGGAGCGCCACCGCGGTGTACACCTCGTGCGTGCGCCCCTGCAGCAGCCGCAGCATGCGCAGCGCGTCGGCGGCGTCGGCCGGCTTCTCGAGCACCGCGCCCCCGAGCACCACCGTGGTGTCCGCCGCGAGCACGAGGTCGCCCTCGACCGCCTCCGCCTTCTCCTGCGCCAGCCGCCGCACGTAGGCGTCCGGCGCCTCGCCGGGCGCGCGCACCTCCACGACGTGCGCCGGCCGCACCACCACCGGGATGCGGAGCATCTCGAGCAGGTGCCGCCGCCGCGGCGAGGCGGAGGCGAGCACGATCGGCAGCTGGCTCATGCCGAGGGCCCCCGCTCGAGCAGCAGCGTGACCGGGCCGTCGTTGACCAGCTCCACCTGCATCGTCGCGCCGAACTCGCCGGTCGCCACCGCGAGCCCCTGCTCGCGGAGCCGGGCCACGAAGCGCTCGTAGAGCGGCTCGGCCACCTCGGGCCGGGCCGCGTCCACGAACGACGGGCGCCGCCCCTTCGACGCGTCGCCGTAGAGGGTGAACTGCGAGACCGCCAGCACGGCGCCGCCGGCCTCGGCGAGCCCGAGGTTCATCTTCCCCTCCGCGTCGGGGAAGAGCCGGAGCCCCGCTACCTTCTCCGCCATCCAGGCGACCTCCGCCTTGCCGTCGCCGGCGGTGAAGCCGACGAGGAGGCAGAACCCGCGCCCGATGCGACCCGTGACGCGGTCGCCGACCGTGACCGACGCCCGGCTCACCCGCTGCAGCACGACGCGCATGCGCGACCCCCGAGGAGCGATGGACGGACCCGCGACGAGACCCGACCCCGCGCGCTGGACGGGCGAGGGCCTCACCGCGGCCTGGCTCGGCCACGCGACGGTCCTGCTCGACCTGTGCGGCGTGCGGATCCTCACCGACCCGGCGCTGGGCGAGCGGATCGGGGTGCATCTCGGCGGCCCCGTGGTGCTGGGGCCGCGCCGGCTGGTGGCGCCCGCCCTGCGGGCGGGCGAGCTCGGGCGCGTGGACCTCGTGCTCCTGTCGCACGCGCACATGGATCATACCGACCTCTGGACGCTGCGCCACCTGCCGCGCGAGACGCCGGTGGTCGCGGCACCCGGCATGGACGACCTGCTGCGCCGCTTCCGGCACCGCACCCTGCTCCGCTGGGGCGCGTCGGTCCGCGTCGCCGGGGTGGAGGTCACCGCCGTGCCGGTGCGCCACTGGGGGGCGCGCACCGTCTGGGACCGCCACCGCGGGTTCGGCGGCTACCTGCTCGGGCGCGAGGGCCGCCGCGTGCTCTTCGCCGGCGACACCGCCTACACCCCCGAGCTCGCGCGCGCCGTCGCGGCGCGGCCCCCCGAGCTCGCCATCCTCCCCATCGGCGCGTACGACCCGTGGATCTGGAACCACGCGTCCCCGGAGCAGGCGTGGCGGATGTTCCGCGAGACCGGGGGCGCGTACCTGATGCCGGTGCACCACGCCACGTTCCGCCTGAGCCGCGAGCCCGCCGGCGAGCCGCTCGCCCGGCTGCGGGCGGCGGCCGCCGCCGAGGGCGCCGGCGACCGCATCGTGGGCGCGGCGCTCGGCGAGACGGTCACGCTGCCGGCGCCCCGCTGAGCGGCGGGCAGCCCGACGGCACGACGCCCCCGCGGGGGCGGGGGCGTCTGCCTGGCGGCCAGGGTCCGTGCCGGTGCAGGGGGCGTTATCGGGTCGCCCGCTACTCCACCGTCACGGACTTGGCCAGGTTCCGGGGCTGGTCCACGTTGCAGCCGCGCGCGAGCGCCGCGTAGTACGCGAGGAGCTGGAGCGGGAGCACCGTGAGCAGCGGGGTCAGCAGGTCGAGCGTCGTCGGGAGCTCCACCACCGCGTCGGCGTGGCGGCGCACCTCGGTGTCGCCCCGGCTGACGAGGGCGAAGACGCGCCCGTGCCGCGCGCGCACCTCCTCGACGTTCGAGACGATCTTCTGGTAGCTGGCGTCCTTCGGGGCCACGAAGACGACCGGCATGTTCTCGTCGATCAGCGCGATCGGCCCGTGCTTCATCTCCGCCGCGGGGTACCCCTCGGCGTGGATGTACGAGATCTCCTTGAGCTTGAGCGCGCCCTCGAGCGCCACCGGGAAGTTCACCCCGCGGCCGAGGAAGAGCGCGTGCTGCGCCTGCGCGAGCTGCCCCGCCATCTCGCGGACGAGCGGCGCCGCCTCGAGCAGCTCGGCGATCTGGCCGGGGAGGGCGCGGAGCGCGTGGATGAACTCGCGGCCCTGCAGGATCGAGTACCGCCCGCGCATCCGCGCGAACTTGAGCGCCACCATCGCGAGCGAGGCGACCTGGCTCGTGAACGCCTTGGTGCTCGCCACGCCGATCTCGGGGCCGGCGTGCAGGTAGAGCCCGCCGTGCACCTCGCGCGCGATGGTGGAGCCGACCACGTTCACGAGGCCGATGGTGCGGGCGCCGCGCGCCTTCGCCTCGCGCACGGCCGCCAGCGTGTCGGCGGTCTCGCCCGACTGCGAGATGGCGATGACGAGGACCTTGTCGTCGAGCACCGGGTTGCGGTAGCGGAACTCGGAGGCGTACTCGACCTCCACCGGGATGCGCGCCATCTCCTCGATCAGGTACTCGCCGACGAGCCCCGCGTGCCACGACGTGCCGCACGCGGTGATCACGATCCGCTCGAAGCCGAGGAGCTGCTCGTCGGAGAGGTTGAGGCCGCGCAGGCGCGTGGTCCCCTCGTCGTCGAGCAGGTGCCCGCGCAGGGTGTTCTCGAGCGTCTGCGGCTGCTCGTGGATCTCCTTGAGCATGAAGTGCTCGAAGCCGCCGCGCTCGATCGTGGCCAGGTCCCACTCGATGCGGTTCACCGGCTTCGCGATCTCGCGCGCGTCGAGGTCGCGGACGGTGTAGCCCGTGCCGCGGCGGATGACGACCAGCTCGCCGTCCTCGAGGTAGATCACGTCGCGCGTGTGGTCCATGATCGCCGACGCGTCGGAGGCCACGAACCACTCGTCCCGCCCCACGCCCAGGATGAGCGGCGAGCCCTTGCGCGCGGCGACGAGCACGTCGGGCTCGTCGGCCGAGACGAAGACGAGCGCGTACGCGCCGTCGACGTCGCGCAGCGCCTGCGCCACCGCGGCCTCCAGGTCCCCCTGGTAGAGCTCGCCCACGAGGTGCACGAGCACCTCGGTGTCGGTCTGCGACGTGAACGTGTGCCCGCGCTGCTCGAGCAGCGTGCGGATCGCGGGGGCGTTCTCGATGATGCCGTTGTGGATGACCGCGATGCGTCCCGACTGGTCGACGTGCGGGTGCGCGTTCGGCGTGGTCGGCGGCCCGTGCGTCGCCCAGCGCGTGTGCGCCATGCCGACGGTGCCGTGGGGCGGGTCGGGCCGGACCTCGGCCTCGAGCACGCCGAGCTTGCCGGCCGCCTTGTTGATGACGAGCCCGCGCCCGTTGATGACGGCGAGGCCGGCCGAGTCGTAGCCGCGATACTCGAGGCGCTTCAGCCCGTCCAGGAGGAGCGGGGCCGCCTCACGATGTCCCAGGTACCCGACGATGCCGCACACGGTCCGTGGTCAGCCTCCAAGCACCCGCGCCGCGTCGATCAGGCCGGTCGCCAGCTCGCGCGTGGGCGCCTCCGCGATGTACCGAATTATGGGCTCCGTGCCGGACGGCCGTACGTGGAGCCACCGATCCGACCAAGCAAGGCGCAGGCCATCCCGCACGTCCACCGCCGCGTCGGCGAACCGCTCGCGGAGCTTCGCGTACAGGGCCGCAAGGTCGCCGCCACGCGGGCCCTTGTCCTTCACGATCACGTAACGGGGCGACGACGCCACGAGCTGGGAAGGCGCAAGCCCCGATTCCGCAAGGAGTTGCAGGACGAGCACGACCCCGAGCGGCGCGTCCCGCCCCACGTGCAGCGCCGGCAGGATCACGCCACCGTTCCCCTCCCCGCCGATCACCGCCTGCTCGGCCACGATCGCGCGCGCCACGTTCGCCTCGCCCACCGGCGCCCGGACGAACCGCGCACCCGCGCCACGGGCCGCATCCTCGACGACCAGACTGGTGGACAGGTTCGCCACCACCGTCGGGGCAGCCGTGCCAGCTGTTGCAGCGTGCCCGAGCACCGCGCGGATCGCGAAGGCGAGGGTGTAGTCCTCGCCGATCGGGGTGCCGCGTTCGTCCACCAGTGCCAGACGGTCCACGTCGGGGTCCACGGCGAGCCCGATGTCGGCCCCGGTGCGCCGTACCAGGTCGCCGAGGTCGGCGAGGTGTTCGGGGAGGGGCTCCGGGGGCCGGGGAAAGCGGCCATCGGTCTCGAGGTTGATCCCGCGGACGCGCGCGCCCAGCCGCTCGAGGAGCTCGGGGATCGCGGTGGCACCGGCGCCGCGGACGCAGTCGAACGCGACGGTGAAGCGCCGCCGCCGGATCGCGTCGGCGCGCACCACCGGCAGCGCGAGGATGGCGTCGAGGTGGCGCGCGACCGCGTCCCGGTCCTCGCGGACCTGCCCGACGGTGTCCCAGCCGGCGCGGGGCGGCCCCTGCTCGGCGAGCGCGCGCACCGCCGCCCCGGCCTCGGCGTCCAGGAAGATCCCGTCCGGGCCGACGAACTTGAGCGCGTTCCACTCGATCGGGTTGTGGCTCGCCGTGAGGATCAGCCCGGCGCCCGCGCGGTGGTGCTCCACTGCCATCTGCACGGTGGGCGTGGGGACGCAGCCGACGTCGATCACGTCGCAGCCGACCGACATGAGGCCCGCCGAGGCCGCCCGGGCGAACATCGGCCCGCTGGTGCGGGCGTCGCGCCCGAGCACCACCTGCGGCCGGCCGGCCGCACGGGCCCACGCGCCGAGGGCCGCCGCGTGCCGCGCGACGAGCTCGGGGGTCAGGTCGGTGCCGACAAGGCCACGCATCCCCGACACGCTGATCATCAGGGTGTCCGACATTCCTGCTCCAGGCTGGCGGCGTTCAGACGACGATCGGGAGGGTCGCGGGGTCCGGGAAGGCCTCGAGGAAGGCCTCGACGACCTGCGGGTCGAAGTGGGTGCCCGCGCACCGCCGCAGCTCCTCGAACGCCTCCGCGGGGGTGCGCGAGGCCCGGTAGGCACGGTTCGTCGTCATCGCGTCGAACGCGTCCACCACCACGCAGACCCTGGCGTGCAGCGGGATCTCGTCGCCGCGCAGCCGGTCGGGGAAGCCGGTGCCGTCGAGCCGCTCGTGGTGCGAGCGCACGATCTCGAGCACCACGCGCGACCCGCTCAGGAACGGCTGCAGGATCCGCTCCCCCAGCGTGGTGTGCAGCTTGATGTGCTCGAACTCCTCGGCGGTCAGCGGGCCGGGCTTGTTCAGCACCATCTCGCGGATCCCGATCTTGCCGATGTCGTGCAGCTCGCCGCCGAGCCGGACCTGCTCCAGCACCTCGTGGCCGAGCCCGAGCAGCGCCGCCGTGCGCACCGCGTACCGGCTCACGCGCTGGGAGTGGCCGCTCGTGTACGCGTCCTTGGCCTCGAGCGCGTGCACCATCATCTGCACGCCGCCGATCAGCGCCTCGCGGTTGCGCCGGTCGAGCTCGCTCACGCGGTCCTCGAGGTGCTGCTGGTAGTAGCGGTTCTGCTGCGTCAGCTCCCGCTTCTCCAGCGCCTTCCCCACGCGCGCCCGCACCTCCTCGAGCAGCACCGGCTTCTGCAGGTAGTCGAGGGCGCCGAGCTGCAGGCACTCCACCGCCGTGCGCACCTCCGTCACGCCCGTGAGCATCACCACGGCGGTGTCGGGGAAGCGGCGCAGCAGCTCGCGGAGCGTCGAGACGCCGTCGAGCTGCGGCATGTGGATGTCGAGGATGACGAGCGCCACGTCGCCCGCGGTCTCGAGCAGGTCGAGCGCCGCGGCGCCGTCGGGCGCGTCGAGGCAGGCGAAGCCCAGGCTCTCGATGATGCGCTTCAGGGCGCTGCGGACGGCGGTGTCGTCGTCGACGACGAGGCAGCGCGTCGCGGCGCCGGGGAACGGGACGGTCACGGGCCGAAGGATACCGGCGGGCCCCGCCCGGCGGCAACGCTCCGCTTGCCGCAAGCGCGTACCGGGCATAGGCTTCCGCACCCTCGCCCCCGCCCCATGACGCAGACCCGTCCCGCCGACCTGGCCCATCGCCCCGCCACCCGCGCGGTGCACGCCGGCGCCATCGCCGACCCGCTCGCGGGCGCGATCATGCCGCCGATCTACCAGACCTCGACGTACGCGCAGGAGGGGCTGGGCCGGCACAAGGGCTACGAGTACGGGCGCACGCACAACCCGACGCGCGAGGCGCTCGAGCGCAACGTCGCGGCGCTCGAGGGCGGCCGGCACGGCTTCGCCTTCGCGAGCGGCCTCGCCGCGCTCGACGCGGTGCTCAAGCTGCTCGCCGCCGGCGACCACGTGGTGAGCGGGCTCAACGTGTACGGGGGCTCCCACCGGCTCATGGAGCGGGTCTTCGCCGGGTTCGGGCTGCGCTTCAGCTTCACGGACCTGCGCGACGTGGCCCGGGTCGAGGCGGCGATCACGCCGGCGACGCGGATGCTCTACGCCGAGACGCCGACGAACCCGATGATGCACCTCGCCGACCTCGCGGCGCTCGGCGACCTCGCGCAGGCCCGCGGGCTCCTGCTCGTGGTGGACAACACCTTCGCCACCCCGATCCTGCAGCAGCCGCTCGCGCTCGGCGCCGACCTCGTGCTGCACTCCACCACGAAGTACATCAACGGCCACAGCGACATGGTCGGCGGGATGCTGGTCACGAACCGCGACGACCTCGCCGAGCGGCTCGGCTTCCTGCAGAACGCGGTGGGCGCGGTGCCCGGGCCGATGGACTGCTGGCTCGCGCTGCGCGGCGCGAGGACGCTGCCGCTGCGCATGCGCCAGCACGACGCGAACGGCCGGGAGGTCGCCGCGTGGCTCACGACCCGGCCGGAGGTGCGGACGGTCCACTACCCCGGCCTCCCCGAGCACCCGCAGCACGAGCTCGCGCGCCGCCAGATGTCGGGCTTCGGCGGCATGATCAGCTTCGAGCTCGGCGACGTGGCGCGCGCGCACCGCCTCGTCGAGCGGACCCGCGTCTTCACCCTCGCCGAGTCGCTGGGCGGCGTCGAGAGCCTCATCGGCCACCCTGCCTCGATGACCCACGCCTCGGTCCCGCCGGCGATCCGCCAGCAGCTCGGGCTCTCGGACAGTCTCGTCCGCCTGAGCTGCGGGATCGAGGACGCGGCGGACCTCATCGAGGACCTGGCGCAGGCGTTCGAGGGGAGCCGGTAGCCGCGGGCTCGCCCCCGCGGCACCGGGCGGTTATCGTCCCGGGGTGAAACCCCCGGCCGGCGCGGTCGTAGGGGGCCGCCTCTCCTGCCCGCAGGCCATCGCATGACGACCACCCCATCGCTCCGCCCGCGCCGCACCTTCCCCGCGATCGGCGCCGTCAGCTGGGAGCATCCGGCCGACCGCGCCGCGCTGCAGGCGCTGCGCGCCGTCCCGGGCTTCGACGACGTGGTGCGCAAGGTCGTCGCCTTCCTGGGCGGCGAGCGCGGCATCCGCCTCCTCTTCCAGGGCAATGCGGTGCGCGCCGCGAGCGACCAGTTCCCGCGGCTCTGGTCGCTGCACGTGGAGGTGTGCAGCACCTTCGACTGGCCGCGCGTGCCGGAGCTCTTCGTCTCGCAGACGCCGGTCTTCAACGCCGGCGCGTACGGGATGGACGACCCCTTCATCGTCCTCCACTCCGCCGCGCTGGAGCTGCTCGACGAGGACGAGCTGCGGGTGCTCCTCGCGCACGAGCTCGGCCACGTCGTCAGCGGGCACGTGCTCTACCGCACGATCGCCGAGATCCTCCTCACCGTGAGCCTGGGTGCGCTCCCCTTCCTCGCGGGCGTGGCCCTCCTGCCGATCCGGCTCGCGATCCTCGAGTGGTCGCGCAAGGCGGAGCTCTCGAGCGACCGCGCCGGGCTCCTCGGCGGGCAGGACCCGGTCGCCGCGCAGCGGCTCTTCATGAAGATGGCCGGCGGCAGCCGCGGCCAGTTCGCGGCGGGCGAGCTCAACGTGGACGCCTTCATGGCGCAGGCGAACGCGTACCTGGCGAGCCACGAGGGGCTCGACCTCATCTACAAGGTCGTGAACACCCTCGGCCTCACGCACCCGATGCACACGGTGCGCGCCGCGGAGCTGCAGCGGTGGATCCAGTCGGGCGAGTACGACCGGATCCTGCGCGGCGAGTACGTCCGCCGCGGGGCCGAGCAGGCGCAGCGGCCGCTCATGGAGGACCTCTCCGCGGCGGGCGCCCACTACGCCGGCGAGGCCCGCGAGTTCGCGCAGCAGGTCGCCACGGCCGCGAGGCAGGCGGCGCAGAAGGCGGCCGACGCGTTCAGGAAGGCGCAGCAGACGCCGGGGACGTGAGGATCCTCGTCGTCGGCGGGGGGGGCCGCGAGCACGCGCTCTGCTGGGCGATCGCGCGCGAGGCCCCCGACGTCACGCTGTACTGCGCGCCCGGCAACCCGGGCACCGCGCTCCACGCCACCAACCTCCCCATCGCCGCCGACGACCTCGACCGCCTCGCGGACGCGGCCGACATGCACGGCATCGCCCTCGTGGTGATCGGCCCCGAGCAGCCGCTCGCGCTGGGGCTCGCCGACCGGCTGCGCGCCGAGGGGCGGCTCGTGATGGGCCCGAGCGCGGCGGCGGCGCGGATCGAGGCGTCGAAGGCGTTCGCCAAGGACGTGATGGCGGCGGCACGGGTGCCCGCCGCCGCGAGCCGCACCTTCACCGACCTGTCGGCGGCGCTCGCCCACGTCGCGGGCCACCCCGAGCCGCTCGTGGTGAAGGCCTCCGGGCTCGCGGCGGGCAAGGGGGCCATCGTCTGCGCCACGCGCGAGGAGGCGCAGGGCGCGGTGATGGCGATGCTCCGGGAGGGGGCGTTCGGGAGCGCGGGGAGTGTCATCGTCATCGAGGAGTTCATGCCGGGCGAGGAGCTCTCGGTGCTGGCGCTCACCGACGGCCGCGACCTCGCGCTGCTCCCCGCCGCGCAGGACCACAAGCGCCTGGGCGAGGGCGACACCGGCCCGAACACCGGCGGCATGGGCGCCTACGCCCCGGTCTCCATCGCCACCCCGGCGCTGCTCGACCGCGTGCGCCGCGAGGTGCTGCTGCCGACCCTCGCGGAGCTGGAGCGGCGGGGCGCGCCGTTCCGCGGCGTGCTCTACGCCGGGCTCATGATCTCGCCGGCGGGCGACCCGCGGGTGGTGGAGTTCAACTGCCGGCTCGGCGACCCGGAAACGCAGGCGGTGCTGCCGCTCGTCCGCGGCGGGCTGGTGGACGCCTTCGAGGCCGTGGCCGGCGGCCGGCCCCTCGGGGGGCTGGACGTGGCCGGGGGCGCGGCGGTCACCACGGTGCTCGCGGCGCGCGGCTACCCGGAGCGCGCGGAGCGCGGCGCGGCGATCACGCTCCCGGCCGACCTGCCGGACGGCGTGACCGTCTTCCACGCCGGCACCGCGCGCGACGCCGACGGCACGCTGCGCGTGCACGGCGGCCGCGTGCTCAACGTCACCGCCGTCGCGCGGGAGTTCGCGGACGCGCAGCGGGCGAGCCGCGAGACGGCGGCCCGCATCGCCTTCGACGGCCGGCAGTACCGCGCCGACATCGGCTGGCGCGAGGCGGCCCGCCGCCGGGAGCGCCAGCCGGGCGTGTAGCTTTCGCCCGTGCCCGAGCTCCCCGAGGTCGAGACGATCGTCCGCGACCTGCGGCCCCGCGTCACCGGGGCGGCGATCCGGGGCGCGACCCTCTCCCATACCGACGTCCTCCGCGGCGTGACGCGCCCCGCGCTGCTCCGCGCGCTCGCGGGCGCCACGATCGGCGCGGTGACGCGCCGCGCCAAGCATGCCGTCTTCGACCTGGGCGACCGCCGGCTCGTGGTGCAGCCGGGGATGTCCGGCGCGCTCCTCGTGCACGAGGCGCCGCTCACCCCGACCGAGGCCCGCTACGCGGTGCTCGTCTGCGACCTCGCCGACGGGCGGCGGCTCGTGTACCGCGACGTGCGGCGGCTTGGCACGCTGCGGCTCCTCGACGCCCGCGGCTGGGCCCGCCACGACGCCGCGCTCGGCGTGGAGCCGCTCGACCCCGCGTTCACGCCGGCGGCGCTGGCGGACCGGCTGCGCGGCAGCCGGCAGGCGGTCAAGAAGGTGCTCATGGACCAGCGCCGGATCGCCGGCGTCGGGAACATCTACGCCAACGAGGCCCTCTTCGAGGCGGGGATCGACCCGTCGCGCGCGGCCGGCACCGTCGAGGCGGGCGAGGTGGCGGCGCTCCACGCCGCGCTGGTGGACGTGCTGCGCCGCGCGGTCGCGGCGCGCGGCACCACGGTGCGCGACTATCGGACCGGCACCGGCCAGCGCGGCGGGTTCCAGCCCGCGCTGCGCGCGTACGGGCGCGAGGGGGAGCCGTGCGTGCGCTGCGGCACCCGGCTTGCCGGCACGCACGCCATCGACGCGCGGATCACCGTCTTCTGCCACCGCTGCCAGCGATGAGCCGCGCCGCCCGCCTCGGGCTCCCGCTCCCGGCGGGCGACCTGGCGCGGCTCCGCCGCCGCGTGCGCGCCCTCGCCGAGCAGCGGCCGGCGGTGTACCGGATGCTCGGCCCCGGCGGGCAGGTGCTCTACGTGGGCAAGGCGAAGCGGCTGCGCGCGCGGCTCATGACGTACTTCCGCGCGAGCTGGCCCGACGACAAGGCCGCGCGCATCCTGCACGCCGCCGCCGACATCCAGTGGGACTACGTCCCGAGCGAGTTCGCCGCCTGCCTCGCGGAGCTGCGGCAGATCCGCCGCTTCCGGCCGCACTTCAACGTGGTGATGAACCGCACCCGACGGCCGGTCTTCGTGCGCGTGCTGGGCGGCGCCGCGCCGATGCTCTCCGTCGGCGGGCGCGTGGGGCCGGAGCACACGCACGTCTTCGGCCCGCTGCCCTCGCTCGGGCGGGCGCTCGCCGCGGTGCGGGCGCTCAACGACCTGCTGGCGCTGCGCGACTGCGCGCCGGCGATGCCGATCGTCTTCGGCGGGCAGGGCGACCTCTTCGACGCGCCGCGCCAGGCCGCCTGCCTGCGGCACGAGCTCGGCACCTGCACCGGGCCGTGCGCCGGCTTCGTGGAGGAGCGGGCCTACCGCCAGCGCGCGCGCGCGGCGCTCGCCTTCCTCGAGGGACGCGCCCTCGCGCCGCTCGACCGGGTAATCGCCGGGATGCAGGCGGCGGCGGCGGACTGCGACTTCGAGCGCGCCGGCTGGTGGCGCGAGAAGTTCGAGGCGCTCGAGTGGCTCCTCGCCGCCACCACGCGCGCGCGCACGGCGATCGACCTGCTCACCTTCGTCTACCGCGATCCCGGCGCCGTCGGCGACGACCGCGCGTACGTCGTGCGCCAAGGGCGCGTGCGCGCCACGTACCCCTGGCCCGCGACCCCGCTCGAGCGCGAGGCCTTCCGCGCCGCCGTGCGCACGGAGCTCGACCAGCCCCTGGGCCCCGCCACGACCCTCCCGCTCGACGCGCTGGACGAGGTGCTGCTCCTCATGGCCTGGTTCCGCCGACGCCCGGACGCGCTGCGGCGGACGACGCCGCTCGAGGACTGGGCGTAGCGACCGCCAGCGCGCGCTTCCCGCCGGGCGACGAGCCGGTGGTGATGCGCCGGGTGATGACCGGCGAGGGCGGGATCGTGGGCGTGGGGCTCGGGCGCCGCCGCGACGTCCCCGACGCGGAGCCGGTGTAGCCTACTCCTCCCCGGTGAGCGGCACCAGCCGACCGCGCGGCGGGATTCCCGGCTCCAGCTCCAGGATCCCCACCGACGGCAGCCCGTGGATCCGCTGCCGCCCCGCCGCGCCCGGGTTCATCACCGTCACCACCACGTCCACGAGCGCCAGCAGCGGCCGGTGGGTGTGGCCGAACACGATCAGCTCGGCCTGCGGGAACTCGGCGTGCAGCGCCTCCGGGGTCGGCTCGTCGAACTGGTCGCCGTGCGTCACCACGATGTCGAAGCCGTCGAGCCGCAGCTGGCGCACGCGCGGCAGCCGGCTGCGCAGCGGGCCCCAGTCGGTGTTGCCGAAGACGGCGCTCACGGGCGCGATCGCCTCGAGCGCGGCGAGCACGTCCTCCGAGCCGACGTCGCCCGCGTGCAGGATGTGGTCCACCTCGGCGAACACCTCGAGCACCTCGTTGCGCAGCACGCCGTGCGTGTCCGCGATCACGCCGAGGCGCACTCAGCCCTCCCAGCGACGGGCGATCGTGATCTCGAGCCCGAGCTGGTCGAGGACGCGCTGCACCACGAAGTCCACGAGCTCCTCGACGCGTGCCGGCCGGTGGTAGAACCCCGGCGCCGCCGGCAGGATGGTGGCGCCGGCCTCCGCGGCGGCCGCGAGGTTGCGCAGGTGCACCAGCGAGAGCGGGGTCTCGCGCGGCACGAGCACGAGGCGCCGCCCCTCCTTGAGCGTCACGTCGGCCGCGCGCTCCACCAGCGAGCGGCTGGTGCCGTGCGCGATCGCGGCGACGGTCCCCATCGAGCAGGGGCAGACCACCATGCCCTGCGTGCGCTGCGACCCCGAGGCCGGGAGCGCGCCGCGGTCGCCGTCGGGGAAGTGCCGCACGCTCGACCAGTCGCCGCCGGTCGCCGCCTGCAGCGCGGCGAGGTCGGCGACCCCGCACTCCTCGCGCAGCAGCCGCTGCCCGTGCCCCGACACGATGAGCCAGGTCGGCACGCGCTCGCGCGCGAGCACCTCGAGGAGGCGGAGCCCGTACGGCGCGCCCGAGGCGCCGGTGATGGCGAGCACGGTCGGGAGGCGCGTCACCGGCCCCTCCGGTTGGGCGTGGGGGTGCGCACCGGATGCGCCGGCGGCCGCGGCGGCGCCGGGCGCCGCGCCGGCCCCGGGGGCACGGCGCGCTTCGCCGGCCGTGGCGCGGGCGGCGGGGCGTCGCGGCGGGCGGGGGCGGCCGCGCTCACAGCAGCCGGTCCAGCAGCGCGAACGCGAAGACGGTCACGCTCATCACCGCGTTCATGCCGAAGAAGGCCGTGTCGAGCCGCGAGAGGTCCCGGGGCGACACGAGCTGGTGCTCGTAGGCGAGGATCGCCGCCGCGAGCCCCACGCCGCCCACGTACCACCACCCGAACCCGGCGCCCCAGCCGAAGGCGAGCAGCGCGGGGATGGTGACGCCGTGCAGCAGCTTGGCGAGCAGGATCGCGCGCGGCACGCCGAGCTTCACCACGGCGCTGTGCAGTCCCATGCGGAGGTCGAACTCCTCGTCGGGGAGCGCGTAGAAGATGTCGAAGCCCGCGACCCATGTCGCCACCGCCACCGTGATGGCGGCGAGGATCCACCACGGCTCGCTCCAGCGCCCGGTCACCGCGAGGTACCCGCCGACCGGCGCGATGGCGAGGCTCGTCCCGAGCCAGAGGTGCGGCCAGCAGGTGAAGCGCTTGGTGAGGCTGTAGGTCATGATCCAGCCGAGCGCCAGCGGGCTCAGCCAGCCGCAGAGCGGGTTGATGGCGGCGGCCGCCGCCACGAACACCACGGCGGCCACGACGATCGAGGCCCACGCCTGCCGCAGCGTGAGGCGCCCCTGCGGGAGCTCGCGCTGGCGGTTGCGGGGGTTCGCCGCGTCATAGTGGCGGTCGGCGACGCGGTTGAACCCCATCGCCACCCAGCGCGCCGCGGAGAAGGCCACCACCACCAGCGCCGCGGTCCGGACGGTGACCGGCGCGCGGAACGACGCGGCGACCACGCCGAGGAGCGCGAACGGCAGCGCGAAGAGGGTGTGGGGCAGCTTGACGAAGTTGAGGTAGCGGACGACGAGCGAGTCGCCCGCGATCGTCTGGCCGTCCACGTGCGGGGTGGTGGTCATGCCGTCAGGAGGTACCGCCGGACGCCGGCTTCGTTCCGGCGTGGATCGCCGTGGCCCCCAGCAGCAGGCGCTCGAACTCCACCGCCGTGAAGCCGGCGTCCCGCAGGCGCGCGGCCAGCGCGGGGGCGTCGGGGAAGACGCGCGTCGATGCTGGAAGCCAGAGGTAGGCGGTCGTATGTTTCGAGACGAGGCGCCCGACCCAGGGGAGCACCCGCTCGAAGTAGAGCCGGAAGCCGGCGCGCACCGCCGGGTTCGGGGGCGTGGACATGTCGAGCACGACGAGCCGCGCGCCCGGGCGGAGCACGCGCCACACCTCCCGCAGCCCGGCGTCGAGGTCCGCGAAGTTGCGGGCGCCCCAGCCGATGACCGCGCCGTCGAAGGTGGCGTCGGCGAAGGGGAGGGCGAGCGCGTCGGCGGTGACCGGCTCGAGCGCCGCCGCCTTGTGGCGGCCGAGGGCCAGCATGCGGGGCACGAAGTCGGCGCCGACGATGCTCCCTCCGAAGCCCGGCTGCCGCGCGAGGGTCGCGCCGAAGTCGAGGGTGCCGGCGCAGAGGTCGAGATACCGCCCGCGCGGCGCGCGCTCCCATCCCAGGAAGCGCAGCGCGCGGCGGCGCCACCGCAGATCCAGCCGGAGGCTGATGATCCGGTTCAGCGTGTCGTACGTGGGCGCGATGTCGTGGAACATCCGGCGGACGTACGCGCGCTTCTCGACGCCGCCGCTGACCGGCAACTTCGCGTCCGCCAGCGACATAGGCGGCGAATGTACCCCCCGGCGAACCGCGCTGGCAACCCGGGGCGCGTCCCGTGGCTGAGGCGCGCCCGCCCCTCGCGCAGCTCTCCGACCAGGAAGTCGTCGCCCTCGCGCGCGAGGGGCGCGAAAGCGCCTACCGCGAGCTGCTGCGCCGCTACGAGCGTCCCGTCTTCTCGCTCGTCTTCCGCATGGTCCGCGACCGCGAGCTCGCGGAGGACCTCGCGCAGGAGACGTTCGTGAAGGCGCTCGGCGCGATCGAGAGCTACCGCCCGGAGTACAAGTTCTCGTCGTGGATCTTCAAGATCGCCAACAACTGCGCGATCGATCACCTGCGCCGCCGCGGACTCGACACCATCTCGCTCGACGGCGCCCCCGACGCCACCACCGCCGACGCGCTCGAGGCCACCGCCCTGCAGCTCGCCGACGAGCGGCAGGAGTCGCCGCTCGCCGCCGTCGAGGCGCGCGAGATGGGCGCGTACATCGAGGAGGCGATCGGGCGGCTGCGCCCCGAGTACCGCACCTGCATCCTGCTGCGGTTCGTCGAGGGCCACGCGTACGAGGAGATCGCCGAGATCATGGACATCCCGCTGGGGACGGTGAAGACCTACATCCACCGCGCCCGGCACGAGCTACGTTCCATTCTGAGCCATCTCAAGGAGTGAAACGCGTTGCCCCGCAACGACGTAGAGGCCGTTGCCGATGACTGACCGCGCCCCCCCCCACCTGACCCCCGACGACCTCGACCTCGCGGTCGCGGGCCGGGCGTCGGCCGAGGTGGAGGCGCACCTGCTGGGCTGCGCCAGCTGCCGGGCGATCGTGGACGACGAGCGACAGGTGCAGGCCGCGCTGCGTGCGCTGCCGCGCATGGCACCGCGCCGCGGCTTCGCCGATGGCGTGATGGCGCGCCTGCCGATCAGCGCCCACCTCGACACCGACGCGCTCGACCTCGTGCTCGAGGGGCAGCCCACGCCGGCGGCCATCCGGCACCTGGCGCAGTGCGCCGACTGCCGCGAGCTGGTGGCGTTCGAGCGCGAGCTGGTGCCCGCGCTGGCCGCGCTCGCCCCCGTGGCGCCGCGGGCCGGCTTCGCCGACCGCGTCCTGGCGCGGCTCCCGATCGCCGCGCACCTCACCGGCGACGCCCTCGACCTCGTGCTGGCGGGCCGGCCGTCGCTCGAGGTGGCGCGTCACCTCGAGCGCTGCGCCGACTGCCGCGAGCTGGTGGCGCTCGAGCGGACGCTGGTCCAGACGCTCGCCATGCTGCCCGCCGAGGCGCCGCGCCCGGGGTTCGCCGACCGCGTCGTCGCGTCGCTCGCGGCCCAGGGCCGGCTCGCGGCCTCCGCGCGCCGCTGGTGGCAGCGACCGGCCGCGCTCGCGGCGAGCGCGGCGGCGGTGGCCGGGATGGGTGCCAGCGCGGCGTGGACGCTCGCCAACCAGGCGGCGCTGCGCGGCATCGCCGCCACCGGCCTCGCGGCGGCCCGCGAGGCGGGCGAGGTGGCGCTGGCATGGGCCTCGTCGTCGGCGGCCACGGCGCCGATCGTGGCGTGGGTGGAGCGCGGCGCGGCGGTCTCGTGGCCGCTCGCGCTGGCGGCCGCGGGCGTCTCGCTCGCGTACCTGGGCGGCCTCGTGGCGCTGCGGCGCCTGCTCGCGGTGCCGACCACGCGGGTGGCACATGCCACGCTGCACTGAGCGGGCGTGGCCGTCGGCACTCGCCGCCCTGCTGCTCGCGTCGGCCGCGGCGCCGGCGGCGGCGGCCCCGCTCGACCTGCCCGACCTCGCGTCCGTCGCCGCCGAGCATGACATCCCCATTCCCTTCGCCTCCCGCGGCGAGCGCCCCGCCGCGATCCCCGCCGGCGGGCCGGTCGTCGATCCCGCGGACCTGGCGCAGCCGGAGGCGCTGGCCAGGTCGCTGCGCGGCGTGCTGGCGCTCGAGCCGGCGGCCCGGCGCCTCACGGTGGCCGGCGGCACCGCGCGCGCCGGCGACTATGCCGTCGGCTCCGACGCGCGCGTGGCGGGCCACCTGGTGGTGCTCGGCGGGAACGCCGACCTCTACGGCACCGTGAGCGGCAACGTCGTCACGTACCGCGGCGACGTGGTGGTGCACGAGGGCGCCACGGTCGAGGGGAGCGTGCTCGCGATCGGCGGCGTCGTGCGCCTCGAGGGCGGCACGGTGCGCGGCAGCGTGCGCACGCTGCGCGACGACGGGGCCGCGCCGACGCCGGCCGCGCCCGTCGCCGCCCCCGCGCGCGCCGCGCGCAACCTCGCCGGCGTGATCGGCGTGGTGCTGGCGCTGGGCACGCTGGGCGCGGGACTCGTGGCGTTCGCGCGGCCCCAGCTCGAGATCGTCTCGGACACGGTGGTCAACTCGTTCGGGCGCGCGTTCGTGACGGGGCTGCTCGCGCAGATCCTGCTCGCGCCGACCTTCGGCATGCTCGTCGTCGGCCTCGTCCTCAGCGTCGCGGGGATCCTCCTCCTGCCCTTCGCGGTCGTCGCGTTCGTGCTGCTCGCGATCGCGGGGATCGTCGGCGGCACGCTCGCGGTCGCGCACGCGATGGGCGAGACCTACACGCGCCGCCGCCTCGCACGCGGCGTGCTCGGCTCGCCGAACAGCTACCGCTACCTCGCCGTCGGCACGGCCGCGCTCGGCGTGCTGTGGGTGCTGTGGGCGGCGTTCTCGTGGGTGCCGCTGGCGGGCGACATCATCCGCGGCACGGCGGTCCTCACGCTCTGGTTCGCCGCGACCACCGGCTTCGGCGCGGCGCTCCTGAGCCGCGGCGGCGTGCGCGAGGAGTTCGCCGGCCGCCTCCTCCCGCCCGAGGCGATGACCGACGAGTACCTCTGGGCCACGCCGCAGTTCGGCGTGCCGGCGGTGAAGCGCCCGGTCCCGCGCGGCGAACCGGGCGGTCGCTGAGCCGCGGCGACGCGCGCGGTCCCGCCGGGGCTTCCCCTGCGGGGCCGTGCGCGTCTAACGTCCGGCGTTCGGTCGTGCTTGCGTTCCGCCGCATCAATCCGGACACACCCGGTGTCACGTTGCCCCGACGGTCGCGCTGGCCGCGCCCGCCGGGGGCGCCCATTCACCGCAGGAGCCCCGCCACCCATGTCGCGCACCCCCGAGTCGATCATCCAGGCCGTGAAGGACAGCGAGAACTTCAAGTCGGAGGTCCGCTACATCGGCCGCGGGAACTACCAGGTGGCCGAGTCGGCGCGGCTCTTCAAGCACCTCGAGAACGACCTCGTGCGCGTCGTCTTCCCGACCACCGTGACGGAGGTGGGCGAGGGCACGATCGTCGCGCTCGTCTGCCTCTACGACCAGAAGGACGACTACAACGTCTACGCGCACACGATCTGCGCCGGCCCGGGAGTGAACACCCTCCTGCGCGCGATCTGGAGCCCGATGCCGCAGGCGCGCCCGCAGCCGGGGATCGCCGGCGACCGCGCGATCATGCAGTTCGTGGCCTGGAAGCAGGCGGCGTGGACGAAGTTCCTCAACGACGAGCTCGACCTCGGCACCGAGGAGGCGTCGCGGATCTGGATCGCGAACTTCTGGAAGGCGCTCGACCGGATGTTCGGCGGCGGTCACCTGCTCGGGTTCGACCCGGCGCGCGAGCTGGAGGCGATCCGCGCGTTCGGGTGAGCGACCCCCGGTCGCGACGGCGGGCACCGGGGCCGCGCGGCGCCGGTGCCCGTCGCGCGCCGGGGCGCCGGCTCAGGCGAGGCCGTACTCGCCCCAGCGACGGTCCACCAGCCGCACCACGTCGTCGGGCATGGTGACGGGCGGCGGATAGCCCTGCTTCCAGGTGGCGTCGATGCCGATGCGGCCCTCGTACACCGGCTTCGCCCCGACGAACGACTGCCGCGCGAAGATCATGTCGCGCGCGGGGTCGAAGCGGCTGAAGATCCCCCAGATCAGGTTCTCCTCGTCGGTCGTGTCCACGTCGTCGCTGATGGCGATGACGAACTTGGCGGGGCCCAGCCCGTCCCACCGCACCAGCCCCTCCAGCACCGCACGCGCGTCGCGCCGCACCGTCACCACCACCACGCCGCCCTCGAGCACGGTGCAGGCGCTCACCCGCGGGTCGAAGCGGCGCGGGTCGCTCACGTCGCGGGGGGGCGCGTCCGCCGTCACGGGCTCGCCCGCGGCGTCGAAGACCACCTTGCTGCCGACGTGGAACTCGAACGACGTGTAGTCGAGCGTGTCGAGCGGCGCGTTGCAGATGAGGAGCATCCGGTCGCGCGGGTCGAAGCGGTACCAGAGCTCCCGCAGCAGCGCCCGGAAGCTGCGCGGGTCCACGTGCCCGGGCACCATGACCGCGCACTTGGTGAGGGCGAGCTGCCCGGTGCCGAGCAGGGCGAGCGCCGTCTTCACGACCTCCTTGGGATGCCGCTGCTTCAGCGACACGCCGAGGAGGTTGTGGAAGACGGCCGCGTCGTAGGCGAAGAGGTCCACGACGTTGGGGTTCACCACCTTGATCAGCGGCCCGATCATCTCGCCCGAGGCGATGCCGAGGAACTTGTCCTCCTGCGGCGGCTTGCCCACCACGGTGCCCGGGTACAGCGGCGCGCGCCGGCGCGTCACCGCCTGCGCGTGGAAGACCGGGAAGAGCTCCGCCTCGGAGTAGTGCCCGAAGTGGTCGCCGAAGGGGCCCTCCAGGCGGCGCTCGCCGGGCGCGACGTACCCCTCGATGACGAACTCGGCGTTCGCCGGCACCAGCATGTCCATGGTCTTCGCGCGGACCATCCGCGTGGGCGCGCCGCGCAGGAAGCCGGCGAGCGCGAGCTCGTCGAGCCCCTCGGGCAGCGGGAGGATCGCGGAGAGCATGAGCAGCGGGTCGCCGCCCAGGACCACCGCGGTGGGGAGCCGCTCGCCGCGCTGCTCCGCCTCGTGGTGGTGGCCGCGGCCGCCCTTCATGCTCTGCCAGTGCATGCCGGTGGTACGGTCGTCGTACACCTGCAGGCGGTAGAGCCCGAAGTTGCGGGCGCGGGTCACCGGGTCCTCCGTGAGCGTGGGGCCCCAGGTGACGAACGGCCCGCCATCGCGCGGCCAGCCGGTGAGGTGCGGCATGCGCGTGAGCCGCGGCTCCTCCACCACCTCCTGCGCGATCGCCGAGCGGACCTCGGCGGGCTTCATGAAGCGGACGCGCGAGAGGAGCGCGCGCGACTGCCAGAGCGCCGCGAGCGACGGCTTGTTGAGCCGCTGCCAGAGGCCGATGAGCTCCTCGCCGACCTCGCGGGGGTGACGGCCGAGCAGGAGCTCGATGCGCGCCATCGCGCCGTAGAGGTTGGTGACGAGCGGGAAGTCGGCGCCCTTCACGCGCTCGAAGAGCAGCGCGGGACCGCCCTCCCGGATGACGCGCTGGGTGATCTCGGAGACCTCGAGAAACGGGTCCACCTCGACGCGGATGCGGCGCAGCTGGCCCGTGCGCTCGAGCAGGGCGACGTAGGCCTGGAGGTCGGGGAAGGCGCGGGGGCCGTGGGGCATGGGTGGGGGCGTCGTGAGTCGTGAGTCGTGAGCTGCGGGTCGCTGGTCGCTGGTCGCTGGTCGCCAGTCGTTGGTCGTTGGTCGCGGGGCGCTGGTCGTGAGGCGTCGGCCGGTGAGGTGCGGGGCGGCCCTGGGCCGAGGGGTCAGCCGGTGGTGACGGTGACGGGCGTGTCGCGCCGGGCGCCGAAGTACCGGGCGGCGGAGCCGTCGCGGACCGCCACCTCGAGCTCGCCGGCGGACCCGACATAGGCCACGGGCTCGCCGGGCGGCACGTCGGCGAAGGTGCGCCGCAGCGGGCCCGCGGGGATCCCGTCCACCGCGATGCGCGCGCCCGGTGCGAGGTCGCGCGCCGTGACGCTGGTGACGAGGTTGCCGAAGCGGTCCACGTGCACGACCGCGCCATGCAGTACCCCGCCCTCGCGCCGCGGTGCCGTCGGCGCGAGGCGCACGAGCGGCGCCGCGGCGCGAGGGCCGAGCAGGTCGAGCGGCTCGCCCACGGCGAGGGCCGCGGCCGCCGGCGCGAAGACGTCGCGGCCGTGGAACGTGGGCGCCGCCTCGGCGGACGCGGGGAGCTCGACGGCCGGCGGGTCGTCGGCCGGGAGCACGAGCGAGAGGCAGCCGTTGTCGGGGCCCACGAAGCGGTGCCCGTCGAGCGTGAACGCCACCGGGCGCCGCGCGCTCCCGACGCCGGGGTCCACCACCACCAGGTGCACCGTCCCCTCGGGGAAGTGGCGCCAGCTGCGGCGGAGCAGGTACGCGGCCTCCGCGACGTCGCCCGGCGGCACCTCGTGCGACAGGTCCACGAACGCGAGCCCGGGCGCGCGGCGCAGCATCGCGCCCTTCATCTCCGCGACGTAGCTGTCGCGGGTCCCGAAGTCGGTGAGGAGCGTGACGAGGGCCATGGCGCGGGCAAGATAACGGCCCGCGACCGGGGGGCCGCGGGCCGCGCCGGGCGCGGACGGCGCGCCTCAGCCGTGGATGACCGGGAGTTCCACCGCTCGGCCGGCCAGCTGCTGCGCCACGCTGGCCGCGACCTCGCGCAGGGCGGCGGCGGCCGCGCTCTGCGGCGCGGCGAGCACGACCGGCTGCCCGCGGTCGGCCGCGTCGGCGAGCCCCGGCTGCAGCGGGACCTGGCCGAGCAGCGGGGCGCCGACCTCGGCGGCGAGCCGCGCGCCGCCGCCCGACGAGAAGAGCTCGAAGCGCTTCCCGGTCTCGGGATCGGTGAACCCCGACATGTTCTCGATGATCCCCGCCACCGGCACGCCCACCTTCTCGAACATGCGGGCGCCGCGGAGCGCGTCGCCCACCGCGACCTCCTGCGGGGTGGTGACGATGAGCGCGGCCGCCACCGGCACCGACTGCACCAGTGAGAGCTGCGCGTCGCCGGTCCCCGGCGGCATGTCCACCAGTAAGAAGTCGAGCTCGCCCCACTCCACGTCGCGCAGGAACTGCTGGATCACCTTCATGATGATCGGGCCGCGCCAGATCGCCGGCGCGTCGCGGTCCACCAGGAAGCCGATGGACATGAGCTTCACGCCGTGCGCCTCGAGCGGCTGGATCCGGCCGCCCGCGACCATCGGCTTCTCGAAGACGCCGAACATGCGCGGGATGTTGGGGCCGTACACGTCGGCGTCCATCAACCCCACGCGGTACCCCTGCTGCGCGAGGGCGACGGCGACGTTGGCGGCGACGGTGGACTTCCCCACGCCCCCCTTCCCCGACGACACGGCGATGATCGCGCCGAGCGACGGGGCGGGCACGGGCTGCGGGGCCGGCATGCCGGCGGCGGCCGACTGCGGCCCCGCGGGCGGCTGGTGCGTCGGCTTCGGCGGGCCGGCGGGATCGCGCACCTGGAGCTTCACCTCGGTCACGCCCTCGATCGCGCGCAGCATCGCGCGCGTCTCGCGCACGAGCGTCGCCGGGTCGTCGCGGCCGAGGAGCACGGTGAGCGACACGTGGCCGGTCGCCTGGTCCACCACGATGTCGCGCGCGGTGCCGCTCGAGAGGAGGTCGGTGCCGAGCCGGGGATGCGGGAAGCGGCCCAGCGCGCCGAGCACGCGGGCCTGCAGCGACTCCATGACGATCACCTTCCGGGGTTGGGACGGACGCCGCTCAGAGCGCCTCGACGAGCTTCACCTCGGGCACCATCTGCCGGAGGCGCACCTCGATCCCCTGCTTGAGGGTGATGGTGGACGCCGCACAGCCGTGGCAGGTACCCCCGAGGCGAAGGAGGAGCTTCCCGTCGGACTCGTCGAAGTCCACGACCTCCACCCGCCCGTTGTGCGACGCGATGTAGGGCCGGAGGGTATCGAGGGTCTGTTCGATGCGCTCGAGGATGTCCACGGGGCTCCGCTCGCCACTCAATTCCGAATTGCACAGTCGCAATATACCGGCCGATCCGGACCGGTCAACGCGCGGCAGACGATAGCAGGTACTCCCGGGCGGCGGCCAGCACCGTGGCCTGCACCTCGTCGAGCGAGCCGTGCAGCGAGAGGCCGGCCGCCTTGGTGTGGCCGCCGCCACCGTACTGCTGCGCGAAGGCGGCCACGTCCACGTCGCCGATCGAGCGGAGCGACACCTTGACGCGCCCGCCCCCGATCTCGCGGAAGAGCAGCGCGAGGCGCACCCCCTCGATCGAGCGCGGGAACTCGATGACGCCATCGAGGTCGTCGGCGGTCAGGCCGAGCCGCTCGATGGCGCCCGGGGGGACGGTGACCCAGGCCAGCCCGGCCTCCTTCTCCACCACGAGGGTCTGGAGCGCCTCGGCGAAGAGCCGCGGTCGTCCCTCGGGCATGCGGGCGTACACCTCCTGGTAGACCGCCTCGGGCTCGACCCCGCGCTCGAGCAGGTCGGCCGCGACGCGCAGCGTGCGCGGCCGCGTGTTGGCGAAGCGGAAGCCGCCGGTGTCGGTGAGGAGCGCCACGTAGAGCCCTTGCGCCGCCTCGCGCGAGAGCGTCCAGCCGTTGGCGACGGCGAGCTCATAGACCAGCTCGCCCGTGGCTGCGGCGCGCGGGTCCAGGTAGCGCGGGCCCGGCGGCAGGTGGCCGTCGGTGGCGTGGTGGTCGATGCAGGCGACGGGCACGCCGCGGTCGCGCACCGTGTCGCCGAGGCCGCCGAGGCGCCCCAGGTCGGCGATGTCGAGCACCACGATGGCGTCGGCGGTGCGCAGCGTGCGCACCGCGTCGGCGCTCCGGTCCACCCCCGGCAGGTGCCCGAACAGGAAGGCGAACCGCGGCGGCGTGGGGCTCGGGTTCGTCACCGAGACGCGCACGCCGCGCGCCGCGAGCAGCGTGGCGAGC
>Ga0101944_10002896_pt1 | contig 25849 bp, 20 predicted proteins | sample DewCreD2012metaG_FD_75245 | JGI IMG/M metagenome (GOLD analysis project Ga0101944, IMG submission 75245) | Hot spring sediment bacterial and archeal communities from British Columbia, Canada, to study Microbial Dark Matter (Phase II) - Dewar... ... | reverse complement strand
CGATGCAGCAGCTCGCGCGCGTTCGCATCGCAGAGCAGGCTCACAAGTACCCGCTGCAACTATCGGGTGGTCAGCAGCAGCGGGTCGCGATCGCGCGCGCGCTGTGCCTGACACCGAAGATCATGCTGTTCGACGAGCCGACCTCGGCGCTCGACCCCGAGATGATCAAGGAGGTGCTCGACGTGATGGTCGAACTCGCCAAGGGCGGCATCACGATGCTCGTGGTCACGCACGAAATGGGTTTCGCCAAGGCGGTGGCCGACCGCGTGATCTTCATGGACCAGGGGCAGATCGTCGAGGAGAACACGCCCGAGGAGTTCTTCTCGCGCCCGAAGAGCGAGCGGACCAAGGACTTCCTGTCGAAGATCCTCGGGCACTGATCCCCTGGTCGTTCGGCGATAATCCGCGCACGGGCCCGGCTGAATACCGGGCCCGTTTCGCGTCGACACACAACGAAACGCTCGCATGCACGCCGCCACCGTCTCCACGACCGCGCCCGCGTCGCGCGCAATCCTGCCCTACGCGGGAACGATCTTCCTGTCGGCGTTCCTGCTGTTTCTGGTTCAGCCGATCATTGCCAAGCAGATCCTGCCGTGGTTCGGCGGCTCGGCTGCGGTGTGGACGACCTGTCTCGTGTTCTTTCAGACCGTGCTGCTGGCGGGATACGCGTACGCCGACGCGTCGACGCGGCTCGGCGTGAAGCGGCAGACTCAGCTGCATCTCGTGCTGCTCGCGATCTCGCTCGCGACGCTACCGATACTCGCCGCGGACCACTGGAAGCCGCAGGGCGACGAAGATCCGATCGTCCGCATCCTGCTGCTGCTCGCGGCGACGATCGGTCTGCCGTACTTCCTGCTGTCGACGACGACGCCGTTGCTGCAGGCGTGGTACTGGCGGCGCTTTCGCGCATCGGTTCCGTATCGGCTGTTCGCGCTCTCCAACTTCGCTTCGCTGCTCGCGCTGCTCGGCTTTCCGGTGCTGTTCGAGCCGTGGCTCACGCTGCCGCAGCTCGGTTGGGGCTGGTCGGTGATGTACGCGGCGTTCGTCGCCGTCTGCGCGGCGACCGGCTGGATGTCGATGCGGGCGGCCGCCGCGGCCGAAGGCGATGCGCAGCCGCTCGCAGGCGCCGCACCGGAACGCGCAGCAGCGGCACCGAGCGTGCGCACTCAGCTCCTGTGGCTCGCGCTGGCCGCGATGGGCTCGGTCATGCTGCTCGCGGTCACCAACCACGTCACGCAGAACATCTCGAGCGTGCCGTTCCTGTGGGTGCTGCCGCTGTCGCTGTACCTGATCACGTTCATCCTCTGCTTCGACCACCCGCGCTGGTACGTGCGCTGGCTGTTCGTCGCGCTGCTGATCCCCGGCATTCCGTGGATGGCGTACTTCATCTCGTCGCTCGAACTGCTGTGGGCGGCGGTCACGTATTTCGCGGGGCTGTTCGTCGCGTGCATGTTCTGCCACGGCGAACTGGCCCGGCTCAAACCCGATCCGCAGTACCTGACGCGCTTTTATCTGATGCTGTCGCTCGGCGGTGCCGCGGGCGCGGTGCTGATCGCGATCGTCGCACCGCTCGTGCTCGACGGCTATTACGAGCTGAACATCACGCTCGTTCTGCTGGCGCTGCTGGTGCTCGCGCGACTGTCAGGCGCTGCGCGCCTCGTCGGGCTGCTCGTGCTCCTGCCCACCGCGTGGTTCGCCTACCAGGGCGCGCGCGAGTACGGGCGCGACATGCGCGTGATGGAGCGCGACTTCTACGGTGTGGTGCGAACGCGCGACCGCACCGTCGACGGCGTCGCGTACCGCGCGATGTACCACGGCGGCATCATCCACGGCGGGCAGTTGCTCGGCGACGAATACCGGAACACGCCGAGCGACTACTTCGGCCCGACTTCGGGCTACGGCCGGCTGTTCTCCGCGCTGAACGAGATCAAGCCGCAGCCGCGCAAGGTGGGCATCATCGGCCTGGGCGCAGGTGTCGTCGCCGCGTACGGGCGACAAGGCGACGAAATGGTCTTCTACGAGATCAGCCCCAAGGTCGTCGAGATCCAGCGGCGCGAGTTCACCTTCCTGCGCGATACGCCGGCGGCAACGCAGGTGATCCTGGGCGACGGCCGGCTGTCGCTGGAGCGCGAGCTCAAGCAGCGCGGCCCGCGCGGCTACGACGTGCTCGGGATCGACGCATTTTCGGGCGACTCGATTCCGATGCATCTGGTCACGCGCGAGGCGATGGCGCTGTACGTCAAACACCTCGCCCCCGACGGCGTCATCGTGTTCCAGGCCACCAACCGCTACATCGATCTGATGCCGGTCGTGAAGCGGCTGGCGACCGAGTTCGGGCTCGAAGCCGTGGTCGTCTCCGACATTCCCGAGTCGTCGGCCGCTGCCGACTACTGGCGGTCGTCGACCGACCAGATCCTCGTCACGCGCAACCGCAAGCTGCTCGCGCACCCGCGCATCGCCGACGCGGCCGAGCCGATCAAGGATCGCCCCGATCTTCCGACGTTCACCGACGCGCATCACAATCTGTTCCGGATACTGAAGTGACCGACTGACCGGGGCAGTTGCTCACGCCACGCAGTGCTGCGCCGCGCGGTCTGGCGTACGCATGCACACATGCTGGCAGAGCGCGCGAAGTCGGGACGCCGCCTGGTCCCATCCTCCATTTGAAGGACGACCACGGAAAGACGTGCTGGCGATAATTTCTCTGCGCCGCTCGCCGGGGTGCGTCACTGGAGACCGGGTGCACACCGCGTTCGGCAAAGCTGCGAACAGGGAACAAATTGCAAAGCGTGTCGCGGCTGCGATGCTTCCGGCCACTCGACAGCGGAAGGTATCGCGCTGTAGACCGCGCGCTTTTCCGAGGTGCCTGATGATCAACCGGAAGCGCATCGATCAAATCGTGGCGCTCGCGCATCGCGCGGCGCTCGATGGCGAAGGGTGGGAGCCGTTGATCGCCGAGATCGCCCGCGCATTGAACGCTAACGGTGCTGCGCTGTTCACGCCGGTACTCGACCCGGCGGGACGCAACCTCGCCGCGGATTGGGGTTGCGCAAAGAGCGCGACCGATGATTACCTGAAGCACTGGGTTGTTGAGGATCCGTGGTTCGAGGCTGTGACGCGAACGGGCTCATTCGATCGTGCCGGCGCGATCAACCTGGGCCGCCAAGTCCTGCCGGTAAATGTGCTCAAGAAGACCGCATTCTTCAATGACTTCGCGCGTCGATTCGAGATCGAAGAACTCGTGTCGCTCAAGGTCTGCGATGCCACTGACCGCTGGGCGCCGGTCACGCACCTGTCGTTCTTCAGCCCGGACGCCGGGGAGTCCTTCGCCGGTAACGAGCGCGAGTTGCTCACTGCGCTATGGCCGCACCTGCAGCGCGCCGTGCAGACCTATTGGGTGCTGGAGAAGGCGCGAACGGTGGATCGCACGGTCGAGCACGCCCTCGACGTGCTTCCGCACGCGGTCTGGGTCGTGCGATCTAACGCAGTTGTCGAGTACGCGAACGCGGCCGCGCGTGCCTTGGTCAGCGACCAACGCTGCTGGGTCAAAGCCGTCGGGGCGCTCGACACTCGGCTGACGGCCATCGGCCATCTCGATCACGCCGCACTGACGGCTGCGCTGGGCGGCGCGCAGTCCTCGTGCGGTCAGGTACTGGTGTCCGCATTGCGGGACGGGGAGAGAGTGCGGCGCGCGGTGCTACGCGTCGCCCCGATCGTGCCTGGAACGCCGTACGCGCTGACATGGCCGCACGCCTGCGCCCTGCTGATCCTCGATCTGCCGTCGACCCAAGAGATCGCTCGACTGTGGTTGCGACACCTCGCGCAGCGCTATCGGCTGACGCCGAGAGAGTCTGCCGTCCTGCGCGAACTCGCCGCCGGCGGAACTCCGGAGGAGATCGCCCACGCGATGGCCGTGTCCATCACGACCCTGCGCTCGCATCTGGCCTCGCTGTTCGCCAAGACAGGTTGTCGCCGGCAAGCGGAACTTGTACGGTTGGCGGCAGGCGCGTAACAGCGTGTTCGCGAAGGGTACGTGCTCGGTGCGGGGCACGACTTTGCCGCACGCGCGGACACCCGCCGCGCCAGATTCGCCTGCCGGCGCGTCGCCGATTCAGCACCGAGGCGGGTACTCCAAGGATCGTACGCGTGCCAATACTCGCCGTCGGCGCGCAGCAGGTCGGGATAGAAGCCGTGAACCGCGGCCGGGAAACGCTCATGCGCGCCTTTGACCGGAGAGCGCAGCGCGGTGGCGCATGCATCGTTCCGCTGCGCAAGCCGCGCCACGACGCGTGACCACGCGCGCATGTCCACTGCCGCCTCGTTGATGTCGGCGACCAGGTCTTCGTGTGGGGGTCGAACAGCGCCTAGGACAGTCCTTGCGCGGAAGATTCCAGGGGCGCAGAACCGGTGCCGCGAGATGCGGGAGGCATTGGCTGCGCCCGCACCGAGTCCCGCACGGCAAGGCGATCGGCGTGACGCACGGCCGTCGCCCTCGATATGAGGGATGGGGCGGCCGAAACTCTCAACTGCCTCCGAGTGCCCAGCGCACGAGGTCGGCTTGGCGGCGGGTTCCGGTCTTGGCGAACAGCCGCTTCAGTTGGGTGCGCACGGTCGAGATGGCCACGCCGCGCGTTGCAGCGATCTCTTTCGGCGTCTTACCGTCGAGCAGCAGTGTCAGCACGCCCATTTCCGCGGGGGTCAGCCCTCGCGTGGCCGCGAAGGCGTTGAGCGTTTCGGTTTCGGACGCGCGACGGCTGCGCCGATGCGCCTCGGGTTGTGGTCGGCGCCGAAGCATTGGGGACCGTTGTCGGACTGTGCGCTTGGACGATAGCGCTCGCTGCGAACGAGTTCCTCGTTCGATTGGAGGATGCACTGCGGCTTCCACGGGCGCAGTCTCGGAGTCGAGCGGGCCTCGTCGGCTCGCCTCGATCAAAGGCTCAATAGGAGGACTCTGCGATGTTCCCGTGCTTCAGCAATACGAAGCGTGTAGGCCTGTTCGCCGCAGCTGCGGTCGTGACACTGGCCGCCTGCAGTTCGTCGGACAACAGCCCCGCGCCGACACCGTCACCGCCGGCGCCGCGCACGATCGTCGGCACAGTGGCCACCGGCGCAGCGCTCGCCGGTGCGCAGATCACCGTGACCGACCGCAATGGCGCAGCCGCCTGCACAGAGGCGGCGCCGCTCGTCGCCGATGCGGTGGGCGCATATACGTGCACGCTCCGTGACAGTGCGGTCGCGCCTTTGGCCATCCTTGCCATCGATCCGCGCGGGTTGCGCGATCCGATGGTGAGCGTCGTCGCCAGCGCGCCCGGGACGGGTCAGAGCAAGACCGCCAATGTGACGCAGCTGACGACCGGCATGCTCGGGCAGTTCGCGAGCGACGGCAACCCGCTGACGTTGATCGCCAACACGTCGGCCTTCGGCGCGCTGACAGAAGCCGAACTGCAGGCCGCGGCGGCCGCGATCGCGCAGCAACTCGGTGCGCTGCTGCAGGCGGCGGGACTGACGCCGGCGCAGGCCGCGGCGTTCGATCCAATTGGTACCAGCTTCACCGCGAACACGGGCACCGGGATCGACGCGGTACTCGATCAGGTGCGCGTGAGCGTAGCCAATGAGCCGGTCAGCGGCAAGCTGGTGATGACCATTGCCAACGCCAATGACCCGAACGCCGCTCCGGTGCCGCTTTCAACCGCGAACGCACCGTCGCAGCCACTTGCCGCCGCTGCAGCGTCCATCGAGTTCGCCGATCTGCAGGTGGCACGCGAGGCGTTTGCGCGCTGCTTCGCCAGGCCATCGACCGAGCGGGTGGTATCGCGCGACGACACGGTGCCCGCGCATCTGGGCGGGCCGACCGTCACCGCCATGCACGCCGACTGTAGCGGCATCGCGCACGCGGACTTTCTTAACCTCGGACGCACGAGCGGTCAGTACTTCTACTCGACATTGACCGACCCAGAGATGGACGGCGCGACCTTCGATGCGCCGGAGCTGCTGCGTGTGTTGGCCGATGACACGGACGGCAATGCGCGCGCGATGGTCAACTTCCGCTACGCGGACCGCAACGGCTTCGGCGGCAACTTCGCGCTGGTGATGAAGCGCTTCCCGGGCAGCGGTGCGCAGACGGGGCGTGCGAGTGACTGGTGGCCGTATGGCAACCAGCGCTTCATCGACGCGTTCGTGCGCGCGTCGCTGTCGCGGCGTGAACAACTGGCCACGTTCTCCAATCTGCCGCCGAGCCGCTACGAAACGGGCATCGAGATCTTCGTCACCTTGAACGGCCCGGGCAGCCGCAACGCTGCCGGCGACGAGCTTCGTGCGGTGCGAGTGACGGGTGCCGGGCTGCCGGAAAATGGGCTGGTACTCGCGCGGCCCGCGCCCGGCATTGCCACCGAACAGACCTGGTTCAACATCGCCAACAAGGACGGCAACGTCAACGTCAGCAGCGCGGGCGACACCAGCAACATCTTTCGCGTGCAGCGTGCGCGCCTGGACGGCTCGGCGCTCAACATGCCGAACCAGACGAACAGCAACCGCACGCAGTTCCCGCAGTTCGCGCACCCGCTGGATTACGCAAACGGGCAGTTGCCAGCGCTCTCCGCGCTCGTCGCTTTCAACGTCTATACGTTCGAACTCTTCTACGGTGCCGAGACGACGCCGTCGCGCACGTTCACGACGATCAACCTCACCCCAGTGTTGAGCGCCGCGATCGGCCCGTCTTTGCAATGGAACTCGTTTACGCCGGCGGCCCTTGCGTATCTGGACCCGGCCGCACCGCAGGCAGCCGCAGCGGCGAGCTTCGACCTGTCGTGGAACCGCACCGCGCTTTCTACGGCCGTTCGCAGCGTGGGTGTCTACACGCGCAATGCCGGAACGACCGTCAACAAAGGGGTGACGCCGCTTCCGAATCGCAGCGCGACTGCGGTGACAGTCACCGCGCCGACCGGGTTCCAGTTCCAGGCGCTGACTGCTGACGGCACCTCGGCCCGAACGCTGCAATTGCGGCTGCAGACGGTGGACGGGTCGTATCGCGACCAGCACGTCAACTACAACTAAGCAGCGCGCACGTCGCAACGAGGGAACGACGGCGCCACGGAGCCTGCCGCGCCCGGCGTGCAACGCGTGCGAAGAGGGCATCTCGGCCCGCTTCGCACGCGTGACCGCGTCTGCCGCGGGCGCCCCCCGGCTGTAACGCGGGGAAGCCTGCCTGTAGCCGCCTTCCGCGAGGCTGCTCGCTCCGCGCGCCGGCACTGACCGAGCTCGATCACTGACTGGGACGCGAACGGCGCAGCTTCGCGCGGCGCGAGCCTGCGCCGTCGGCCTTACGGCGTGCGCCCGCGCGCCCCGCCTTGCCGCCCTGGAGTGATCTGGGCACCTGCGCGCGAAGGACTTCAGGCAGCGCGCAGGTATGCTTGCAGCCCGATGCCATGTGACGTCGACGCCATCGCGCCTATCGAACTGCTGCGGTCGAGCTTCTCCGCCGCTGTCGCCGCCGCCGATCCGCTGAAGATCGTCGCTGCGCACCTGCCGGGCAAGCCGCGCGGGCGCGTGTGCGTGGTCGGCGCGGGCAAGGCGGCGGCGAGCATGGCGCGCGCGGTCGAACTCGCGTGGCCCGACGTCGCGCTCGACGGGCTCGTGATCACGCGCTACGCGCACGGATTGCCGACCGAGCGCATCCGCGTCGTCGAAGCGGGTCACCCGGTGCCGGACGAGGCGGGCGAGGCTGCCGCGCGCGAGATCCTCTCGCTCGCGCAGTCGCTCGGCCCCGACGACCTGCTGCTCGCGTTGATCTCGGGCGGCGGCTCGAGCCTGCTCGCGCTGCCGGTGCCTGCGGTGCCGATGGCCGATCTGAAAGCGGTCACGCGCGAGCTGCTGCGCTGTGGCGCGCCGATCGAGGAAATGAACGTCGTCCGCAAGCATCTGTCGGCGATCGCGGGCGGCCGGCTCGCGGCGGCGACGAAGGCGCGCGTGCTCGCACTGATCGTCTCCGACGTGACGGGCGACGCGCCGAGCGACATCGCGAGCGGCCCGTGCGCGCCGGATCCGTCGACCTACGCCGACGCGCTCGCGATCCTGGCGCGCTACGGGTGCGACGTGCCGGCGAGCGTGCGCGCGCATCTCGAACGCGGCGCGCGCGGCGAGGTCACGGAGACACCGAAGCCGGGCGATCCGCTGTTCGTGCGCGTGGAAAACCGCGTGATCGCCACCGCGCATCGCAGCCTCGAGGCCGCGGCCGAGTCGTTCCGCGCGGCGAACGTCGCGCCGGTGATCCTCGGCGACACGATCACCGGCGAGGCGCGAGAAGTCGCCAAGGTGATGGCCGCGCTCGTGCGCGAGATCCGCGATCATCGCCAGCCGTTCGCGCCGCCCGTGGCGTTGATCTCAGGCGGCGAATGCACCGTGACGATCCCGCCGGGCGTGAAAGGGCGCGGCGGCCGCTGCACCGAGTTCCTGCTGTCGCTCGCCGTCGAGTTGGGCGGCACGCCGAACGTGTACGCGCTGGCGGCCGACACCGACGGCATCGACGGGTCGGAGAGCAACGCCGGCGCGTGGCTCGCACCCGACTCGATCGCGCGCGCCGCGGCGAAGGGTGTGGCGGCGCGCGCGGCGCTCGACGCGCACGACGCGTGGGGCTTCTTCGCGGCAGCCGATTCGCTGATCGTCACGGGGCCGACGCGGACCAACGTCAACGACTATCGCGCGATTCTCGTGCTGTAGGTCATCGCGTCCACGGCGGCGCGGAGTCGGCGTCGATCGAATACGACTGCGCCGCGCGGCGCGCGAGCGCCGGGTCGAGCGTGGACAGCGCGGCCACCGCGATCGCGTGGCGGTCGACCTCGAAGAAGCGCCGCAGCCGCTCGCGCGTGTCGGAACGGCCGAAGCCGTCGGTGCCGAGCGCGATGTAGCGGTCGCGCACCCAGGGCCGGATCAGGTCGGCGACCGCCGCGACGTAATCGCTCGCCGCGACGATCGGTGCGCCGGTGGGCGTCAACTGCTGCTCGATCCAGCACGCGCCCTGCGGCTTGCCGAGCCGCCGCTGGCGCTCGAAGGCCATCGCTTCGCGCCGCAGTTCCGTGTAGCTGGTCACCGAATACACGTCGGCGCCGATGTCGAAGTCGCGCTCGAGCAGTTCGGCGGCGGCGAGCGCCTCGCGCAGGATCGTGCCGGCGCCGAGCAGGCGCACGCGTGCGGCGCCCTTCGTCGAGTGTCGCACGCAGTACATGCCGCGCAGGATGCCCTCGGTCCCCACGTTCGCGACGCGCCGCTCATCGTCCTCTCCCCTCGCGGAAGAGGGGGAAGGGGAGAGGGGGAACGGCGCGCTTGGCTGTGCGTAGGACTCGTTCATCACGGTCACGTAGTAGAAGGCATCCTCCTGTGCGACGAGCATCCGGCGCATGCCGTCTTCGAGGATCACCGCCAGCTCGTACGCGAAACACGGGTCGTACGCGCGGCAGTTCGGGACCGTACTCGCGACCAGATGGCTCGTTGCGTCCTGGTGCTGCAATCCTTCGCCGGCGAGCGTGGTGCGGCCGGCGGTGGCGCCCAGCAGAAACCCGCGCGAACGCGAATCGGCGGCGGCCCAGATCGCGTCGCCGACGCGCTGGAAGCCGAACATCGAGTAGTAGATGTAAAAGGGCAGCATCGCGAAGCCGTGCGCGGAATAGCTCGTCGCCGCGGCGACCCAGCTCGCGATCGCGCCGGCTTCGGTGATGCCTTCCTCGAGGATCTGCCCGGTCGTCGATTCCTTGTAGTAGCTGACCTGGTCGTGATCCTCGGGCTCGTACAGTTGCCCGACCGGCGAATAGATGCCGATCTGGCGGAACAGATCGGCCATGCCGAAGGTGCGCGCCTCATCCGCGATGATCGGAACGATTCGGCGCCCGAGCTGCGGGTCCTTCAGCAGCGCCGAGACCATGCGAACGAACGCCATCGTCGTCGACATCTCCTTGCCGTTCGCTTCGAGCGCGAAGCGCGCGAACGACTCGGCCGGCGGCACCACGACCGGTTCGCATTCGGTCGAGCGTTCGGGCAGATAGCCGCCGAGCTTCGCGCGGCGTGCGTGCAGGTACTTCATCTCGGGCGAGTCCGCCGGCGGGCGGACGAACTCGCAGTTCTCCACCTGCGCGTCGGTGAGCGGGAGCGCGAAGCGGTCGCGGAACTCGAGCAGTTGCTGCGTATCGAGCTTCTTCTGCTGATGCGTGGTCATCCGGCCCTGCCCGGCCGTGCCCATGCCATAGCCCTTCTTGGTTTTCGCCAGGATCACGGTCGGCTGACCGCGATGCCGCGCCGCGTGCCAGTACGCGGCGAAGATCTTGACCGGGTCGTGGCCGCCGCGGCGCAACCGGTCGATGTCGTCGTCCGAAAGGTGCGCGACCAACTGCTGCAGCTCCGGGTACTTCGCGAAGAAGTGCTCGCGGTTGAAGCGGCCGTCGGTCGCCGAAAGTGTCTGGAACTCGCCGTCGACGGTTTCGTGGAACGCGCGCAGCAGCAGCCCCTGTGTGTCGCGCGCGAACAGCGGATCCCAGTCGCTGCCCCACAGCAGCTTGATGACGTTCCAGCCGGCGCCGGCGAACAGTCCCTCGAGCTCCTGGATGATCGAGCCGTTGCCGCGCACCGGACCGTCGAGCCGCTGCAGGTTGCAGTTGACGACGAAGACCAGGTTGTCGAGACCTTCGCGCGCGGCGAGCGAAAGTCCGGCGAGCGACTCGGGCTCGTCCATTTCGCCGTCGCCGACGAAGGCCCACACCTTGCGCCCCGCGGTGTCGAGCAGACCGCGATTCGCCAGGTACCGCATGAAGCGCGCCTGGTAGATCGCGAACAGCGGCCCCAGCCCCATCGATCCGGTCGGAAACTGCCAGAACCCCGGCATCAGCCACGGGTGCGGATACGACGACAGCCCCGGGCCCGAGTGTCCCGGGCGTGGCCGGTCGACGAGCGCCGGGGACCCTCCGCTGGCGCGGCCGCCCGTCTCGCGGCGATAGTTGGCGAGCTGCTCGTCGGTCAGCCGTCCTTCGAGGAACGCACGCGCGTAGACACCTGGCGCCGAATGCGGCTGAAAGTAGACGAGGTCGCCGCGCGCGGGGCCTTGCGCGGTCGGCACGGCTGCGCGGAAGAAGTGGTTGAAGCCGACTTCGAACAGGTCCGCCGCCGATGCGTAGCTCGCGATGTGTCCGCCCAGTTCGGCGCTCGCGCGGTTGGCGCGGACGACCATCGCCAGCGCGTTCCAGCGCACGAGCGCCGAGATGCGCGCTTCGATTTCCAGATTGCCCTGGTACGGCGGCTGGTCCGCCAGCTCGATCGTGTTGCAGTAGGGTGTCGCGAGCACCTGCGGCAGCGGAACGCGCCGCGTGCGCGCGTGCTGCATCAGTTTTTTCAGCACGAAGGTCGCGCGCTCGGGACCTTCGGACGCGATCAGCGCGTCGAGCGCGTCGAGCCACTCGCGCGTCTCCTGCGGATCGGCGTCAACGATCGGCAGCCGCCATGCGGCGGATGCGGACAGCTTGGCAAGATCGTCGCGGTTCATGGTCGTCTCCTCGCGGCGATTATCGCGCTGCCTAGGCGGTGACTAACGGGGGTTCGAGTTCACCACCGAGACACCGAGATCACCGAGAAAAGCCGAGACGCTTTGTCCGCGTTCTCCGTGACCCTGCGGTGAATACTTCCGCCTGTGAAGGCTGTGGACTTGCAACCAAGAACATCGAGGGGCACGGAGAAAGACCCATGCTCTTCTCGGTGTTCTCTGTGTCTCGGTGGTGAACACCCGTTGCGATCGCCCGCGACGATGCAGCGATGGCGCGATAATCGCGGCATGACCGCCGAGACGCTGACGATCACCCGCCCCGACGACTGGCACCTTCATCTGCGCGACGGCGCGGCGATGGCCGACGTGCTGCGGTACACGGCGCGGCAATTCGCGCGCGCGATCGTGATGCCCAACCTGAAGCCGCCGGTCACCACCGTCGCGCAGGCGGCGGCGTATCGCGAACGCATCCTCGCCGCGGTGCCGGCGGGGCTGGCGTTCGAGCCGCTGATGACGCTGTATCTGACCGACCGCACGCCGGCCGACGAGATCCGCCGCGCCAAGGAGTGCGGGTTCGTGCACGGCGTGAAGCTGTATCCGGCGGGCGCGACGACGCACTCCGACGCCGGCGTCACGGACCTCGCCAGGTGCGTTCGCGCGCTCGAGGCGATGCAGGCCGTCGACCTGCCGCTGCTCGTTCACGGCGAAGTCACGGACACCGACGTCGACGTGTTCGACCGCGAACAGGTTTTCATCGAGAAGGTGCTCGCCCCGTTGCGGCAGGACTTTCCGCAACTGCGCGTCGTCTTCGAGCACATCACGACGCGGCAGGCGGTCGACTACGTGCTTCAGGCCGAAGGGCGCATCGCCGCGACGATCACCGCCCACCATCTGCTCTACAACCGCAACGCGATCTTCCTGACGCCGGAGGGCCGCGCGGGCGTCCGCCCGCACTACTACTGCCTGCCGGTGCTCAAGCGCGAGCCGCACCGGCAGGCGCTCGTCGCCGCGGCGACGTCGGGCAATCCGCGCTTCTTCCTCGGCACCGACAGCGCGCCGCACGCCAGAGGCGACAAGGAAAACGCGTGCGGCTGCGCGGGCTGCTTCACGGCGCCGAGCGCGCTCGAGATGTACGCGCAGGCGTTCGAGTCGGTCGGTGCGCTCGACGCGCTCGAAGCGTTCGCGAGCTTCCACGGCCCGGACTTCTACGGACTTCCGCGCAACCGCGCGATGGTGACGCTCGAACGGCGCGCCTGGACCGTGCCGGCCGAACTGAAGTTCGGCGATGCGACCGTCGTTCCGCTCGGCGCGGGCGAATCGCTCGCATGGAAGCTCAGGGCGTGAGCGGGGCCGCGACGCTCGACTGGTCGGCGCCGTGGCTTGCGCCGCTCGCGCGCTGGCGCAGCCTGCTCGACGCGGCGGACTGGCGTGCGGCGCTGAACGGCGCCGCGCGCGAACGCGCGATCGTCTCCGGGCGCGGCAAGCCGGTCGTCTTCGTCGAGGCCGACGACGCGGGCGATGCGCCCTACGAGCTGCACATCGCGGCCACGGGCCGCGTGCCGACGCGCGCGAACCTGCACGATGCGTTCAACGCGCTGATGTGGCTCGCGTGCCCGCGCGCAAAGGCGGCGCTGAACCGCCGCCAGGCCGACGAGATCGAAGCGCGCGGCGTCCGGGGCGCGCGCGGGCCCGTGCGCGACGCCGCGACGCTGATCGACGAGAGCGGGCTGCTGCTGGCGAGCGACGACCCCGCGGTGTTCGCGGCGCTTGCGCGGCACGATTGGCGCCGGCTCCTCGTCGACTGGCGCGACCGCTGGGGACGCGAGATCGTCGCTCGCGCTTTCGGCCACGCGCTGCTCGAAAAACTCGCCGGGCCGTTCAAGTCGATCACCGCGTGCGTCGTCGCGATCCCGCTGCGCGGCGATCACGATGCCGCCGCAGCGCGCTTCGCCGAACGCGCCGATCTCGCGCCGCCGCTTCTCGCGCACTTGCCGGTGCTCGGCATTCCGGGCTGGTGGCCCGCGAACGAGGCGCCTTCGTTCTATGACGATCCGGCGGTGTTCCGGCCAGCGCCTTCATCGGCGAAGGCCGCACCGATCGGTTAGGCGCGCCCGGTGACCCGCGATCCGACTTCCCGACCACAACGTTCCGACTCCGCCATGCTACTGGGCTGCATCGCAGACGACTTCACCGGCGCTTCCGATCTGGCCAACACGCTGACGCGCGAAGGCATGCGCACGGTGCAGTCGATCGGCGTGCCGGCCGCCGACGCGCAAATCGACGCCGATGCGGTGGTCGTCGCGTTGAAGACGCGCTCGATCGACCCGCACGACGCGGTCGCGCAATCGCTGGCCGCGTATGCGTGGCTCAAGCGCGCAGGGTGCGCGCAGTTCCTGTTCAAGATCTGCTCGACGTTCGATTCGACGCCGAGAGGCAACATCGGTCCGGTCGGTGCCGCGCTTCGGCTCGCGGTGCACGCGAGCCGAGAAGGGGCGTGCGTGCCCGTGTGCCCCGCGTTTCCGGCCAACGGCCGCACCGTCTACCGCGGGCATCTGTTCGTCGGAGACCGGCTGCTGAACGAGAGCGGCATGGAGAAGCACCCGCTGAACCCGATGACCGATGCGAACCTCGTGCGCGTGCTGCAGGCGCAGACCACCGAGCGCGTCGGGCTCGTCGCTTTCGATGTCGTGCGCCGCGGTCCTGAAGCGATCGCTGCGGCGCTGAAGGCGCTCGGCGCACAGGGCTGCGGCTTCGCGATCGTCGACGCGCTCGACGACGCCGACCTGCGCGCGCTCGGCGAAGCGCTGGCCGAGGTGCCGCTCGCGATCGGCGGCTCGGGCATCGCGCTCGGCCTGCCCGAGAACTACCGGCGCGCCGGCAGGCTCGACGAGCACGCGCCTTTCGCGGTCAAGGTCGACGGCCCGTGCGTGCTGCTCGCCGGTTCGTGTTCGAACGCCACGCGTGCGCAGATCGCCGACTACCGCGTGCATGGCCCGGTGTTCGAGCTGGACCTCGCGCGTGTGGTCGACGACGCGGCGTACCTGCACGAAGTCGCTGCGTTCTGCATCGCGCAGTACGCACCGCCGCTGGTGGCGAGTTCGGCCGAGCCCGAGCGCGTCGCCGCGGTGCGCAGCCGTTTCGGCGACGACGTCTCAGCGAAGATCGAACACTTCTTCGGCGCGCTCGCGGCCGAGCTCGCGCGGCGCGGAGTGCACCGCTTCGTCGTCGCCGGCGGCGAAACGTCGGGCGCGGTCGTCAACGCGCTCGCACTGGCGCAGCTTCACATCGGCGCGGAGATCGATCCGGGCGTGCCTGCGCTGTTCGCGCGGCGCGACGGCGCATGGTGCGCGCTCGCCCTAAAATCCGGCAACTTCGGCGCGCGGGATTTCTTCTCCAAGGCGCAGCGATTCGTATAGGTCCATCGATGAAGATCGTCGTCACCGGCGGAGCCGGATTCCTGGGACAGCTTCTGATCCGCGCGCTGCTCGAGCGCGGACGCCTTTCGCGCGCCGACGGCAGCGAAGGCGAGATCGGGCAGATCGTCTCGGTCGACCAGGCGCAGCCGGGCAAGCTGATCGTCGACGAACGCGTCGGCTACGTCGTCGGCGACATCGGCGCGCCGCAGTTCCTGTCGCACGTGCTCGCTGCCGACACCGACAGCGTGTTCCATCTCGCCGCGGTGGTCAGCGGCGCGGCCGAGGCCGACTTCGACCTGGGCATGCGCGTGAACCTCGACGGAACGCGCGCGCTGCTCGACGCCTGCCGCGTGCAGAAGCGCACGCCTCGCGTCGTGTTCGCCAGTTCGGTCGCGGTGTTCGGCAGCCCCTTGCCGGCGGTCGTCACCGACGACACGACACCGACGCCGCAGTCGAGCTACGGCGTGCAGAAGCTCGTCGGCGAATTGCTGGTCGGCGACTATTCGCGCAAGGGGTTCGTCGACGGCCGGGCAGTGCGGCTGCCGACGATCGTCGTGCGGCCGGGCAAGCCGAACGCGGCCGCGTCGAGCTTCGCGAGCGGCATCATCCGCGAGCCGCTCGCCGGCGAGACGGCGATCTGCCCGGTCGAGCCCGATACCGCGATGTGGCTGCTGTCGCCGGGCGCGGCGATCCGCAACCTGATCCACGCGCATGAACTGCCGGCCGACGCGTGGGGCGGCCGGCGTGCGCTGAACCTGCCCGGGCTCACGCTCACGGTGCGCGAAATGATCGAGGCGCTGCGCGCGGTCGGCGGCGATGCCGCGGTCGATCGGATCCAGTGGCAGCCCGACGAGCGGATCCGCGCGATCGTGAGGACCTGGCCCGCGCGCTTCGAGACGCGCCGGGCCGACGCGATGGGCTTTGTCCGCGACACCGATTTCGTCGAGGTCGTCCGCGATTACGCCCGCGCGTACGGCAAGCGCTGAGCGCCCGTCAGCGCGGGGGCGTGTAAGCTGGCGCCGCCGGTGACGCCCATCTCACCGTCGCAGAAGAGGAGGTCACCGAGTGGCGAAGCCGAACTACCAGTACGAAAAGCGCCAGCGCGAGCTGGCGAAAAAGCGCAAGCAGGAAGAAAAGCGCCAGCGCAAGGCGACCAAGACCGAAACCGCCCCGGCACCCGAGCCGCCGCCGCAACCGGCGGAAGACAAGTCCGCAACCTGACTTAGTGCGCGGGCACGGCGGCCGAGTCCGCGCCGGCTGTTCCCGCGCAGCGCTGCGTCTGCATGTACCGCGGTGAACGGCTGAACGGTCTGACGCACCTCGCCGGCATCGCGTTCGCGTGCGTCGCGACGGCCGTGCTGATCACGCTCGCCGCGCGCCAGGGCGATCCCTGGAAAATCACGAGCTTCGCCATCTTCGGCGCGATGCTGATCGCGCTGTACGCCACTTCGACCCTGTACCACAGCCTGCGCGGACGCGCGAAGAGCGTGCTGCGCAAGCTCGATTACTGCGCGATCTATCTGCTGATCGCGGGCACCTACACGCCGTTCACGCTGGTGACGCTGCGCGGCCCGCTCGGCTGGACGCTGTTGGCGCTCGTCTGGGCGCTGGCGCTCGCCGGAATCGGATACGAGCTGTGGTTCGCGCGCGGAGCCCGAGTCGCTTCGCTCGTGTTGTATCTGCTGATGGGCTGGCTCGGCGCCGCCGCCGCGGTCCCGCTGGTGCGCGAAATCGGCGCATCCGGCTTCGCCTGGATCGCGGCGGGCGGCGTCTTCTACACCGCGGGCCTCGTGTTCTACGCGAACGACGAACGCTGGCGCCACGCGCACGGCATCTGGCACCTGTTCGTGCTCGCCGGCAGCGCGAGCCATGTCGTCGCGCTGCTGCTGTTCGTCGCCTGACGCGGTCAGCGCAACCGCGCGGTCAACCGGATCGCCGAAATCGTCGCGTTCGGCGTGATCACTTCGGGGTCGCAGCGCAGCTCGATCAGCGCGGGCAACCGCTTCTCACGGATGTGCGCGAGCGCCTTGTCGAGCGCGGGCGCGAACGCGTCGGTCGTTTCAACGACCGCGCCGAATCCGCCATAGGCCTGCGCGAGCAGCGCGAAGTGCGGGTTGTCCAGCGCGCTGCCGTGCACGCGCGCGGGAAACTCGCGCTCCTGGTGCATGCGGATCGTCCCGTACATGCCGTTGTTGAAGACGATCACGAGCGGCGCGGCCTGGTGTTGCACGGCGGTGGCCAGCTCCTGGCCAGTCATCAGGAAATCGCCGTCGCCGGCGAAGCAGACCACCGTCCGCTCGGGGGCGGCGATCTTGGCGGCGATCGCCGCGGGAACGCCGTAGCCCATGCTGCCCGCCGTCGGCGCAAGCTGTGTTCGCATCGGCCCGTAACGCCAGAAGCGGTGCGCCCAGGTCGAGAAGTTGCCCGCGCCGTTGGTGACGATCGCATCCTGCGGCAGCGCGCGCTTCAAATGCTCGACGATCTGCCACAGGTCGAGCTTGGGCACGAGTTGCGAATACACGGGCGGACGCGCCTGCCATGCCTCGTACTCGGCGCGCGCCTGCGCGACCGTTTCGGTCCAGGGCGGGTTTTCGATCGGCACCATCATCGCAAGGCGCGCGGCGAATTGCGGCATGCCCGAGCAGATCGCGAGCTTGGGCTGATACACGCGTCCCAGCTCCTCGATGCCCTGGTGCACGTGCACGAGACTCTGCTTCGGCTGCGGCGCCTCGAGCAGCGTGTAGCCGCCGGTGGTCATCTCGCCGAGCCGCGGACCGATCGCGAGCACGAGATCGGCGTCCTTGATCCGCTGTGCGAGCTTCGGGTTGATCGCGATGCCGACATCGCCGACGTAGTTCGGATGGCGGTTGTCGAACAGATCCTGGTAGCGGAACGCGCAGGCGACCGGCAACCGGTTGGCTTCGACGAAACGGCGCAGGTTGTCGCACGCCGCCGGCGTCCAACCCGGTCCGCCGAGCAGCACGAGCGGCCGCTGCGAGGCGCCGAGCAGTTGGCGCAATGCGGCCATCTGCGTGTCGCTCGGCGCCGCCTGCACCGGCTGATGGCAGGCCGCGTCGGCCACTTCGGCGGTCTGCGTCTGCATGTCCTCGGGCAGCGCGAGCACGACCGGTCCGGGGCGACCGCTGGTCGCCGTCTGGAACGCGCGCGCGACGAACTCCGGGATCCGGTCCGCGCGGTCGATCTGCGCGACCCATTTGGCCATCTGGCCGAACATCCGGCGGTAGTCGATCTCCTGGAACGCCTCGCGCTCGGCGAAGTCGCTGCCCACCTGGCCGATGAAAAGCACCATCGGCGTGGAGTCCTGGAACGCCGTGTGCACGCCGATCGACGCGTTGGTCGCGCCCGGTCCGCGCGTGACAAGGGCCACGCCGGGCTGGCCGGTGAGCTTGGCATAGGCATCGGCCATGAAGGTCGATCCCGACTCGTGCCGGTTGACGATGAGCTTGATGCGATCGCGCGCGTCGTACAGCGCGTCGAGCACGGCGAGATAGCTCTCGCCGGGGACGCAGAACGCGTGGTTGACGCCCTGGATCAGGAGCTGGTCGACGAGGAGGCGGGCGCCGGTGCGCAGATTCGACATGAACGGGAGACGATGCGAACGAAGGATGCGGCAGTGTAGCGGCAGCGCGCCGCACCGATCACAATGGCGGCCGTCCTTCGTCTGCGCGGACCGGATGAACCACGAGCGTATCGCCCTCGCGCTTTGCATCGCCCTGTGCGCTGCGCCGGCAGCGGCGCAGCCGTTGGCCGACGCCGGGCGCGCCGCGTCGGCCGAGCGCCCGCGCATCGGTCTCGTGCTCTCGGGCGGTGGGGCGCGGGGCTTTGCGCACATCGGCGTGCTCAAGGTGCTGCAGGAGCTGCGCGTTCCGGTCGACGCGGTCGCCGCGACCAGCATGGGCGCGATCGTCGGCGGCGCGTACGCGGCCGGCTACTCGCCGCGGCAACTCGAGGAACTCGCCCGCAGCACCGACTGGAACAACATCTTCTCGCTGCGCGCGCCGCGCGAGTTCGTGCACTTCCGCCGCAAGGAGGACGACTACAAGAACCTGTCGAACGTCGAGTTCGGCATCAAGGAGGACGGGCTGACGCTGCCGCGCGGCGCAGTCGGCAGCCAGAACCTGGAGCTGTTCCTGCGCGCGATCGGCGGGCCGGTCAAGGAAGTCAACGACCTCGCGAAGCTGCCGATCCCGTTCGCGGCGGCGGCGACGGATCTGGCGACCGGAAAACTCGCCGTGCTGCAGAAGGGCGTTTCGCTGTCCACGGCGATGCGCGCGTCGATGTCGGTTCCCGCGGCGTTCGCGCCGGTCGAGGTCGACGGCAGGCCGCTCGTCGACGGCGGGCTCGTTCGCAACCTGCCGGTCGACGTTGCGCGAAAAATGGGCGTCGATCGCGTGATCGCCGTCAACGTCGGCCGGCCGCTGCTGCCCAAGGAGCAGCTGACCAGCGTGCTCGCGGTCACCGAACAGGTGATCAACATCCTGACCGAGCAGAACGTCGAGCGCAGCCTGGCCGAGCTCGGGGCCGACGACATCGTGATCACGCCCGATCTCGCGGCCTTCGGCCCAGGCGACTTCGCGCGCAACGAGGCGATCGTCGCCGCGGGCGAAGCGGCCGCGCGAAAACTCGCCGACCGGCTCGCGCCGCTGGCGCTCGACGCCGCTGCCTACGCGGCGTTCGAGGACCGGCGCACGAAGCTCGTTCGCGAGGACCGGCCCGTCGCGGTGACCGACGTGCAGGTGGCCGGACTGCGCACCGTCAATCCGGAGGCGATCCGCCGCGAGATCGACGTCCCGCTCGACCGGCCGCTCGCGACCGCCGATATCGACCGCGCAGTGCAGGAGGTGTTCGGCCGCGGCGACTTCGAGTCCGTCAGCTACAGCCTGGTCGACGACGGTCCGCGCCGCACGCTGATCGTCACGCCGTACGAGAAGTCCTGGGGCTACAACGCGCTGCGCATCGGCGGCAACCTGCAGACCGACTTCGACACCGACAGCACGTTCAACCTGCTGATCGCTCACACGTGGAGCTGGCTCAACGCGTTCGGCGCCGAGTGGCGCAACGAGGTGCAGATCGGCGACACCCAGCGTCTGCTCACCGAGCTGTACCAGCCGCTCGCGCCGGGCAGCCGCTGGTTCGTGCTGCCGCGGCTCGCGGGCCAGCGCGAGGACTTCGACCTGTTCGTCGGCGAAGAGCCGCTCGCGCGCTTCCGCAATTCGACCGTCCGCGCCGACATCGCGCTGGGCCTTGCGCTGCCGCGGCTCGGGTCGCTGCGCGTCGGCGTCGGCCGAGCGCAGATCGAAACGACGCGGCTGATCGGCCCTGCCGTGCTGCCGGCGACGCGCAGCCTCGTCACCGCCGGCGGCGCCGAACTGCGGCTCGACACGCTCGACACCGTCAACTACCCGCGCCGCGGGTTTTTCACGAACGTTTCTTACCTGCGCTACAACGTGCCGGCCGGCAGCGCACAGGCGCGCGACGCGTGGACGGTCGAGGCGCTGAAGCCGATCACGGTCGGCCGCTACACGGTGGCGCTCGCGGCGCGCGGCGGCGTGGCGCCGCAGGAAGGCGCGTTCCGCTTGGGCGGGCTGTTCAATCTGTCGGGCACGCCGACCGGCCAGTTGAGCGGCGCGCGCTTCGCGCTGGTCCGCGCGCAGGCGTACCGCAACATCTCGGACGCGTTCGGCGACATCGCGATGCCGGTCTTCGTCGGCTTCTCGCTCGAAGCGGGCGACGCAATCGCGCGCCGGCAGACGCTGCGCTGGTCGGAGTTCTCGCACGCGGGTTCGCTGTTTTTCGGCGCGGAGTCGCTGATCGGCCCCGTGTACTTCGCGCTCGGCCGTACGTTCGGCGGTTCGCGGGCGATCTACTTCTACTGGGGAAGGCCGCAGTGACGCGCGCGACTCATCGGCCGCGTGGAGGCAGATAAAGATCCTGGCGGTAGGTCAGCACGACGTTCGGGCGATAGATGACGAGCGCCGAGAAGATCATCCCGCTCGCCAGCGCCTCGCCCCACGCGAGCAGCAGCGCATAGCCGATCGCCTCGCCGAGCTGCCCCGCAGCCGATGGCGCGGCGACCGCCGCGGCGACGAGCAGTTGCGCGACGCTGGTCGCCGCCGTCGTCACGAGCACGACGAACAGGCCGTTGCCGATGATGAACACGAAGAGGTTCTTCGGCAGCCGCGCTTCGATCCACCGCTGCAGCGCCGTGGCCATCCACGCCGGGAACGCCGCGAACAGCAGGCCGTTCAGACCGAAGTTGCGCCACGCGCCGCCGGTCAGCGCCGCGTGCAGGGCGAGCGCCGCGACGAGCCCAAGAATCGCCCGCGCGCGGCCGAACAGCAGCGAGAACAGCGCCGCGCCGAGCAGGCCGAACTGCACGCCCGGCGCCGACCGGACGGGCAGCGACCAGAGGAACGCCACGCAGACGATGCCCGCGAGCCACGCGTGCTGCGCCGCGCCGTCCGGGAGGAATCGGCCACGCACGCTGACGAGCGCCCACAGCGCGATCGGCGCGAACAGCACGGCGGCGAGCCATGCGAACTGCGTCCCGACCGGCATGTGCAGCAGCGCCATGCGCAGAGTCTAGCCGTGCGTCGCGGGCGCGCCGGAAGGTGGCCCGATGCATCGGCGCCCGCGCGCGGACGCCGGCCGGTTCAACCCGCGGTGCGCGATGTCGTCAGTTCACCCACGCGCCGACGCCGCGTTCGAGCGCGGCGCGCAGCGGGGCTTCGATGTAGGGCAGCAGCAGGAACAGCACGGCCAGGCCGACCAGCAGCGTCAGCGGAAAGCCGACGGCGAAGATGTTCAGTTGCGGAGCGATCCGCGCGAGCACGCCGAGCACGACGTTGGTCAGCAGCATCACCGCGAGAAAAGGCAGCGCGATCGCGAGTCCGATCGCGAACATCTCGGCGCCGAAGCGAACGACGCGCTCGAAAGTCAGCGGGGTCGCGAAGTCGCCGGCCGACAGCGGAAACAGCCGGAAGCTCTCGGCGAGCGCGTGGATCAGCAGCAGGTGCCCGTCGATCGCGACGAACATCAGCAGCGCGAGCAGCGACATGAAGCTCGCCACCGGCGTCTGCGCCTGCCCGGTCGCCGGGCTGAAGAAGCCGGCGAACGAAAGCCCCATCTGAAGGCCGATCAGCTCGCCGGTGATCTCGAGCGCGGCGAAGATCACGCGCACCGTGAACCCGATGATCACGCCGATCAGGACGTTCTGCACGAGCAGCGCGAAGCCTGCCGCGGTCATCACGTCGGTGATCGGCGGCGACGGAACGACCGGCATCAGCACGACGGCGATCGCGAGCCCGAGCCCGACCTTGATCCGCGCGGGGATCGCGCGATGCGACAGCAGCGGCGCGGCGGCGAACAGCGCGAGCACCCGAACGAGCGGCCAGAACACCGCCCCGTACCAGGCGGCGAGCTGCTCGGAGGTGAAGGTGATCACGACGGGATTGCGGATCGCGGATTGCGGATTGCGCGGACCTCGGTGCGCGCCGATGACTCGCAAGGTGCACCGGCATTGGGCCGCGCCATGCGCAATCCGCAATCCGGAGCAACGAACGGCGCAATGCGCAATCCGAGCATCGCCTCAGCCGATCAGGGTGGGGATCGACTCGAACAGCCGCCGCACGTAGTCGACGTAGTACGTGATGATCCAGGGGCCCGCGATCACCAGCGCGGCGAGGATCGCGACGAGCTTCGGGATGAACGACAGCGTCATCTCGTTGATCTGCGTGGCCGCCTGCAGGATCGAGACGATCAGCCCGACGACGAGCGCCGCGACGAGCATCGGCGAGGCGATCATCAGCATCACGTAGAGCGCCTGCTGGCCGAGGGTGATGACGGATTGGGGATTCATATGCGGGCCTCGGATCGCGGATTGCGGATCGCGCTCGCCCCCGGGCTGCGCGCGAGCACGCAATCCGCAATCCGCATAGCGCGATCCGAATTCATATCTGGAAGCTCGCGACGAGCGAACCGATCAGCAGGTTCCAGCCGTCGGCGAGAACGAACAGCATCAGCTTGAACGGCAGCGCGATCAGCACCGGCGACAGCATCATCATGCCCATCGACATCAGCACGCTCGCGACGACCATGTCGATGATCAGGAACGGGATGAACACCATGAAGCCGATCTGGAAAGCGGTCTTCAGCTCGCTCGTGACGAAAGCCGGGATCACGACGCGCAGCGGCAGCTTGTCGGCAACGTAGTTGATCAGCACGCCAACCAGCCAGCCGAACAGCGCATAGACGAGGGTGATGAAATCCATACGGCTTGACTCAGTCCCCTCCGCCACGTAGAATGCCAGTCTATGTACCTCTACGAACGCATCAGTCAGGTGGTCAGCCTGACGTTGCTGGGCCTGGTGGCCTACTTTCTAATCGAGCTGCCGAACCGGGCGCTCGAACTGACCTTCATAGGCACCCCGCTCACACTCATAATATCACAACGCTGGCTGATGGCGTTGCTTCTGGGCGGCCTGGCCGCCACGGGTGCCAGCGCCATCGTGCGAGCACATCCCACGACCAGGCGTTGGCTGTCGGGATACCTTCTTACCTTCATGTTGCTGCCCGGATTGCTGGTGATTCTGGTCACGCTTATTCTGCCGCTGCTCACCCCCACCATCACGTGGTGGTTGGTCGGAATCGGCGTGAGCGGCCTGTTGCTATGGTTCACACTGCTGGCGGAGTTCCACACAGTGGATCCGCGCGATCCGTGGTACGAATGGGCGCATTTCTGGCTCAATCTGGTGGGCTTCGCGGTGGCTTTTGGCTTCTTTCTGATCATCTACCAGACCCGCGCGCGCAGCATCGCCTCTGGCACGGCGATGGCATTGACAGCCGGTTTGATGGCCGCGTCACTCTTGCGTGCCGGCCCCACTCAGGTTGGTCGTACCTGGCTGTTCGCCGGTATCGTGGCTGTCGTAATGGCCCAGAGCACCTGGGCGCTCAATTACTGGCGGCTGGCGCCGCTGACGGCCGGTTTCTGCCTCATCCTGATCTTCTATCTGCTGGTGGGGCTGGCCCAACAGCAACAGCTGGGGCGGCTGACCCGCCGTGCGCTGCTGGAGTTTGCCGGCGTAGCCGTCGTGGGCCTGGTCGCCATCGTACAGTTTGCGCCCTGACACGGGTTCCGTCAACCCCGGATAATCGCCACCACCTCGTCGCGTTTCTGCTGCATCAGTTCTGCGGACTTGGCCTCCAGGTTCAGCCGCAGGAGTGGTTCAGTATTGGAGGGACGCACGTTGAAATGCCAATCGGGATATACCACCGATACGCCGTCCAGCCAATACACCTCTGCGTCGGAGTACCTGGCCGCCAGTTCCTGCATCTTGGACTGAGCGTCGGCGGTGATGCGGGTGTTGATCTCGCCTGAGATATGATACTCGGCTTCCAATACCTGAAGCAGCTCGGACAGGCGTGCCTGACGCCGTGACAGCATCTCCAGCACAACGAGCGCCGGCACGATGCCCGAATCGGCGCAGAAAAAGTCCCGGAAGTAGTAGTGGCCGGTCACCTCACCGGCAAATACGGCCCCCTCATCGGCCATCCGCCGTTTGATGAAGGCATGCCCCACGCGCTCCATCAGGGGGATGCCGCCAGCGCGCTTCACCAGCTCGGGCACTGCCCACGACGCGCGCACGTCATAAATGATCTTGGAACCCGGATGCTTGCCCAGCAGATACTCGGCCATCAGCGCCGTCAGGAAATCACCGGCCACGAAGCGTCCCCGGTCGTCAATGGTGAAAAACCGGTCGCCGTCACCATCGAACGCGAAGCCGATATCAGCGTCTTCGTCCACCACGCGTTGCTGCAGCTCGGCGCGATTCTCTGGCTGGAGCGGATCGAGCCCGTGGTTGGGCAGGTTGCCGTCCGGCTCCAGGTACATGCCGATGAGCTGCACCGGCAGCCGCTCGAAGACGCGCTGGAGAATGGGACCAACCATGCCATTGCAGGTGTCGGCAATCACCTTCATCGGTCGCAATGACGGGACGTCTATCAGACTCAGTACCTTCTCGACAAAAGGCTCGCTCAAATCCCGTGCCGACAGCGTCCCGCGACGTTGCGGCGGGGCGTACGCCTCGTTCTCCACAATCCGTCGCAGATCCTGGATGCCCTCGCTGCCTGACAGGAGATAGGGCATCTCACGCACCATCTTGAAGCCGTTGTACTGCTTGGGGTTGTGTGACGCGGTCACCATAATGCCGGCGTGGGACAGCGTCGCGCACGCGAAGTAGAATTGATCGGTGCTGACCATGCCGATATCAATCACATCGGCGCCCTGATCGAGCAGCCCGTCGGTGAGTGCCTTGAACAACGGCGGCCCGGACAACCGCATGTCGCGTCCCACGATCACAGTATCAGGCTTGAGAAAGGTCACGAAGGCACGCCCAATGGCATAGGCTATGGCTTCGTTCAGGTCCTCGGGATAGACGCCTCGGATGTCATAGGCTTTGAAGATCGAGGGGTTGACTTGCATATCGGTGCCTCCCGTACAATGAAGCTCGTCACCCAGCGGTCAACGATGGACGCGAGTTGGCTCGGTGCATCGCAGCCGGGCGTTCAGGATGCGCCGATCTTACCTCATCTTGGTACATCGGTCAACGGTGTACCCCCGGCTTGCCCCAGACTGCTCGCGGTGCTACGATACCGGCCTGTGCCCCTGTGGCCGCGGGAGCCGTGCAGCCGTCAGCCCGCACGGCTCTTTCGTGTGATCTGTCGGATGGCGCTTGCTCGGTCACATTCTTGGTTGCAGCCGACTGTCACCACTGTCGTCAGCCGGCTGCTCGCGAGGGGCGATTCTGACGCGAACGCCGTGCTCACGGCACGGGCTGGAGTTACGGATGTCCATCAAGACGATCTCTGCGGTCGGCATAGCACACGATAATCGCTT
>Ga0101944_10002895_pt1 | contig 25877 bp, 20 predicted proteins | sample DewCreD2012metaG_FD_75245 | JGI IMG/M metagenome (GOLD analysis project Ga0101944, IMG submission 75245) | Hot spring sediment bacterial and archeal communities from British Columbia, Canada, to study Microbial Dark Matter (Phase II) - Dewar... ... | reverse complement strand
TCAGCCAACGCTTGCTTCAAGCCAAATTCATATTGAATTGTTAATTCTGGTTTAAGGTCAGGATTTCCCATCACACCATAACTAATTCCACCAGCTTGTAGTTGGTCTAACAAACTATAATCCGAATTATCATATAAGAGATTTAAACCAGGTAATTGATAAAAATGACCATAAGAAAAATAAACAGATGCTGAAGCAGTTAGTGGAAAACTAAAACCAATTCTTGGTGCTATTGCAATTTTATTAGTTGTTTTTACTTGTTTTGATTGAGGCGCACCTGTAATTGTATTGGCTGGATTTTGAAGATCACTCGGTACTGTTGTGGAAGCGTTAAAATATTCAAACCTTAAACCGGCTCTTATTATTAAATCACCAAGCTCAATTCTATCCTGAATATAAGAAGCAAATTGTTTGGGGAAATATTTTCTTAAGCCCGGCATTCTTGGAAATTGATAAACAGGCTTTAATACTTCAACACCATCAACATTAGTAGTTACAAAAAAACCTGGAGGACCAAATGTAATTTCAGAGTATTGACCTTCTATACCAATTTCAATCAAATTTGAATTATCGAACTGCCAGGTAAAATCACCCTTTAACACACCTGAATTAGTTTTTTGTTTGAAGCGTCCTAAATCAACTCCTTGAACTACTGCTCCGTCCTCATAATTTGCGTCACCTTTGGGTTGTCCCGCCTGCAAATATCTTGGGTCAAACAAATCTTCATACACATAACTTTCATAATCAAAGTAATTATGCCTGAAATTTAGTTTGTAAAACATTTTTTGCGAAATTGTATGAGTAATTGAAAGTCCGTGAGATAATGATGTTGAATAATTTATTGGTGTTCCTTCGGGGTTTAATCGAAATCCGTGGTTATAAAATTTTCTTTCTGAAATGTTAAAAGTAGCTTGATAATTAAACTGAAAATCTTTTAGTGATTGATTTGTTAATTTTAACTGTCCACTCCATTCGTAAGAATAATTCATTGATAGAAGATCATTATTACCAGTTGGATTAAATATTTTCTTTTCAAAATCATTCTTATCAGTTGGCTTGAATTTATTTTTACCAAACATCCAACCATTTGTTATGAATCTTCTGCCGTTTATAAAAAAGGTTGTTTGAGGTAAACCAGTCGGACCATTTATAGATAGTTGATAATTTTGAATCCCAAAAGGTTGGAATGTATTATTATTAGGATATCTTTTAGTATCAGTTGTAAAATAATCACCGAAATAAGTCTCTCCTGAAAACTCAAACTTATCACCGCCAGTTTTTAATACTGTATTTACAACTCCAGACATAGCCTGCCCATATTTAGCATCAAATGTTCCGCTAATAACCTGCACTTCTTCAATCATTGAACGATCAATTTCAAGGATGGATGAATTATTATAAGGATTTACAACAGAAACACCATCAACTTGATACTGCACCTCGCCAAGCCTCCCACCTCGGAAGTGTCCATCAATTACTCCGGCTTGTAAATTAACAATTTCATTTAAACTTTGAACTGGCAGATTTTTAATATCTTCTTTATTAAGTGAAGCTACGGAACTTGTTTGATTAAATTCAACAATAGGTCTTTTGGAAACTACAATTACTTCTTCACCAACAATAACTTCTGGTTCAAGAATTACATCAATTACTTTTGTTTGATCAGCAGAGATTCTAACACCTTCAACTCTTTGAGATTTGTAACCAATGTAGCCAAACTTCACAGTGTAAGTTCCTGCGCGCACATTTAATATTACATAACGACCATCAAAATCAGTTGCAGCCCCTAAGTTAGTACCTTCAATAATTACATTAGCACTAACTAAAGGTTCTCCTGTATTGTCTTTAACAATTCCAGTCAATTTTCCTGAGACTTGTGAGAATAACAAAGTATTTAATACAATTGAAATTATTAAAGAGTATAGCGATTTATTTAATAGATTAAAACTCATACTCTCTCCGAAATATTATCAAATAAAAACGGAGGGTTATTTTACCCTCCGCTAAAAATTATTTCATTAAAATCATTTTGCCAATCTTACTTGAGGAATTATTAAACTCAAGTCCGTTGCTAAATTCTATCTTATAGAAATATACTCCGCTTGATAAATTTGAAGCATTAAATTCATATTCATATAAGCCAGCAGAGTTTAGTTCAAAAGACTTAGAATAAATTTCTTCTCCAATCGAATTAAAAAATCTCAATGAAACATTACCGGCTGAAGGAACAGAATAACTAATTTTAGTACTCGGATTAAATGGGTTCGGATAGTTACCGTGAAGTTCAAGAGAGTTCGGAATAAATGAAGTTGAAATTGGGTCAACACTAACCGGAGTATTTGGATCCATCACCATCCAGGCAGCAGCAGGTCCCCAAGCGGCTTCTCTAAACCACCAAGTTCTAGTTCCGTAATTAGCTAAAGAATCATCAAAAGAATCGCCGTCCATCACCATAACTCCACCGAAAAGTAATCTATCACCAAGATTGGCTGGATAACCAAGTTTAGTAAGATTAATTTTTACTTCTACTTGGTAACCCTGATCAATATCGTTATTATTGTTGACAGTTGAATTTCCTTTCAAACTTACACCAACAGAAGCAAATCCACTATCAACCAAAGTCTTTAGATATTCATCTGGGACTCCTTGTCCGGCTGTATTAAAATTAACTCTAAGTTCTCTGAAATTCATTATGTTCTCATCCGTAGTAGCTCCGCGATCACCTAAAGTAAATCGAACTCCATCTAATCTGTCATAAACACTTGTTCCTTGAATAATTTGATCATCTACGTCTGCCGATAAAAATAGGAATTGATTTCTAAAAAACATTTTAATCTTTGCTCTTACTGGGTCAATAACAGGAGGTTTAGGATTTCCACCAAGCTCTGGTTGAAATTGACCGCTCGATAAAGGACCAGTAGTAGGATAAGTTTTAATTATTGTTGTATCATCAAATGCAATATCAAAAGTATAACCGCCACCCCAAACAGCATCATTTAAATTTCCATCTATAACAGGTTCAGGGAAATTAGCTCCGTTCGGAATTATGGCATCGGGAGCTATAACTGGAAGATTAGTGGTATTGATTGTAACGTCTGGTCTAGCGAAAACGCGAATAACATTCATTACATTAGCGTTACCCCAAGGAGATTGAAACCAAGCCCTTGAAGCTGTAATAAGTGGAGGACGATTTGCCCAAATCCAATCACCATCCCATATACTGAAATTCATTGCAACTAAATCGCCAGTTTGTTTTGTAACATTGTAACCCAAAGGAGTTAAATCAATTTTCATTTCAACAACCCAAGCCTGGTCATTTTCTAAAGTGCCATTAGGTAAGGTATCTCTACAAGATAAGCCTGCAACAGTTCTCCAAGCTGCATCCCAAGCTTCCCTTTGCTCGGGAGTTCTTGTAGTATCTCCCCAAGTTCCAAACCTACCTATGAATCTTGGAGGCATTCCCGGAATAATTTGAAAATTAGGATTGCTCATACTTGCATACCACCAAGTGTAAAAATATTCAGAAGCAGGTGCAGGTCTAACATTACTTGCTTTATCTTTAATTGACATCAATATTCCATCCCATCTCGCCCAATCACCAACTCCACCAACAGAAGAATCAGGAATGAAAAAAGCCAAATAAAGTTTGTTGTCGGTGGTAGTTAAAAATTTTACCGTAGCGTTTGTTTTATCAAAATATGCATCTGGATTAAATTCTGGACGCCATCCGCTAGTTGGTAATGGACCAGGTTGCCCATATTGAACAGTAATGGTTGTTGCATTATTCCACGCAGCTTCATTTAGATTTCCATCTAATGTTATAGAACCTGCAGGAACCATTTTTGCCCAAACAACATCTTCACGATTAGGATATTGAGCAAAGGAAGTAGATAGCATTGTTAAAAATGCTAATGAAAAAACAAATAATATAAGCGACATTTTTTTCATAGCGCCTCTCCTTTTTATTTACTTAAATAATTGATTTAATAAATTTTTAAGATAAAAACACATCTACTGAAACCTTAGATTTTTTTGATGGCTTAATAAGATTATTTTCTGTTCTTTTACCATCTACAATCATATAATTGAATTTAGGATTTTCACCACCTTGATTAAATACACGAATTTCGTAAACAGTATTTCTAAATTTTCTTTTAACTGAATAATTTTTCCAATCTGCAGGAATACAAGGGTCAATTAAAAGTCCTTCTATTGTTGCTCTGATTCCAAGAATCCAATCAACAATAACTTTTTGAAACCAGTTAGCAGAACCAGTGTACCAAGTCCAACCAGCCATTCCGTAATTTGGCGAGTCTGGACCATCAATATTTCCAGGAGTTACATAAGGTTCAGCAACATATTCATCTTCATTCATAGAATTATAAACAGGACAAAGATTCTTGTAAGCTTTGAAAGTTAAATCGTTTTCCTTTAAAAGTGCATAAGCCCAGATTGCCCAAGTTGCTGCGTGAGTATAAACTCCACCGTTTTCTCTTCTTCCAGGTGCGTATCTTGATAAATATCCAATCATTTGATCTGGTACTGTGTATGCAGGAGTTAATAATAAACAACCATTCTTTTTAAGAAGGTGTTTTGTTACCGAATTTATAGATTTGACAGCTTTATCTTTATCGGCAATTCCACTTAATACTGACCACGTTTGTGCATTTAAATAAATTTTACCTTCTTTGTTTTCACGGCTTCCAATTTTTTCACCATTGTCTTTTGTAGCTCTATAAAACCATTCACCATCCCAAGCATATTTATCGAATGCCTTTTTAAGTTCATTAGCTTTTAATTTATATCTTTTTGCATAATTATTTTTTTTAGTTCGTTCACACAATTCAGCTAAACGAGTTAAAATAAGATAGAAGAATTCCGCAAGCCATATTGATTCACCTTTCATATCAAGTCCTACAGCACTTAAGCCATCATTCCAATCTCCAGCCCCAATAAGTGGTAAACCTCTTTTGCTAAATCGTTTCAATACTCTTTCGATAGCATTAACTGAGTGGTTAAAGAGAGAATCATTCTTCCTTTGATTATCATAATACGGTTCTTTTATATCAAGAATTTTAAAGTCAGCGGTTTCATCAATGTAATGAATAATTAAGAAAGGTAACCAGAGCAAATCATCTGTCATTTTAGTTGGTAAACCAGTTTCAGTAATAGGATGCCACCAATGCAATACAGTTCCATCCTGGAACTGATGTCGTGCGTGTAAACGAATTTGTTTTTCAGTAAGTTTTGGATTGATTGGTAAATAGACTAAACTGTCCTGTAACTGATCTCTGAAACCAAACGCACCACTTTGTTGATAGTAAGCAGTTCGAGCCCAAAGTCTTCCCGCAATTGCTTGATAACGAAGCCATTTGTTTACCATTAAATTCATTGCCTCATCAGGAGTATCAATAACTAATGTTGAAAGCATCTTTTCCCAAAAATCTTTAACTTCTTTTAATGCATTTGAGATAGAGACCGAGTCTGAAAATTTTTCAAGTGACTTTTTAATTTGTTTTTTATCCTTCTTTATTCCCATAAAGAAAGAGAACTCTTCGGATGAATTTGCAGGAATAGACAAATCAACTTTTACTGTACCAATAGAATCATTCCACTTCCCTGTCTTTTTTGAAAGTTTATTTAAATATATCCCGACCGGTTTTTCTATTGAACCATATTGACCAATAAATGATTCTTTATCACCATCATATTCAGAAATTTTTTTATTTGAACTAATAAATCCTAAATATGGATATTCAATATTCCAATGTCCACGATCGCCTAAAGGGATTTCCCACAATCTTTTTTTAGCAGTCAGAGTATTGAGAGATTCATCAAAATCTGTTTCAAGAAAAGTTTTATGAAATTCTCTGTGATGATCTGCAGATGAACCCAAGCACCATTCAAAATAAGAATAAACTGAAAGGTCAAGAGTTTCATCGGATTTGTTTTGAATATTAAAATTCCAAATCTCCAACTGTTCATTGATTGGGACAAAAATATTAAGTGAAATTTTTAAGGATTTGAATTCGGAAATAAATTTTGCAAAACCAAAACCATAAATAGCTTGAAAATTTTCAGGTTCATTTTTTACTGGAGCCCAAGTTGGTGAAAAAACTTCACCTGTTTTATTGTCTTTTAAATAAAAATATTTTCCCCAATCATCTTTAATTAAATCCTGATGCCAACGATTTAATCTGTTAAATTCTGAATGTTCAAGCCAACTAAATCCACCACCAGTTTGAGAAATTACTAATCCATACTCGCCATTAGTAATAACATTTATCCAGGGCTTTGGAGTTTTGTAAGTTTTAATTACATACTCATTGCCATCATCTGAAAAGTAACCGTATTTTGTTTCAAACTTTTTCATATAGAATAATTTATTATTTGCATTGTTTGGTTGAATTACGAATAATTAGCTCTGTTGCTATTTTTATTTTTTTAGGCTGAGTTTGTAATAAATCTTTAGAAACGATTTTCTCAATTAACAACTCAGCTGCTTTTTTCCCTTCATCTTCAATTTGAGCGCTAACAGTTGTAAGTGGCGGATTTAGATATTGTGAAACAAAAATGTTATCAAAACCAACCACAGCTATATCATCAGGAATGCTTAATCCTTTTTTAGAAGCAGCATCATAACAGCCAAGCGCCATCATATCATTAGCAGCAAAAATTACTTCGGGTTTATTTTTAAGACTCATCAGTTCCATTCCCAATTTTACGCCTGCTTCTCGAGTAAAATCACCTTCAACTATAAAATTTTTTGGTATTGAAATGTTATTTTTTCGGCAAGCCTCCATAAAAGCTTTAACACGAATTTTTGCATCATCATTTTCTTTTGGTCCGGTTATATGAGCAATTTTTTTGTATCGGCATTTTTTAATCAGATAATTTGTCATATCATAAGTACCCTGATAATTATCAACTGAAACAACATCATAGTTAGTTGTGTGCATTCCGCCGCTTATTATGACAAATGGTATTTTCGTTTGAGATAAAATTTCTTTTAAGTTTTTATTTATATTCGGAACAAGTAAAATCATCCCACCAAGCAAACCATTTTGGAGAACTGAATTCAAAGTATTTTCAAGTTCATAGTATCTATGGGTACTAATTACCATTGTAAAAAAGTTCTGCTTGAATGTAACAGAATCAACTCCTTTAATCAATTCTGAAAAGAATTCGTCAGAAATATCCGGAAGTATTAAGCCAATTATGTTTGATTTTTTTTGAGAAAAATTTCTTGCGAGAATATTAGGACGGTAGTTTAATTCATCAGCTATTTTTAGAACCAGGTTTTTAGTTTCCTCTGTAACCTTTGGATCATTATTCAATGCTCTTGAAACAGTAGCAATTGATAATTTCGTTTTTTTAGCTATATCTTTTATTGTTGCCATCGAAATAAAATTATAGCGGGCTATTTTACTTGTTAAATATTATTCCACTCAAATAAAATAGCCCATAGTTATTAAATTATTTTACAAGCGTCATTTTCCTTGAACTTACTTTTGTAGTACTGTTATCAGCAACCTTTAATGTATAAATATAAACTCCTGCTGAAAGAGAACTTGCATCGAAATCAACTGTGTGTTTACCGGCGTTTAATTTATCATTCAATAAACTGGTAACTTTTTGACCTAAAATATTTGATACTTCTAATTCAACAAATGAATCCGTTGGTAAAGAAAACGAAATTTTTGTACTTGGATTAAATGGATTTGGATAATTTTGATAAAGTTCAAAATCCATCGGAGATGATAAGCCCATATTCAAAACATCCGAATAAGAGACAGTACCATCAAAATCAATTTGTTTTAATCTGTAAGAATATTCTCTTGAAGGTAAAATGTTATTATCAACAAAATTATATTGTTGTGGAATTGTAGTTGTTCCTCTACCTTCAACAAATCCAATACTATAAAAATCAGAACCGTCAACACTTCTTTGAATTTCAAATCCTCTGTTATTTATTTCAGTAGCAGTTGACCATTGAAGTATTGCTTTATTTCCCTCATATTGAGCAGTAAATGAAGTTAATTCCACAGGAACGGGAACATTTCGTAATGCTAATCTGCGATGAGTTCCACCCCATTCACTACCCCACCATTGTTTTGCGTAGTTACCATTTGCACCCCAAGGTGGAACGCCAAGACTGTAATTATCAGGATCGAAAATGTTAATCAATAATCTTATTGTATCAGGAACTGTATTAAAACCTAGAGCTTTTAAGTTAATCATTAACTCTGCAGAGTAGCCGTTATCAGTATTGGTACTATCATAAATTGTTGTACCCGGTTTTGCATAACCTGCACCCGCACCAGAATTAGCAGGTCCATTTGTTTCATATACAAATTGAGGAACGTTATTAACTACTCCAACATAAATCTTGTATTCAACTTCATTTCCAGCTGCGTTCACAATTTTCATAAACATACCATCGCCTTCCCAATCAAAACGACAAACTTGTTTATCATCAGAATCTAATGAGAAATACAGCAATGTATCTCTTCTTAGAAATTTGACAAAGCAAGTTGAAGTGTCTCTGTATGGTGGTTTAACGATTGCAAATGCAGTCGGGGTGTTGCTGTTTCCAGAAGGTGTACCGCCAATTCTATATCGGAGATGAGGAACATTAACCGCCCAGTCAACTTCAAGTAATCGACCATCCAAAGTTATTGGACCGGTTGCGGTGAAAACGGGAAGCGCCCAAGGATCATTTACTGCTTGCGCTTTAATAAAATCAGAATTAACAAGAAGAAATGTTACAACAAGAAGCAGAAAAGAGAAAGAAGTTTTCATATAACCTCCTTTGTTTATTAAAGTAATGATTGGATACTCAAAGTATCACAATCTGTTAATTAGAGAAAAATTTGAAATAACTTAAATGTAAACGTTTACATTGCACTGCAATAATAATATTTAAAAGTTTGTTTGTCAATACCTAAATCTTTTTTTTTTATTTTTTCCAAAAGTTTATTAAATAAAAAGGTATCATAACTACCACATCTGTCAAATGTAAATTTATTTATGTGGCTAAAGCCTGACTACTACTTTTAATTTTTTTCAGTTCACTGAAGTGAACTGCAATAATTACTAATTAGATTTGTTTTTTATCTATTGCAGTTGGATTTATCCAACTGTTATAATAAAGATTAGGATATTAAGGGCTTTAGCCACATTTAATTAAGCCCTGTTAATAATTAGAGAGTAATACTTTTAATAATGGATTGAATTAAAAGGGAATTTATATTTTTTTATTTTGAACTAAATCAGAGTTTATTGATCAGGTTTACGTTTATTATTGAATCTATTCTTTTAAGAGAATTGTTCAATTCATTTTTTTCTTTAATTTATTTTTGATATGACTTATAAATCTTTCAATTCATTATTTGGTTTTTAATCTATTTCTATTGCTTAATAGTTCAACAAAGTGCTGTTTATTATTTCAACAATCAAAAAAGTTAGAAAATCAATTAAAAAATCATTTCCTTATTTACTTAGACTAATTAGTGCTTAATTATTCAGCACTTTTGTATTTCCTGGTAATTTTTTCAGCAGTCAATTTGCCATTTTTATAACTCTTTATTTTTCTATCACTTAAGGTTAGTAATTACTTCACTCAAAATTGTTGGCAGTATAATTGCCAAATTTTCGTTAAATAATAGTTCATAAACAAATCAGAAAGGGTATCAAAATGGTCGCATTATTCGTTGTTCTAACATTTCTATTTTTTATAATACTTGATTTATTAGTATTAAAAGCTCAGGGGAAAGAGCATCCGGCTTTTGCAGTGAAGGTATTCAATAAAAAGTTCTATTTTCCAATCGAATCATTTGTTTCTTCAGGTCATTTATGGTTACAAAAAGCACAAAATGGTTTGTTAAAAATTGGAATAGATGAATTCATCTTAAAAGCTTTTGGCAAATTGAATCTAATCCCAATTAAAAGCGAAGGTGAATTTGTAAATAAAGGTGAACCTTTATTAAAGGCTGCATTTGGAAATAGAACAATTTTATTGAGATCTCCCATAGAAGGTAAAATTAATTTCGTCAATAAAAATTTAGGAAATAAAGTTGTTGATGACTGTTATGGCGATGACTGGGCGTTAATGATTGAACCTAAATCAAATAACCTAAACGAGTTTAAGAAAAGTTCAGACGCAATTAAATGGTTGCACGAAGAGTTTATTAGATTTAAGGATTTTATTGCCGCTAAATCCAACGACCCTCAATTAGCAGGCGTTACTCTTCAGGATGGAGGAAATATTGTTGAAGGAGTATTAAGATCTTTTGACGATAGCACAATAAAAGAATTCGAAGAGCAATTTCTTCTTTAATCAATTTAATGCGGAGTTAAATTATGTTAAAACAAAAAGCCATATTATTTGATGTTACCCTCTGTGTTGGTTGCGGCGAATGTTATTCCGCTTGCAAAGAAGCTAACAATTTACCGGAAACAAACTCAGATTTTTTAAAGGACCATCTTAGTGCGAACACTTATACTGTTGTTGAACAATATGAAGATAATTACACAAGAAAAATGTGTATGCACTGTGTTGATCCGACTTGCGTTTCAGTTTGCCCGGTTGGAGCTTTTACAAAGACCGATATTGGAGCGGTAATTTATGATGAAGACAAATGTCTTGGATGCAGATATTGTATGCAGGCTTGTCCACATCACATTCCACGATATGAATGGAGTAAGGTTAATCCAAGAGTAAGAAAATGTATTATGTGTTATGATAGAATAAAAAATGGCGAGCAAACAGCTTGTGCGGAAGCTTGTCCTGCAGAGGCTACTATTTTTGGAGATCGAGATGAACTTATTAGAATTGCAAAACAAAGATTATCCGAAAATCCTGATACATATTATCAACACATTTACGGTCTCGAAGAAGCTGGAGGCACAAATGTTATCATCTTGTCACCAGTGCCATTTGATAAACTTGGTTTTGCTACAAATCTTCCTAATCAACCTTTACCAACTTACACAGCCAAAGCCTTAGAAAAAATTCCTGGTGTGGTTGCTGGTGGTGGAGCATTTCTCGCAGCAATGTATTGGCTAACTAAAAGAAAAAATAAAATTGCAGAAGAGGAAAGAAATTTAAACAATACAAATAAATGAGGTATTTTATGAAATTTATTATCCCAAAAATTACTTTCTGGCGAGCAGTAGCAGTTATAATAGTCATAGCTGGACTTTACTCTACTTATTTAAGATTCTTTGGAGGCTTATCTGCTTCGACCAATCTAAGCGATGACTTTCCGTGGGGTTTATGGATTGGTTTTGATATCCTTGTCGGAGTTGGTTTAGCTGCTGGTGGTTTTTCAATATGTGCTATAGTCCATATTTTCAATATTGAAAAATATAAGCCATTAACCCGACCTGCAATACTAACTGCTTTTATTGGATATCTGCTTGTAATATTCGGACTAATGTATGACCTTGGTAAACCTTATAATATCTGGCACGCTATAATTTATTGGAATCCACGTTCAGTTATGTTTGAAGTTGCCTGGTGTGTTATGTTATACACTACTGTATTATTCCTCGAGTTTATTCCAGTAGTTTTAGAAAGATACAAACTTAATAAGTTGTTAGCCTTTATGAAAAAAGTTGGTATTCCTATTATGATTATCGGTGTTATTCTTTCTACATTACACCAATCTTCTCTTGGTTCATTATTTTTAATAATACCACAGAAAATGTCTCAAATTTGGTACTCCCCCCTATTACCTGTTTACTTTTATATTTCAGCTATTGGTTCTGGACTTTCAATGGTTATTTTTGAAGCATATCTTTCAGCAAGAGCTTTTGACAAAGGAATTGAAGCCGATCTTTTATCCAGAGTAGGATTGATAAGCGTTATTGTTCTTATGATTGGGTTTGTTATTAAACTTATTGACTTAATAGTTACAGGTAATTTCTTTTTACTTTTAACAATAAATAATCATTCTTTACTTTATTATCTCGAAGTATTGGTTGGTATATTTATTCCTTTTGGTTTATTAATCCAAAAAAGATTTCGGGAAAACAGAAGATGGCTTTATACTTCTGCAATAATGGTGATCGCAGGATTTTTACTAAACAGACTAAATGTGAGCATATCGTCAATTTCTCCTGAATCAGGTGTAAGTTATTTCCCAAGTATATATGAAATAAGTGTTACTTTAATGTTGATTGTATTAGGAATGTGGGCATTTAAGTTAATTGCTAAAAATTTCCCTGTTTTTAATTACGAAAAACAATATGAATTTTCCGAAACAGAACTAAAAGAAAAAACAGTTATAAATTGATATAATCCTTATAATATCTTTTGTTTCATAGGTATTGATAAAAGTCACACTAAACAGGTGTGACTTTTTTTTTATTTTTTCTAAAATTTATGTATGCTTTCAAAACTTTTTATATTGATTATAATAACATAAATCATATTTTTAATGTTTGAATATTCTAAAAAAATATAAAAATAATTTGCTTGGTTAAAGAAATTTTTAATTATGAATTTGAAACTTTTATTTATTTCACAATTATTAGTCGTCCTAACTATCTTTCCTCAGATTAGTTCTGATAGTTCAAAAGTTGATTCATTGCTTAATCAAGCTTTTGAATTGAGATGGAGCAATCCCCTTGAGTCTATTTTAGTATCTACCAAAGCTCTTGAGTTTTCGGAAAAAATCAATTACGGGACAGGCATTTCAAAAGCGTATGGTTATATGGGGGTAGCTTATGAAAATTTGTCAATGTATGATGAAGCATTGAAGCATTATTTTGAAGGGTTAAGAGTTGCTGATTCTTTAAATCTTTTAGAAGATTTAGGGTATGCATACAACAATATTGCAAATTACTATTTATCATTGGATATGTTTGAATTGGGCCTTGAATATCTTAACAAATGTTTAGAAGTTACAAAAAAAATTGATAGTCCACGATTAAAAGGATATTTATACCGTAATTTCAGCTATTATCATAGAAAGAAAAAAGAATTTATTACTGCCTTAGAGTATGCAGAAAAATCGCTTGAAATAAGAAAGAACTTGGGTGATGAACGCGGAGTAATTACATCAATGAGAGAAATTCTCATTATTTATTTCAATAAGAAAGATTTTTTGAATGCAGAAGTGATTATCAAAAAATTATATGAAACTATAAATTCAAATCCTAAATACACTTTGCAACTCGCCAGAATTAAAATAACAGAAGCTGAATTGAATTGGCAGAAAAAGAATTTTAATCTTGCTGCTTCATTATTTGATGAATCACTTAATCTCTTTAAATCAATTCATAACCTTGAAGGAATTATTCGGGTTTATAAATTGAAAGCTGAAATGCTTTATTCTATCGGGAAGTTCAAGAAAGCTTATGAAAATATTATTGAACATAATGCTTATGTTGATTCATTAAACAAAGTTAGATCAATTCAGAAAATTTCTTTGATTGAAACACAGTTTAAGAATAAAGAATTGGAGGATGAACTTAAATTAGCTTCTGAAGAGTTAAAGCAAAGAAACATAATACTAATCTCTTTATTTATAGGTTTTATAATCTTAGGTTTTAGTTTTTATTTTAATTATAAAGCTAATCGTGAAAAACGAAAATTAATAAATCAAATTACAGAGCAAAATAAATTACTTGAACAAGATAATATCCATAAACAAAAATTATTATCTATTATTGGACACGATATTAAAAATCCTTTAGCTTCTGTTTATTCTATTTCTGAGTTTTTAATTCATAACTCAGATTCAATTGATCAAGATGAGTTAAAGAATTACCACAATATTATTCATCGAGCTGTAAAAAATTCTCTAAGTTTGCTTGACAACCTCCTTATCTGGTCTATGAACAAGATGGGTAAACTAAATTATAATTTTACAGATATAAACATCAAAAATTTGATAGAACAATCCATTGAACTTTATAACTCAAGTATCATTGAAAAGAATTTGAATATTTCGATAGAAGCGAAATATGAGAATGTATTTGCTGATAAGAATATGCTTTCTTCAATTTTAAGAAATCTTTTTAATAATGCAATCAAATTCAGTCCTAATGATGGTGTTATTAAAATAATTACTGAAGAACAAGATGATAAAATTTTAGTAAAAGTTGTTGATAATGGGAAAGGTTTAACTCAAGAAGAAATTCATAAAATTTTATCAGAAGATGAAAATGTTTTAGTCTCCTCATTAAAAAAAGAATCCGGCACAGGATTAGGGCTGCAGATTGTGAAGGATTTTGTTAAAATCCATAATGGAACTCTTAATATCAAAAGCGAAACTAATAAAGAAACTGAATTCAGTTTTACTTTACCAAAATCAAAAAAGAATCATAATTAAACAATTTATTAAATTATAAATTGATAATTCTTACTTCCCTGTTTAGTTTTGCAATGACCTAAACAGGAATTTATTTTTATGAAAATCTACAATCGTATTGGAACCCGCCTCACATTTCTTTTTGCTTCATTATTCCTAATAATAATGGGATTATATGGATACTTTAATATAACTGCTGTTAAGTCAAACCTTTCGTATGCGTGTATGCAAAATGCTTATAATATTAGTGATATTATAAAAAAATCAACTCGATATGGAATGCTAATAAACAGTAAAGAACACGTTAACCAAATAATTAAAACAATTGCAACTGAAAAAGGGGTTATCGGTATTAATATTTTTAATAAAGAAGGGATTATTTCATATTCTTCTGATTCTTCACACATAAACAAAAAAGTTGATTTGAAGCATTATGCGTGTAATTCCTGCCACTCTATAAATCCCGTTCCTGAAACTTTACCTTTTGATAAATTAATTATCAAATCATCAGGAGTATTAACTCTTATCAATCCAATAATTAATGAGAATAGTTGCTATGAGGCAGATTGTCACGCTCATAAAAAGACTGATAAATTATTAGGAATAATTTCTCTTCAGGTAAGTACTCAATTAGTGGATAGTGTTATTAATAAAACAATAAATAACACACTTTTAGGAATTGTTTTGACTATCCTTGGTTTAATAGTCACCTCTGTTTTGATGATTAGATTATTTGTAAATAAACCAATCAAAAAATTATTTAATGGAATAAACGAAATTGCAAGCGGAAATCTTGATTACAGAATTGAATATACATCTTCCGATGAATTAGGCTTAATGGCAATTAAGTTTAATGAAATGTCTGAAAAACTAAATTCTGCTTATAAAGAGATAAAAGATTGGAATGAAAAGCTTAATCTTAAGATAGAGCAAAAGAATATTGAATTAAAAAATATTTATGAACAAATCGTTCAGATTGAAAAATTAGCTTCATTAGGAAAATTGTCGGCTACAGTAGCACACGAACTTAATAACCCTTTAGAAGGAATATTAACTTATAGTCGTTTAATAATTAAAAAGCTCGAGAAATATAATGAACCAGAAAAATTTAAAGATATTATTGAGATATTATCTCTGATTTCCGATGAATCTTTCAGGTGCGGAAGAATAGTTAAAGATTTACTTCAGTTTGCCCATAGTGGCGAAACAAATTTTGTTTTATCAAACTTGAACGAAATAGCTGATAAAGCCACAATGCTAATGGCACACCATTTTGAAATTAACAATATCAAAATTATTAAAGACTACAAAACACCTTCTCTTCAATTAGAGTGCGACCCTCAAAGAGTTGAACAAGCGCTTATTGCAATATTAGTAAATGCTGTAGAAGCAATGAATCAAGGTGGAGAAATCAGAATAACTATTTCTCAGGAAATGAGTAATGCTGTTATCAGAATTTCAGATCAGGGACACGGAATTAGTCCTGATATAATTCACCAAATTTTTGAACCATTTTTCTCTACTAAAGATAAGGTAAAAGATACTGGTCTTGGACTATCTGTTGTCTATGGAATAGTCCAGCAGCATAAAGGTAAAGTATTTGTAGAAGAAACATCTGCAAAGGGGACAACTTTTAAAATATCACTACCAATAAAACAAGAAAAAAATAATGGAAAAGAAAAACAAATTACTAATAGTTGATGACGAAGCAATTATAAGACAATCATTAAAAGCCTGGTTTTTAGAAGATGGCTATGAAATAGATATAGCTGAAAATGCAGAAGAAGCATTAAAGTTGTATGAAAAAGGTAAATATGATCTAATCCTTCTTGACATTAAAATGCCTGGAATGAGTGGAATGGATTTATTAGTTAAGCTAAAAGAATTTGATCCTGATGCTATTATAATTTTAATTACTGCTTATGCTTCTGTTTCCTCTGCTGTTAAAGCATTAAAGAGTGGTGCTTATGATTATATAACTAAACCAATAGACCCTGACGAACTATCTCATCTCGTAAAAAATGCCTTGAACCAGAAAAATTTAAAGGATGAAAATATTCAATTAAAAAACAGCATTGAAGAAATTATTAAACCTGATAATTTGATTGGTAATTCACCAAAGATGAAAGAAGTCTATTCCTTAATACATACAGTCTCACAAACTGACACTACAGTTTTAATACTTGGAGACAGTGGAACAGGTAAAGAATTAGTTGCTAAAGCAATTCATATAAATAGTAAAAGAAAATACTTCCCTCTCGTGGTTGTTAATTGTGGAGCTTTGCCTGAGTCAATCCTTGAAAGTGAACTTTTTGGACACGAAAAAGGAGCATTCACTGGCGCTCATTATAAAAGAAAAGGCAAGTTTGAAATGGCTAATGGTGGTACGATTTTCCTTGATGAAATAGGCACAATTTCTCAAAAAGTCCAAATTGAATTATTAAGAGTGATTGAGACAAAAGAATTTATGAGAGTTGGTGGTTCTGAATCAATTAAAAGTGATTTTAGAATAATTGCCGCTACTAATGAAAACTTACTTAATCTTGTTAATTCAGGACAGTTCAGAGAGGATTTGTATTACAGATTGAATGTTTTCAGCATTACACTTCCTCCCCTTCGAGAACGAGGAGACGATATTTTGCTTTTAGCTGACTATTTTTTGAAAAAATATTCCTCTGCAATGAATAAAAAAATTTCTTCATTCGATAAAGAAGCTATTAAATTTATGCGCGAATATTATTGGCCAGGAAATGTCAGAGAATTAGAAAATGCCATTGAACGAGCTGTTGTTATCTGTCATAAGGATATAATAACTCTTGATGATTTACCTTTTAAGGTTATACAAAATGTTAAAGAAGAACCTTTAACCGAAAGATCACTGGATGCGATTGAAAAAAAACATATTCAGAAAATTTTAGAAGATAATAACTGGAATATTTCTAAATCTGCTGAAGAATTACAAATAGACAGAGTAACGCTTTATAACAAAATAAAAAAATATGGATTGCGAAAGAATAACTAATGACTCGGGTTATTCTTGCTCCAATTAATTTTGATTCTTATGAACTCTTGAATGAAATAATTTCTGATTTGAATGAAATTTCAAAGTTTGAATTTGAAATCACTCCATTAAATATTGATATCAAAGAAGCCTATTCCGCAGAACGAGGACAGTATAACTCCACACAGATTTTAAGAATAATGATAGAGAATATTAGAGATGAATCCAGCAAAGTCGTTGGTATAGTGAAATACGATTTATTTATTCCAGTTTTGACTTATGTTTTTGGCGAAGCTCAATTAGATGGCAAATTCAGCATAATATCAATATTCCGTCTTCACGAGGAATTTTATTCGGGGAAAAGCGATAATAATTTATTAAAACAACGAACAATAAAAGAAATTTTACACGAACTTGGACACACTTTTGGTTTAATTCATTGTAAAGATTGGGACTGTGTTATGCATTCATCATCTTCAATTGAAGAAGTTGATATCAAAGGCAAGAATTATTGTTTCAATTGTAGGCAAAAAATTGAAGAAAAACTTCGATATTATTGATTGGAAAAAATAAAAGCAGTATTTTTGCAGGCAGAATTTTGGGCCCGTAGCTCAGTTGGTTAGAGCATCTGACTCATAATCAGAGGGTCGGTGGTTCAAGCCCATCCGGGCCCACAATTCTAAGCCCTTATTTCTTAAGGGCTTAGTTATTTTAAAAATTCTGTCCACTTCCCCCTATTTCCTTTCTGCCCCCGAATATTTATGGAAATATCGAACTCATCTTATATTTTTCCTGATAAAATCTATTTCATTGAACTTTTATAATTGTCTTATGTTTTTTAAATAAAATTTTTATATTAGAAAAAACAAAATAATTATTTAATAGTCACTTTATGACTGACCCCAATACGCAAAAAAAATTATACGAAGATTTTGAAAGAGAAGCTATTCCTCATATGGATGCATTATATAACTTTGCATTCAGATTAACTGGTGATAGCGATGATGCAGATGACTTAGTACAAGAGACTTACCTTAGAGCCTTCCGTTTTTTCGATAAATTTGAGCAAGGAACTAATTGTAAAGCTTGGTTGTTTCGTATTCTAAAGAACACATTCATAAATAAGTATAGAAAAGATACTAAGGAGCCTGACAAAGTAGATTATGAAGAAGTTGATAATTATTATGAAAACATAAAACCATCTAATGCCGATAGTGCTCACTTAGAAAAAGATATTTATGATAATCTGCTTGACGACGAAGTTTCAGAAGCAGTCAATTCTTTACCAGAAGATTTCAGAACAGTAATCATTCTTTGTGACTTAGAAGGTTATACTTATGAAGAAATCGCTGATTTTATTGATATACCAGTTGGAACAGTAAGATCCAGATTACATAGAGCCAGAAAAATGCTATTTACAAGATTACATAAATACGCCGCTGACAAAGGATTTATAGTTAAGGAACAGAAATGAATAATGATTTAATTACTGCTTTAGTTGACAATGAAATTTCAGATAAAAATCTGATTCAAAGATTAAATGAGCAGATCTCTTATGATTCTTCACTTAAATACGATTACAATATTCAGTTATTTTGTAAGAAAATTGTAACTCAAAGAGTTAAAAAGGTTTCAGCTCCTCAGCATCTTAGAAGTAGAATTATTTCCGAAATTATGCCTAAGGAGTTAGAACCTAAGAAAAAGCATAACTTTCTTTTAGATATTTTTTATCGTCCATCTTTTTCTTTCGCAACAGCTATAATAATTGTAGTAGCTATAATTTTAATAACCATAAATAGAAATACTCAAACTTCCATTCCCGAGATTGATTTAGCTAATTTAACACCTGATAATATGTTCTTGCAGGCAGTAAATAATTATTCATCCATTTTGAATGGTCAATTAACACCTCAATTCTTATCTGAAAATTCCAAAGAAATATGCAATTATTTTTCTAAAAATGGGGTCAACTACTCAACTATAGTCCCTGAATTTAAAGAATGGAAATTACTTGGGGCTGTAATATCGGAAGATAAAGGAACGAAGCTTGCTCATCACGTTTATGTTGGAAATAATAATCAGATTATCTATGTTTTTCAGGTCAATGAATCCTACATTAATAATCTAATAGAACTTGACCCTGAATTAGTAAATTACTTAGATTCCGGAAATTGCTACTCAAAAGAAATCAATGGTAATTTAGTATTATTTTCAAAAATGGAGCAAAATATATGTGCTGTAATTGCAAATGGTGATTTTAATTATGTTAAAAATAATTTTTGCAGTCTAAATTAAAACCGAAGTTCATCATCTTTATTTCATTCCGCTTAAATAATTTTCAATATTGATTTCCTGCCTAAAAAATTTTCAAAAATCGTTTTTTTTTGATAAATTTGTATTTAATTATTGCTTTTGAAAGGAATATTATGGCTCGGACTAAAAATGTTGAAGTTTTTTGTAGCATTTGCGGTGCAATTAAAAAATTTGAAATTACTGGTGAATATTCTGATAAGGAAAATGAAACTAAAAAATGGGCGAAGTGTAAAACTTGTAAACAAACCCAAGTTATTGATTTAAACAATATTGTTCTGACAAATAAACCGATTTTAGATGATATTGAGACAAAAGAAGCAAAGAATTACTCGCCATCCGAAACTTATATTATTGGCGACATAATTTACCATAAAGCTTGGGACGATTATGGAATGGTAGTCAATAAGTTATTTATGTCTGATGGACAAAGCTCAATAACAGTAGAATTTAAAAAATCAGGAAATAAAAAACTAATAGAGTCAATTAAAACTCAACCAGGAAGCGAGGTGATATAATTGGTTGGCATTCAAATAGGAGATAACGAATCAATTGATAAAGCTCTTAGAAGATTTAAGAAAAAATATGAAAGATCCGGCGTGCTTAAAGAATTTAAGAAACGAACTGCTTTCGTAAAACCCTCCGTTCAAAAGAGAATGGATAGATTAAAAGCTATTAGAAGAGCACATATACCCTCACAGGAATAATAAAAGGGCTGATTATTAGCCCTTTTATTTTATATTAATTCTGGGTTCAATTATTGAAAGATCTTTCCCTTTAATAAAATACTTCTCAAGATGACTGGTTACTATTTTATAAGCTGATTCAACATCCTCACAAAAATGGAATAAATTCAAATCTTCTTTACTTATTACTCCACAGTCAATTAAAGCATCAAAGTTTATTATTCTTCTCCAATATTTTTCATCATAAATTATAAGACATAATTTCTTTCTAATTTTCTCTGTTTGAACTAAAGTTAAAATTTCGAAAAGTTCATCCATCGTTCCAAATCCACCTGGAAAAACAATTAAGGCTTTAGATAAATAAGCAAACCAAAATTTCCTCATAAAGAAATAATGGAATTCGAACTGTAAATCTTTTGTAACATATTTATTTATAAATTGCTCAAATGGAATACTAATATTAAGACCTATAGAGTAACCTCCTGCCTGTTTTGCACCTTTATTTGCAGCTTCCATAATTCCAGGACCACCACCAGTACAGATTATAAATCTATTTGCTTCAGTTTCGAGATTCATTGACCAGGAGGTCAGTTTTTTTGATAATTCAACAGCATCATCATAATATTTTGACATTTGAACTGCATTTTGAGCTTCACGTAATCTTTTTGCAAATCCTGGATTTTTAGGGTCCATCTGTTTAAATTTATTTAATTCTGCTAAAGCTTCCTTTTTAGGTTTAAGTCTCGCTGAACCAAAGAAAACTATTGTATCAACTATCTTATGGTTCTTAAATCTTAACTGTGGCTCCAAATATTCAGAAATAATTCTAATTATCCTTGCTTCAGAAGAAGAAAGAAATTCTTGATTTTGATATGATTTTACCGGACTATTTATTTTGGCCATTTGATTTACCTTTCAGCAAATTAACATCTATTTTATAATTGTTTTCAAAAATAAAATAAAATTGCGATAATACTTTATGATTAAATTTTACTTATTAACTCTTGTTTTCTCAGCAAACTTGTTATTGGCTGGAAGTAAACAAAATTTTGAAAATAAAATAAAGGATATTTTATCAAAAATACCTTCAAGTACTAAATCAGCTATTTTGATTTATAATCCCTTAAATCAGGACACGATAATGAAGCAGAATATATGGGTTCAGATGATACCTGCTTCTGTTACTAAACTTTACACTACCTCTGTGTCGCTTCAATTATTAGGGAAAGATTTTAAGGTAAAGACCAAACTTGTAACAGATGATTATAACTTAAAAGATGGAGTTGTTAATGGAAACATTTACTTGAAAGGTTATGGTAACCCGGTTTTTACTTCTTCTGATTTAGAAAGTTTTGCTGATAAATTAGTTAGCTTGGGTATTAGAAACATCACAGGTGATATTATTGGTGATGATTCTTACTTTGATAATATTTATAGTAGAGAAGATTGGATTGAGGATGAGAAAGCTAATGTTCCGCTCCCGCCAATTTCTGCTTTAGTTTTGGACAGAAACAAAAAGACAATAATTAAAAAGATTAAGAAAAGGCAAAGATTTGTTCAAACGAATCTGAATAATCCGCCTCTTGAAATTGCTCAAAGATTCAAAGAAATGCTTTTAACAAAAAATGTTAAAATTGAAGGAATCGCAAAATCAGGTATTACACCGGATAAAATTTATGATATGGATGAATCTTTTATCAAACTGGAGGAATTAATTTCTTATATAAACAAATACAGTGATAACTTTTACGCTGAATGTTTATTTAAAATACTTGGAGCTGAGTTTTCCAAATCTCAAGGTACTTACTTTTTTGCACAACAAGCGATAAAAGATTTTCTAAAAAAGAATGATATACCATCTTACGCAACTGAAATTGTTGATGGCTCTGGTATCTCAAGATTTGATAAAATTACTGCATCTTCGGTAAATGCGTTATTAGAGAGAATGTATTTCGATTTATTAAACTTTGAAAGCTTTTATAATTCACTAAGCATAGCTGGCATTGACGGAACACTTAGAAACAGAATGAGTAGTATGATAAATTTCAGGGGCAAAACTGGCACTCTCAATGGTGTAATCGGGCTTGTTGGTTACTTAAGAACTGATGAAGATGATTTAATCGTAACAATTTTGTTTGAATACAAAAATGGAAGTTATAATTTTTATAGAAATATTCAGGATGAAATTATAACTACTTTGAATGAATGGTATAAATCATACTCCGCTGAAGAGGCGAAGTATGATTTAAATAATTATTGATTAGGTAAATTTTGCGGCGGTAAAGTTGGTTGTTGAGGAACAACAGGTCGTCCGCTTTCTTGAATGATACTCCTCTGCTCCGAAGTTGTTTGACCTGGTAAAAAGAAAAGATTAATTACAAGCGCTAATACTGCTAATGTACCAGCTAGCCACCAAGTTGCCTTAGCAAGAAAATCTGCTGTTCTTCTTGTTCCAAACATACTTCCAAGATTACCTGCTCCTCCAAATGTTCCAGCTAATCCTCCGCCTTTACTTGCTTGAAGCAAAACAATAATAATTAGTAAAATTGCAATAATAGTTGATAAAGTTACTAGTAAAGTGTACATATATATTCTCCTGTTTACTTGTAGCGGGGGAGGGATTCGAACCCCCGACACGTGGATTATGATTCCACTGCTCTAACCTACTGAGCTACCCCGCCGCATAATTCTTGTAATGTAGCGCGTACGGGATTCGAACCCGTGATCTCCGCCTTGAGAGGGCGGCGTCCTAAGCCACTAGACGAACGCGCCTGGGTTAATTAACAATTTATAATGAACAATTAACAATTTAACTCATTCAATATTAAAATTTTTAACGGAAAAAAATAAAAGTAATATGCCCTTAAAGAGTTAAATTATAAAATTAACTTGGCAAAAATAAAACTTTTAAGCGAATTAAAATAGTCTTTAATGGTTCAAATTTTTAGCAATATTATTGAAATTATGCCTGCAATTAGAGCAGCAATTCCATAATCATTAATTTTCTCCCTCCAAATTATATAAGCCATTATTGCAGTAAATAAAATTACTCCAATGTTCTGAATAGGAAATACAACTATCGCTGGCAATTGACTTAAAGCTGCGAGAACAAAATGAATTGTAAGAAAATTTGGAAGTCCAAGCAACAATCCAAGCTTAAAAGTATCTTTTTCAAATTCTATTTTTTTGAATAGGATATGAATTAAAGTGTAAACAAATGCCGTAAAGAAAATTAAAAACACAAAAGTTGCTTTTTCTTCAACTGGGAAATTTCTTTCAAATATTTTCATTGAAAAATCAACTACCCCAATTCCTAATAAAAGAAGAAGTAATACTAAATAACCATTATTTGAATTAGTATTAACATTTTTCTTTTTCAATGAGAGATAGAAAAGATAAAGAGTTAGAAGAGTTAGAATAAAACCAAATATCATCCTAATATTAGGTGATTCACCATAAATTATTATTGATAAAATTACTGGAATTAAAACTGATAATCTTCCACTCACAGTTGCAAGGGCTGTACCTGCTAATGCAACTGCCTTTGAATAAACAAAAAATGTTGCCGCAAATACAAATCCTAATGCAATTGCGAATAACAGACCCTCAAAAGAAATTGTAAATGAGCCTTTATAAAATATAAATGCAAAGGAAAGTGATGAAGCCGTTATATAATTTGCATTTATAAGTATTGCCTTATTGGAATTTTTTACATTTCCTTGTTTAAGTATCAAAGCAAGACTGCTCGAACAAATAATTGCGAGAATAAGATATATCATAATAAATTTCCGAACATTAGTGACTGGATGAGCTTAAATTAATTTTATTACCCGAAGGGTTGGATTCTTTTACTAAAAACCACAGTAAAGCAGAAATAAATAAAGTTACTGAGCTAATTATAAAAATCAAACTTTTATTTTCTGCAGCTTGAATGAAATATCCAAGTGCTAAAGAAACAAATAATTGTGGTAATACAACAGAAAGATTAAATATACCCATAAAAAATCCCATTCTGTTTTTATCAACTTTTTCAGACATTAAAGCAAAAGGCAAGCTGACAATTGCAGCCCAACCAATTCCAGCGATAGCCATCATAAGCCAAAATGAAATTTTGGATTCAGCAAGGAGCACTATACCCAAATATCCCGCCGACATAAAAATTAAACTAATTAGATGAGTTTTTACTCTTCCGATCTTCTCAGTTATAGGTTCCAGAACAAATGCAGGTAGAAGTGCTCCAACAGCATTCAATACTAAGAAAGAAATAGAGAGAATCATCCCTGTTTCATCATCCGACTGTGGTTTAAGTCTTTGCTCAACAAATCCAATCATATAGACAAACATTGTTTGAACGCCAATCCAAGAAAAAGAGTGAGCAAATAACAATTTCAGAAATTGATTCCAATCAGTTTGTGAGTGACTCAAATTATTTTTCTGTTCAGCAGATTTTAATTCTCTTGGTTCTTTGATAAAAATCATTGGAATAATAGAAAAAGCAAGTACCAGAAAAACTCCAAAATATATCAAAAAATAATTTCCGAAAATTGCTCCAATTGCATAAGCAAGCACACCGAATGAACCTGAGACAGTTTGCATCCAAGTATATCCTTTGGTTCTTGGAATTCCTTCAGGGGTAACATCTGCAATAATTGAACGAGTAGGATTGAAAGAAATATTTATTGCTAAATCAAGTGTTAAAGCAACAAAAACCGCAACAATAATAATGTTACCAATACCTAAAAAATCATTGATGATCCCAATATTTGGAAGAGCTAATAACATTAAAGCTGCTAAAGTTCCGCCAACTAAAATAAACGGTCGGCGTCTTCCATTCCAAAACCAAACATTATCACTAATCAATCCTACGATTGGCTGACCAATTATACCAGCAAGAGGACCGGCAGCCCAAACAAATCCGATTTCGTGTAAATCAAGATTATATTGAGTTCTCATTAGCCAACTTAAAGCAGCAATCTGAATTGATAATGCAAATCCCATTGCTGTTGCAGGCAATGCAAGTATTGAATAAAAAGTGTTCGAAAGTTTTTTCTGCATTTCTAACATAATTTTACCTGATTTTGTTTTTTAATAAAAATATTTTTGTGCTTAAACCATCTATAATTATTTGTTTTTTCTCGTTGAGGTCAAATGTTGAATCATCTATCAATTCCTTCATTTCATATACATCTTTTAACATTTCACTGTAAGAAGATAACTTGAGTACTTGTTCTTTTTCACTTCCGTTAACGACAATCATTATCTTTTCACTATCTAATACTCTGAAATAAACATAAAAATTATTGAAAGGATAGTAATGAAATAATTTACCTTCAGAAAGTGCTTTATGATTCTTCCTGATTTTAATTAACTTTTTTGTAAAATTAAAAATATCATTCTCATATTTAGTCCTTCCAGCTTTCTCAAAAGCGTTTCTATCACTAAACTTAAATCCTCCGGGAAATGGTGTTCTGATTGTTCCGTGTCTATCATCTCCAACAATTCCAATCTCTGTTCCATAAAGAATTTTTGGAATACCTCGCGTTGTGAGAAGAATCGTTA
>Ga0101944_10002893_pt1 | contig 25887 bp, 21 predicted proteins | sample DewCreD2012metaG_FD_75245 | JGI IMG/M metagenome (GOLD analysis project Ga0101944, IMG submission 75245) | Hot spring sediment bacterial and archeal communities from British Columbia, Canada, to study Microbial Dark Matter (Phase II) - Dewar... ... | reverse complement strand
GGCCGCGCCCGCGCCCGCGCTGCTCCACGCGGCGCGCGCGCTCCAGACTTGGAAGTATTCCAGCGCGGAATGGAACCGCGACCGCCGCATCCCCATGCAACGCATCTCATTTAATTGATTAATGACGCCTCGTAAGAGAGCATTCCCGCGCATGCGGGTGACGCCTTGTATCCGCGCAATGCAAGTCGCGGCGCTTTGTCGAAAATGCCGTTAATCAAAACGAAGACGGAGGAGCGCGGACCTTTGTCTGGATGGGTGATTCGATGCGCCTGGAAGCGGAGAATTTTTGCAGGATGGGCAGGATGGACATGATAAAAGCAAATGCTTCCATTTTTCATTATTGCCAATAAGCGCCACTAAAATTGCGGGGTGCGGCGACCCCGCCCTGCAACTCCAGGGGTTGCGAGGCGGCAATTTCAGGGAATATCGTCAAGCGTTAAAAATGCGGCGCGGTTCGGAGACCGCGCCCTACATCACCGGCGGCATTGAATGACGGCCCATCGGGTTTTGAAACAACACAAACTCGTCGTTTATCGGGCCTTTCTCTCTTGGCTTTTTCCAGCGCCTGTCTTGTCTTTATCCTGCCTTATCCTTCCCATCCTGCAAAACATCTCGATATTCCCGCGCGGCCCATAATCTCTTCAGACAAGGCTCCGGCGCCTGGCCGCACCCCTCTTGGAAACTCTTGGGGCCAATCCGCGTGTTGTATGTGCAGGGGCGGATTTTGCTTTGTCATGGACGGGAGTGATAGCCATGAAGAAAAGGCCGCTGGAGATTGCAGCAATTCTTGTGTTCGGTTTAATTGTGTCCGGATGCGCGCGCACGGGACACGCTGAAAAAGGAGAGGTTACAGCCATGAAAAGCGGAAACTACGCAAAAGCCACATTTGCCGGAGGATGCTTCTGGTGTATGGAGCCTCCATTTGAGAAGCTCGACGGGGTGATCGAGGCGCTGTCCGGTTACGCGGGCGGTCCCGAGGAAGACCCCACTTACGAGGAGGTATCCTCGGGCAGGACCGGCCACCGGGAAGCCATCCAGGTGATTTATGATCCTTCCAAAGTTACCTACGAAGAACTGCTCGAAGTGTTCTGGAAGCAGATTGACCCCACGGACGCGGGAGGCCAGTTTGTGGACCGGGGCAGGCATTATACCACCGCCATTTTTTACCACGACGAGGAGCAGAAGCGTCTCGCCGAGAAGTCCAGAAAGCAACTCGACGATTCCGGCATTTTCAGCAAGCCCATTGTGACCGAAATTCTCCCGGTCAAGGCTTTTTACGAAGCCGAGGACTACCATCAGGACTTTTACAAAAAGAGTGAGCAGCGTTACAAATCGTACCGGCTCGGCTCCGGCCGCGACCGGTACATCGAGGGCGCATGGCGCCAGGTCAAGGAGTCGCCGTTCCGCGACAGGGACAAGAATTACACGCGCCCGTCCGACGGCGACCTGCGCGGCAAGCTCTCGGACATGCAATACCGGGTCACGCAGCAGAACGGCACCGAAGCGCCCTTCAACAATGAATACTGGGACAACAAAAAGCCGGGGATCTATGTGGATGTGGTGAGCGGCGAGCCGCTGTTCGCAAGCACGGACAAATACGACAGCGGCACGGGCTGGCCCAGTTTCACCAGGCCGCTCAAGCCTGACAACATCGTCACGCGCTCGGACGAGTCCCTGGGCATGACGCGCGTGGAAGTGCGCAGCAAGCACGCGGACTCGCACCTGGGCCATGTGTTCGACGACGGACCTTCGCCAACGGGCAAGCGCTACTGCATGAACTCCGCGGCCATGCGCTTCATTCCCGCCGAGGATCTGGAGCGCGAGGGCTACGGGGAATACAAACACCTTTTTGAATGAACCGTGGAGCGCGCAGGCGTGTGCGCCCGCCCGCACAATCCGATTTTCAGAACCCGGCCGCGACTGACAAAATTAGGACTTGCCGGCTGTTAACATTCATGTTTGCTGATTGCCTGAACCCCTGAATCCCCGAATCCCCGGACACATTGAACCCGCGCGCGGTTTTTGGATATACTGTGCATGCCCGCCGGGCGCAGGCCCCGGCGCGGCCATTCCACCAGAGGAGGCGCGATATGAACCCGACCGCCGCACGGGCCGCAAGGCTCGCAGCCATGTTGCTGATCGTCATATCCGCCGCGGCCGCGCGCGCGGCCGCGCAGCCCGCGTTCTTCCCCACGCCGCAGAAAGCCGCCTACAGGGCGGAAACCGCGGCCGCCAAAGCCTTCGCCATCAAAGCGGACAAAAACATTTCCCTGGCCACGGTGAACGAATACGCATCGTTCCTCGGCCAGTGGGGTTTCGAGGAAAAAGAGGGCGGCGTCACCTTCGCGCTCACATGGCTGCCCGTCAAGGAGTGCGAGAAGGTTTCCTTTAAGCCGTACCAGAAAAAATCCATGCTGGACGACCCCGCGCTGCAGACCTATTTCCTCACCGTGAGCGGGAGCGGCGTAACGGTCAAGGCCTGCGGCGAGGACGGGTTCTTCTACGCGCTCATGACCTTCAAGCGCTTGTACCGCGACACGGACAAGGGCATGATCGCGCTCACCGGCGCCGAGATCACGGACTTCCCGGCGTTCCCGGTGCGCGGCGTGTTCGAGGGCGCATACGGCGTGTGGGACACCGAGGGCCGCCTCGGGGTCATTGACTGGATGGGCAGCGTGAAGATCAATTCCTTCATGTACGGCCCCAAGGGCGACCGCAAAATGCGCCGGAGCTGGCGCGAGCTGTACGACGACATTGAGCTGTTCAATTTCAAGCGCCTCATCGAGCGCTGCCGCAAATATCACATCCAGTTCGGTTTCGTGCTGGCCCCGCCGCAGGGCGTGTCGTACGGGTCGGACGAGGATTTCGCGGTTCTGATGCGCAAGGCGCGACAGCTCCAGGGCCTGGGCGTGCGCTACTTTGTCCTCGCCTTCGACGACACCCTGGGCATGATGTACCATCCCGAGGACCGCGCGCGGTTCGCCAATCTCGGCGAGGCCGAGGCCTTCCTCTCCAACAGGTTCCACAAGGCGCTGCAAGACTACGATCCGGATGTGATCACGGTCATGGTGCCCGAAATCTACGCGGGCGTGTGGCCCATGGATTACACCCGCTCCCTGGTCGAAAAGCTCGATCCCGAAATCTACATCGGCTGGACCGGCTCGGAAATCGGCGCTCCCAAAATTGACGCCGCGGACATGAAGAAGTTCATCGAGTTCTACAAACGGCAACCTTCGCTCGGCGACAACTGGGGCTCCATCTTCCCGCTCGTGGCCCGCGCGCCCGACATCCACAAATACACCACGCAATTCACCATGAACCCGTACAACCTGTTCGGCGAGATCCCGATACCGGGCGCGGGGGGCGCGTCCGAGCCGGCCATGTGCCAGGTGCAGTGCGCGTCCACAGCACAGTTCGCATGGAACCCCGCGGCGCACGATCCGGACAAAATGGTGGACGCCCTGGCCGCGCTCCACGCCAAACCCGGTTACGAGCAGGCGTTCAAGTTCCTGCTGTACAAGGATTACTACCACTTCCGGGGGTATTACACCCTGGACACGGACTACCGCACGCCGCAGGAGAAACAGTGGATCGCGGTGCGTGACGCGGGCGGCAAGGGCGCGGACGCGCTGCTGCAAAAAACCCGCGCCGAGATGAACGCCATCGCCGGGAAGCTCAAGACCGTTGACGCCGGCGCGCACAACCCGGAGATCGGAAAGTCCATGCAGGTGCGCGCCAATGTGTCGGAACCTTATTTTGAAAAAGTCGAGGCCGCGCTCAACGATCTCGAAACGGCGCTGACCGCGAACGACAAGGCCAAAACCGCCGCCGCGCTCGACACCGTGATCAATGCCATCGGGGGTGTGGACAAATGAAGAAAACGCTATTGGCGCTGTGCGCCGCAATTATCCTTTTCGCAACCTGCGCCCGCGCCCAGGACTCCATGGCGTGGTTCCGTTCGCTCATCGAGAACGCGCGGCCCGAGACCGCGGACATGGGCGGCTGGGTCGCCCCCGAGATCTACGGCGTGAACCTGTACCCGTTCCGCCCCGCGCCCGGCGACACGCCCGTGGTGCGCGTCATGGCCGGCTCGTGGCCCGGAATGGTGTCTTACAAAGTCGCGTCCGTGAAGCTCACCTGGTGGAAACCGGGCGGGGACAAGACCGTCGCGGACATGAAACTCATTGACGAAACCCACGGCATTTACGAAGCCGCGCTGCCCAAGGCCGCGGCCGGCGACGAGGTGCTGTACACCGTGAGCGTGACCGACACCTGGGGCAACGCCGCCATTCAGCTTCCGCCCGGCGGCGAGCGCATGCTGCTCGTTGCGGACACGCAGGACCCGGCCCTGGACCCGGCCCTGGATGTGCTCGCGGTGCAAGCCGCCAACTACGGCCGCGAGATCATGCTGTGCATGGAGCTTGCGGGCAAGCCCGGACGCAACATCGGCGCGGACCTGCTCGCCTACGGCGTGATCGCGTTCTCGCGCGATGTGCGCTACAAGCCGTCGCAGACCGAAACCGAACTCACCAGCGGCTGGCTGGCCGGGCATGTGCCCGCGTTCAGCATCAGCGACCTCATGCCCGCATCCGACCTGGTCGGCGCACTGGCGCCTTCCAAAGGCCCGAAGAAAGCGGATTTCAAGAAGAAGGACAACCAGATGTGCTGGCGTTTCGACCCGGCCACGGTGCGCGCGGACTATGATGCGGGCCTCAAGGTCGTGGGCGCGGCCCTGGCCGTGGACTCCAGCTCCATGGCGCTCAAGATATCGGACACCACGCGCGTGACCATGCTGTATCCCGTGGTGAACTCGTACCGCGTGCGGTGACGGGCGCGGCACGGTATTTGCTTTTCGGGGAATGCCGCGGTCAGCCGCAGGTAGAGCAGTTCTTCGAGGAACACGAGGCGCAGCCGTGTTTGGAGCCGCGGCCCCGGTAGCCGATCTTCGAGCCTGACGGCTCCTCGCTTTTCACGCCGAGCTGGATGCCGTTGAAGAGCCGCTGCACCTTCTTGCTTTTGCAGTGCGCGCATTTCACATTGCTGCGGTCATCGTTGATCCCGCACTGGATTTCGAACTTTTTGCCGCATTTTTCGCACACATAATCGTAATATGCCATGGCTGTCTGTCCCGGATCAGTCCTGGAGGAACCTGCGTTCGAGCTTCTCGATGAGCGCGCGCAGAAGGTCCAGGATTTCTTTTTCCTCGCTGGACAGGGTGCCTGTGGCGGCGCCCTGCCCGGCGCCATCATAGTTTAATGACTCCGCATCCGGATTCCGAGGCGGGGCGGATTTTCCGGCGCCGGGCGCGCCCGGGCCGGGCGTGAAGATGCGCACCTCCTGAAATCCGGTCACATCGCTGATGCGCGCGCCGCCCGCGTACACGCTTTCAATGGTGATCATGATTTCATCGGCCTCGCGAGGCTCGAACTCGATGGTCTGGAACCGCTGCTCGTCGTCGGAAAGCTCGAACGCGAGCTTTTCGGAGTTTTTGCCCGTGAAAAATTCCAGGGTCACAAGGTGAGGGCGCGAGAACCGGCTGGCCCCGGTTTCGGGGAATGTGGCGGGCATGACCTCCATGCCGGTAATGGTTGCGCGCGCAGGCAGCTTGAAGCGGATCCACGGCTTCGCGGATGATCCCCAATACGCAAGCCAGCCTTTAATCGGCCCGGTCTCGCCGTCCGCAACCTGCACAGGAGTCCACAGGGCGTTCGGCAGCGGGTATTGGGCAGTGATTTCGCAGCGCGGGGCGATGTTCTCGTCCGCGCGCGCCGCGCGCGCCTGCAGTGCCGAGGCCAGCAGAATGACTGCAATCGCCGTAAAAGCGCGTTTCATTGGGATTCCGCCTCCCGCACGATGTCGTCAATGTGGCGCAGCAGCTCGGGCAGGAGCTTGTCTTTGGGCACTTTTTTGATGACCTGCCCCTTTTTGAAAATCGAAGCCGAGGCCCGTCCCAGGGCCGCGCCCACATCGGCCTCGCGCGCCTCGCCCGGCCCGTTCACCGGGCAGCCCATGATTGCGATTTTCACGGGCGCGCGCACGCCCTGCACATGGCGCTCGACCCGGCGCACCAGGGGCGCAATGTCCGCGCCCGCGCGGCCGCACATGGGGCAGGCCACCACCAGCGCGCCGCAGTGGCGCAGGCCCAGCGCGTCCAGAATCAGCCATCCGGCGCGCACCTCCTGCGCGGGCGGCGCGGCCAGGGACACGCGCAGGGTGTCTCCGATGCCGTCCGCGAGCAGCACGCCCAGGCCCGCGGCCGAGCGCACGCCCCCGGCGAATGCGCCCCCCGCCTCGGTGATCCCGATGTGCAGCGGCGCGGCGCTCTGCTTCGAGAACGCGCGGTATGCGTCTATGGTGGCGGTCACATCCGACGCCTTGAGCGACACTTTATAGTTTGTGAACTTTTTCTTTTCAGCAATTTCCGCGAACCGGAGCGCGGCCTCGACCAGAGCCTGGGGCCTGGGGCCGCGGTGTTTGTTCAGGAGATCGCGGGGCAGGGATCCGGCGTTCACGCCGATGCGGATGCACGCGCCCGCGTTGCGCGCTGCGGCGAGCACGGCGCGGAAGGCCGCGGCGCCGCCCAGGTTGCCGGGGTTCACGCGCACCCCGTGCGCGCCGGCCTCAATCGCGAGCAGCGCCAGTTCCTTGTTGAAATGGATGTCCGCGATCAGGGGAACGCGCGCCTTTTCGCGCACGGCCGCGAACGCGGCCGCGGCCTTGCGGTCCGGCACGGCGATGCGCACGATTTCACAGCCCGCGCGCTCCAGGGCGCGCACCTGGCGCAGCACGGCCGCGGCGTCGTGCGGCGGCGCGTTCACCATGGATTGCACGCTCACCGGCGCGCCCCCGCCCACAGCCACGGAGCCGACATGGATTTGCCTGGTTTTTTTTCTTTTGATGTGCATTGGTTCAATGTCCAGTTCTTTTCATTGCGCGGGTTTGCGGTATGTATTCGTGGATGTTGAGATTTGTGGAAGAGATCGCAGCGGGGCGCGGGATCAACGGTCTGCAGGGGACGGGTGAACGGCATGTATTTTGAATCCTGGGATGAATGCGATCTGCGTTACAAATAACGGCGGGGTGCGGTGACCCCGCCCTACAACACAGGCGATTCAGATTGGCATATGAGTTCAACGATGAATTCGCGTGACGGAATAATTGAAAAAACCCAAATGAACAACTTCTGAAGAACCGCACAATTCCACAGGACGCGGCTTTCGACATCCATTCGTCCTGACGACACATATCAGAAGCGCCTTTTGAGATATGCTGAATGGCATCGAAAAAAACGCAGGGCGGGGTCGCCTTGTCCCGCCGCTCCCGTGTCTCTCGAAGTGCGTGCGCCTCTCTGAAATAGCCTATAAGCAACGCTGATCCATTGTAGGGCGGGGTCACCGCACCCCGCCGCTCCCAGGTATCGAAAAGCGCACACCCTCCTGTAACGAACTTCAAAACCAACGCCAGTTCCTTGCATGGCGCGGGCGCCGCGCTTGAAATCCGCATGTGAAACCAGTTTCGCGTCATTCGAAAATGTCCAGGGGCGCGCCGTCCGCGGATGGCATGGCCACGCCCAGGATGGACGCGGCCGTGGGCGAAAAGTTGATGGTGAGCGCCTCGGCGATGCGCCCCTTCTTCACCCTCGGGCCGCTGAAGATCATGGGCACGACCGAGTCCTGCTCGAACAGGGCGCCATGCTGACCCGGGTGCCAGCCCTCGGGCTGGTTGATGTTGAACCAGTCGCGGTAGTTGAGCATCACGATGATGTCCGGCCCCTTGGGATGATCTATGCCGCGCAGACGCTCGACGGGCTTGATGTACTCCGGTTTGTCCGCGAAGAAATCCTCCAGCTCCACGAGCCGTCCCGCGCCCTCGAACGGCGGGCTGTTCACGAACACGCGGTACGGTTCGTCGAATGCTCGGCGCGTGAGCAGGAAGTCGAGGTATCCGGGGCGCGTCCAATCCGTGAAGGGCGCGCGCTGCGCGTTGGCCTTGAGGAAATTGTTCAGAACAGGGACCACCCGCCTGTCGAAATCCAGGGGCGCGGCCCAGTCTCCGGCATCGCGGTTCTTGAGATAGATGTGCGCGCCCGCGCCGTGGCCCAGAGCCACCACCGCGTCCAGGGGCGCGATGTCTTTGTCCGAGCGGCATTCGTCCAGAGCCTCGTAACCGGCCTCGCGCAGCGGCGCGTAAAAGTCGCCGGCCCACATGCACCGGTCCAGATGCTCTTTGGGGAAGGTGACCTGGCCGTGGTCCGCGGTGATGCAGTAAAACAGCTCGTCGTCCGGGCAGCGCTGTGAGAGGAACGCGTGCAGGCGCGCCAGTTCCGGGTCAATGAATTCGCGCTGGTATTCCGCCTGGCCCTCCACGCCGTGCCGGTGGCTGTGGCCGTCGTTGCACCCGAAGTAGATGGAGAGCAGATCGGGCATGCCGTATTTTTTGATGTTCTGGATGGCGCGCGTGACCATCATTTTCTCGTAGGTCTGGAATGGCCTGTGGTACTGCTCGCACAGGGCGAAGCGGACCATGTCCGTGCGCGCGGGCCGCACCCAGCGCGCGGCGCCGCGGCCGATGTAGTGGAAAAATGTGTACGCCGTTTTGCCCGCGTGCGCGAGTTCTTCATACACCGTGGGTTTGAGCAGGTCGTTGTTCACGGACCCGCCCGTGCGCGCGTCCGGCAGGAACACCGAGGGCATGCCGAAAAGCCTGCGGTCCATGGACGCCAGGGCGTAGTGCAGGCCCGCAATGTATGAGCGCGGGCGCGGGGGCGCGGCGAAGCGGTCAATCCACTCGTTGTTGATCACGCCATGGGACCGCAGCCAGCAGCCCGTGTACAGGGTCGAGCAGCAGGGCACGGTGGTGGACGGGAACATGGTCACAGCGCGATCCACGCGCACGCCGTTGTCCGCGGCCCCGCGCAGAAACCGCGCCTCCCCGCTGTCTATGAGTCCGTACAATGTCTGCTGGTGGCACCCGTCAATGCCCACCATAATCACGCGCCTGGCCATGCCGCTGTTCTCCCGTGGTTGAAAAACCGGTTCCTCTTTCCCGTGATTATAACGCATTGATGCGGGGGGCGGGAATCGGGCGCACCCTGCATGCCGTTCAATCTCGTGCGCGTAAAATTTTATTTTTGGACAATATTTTACTTGTGATCTAAAATGAATTTCTGTGATTGACGAGGGCAGCCGCACGGATATGCGATTCCAGGGAATTACCCGGTTTGCAAACTGTTTGATTTTTCTGGCCGCATGGGCCGTGTTTTGCTGTCCGGCAAGCGCGCAGGAGAAACCGCGCACGCCCGGCTTTTCGCTGGACCAGATTGACCGCATGGACCGCGAGATTTTGAGCCTGGACCTGTCGGAAGTGGATCCGAACTCCCCGGCCGCGTTCGAGGACATTCCCCTGGATCACTGGGCGTACCGCTCGGTGCAGCACCTGGCGGCCCTGGGCCTGCTCGACGGATACAGCGGCGGCCAGTTCCGCGGCGACCAGGTGGTCACCCGCTACGAGCTGGCGGTCATCGTATCCAAAATGCTCAAGAATTACCGGCAGTACCTGCGCCAGGGTTTCGTGGAATACACCGTGCCCGTGGACGCGGCCCTGCCGCCCACCTATGCGTATCCGCCGCCCCAGCCCGGATACAGGGACCCGGTTCCGGAGCGCAGCCCGCGCGTGGTCGAGGCCCCGGCCGCGATCAAGTCCGTGAAGGACGCCTACGCCACAGTGCCGTCTCCGGGCGTGCTTGTGCCGGCCCCGGCGCGCATGCCCTCGGGCGCGGCCCCGGGCGCGTCCTCCCGCCCCATGCGCGACGGCGAAGTCACCATCGGCACGGGCCGCGCCACGGCAGGCGACCCATACGCGTTTCGCGCGGAAAATCCTTATGAGCAAGTCCTGCCCCCCGCGGGCCAGGCGTTCCCTGGCGCCGCGGGCCGCCCCTCGCCCGCGGGCCTGCGCAAACGCGTGGCCCCGGCCGTGATGGAATCCCCGGCCCCGGCGCCGCCCAAGGACGCGGACAAAGACAAAGACAAAGACAAGGACAAAGACAAAGACAAGGATAAGGATAAAGACAAGGACAAGGATAAAGACAAGGACAAAGTCAAGATCCCCAAGGAACTCAAAAAGATCTCCAAGGACTTCGAGCTGACGGCCAAGGATGTGGCCATCTTCGAAACCCTGCTCGATTATGTGAACGCTGAACTCAAGACCATGAAAAAGGAGACGGACAAAAGCATCAAGGATGTGCAGCGCCTGGCCCAGAAGAACGAGCGCGACATTGACCGCCTCGAGGAAGAAGACCAGCGCTATAAAGTCAGCGGCGGAGCGCGCTTCGAGTATTCCAGCAGCCACACCGAAGAGGGCGCGGACTCGGAAACCAAGACAGGAATTACGGACAGCTATTACGCCTGGTTCGACATGTACAGCAAGCCCCGCAAATTCGACGATCTGGTGTTGCGCTCCAGCACCGGAGGCGGCAACCCGCGCATCGAGTATCAGGATTTCACCGAAGACATTGACAACCCGCGCAACTTCAAGCTGCGCAGCTTGTACGCCGGTTATGTCTCGACTCCGGGTTTCTCGCAATTCACGACCGGCCTGTCGGGCAAAACCATGAACGGCGGATTTTCCGCCTCGTTCAAGCTCAACGATTACACCATAGCCACCACCATGGGCCGCGTGCTGCAATGGAATTCCGTGACCGGAACAACGGTTCCCGTTTACCTCTACGGCGCGCAGCTTCAAACCAGCCTGTTCAACAACCCGGCCTCTCTGCTCTACATTACGCGATTCTCGTCGTGGGAGGACGCCGACGGCAAAAACAACAACGATAAAAACAACAGCATGGGCTGTTACAGAAAAGACGGCGATTGGAGCGACACCTTTTATCCTATCGGCTCGTTCACTTCCGAAAAAACCATCTGCCAGCCGCCGAGCAAAAACAGCCTCACCAGCGTGTTCTTCCGCTATCCCCTCAACGACTATGTTCCGGGCCTGACCATGACCGGCGAGTTCCTTCACAGCTCCTATTACCGCCCGGGGTTCAAGATGAGCATGGTGAACAAAAACAATTCGGGCAATTACAACAACCCGTTTGATCCAACCATGAAGTACATCAACTGGCGCGACATTCCGGAACAGGCCGACTCGGACGATGCCTTCGCCATTTTACTGGACTACAACAAGGGGCCGCTTACTATACAACCGTCCGGATACCTTCACCTGGGAAACAAGTTTGTGAGCCGGTATCTGGGCCTGCCCGGCGTGGGCGACAGCCTGAATCTGGATCTGCTGCCCATCGCTATCCAGAGCCTGGACGCTTACCTGTTCTGGGGTGAATACAAAAGGCTCCGGCAGAAATACAAAATCAATTTTCTGTACGCAAAAGTCAAAGAACACAAGCCTATGTACCTGGACCCGTCCATCGCCGTGGCCGAGCCTGCGCTGGTAACCCAGTTCGCGGTCCTCGACCGGCTCAACAACCGCGACTCCGAACTCATGCTCAAGGCCGATGTGGCCATGAATTCGTTCACTTACTACATGACCGACAGAATCCAGTTGTCGGCAGGGTTCACAACATTCAAGGTCAACCTCGGGCCGGGGTGTGTGGACGCGAACCAGTTGGATGTGCGCAACGACCTCGGCGAAATCATTGACAAAGCTATCGGCGACGGCGCCAAGCAATGCGGCCTCGACGAACAGGACATAACGCCTAACATCCAGATGCTGGGCATGAAAAAAGACTACAGCATGTACTGGCGCACCTCGAACCGCTCCGAGATGAATTTTGGCTGGGGAACCAACAAGATGGCCCCCAAAATTTCCCTGGGCGCAGGCTCGGCCGTGGATGAAATTCTCACCGACCTGGTCCCCTTCGGAACGGAGTATTCGTTCTCGACCTCTTACAAATACCGGCTCACGGACGCGTCCAATGTGTACATGTGGTACAACAGGTCTTACAACCGCCCCCAGGAAGGCTTCGCCGGCACCAACCCCGATGACATAGACGACTATCTCGAAGACAACAAGGGCGCGCACAAGGTCGGCATCAAGGTCGAGATGAGTTTCTGATCCGCACCACCCCGTGTTTTTCCCGCTTTTTCCATCGAAAGTTGCGGCCTCCGGACTATACTTGTACTATGGCGACAGGAGCCTGCGGCATAGATTGCAGCGTGTGCGGCCTTCATGTGAACGGCCTGTGCAGCACATGCGGCGGCGGAACCACGCAGGCCGCGCGCGAAAAGCTCGACGCCCAGCACAAGCTCCTGGGCATGGGCTGCTCCATCCTCGAATGCGCCGCGGGCCGCAAGCTCGACTTCTGCTCCCGCGACTGCCTCGATTTCCCCTGCTCCCTGTTCACCCGCGGCCCCTATCCCTACAGCGAGGGCTTTCTGCACATGCACAAACGCCGCCGCATGCAGAGCGACCAGGACAAGTCCACGGACCCCAAATGGCCGCGCGAGACCGACGAGTTCTGGGACATGCTCCTGGCGCGCAATCCCGCCGAGGTGTGCCGCGACGCCGAAGTCGCGCCCCTGGACCGCGGCGGCTACAATGTCAAATGCCTTAACGAAAACTGGATCGTGGAACTCGAAACCCGCACTATCAAGAAAGCCTACGGGCAGGCCGCGGGCGACTGGGACCGCCTCATGCCCTTCTACATCCTCGCATACCTGGTCAAGGCCGACCAGAGCCGCCCCTCGGGCCGCATGGTGTCCCCCCGCGACATCATGCCCGGGCTTAATTACTTCCAGGGCATGCACAGCCTGGACGCCAAACCCCTTGAGGAGTTCTTCGGCCAGGACGCCGCCCTGTTCGCGCGCGCGGCCGGCGCTCTGGGCGCGGACCCCACCGGACAGGGTGACGCGTCCGTGCGCCTGTGGCTCTTCCCCAAACTGCCCGTGGAATTCATCTTCTGGGCCGCGGACGAGGATTTTCCGTCCCGCGCCACCGTGCTGCTCGACGACCAGTCCCGCTTCCTCTACCCCGTGAATGTGATCTACAAGGCCGTGAACCTGCTCGTCAAGCGCCTGGTCTTCACCGCGAAAAACCTCTGACCCACGGCCCCCGCCGCCTCTCGAAACCCCGTGCGTTTCCGCGATTGTGATATATTCTATGTATGGCGGCCGCGCGCCGCCGCAGCACGCCCCGCAGGGAGGAACCGCCATGTCCCCGAAAACGGACAGCTTCGAATACATCGGCCCCATCGCATCCGTGGAAAGAACGGACCGGGGCGTATTGCTGAAAAGCGACAACGCGATCGTGAGCGTGACTTTCGCCGCCCCGGGCGTGGCGCGGGTGCGCGCCGCCCGGGGCCATGCGTTCCCGCCGGACTTCTCCTGGGCCGTGTGCGCGGACCCGCAGCCCGCCCCCTTCGAGTTCGAGGAAGACGACGCCTGCGTTAGCCTGTCCTCGGACCGCGTCAGCGTGACCATCGAGCGCAATCCGTTCCGCATGGTGTTCGAGGATGAAGCCGGGGTGATCAACGAGGACGAGCCGGGCCGCGCCATTGGCTGGCGCGGGCAGCGCGTGCGCTGCTGCAAGACCATGCCCGCGGACGAGCATTACTACGGCTTCGGCGAAAAGCTCATGCGCCTGGACCGCCGCCGCAAACGCATGACCATGTGGAACACCGACGCCGGGCTGCACCACCCCAACTCCGACCCGCTCTATGTGGACATCCCGTTCTACATCGGCCACCGCGCCGGCCGCTCCTACGGCATTTTCTTCGACTCCACATGGAAATCCCTGTTCAACATGGGCGGAACCGCCCTGCGCTACGCATACTTCCAGGCCGAAGGCGGCGAGGCCAATTACTACTTCATCGCCGGGCCGGACATGAAAACCGTGGTGCGCCGGTACACGGAACTGACCGGGCGCAGCGCCATGCCGCCGCTGTGGTCCCTGGGCCATCACCAGTGCCGCTGGAGCTACAAAACGGACGAACGCGTGCGCCGCATCGCCTCCGGGTTCCGCAAACGCGCCATCCCCTGCGACGCCATGTGGCTCGACATCCACTACATGAACGGCTACCGCGTGTTCACCTGGCACCCGCGCCGGTTCCCCGATCCCAGGGGGCTGATCCGCGACCTGGCCGCGGACGGGTTCCGCACCATCGTGATCGTGGACCCGGGCGTGAAAAAGGAGCCGGGCTATTCCGTGTACGACGACGGCCTGTCCAAAGACTACTTCCTGCGCCGCGCGGACGGCACCCTGTTCACCGGCATCGTGTGGCCCGGAACCACGGTGTTCCCGGACTTCAACCGCGAAGAAGTGCGCGACTGGTGGACGGATCTGCACAAGGGCTATCTGGCCGAAGACGGCGTCGCGGGAATCTGGAACGACATGAACGAGCCGAGCGTGAACATCCGGCCGCACCGCCGCGTGACCACCGAGGGCGTGCTGCACCACGACCCCGCCACCGGAGGAACCGGGCCGCATCTGCAGCACCGCAACGCCTACGGCCTCACCGAAGCCATGGCCACGCACGCCGCCCTGCTCAAGCACCGGCCCGGCCAGCGACCGTTCCTGCTCACGCGCTCGGGCTACGCGGGCATTCAGCGCTACGCCGCCATCTGGTGCGGCGACAACACCAGCGCCTGGAGCCATCTGCGATACAGCGTGCCCCAACTCCTGGGCCTCGGCCTGTGCGGCGTGCCTTTCACAGGCTGCGACATCGGCGGCTTCGCTCTCAATTGCTCCGCAGAGCTCTACGCCCGCTGGATCCAGCTCGGCGCCCTCTACCCCTTCTGCCGCACGCATTCCATGCTCATGACCCGCAGCCAGGAACCCTGGTCCTTCGGAGAGCGCGTCACCCGCATCGCGCGCCGCTACATCACCCTGCGCTACACGCTCATCCCCTATCTCTACAACCTGTTCCGCGAGCACGCGCTCACGGGTCTGCCGCCCATGAGGCCGCTTGTGCTCGAATTCCCGGACGACGACGCCTGCGCCGGAATAGACGACCAGTTCCTGCTCGGCTCGAGCCTGCTTGCCGCGCCCGTGCTCGAAAAAGGCGCGCGGCGGCGGGAGGTGTATTTGCCCCAAGGCGAATGGATTGACTACTGGACCGGACACCGCTACCCCGGCCCCTGCACCCTTACCCTGGACGCTCCCCTGGAAATCATGCCCCTGTTCATCCGCGCGGGCAGCATCATTCCGGGCATGCAGCCCATGCAGCACACGGGCGAGCGCCCCGTGGACCCGCTTATCCTCGAACTTTATCCCGGCGAACCGGGCGGCCCGGCTGCGGTTTTCGATTACTACGAAGACGACGGCCAGACCCTGGACTACCAGACCGGAGCGCACTGCACCACGCACTACGCCTGCGAGGCGCGCGAAAACGGCGGCGCAACTTTCACCGCGGCCGCGCGCCAGGGCGCATTCGCGCCCGCGCCGCGCATGATCGAGCTGCGCTTCCACGGCGTCTCCGCTTGTCCCGCGCAGGCCGTGCTCGATGGCGCGCCCCTGGACCGCGCCCAGCCCGGCGCGCCCGCGCCGCGCAACGCCGCCGCCTGGGATTACGACCCGGACACGCAGACCGCCACGGTCACCGTCAGCGACACGGGCCAGCCATTTGCCGTGGAATTGCTATAGGTACTGCTCGTGAAAAATCGAGATAAGGATTGACGCAGAGAGCGCAGGGGCGCACAAAGGACGCAGAGCAAAGGCGCTTTGTTTCTGTGTGTTTCAACGGATGCAGGGCAGCGTCGCCGAACGCCGCCGCTCACAAGCAACGCGAGACGGCATATAGCTGTTCGGGCGCGATGCATCTTACTCTTTTTGGGTTAAAGGTTTAATCCTTCTCAAAACATGCAAAAGCAGAAAAACGGGAACGCCGCGATTTTCCGCATGCCGTATTTGCTTTTTGCGGCCAGAGCGCTTGTTCACGGTGCCCGCAGAAACCCCCTCTTTATATTCAATGGGGGCAAATGGGTTTTGCAGGATTGGCGGCATGCCGCCGCGCTTCAGGACTGCGGCTTGTCGCGATGCTCCAGATAGGTGTCCTTGACCCGGGCATACTTCTGCGCCCAGTACCGGATCCTGTGTTCCTGACCCGGTTCCAGGGTTCTGGCCACCTTGCCGGGCACGCCCAGCGCCAGGGAATAGGGCGGGATGTCCGCGCCCTCGGTGATCACGCAGCCCGCGCCCACGATGCTGTTGGCGCCCACGCGCGCGCCGTTCAGAATGATGGCCCCGATGCCCACCAGGCAGTTGTCCTCGACCGTGCATCCGTGGATGCGCGCGCCGTGGCCCGCGGTCACATAGCTGCCCACCACGCACGGATGCTCGTCTCCCACATGCAGAATGCAGCCGTCCTGGATGTTGGTGTACTCGCCCACATCAATGCGGTTGATGTCCGCGCGCAGCACCGAATGGAACCACACGCTTGCGTGCTGCCGCAGGGTCACGCGGCCCACCAGCACCGCGAAATCCGCCACGAACGCCGTCTCATGCACCACAGGGCTGCTGCCGTTATAGGGTATCACCATCGCTGGCATTGCGCGCGCCTCCGCACCCGAGTCAAATGTCTCCATCCATGATAGCACACTTCGCGCAAAATGCGATTCCCCGGTCGAGCGCACTTTGGCAGGTTATGCCGAATCTGCCGGCAACAACCGCGTGCGCGTGAGAGGGCAGGTTAGCCGTCTTGATCAGCGCTCCGCGGCCGGACTGCATGCGCCGCGGTTTTGTGCTAAAATTCCGGACTATGAGAAAACAACCATTCCTGATAGCGACAATCCTGCCGCTGCTGTGCTGCGCTGCGGCGGCGCGCGCAAACTGCTCGTACTTCCTGGTGACGCTGGAAGAACAAAACCATGGATTCGCTGACGCGGCGCATATCATGGCCTCGGCCGCGCTCGAAGCCAACGGGTGCGAACCCGCGGACCACGAGCCGGACATCGCTCTCACCCTGCGCATCGTGTCCGTGGACACGGTCCGCCGCGCCAATCCCAAAGGCATGCTGCTCGCCGGCGGCTTGAGCAGCGCCACCTATCTTGACGCGCGCGTGACCGCAACCCTGCTGGCCACGCGAAACGGCGCGGATCAATATTCTGAAACCATCACATACTCCAGCCCGCCGCGCGAGCTGTACAGCGGCTGGTACCGCGCGCGCAGCATCAAGAAACACGCCGTGGAGAACGCCGCGGCCAAGCTCGTGATCCGGTTTCTCAAAAGCACGGAACTGACCGGGTCCAGGGTCCAGGCCCCGCCGCGCGCCAACGGCGACCTGCTCACCCAGGACCGCGACATCTGGCCCGTGCTCGGGGGCGGGTTCACGGGCGTGGCCGCGCACGAGGCCGGCCATCTCATCAACGCGCGCCTCACCGGCCACGACGCCCGCATCCGCCGCAGCGAGGACCGCACCTTCACGGCCCAGGCCGACACCGTGGCCGCTCTTTCCGTCCTTTTCGCCCACCGCCTCGGCGACGACATGCAGTTCCCGTTCCCGGACGCCATGTACGATTTCGGCGCGGTGGCCTCACCCTCCGGCCCGCGATATATTGACAATCAGGGAAACGAGGTTCCGGGCGGCCGCAGCGATCACGCGCTCATCGCCTACTCGGGAATCCTGTACCAGAACCTGGCGAACGAATACCTGCTCACGCGCTGGCCCGATCTCATAGACCGCGACGATCCGTTCAAAAAGGGCATGTTCTTCGGAAATATCCTGGTGCCCGCGGTGTACACGGTGCGCGGGTACAGCGACCCGAACAGCGACCTGTGGCAGTTGCAGCAGGACCTTGGCTGGGACCGCTGGGCCGTGAACGCCATGGCGCTCGCGCCCCTGGCCGCGGACATGGCCCGCTACTACCATCCCGAAAACAAGAAGCTGCGCCGCTGGGCGCGCATCGCCAAGGCCGTGCCGCTCATCATCGTGCTCTCCCAGTAAGCGCTGCGCCAGGATATAACGCCTCGCCGGTCATTCGCTTTTGAGCGGAAACACATTGCGGCCTTCGAGGCCGGGGATTTCGATGCCGTAACAGGACAGGACCGAGGGCAGCACATCAAGCACGGTCATGTCCTCGCAATTCCCGGCCTGACCCGCGGCGTAGAACAGGGCGTCGTGGCTTGTGTGCATGCCGCAGAGCTGCGTTTTCTCGAACATGGACTCCTTGTGCAGCGCGCCCTTGAGGTCGTAACCGTCGAAAGGCAGGGCCACGAGGTCCGCGGCGGACTCGAAGAACGGCCCTTTGTAAATATCCTCGCGGCGCAGCACAGATTTAATTACGGGGGATCCGTCCTCGGGATCGCGGATCGCGAGAAGCGTTTCCGCAACCTGATCGCGCACGCGCTCGTATTCCTCGCCCGGCGCCACCGAGCCGTTCTGCTCGCGCCCGCGCAGATTCACGAAAATGCGGCCGGGGATCAAGCTGTAGGCCTTTGACGCGGCGGCGATGTGCCCGAGGTTTTTAGGCTGGTCAATGTTGAACGAGAGCAGGCCCGCGTCGCGCAGCGCGCAGTTGATGTGCACCTCTTTTTTCAGAGCGCAGAACCCGTGGTCGGACAGCGCCACGAGGCGCGCGTCACGGGGCATGCGCGCGCGCACCTCGCCCAGAAACGCGTCCACCTTGTCGAAAAACTCCATGAAGCGCGGCGCGAACTCCGGATGGCCGTTCTCCCAGTCTTCCCAGAAGAAATGGCACAACCGGTCGGTTTCCATGATGTGGGACATGAAGAAATCCCAGGGGTGACGCTCCATGAGATGCAGGGTTGCGTGCAGGCGGCGGTCCAGGGCGTGGAACAGATCGTCGAGGAACGCGGCCTTGTCCTCGCGCGCTTTCCACGGGTCCACATCAATCACATAGCCCATGGATTCGAGGGTGGGCGCCAGGTCCGCGGGATATGTCGCCTTGTGGAGTTCCGTTGCCAAAAAGCATGACACCATAATGCCGTTCACGGGCCGCGGGGGGTAGTTCACGGGCACATTCATAACGATGACTTTTTTGCCGAACCGGTTGCCGAGGATGTCCCACACGGCCGGGGCTTTGCGGTCCATGGCCGTGGGCAGGAACATCTCGATGGGGTTTGGGCGGCGGTCCACGAACCCGAAGATATTGTGCGCGGCGGGGTTGCAGCCCGTGGCGATGCAGGTCCAGGCCACGGACGAGATGGGCGGCACGGACGACGCCATGCGGGCCATGCCGCCCTCGGTGAGCAGTTGCTGGAAATGCGGGAACCGGCCACGGCGCATCTGTTCGACGACGAACGAGTGCGGCACGCCGTCTATGCCGAGCATGACCACGCGGCCCTGCTGGTTTGACTGTGTCGAATGTGTCATGGGGAAAGCGCCGGTTCGCGGGCCGGTCAGTCGGTGTCGCCGGTCAGCTTCCTGATTTTCTGGATGAGCAGATCTTTCTTGAACGGCTTCAGAATATAGTCCGAAGCGCCGTCGCGGAACGCGGTGATGATCTTGTCTTTTTTGCCCACGGCCGTGAGCATGATGATGGGAATGTCCCTGGTGGCGTCGTTGTCCTTGAGAAGCATGAGAGTGGAAAAGCCGTCGAAGCCGGGCATCATGATGTCGAGCAGGATGATGTCCGGCTTCTGCTCCGCGGCGAGCATGATGCCCTCGTGCCCGTCCTGGGAGATGAGGATGTTGAACGAGCCGCCGAGCGCGTCATTGATGGCCTCAAGCACAACCGGATCATCGTCAACGGCCAGAATGGTTTTTCTTGCCATGAGGCACCTCTGCGCGGAGCGTGATTTTCGTGCAGCTTGATTATATCTGATCGCCGCCGTTGATCAAGAATAAAGCGGGGTCAGGATTTTTCGATGGCGATGGCCGCGCCCGGCGCCACCGTTTTGAAAATTTTCGGGTCGCCCTGAACGGCGCCGAACACATTGACCGCGCTTGCGGCGCGGATTTCGGATCCGCGGCTGGCCGGGGTGGGGCCGAAGAAAATGCAGAACGCGGTCCCGGGAGGCCAGTAGGCCAGGTCGCCCGAGGCCACCACGGGGCTTGCGCCCGGTTCCGCGGCGGCGTGCACGGGGATCGAGAAATAGATTTCGTCGCCCCATGTGTTCACGGTTCCGTTTATGGGCAGGGCGTCCCAGATTTTATCCGCGGTGGGCGAATCGTTGAGCCGCGCCTGCGCGCTCACGCCCTGCGCCGATATGGTGATCATGCGGTCCGCCATGGCGTTACTCCGTTTCCGGCACCCGGCATGAGGAAAAGCCGGGGTATCGGGGATCCGGTTGTCCGGGGATCCGGTTTGAACCCCTTAACCCCTGAATCCCTGGGTCTCCCGTGGCCTCTGTGTTCTCGGTGGCCGTCGTTTCTTTAATAAATTTGATGTTTCATCGCGGATCATTCGTCCCGCGGCGGCGGCGTTCGGCGATGCCGCCCTGCACGCATTGGAGTCCTTTTTGTCAATTATTTCTTTTTGCTCTTCTTTTCCGTTTTCTTGTTTTTGGCTTTGGATTTCTTTTTAGCAACCGGCTCTTTTTTTGCTGCGGGTTTTTCTTTGGCCTTGGCTTTTGCTTTTTCGCCGGATTTTGCGGCGGCGGTTTTTCGTGCGACCTCGCGGCCCACGGCCGGGGTGTAGCGCACGAAGCGGTTTTTGCCGCGCAGCTTGGCCGCAAGCAGGGCCGTGTCGGCCTGGTCCAGAAGATCTTCGGGCGTGTTGATCTTGTCGTGGTAACTGGCCACGCCCACGCTGACCGTGAGATGCAGCGTCTTTGCGCCGGGGCCGGAGAAGGCGTAATCTGCCACGGCCTGGCGCAGGCGCTCGCCCAGGATTTCCGCGCCGTCGCCCGGCGTTTCGGGCAGCACGATCACGAACTCCTCGCCGCCGTAGCGCGCCACGATGTCCACCTCACGCACGCCCTGGCGCAGAATGTTGGCGAATTCGGACAGCACCACATTGCCCAGCAGGTGGCCGTAGGTGTCGTTCACAGCCTTGAACTCGTCAATGTCCAACATGAGAACGGACAGCATCTGCTTGTAGCGGCGCGCGCGCTTGATTTCCAGCGCGAACTGGTGGTGGAAGGTGCGGTAGTTCAAAAGACCGGTGAGACCGTCGGTGGTAGCGAGGCGCTCGGCGTGCGAGAAAATGGACGCATTGTCTATGGCCACGCCCGCCTGATAAGCGACCTGGGTGAAGAAGTCCATGCGCTCCTTGGTCAGCTCCAGGCCCGGCTCGGGATACAGCTCGATGATGCCGATGGTGCGGCCGCGCACCACCAGGGGAATCGTGATCCGGCGCTCGATGCCGAATTCCTTATACAGCGCGACATATTCCGGCTCGATGATGTCCGCGACATTTTCCACGATGAAGCTGTCGCGGCCGAACAGGCGGCGCTCGAACAGGATGTCGCGGGTGAACTCGATATAGCGGCTGCGGAAACCCGGCGTGAGGGACATGGAGGTGGCCACCAGGAAGCGCTCGATCTTCTGGTCCCGGATCACCAGGGTGCAGCGCTCCACGCCGCTCAACTGCGTGATCTTCTCGCTCAAGTGGCGCATCATCTTGTCGAAATCGCCCACGGCGCCGACCAGGCTGGTGATTTCGTGCAGCGCGGACAGTTCGGCCACTTCGCGGGTCAGCCCGTACTTCTTGAAATTCAGTTGCGTGATCATGCCCACCAGGGTTTCGAGCAGTTCCTTGGCTTTGACGAACTGCTCCTCGGACATGCTCTGAATGCGCTGCAGTTCTCCCTCGAAGTCGTCAATGTTCAGGTCGAGGTCGCGAGTCACTTTTTTCAGGTTGTCGCGGCTGAATTCTTTTCCGATAATCTGGCCGCCCACGATGGTGGTGATGTGCGCGTTGTTGATCATCACGGGCACGGCGAAGTACTTGAATCCCGCGTGGCATTCATAGAGAGTGGGCTTGCCGGACTCGGACACGGCGCGCGCGGCCTCGAGGTGGCTTCTGGCGCACAGGGTGCGGCCTTTTTTCGAATGGCGCAGATACCGCAGGCAGAAATCGTTGTAATTGCTGGGCTGGGTGATCATGTTGCCGTCCGGGTCGAGGGTGACCGTGGACAGGCCCGTCATCATGGACAGAGCATCCTGGAACTTCTGCCAGGTCTGGATGTCCATGAGCGTGGACAGGAGTTTTTCCGCGTCTTTTTTCTTTTGCGCCATGTTGTTCCCCAGAAGCGCGCGGTGTGCGCCGCGCGATGTGCCGGTCCGCCGAGCGACCCCGGTTTACCGCTGTGCGATGATCAGATATTCGCGAGCCGCGCCGCCGTGCGGCCCGGCGATGCGCTGCTCCAGAACTTCCACGCCGCCCGCGCATTCGCGGAATATGTCCGCGATCCGCTTCTGGTCAAGCGGCGCGTTTTCGTTGAAAGCCGCAAACCACAGCGGAATGTGGGCGGATGCGGCAAGGAACCCGCGCAGCTTGTCCGCGTACTCTTCGGGAGTTGCGGCCGGGGTTCCAAGCCCGGCGGCGCGGCCGGCCAGGCGCGCGTCCAGCTCGGACTCGATGCATCCGGTGACAAACAGCTCCATGATCCGCTCTTCTGGGCTTAAATCCAGATACCCCGCGGCCGAAGGCAGATAAAAGTACATGGCGTCCGCGTTCACGGCGCGGACCAGCTCGAAGGCGTCCCGCATGTGCGCCTCGCACGGCTCGCCGCCGTCGAACACTTTCTGGTTCATGGATTCCACATAATACTGGAACACGCCGGAGGTGTCCTGGTCGGGCATGACATCGCGCGTGGCGTCGTCGAAGGACAGCAGGTAACGGATCACGCGCAGGCCCGCGGCCATGGCCATGCTCTGCTTGAGCGGGCCGTCGAGGCGGTCAATGTTGGCGCGCAGGTTGTCGAGCCAGGCGCCGTGCGCCGGGGCCATGTTATAGGCGTTGCACACGCCTTCCACGCGCTGCGCGCGCTCCGGGTTGTCCTGCAGCAGCAAATCAGCGTCGAATGCGTCCAGGAACTCGTCGCTGTTTTCCACGAGCGCGCGGCCCAGATGGGCGTAGGACTCCAGAAGACCGGCCGTAACCACGCCCTTGCCCTGCTCCTTGAACATCACCGGCACGGACGGCCAGCCCGTGAACGGGCAGAACACGGTGTGGAAATCCAGTGTCCGCGCGCAGTTCCAGATCCAGCCGGCCAGCGCGCGCTTGCTTGTCGAATATGTGTCGGGCATGAACTCGCTTCTCCGGTGTCAGTACACAATGGCGTGCAGGGCCTTGACCACGGCGGGGTCGAACTGCATGCCTGCCATGAGCCGCAACTCCTGCATGGACTCGTCGCGGGACCTGGCCGCGCGGTAGGGGCGCTCGCTCTGCATGGCGTCCCAGGCGTCGAGCACGGCGAGGATGCGCGCGGGCAGCGGAATCTTGCCGCCCCACAGCCGGTCCGGGTATCCGCTGCCGTCCCACCATTCGTGATGCCAGCGGGACCACTGCGCGGCTGTCTCCAGGCCCGGCATCATGCGCACGATGCGCTCGCTCTCCATGGGGTGCCCCTGGATTTCCAGGTACTCCTCGGGAGACAGGCGGCCGGGCTTCTTGAGAATGGTTTCGCGCACCTTGATCTGGCCGATGTCGTGCAGCAGAGCCGCGTATTCGAGGTTCTCGATATCCGCGCCGTCCAGCCCCATGGCGCCGCCCAGGCGGCGCGCCAGCGCGGCAAGCTCCTCGGCGTGGCTCGTGTCCGGCGCGCCGCCGGGATTGATTACATACCACACCGCTTTGAGGGTTTCCCACATCTGGGGATTGAGACTGCGCGTCATGCGAAAACCGCCTCCCCGGGCGCGTCCGCGGCTTGCCCGCGGCTTTTTGAAACGCGCAACGCCATGCGCGCGCGCCCGAAAGCATGCCAACAGGATGCAAACACGAATGTCATTTTAATGCATGCGGGGGTCCGATGCAACAAACGCGCGGCGCGAGGGCCGCCGCATGTATAATGGAATACGGGGCAGGGCGCGGGAACCGCCGCGCGCCGCGCCGTCATCACGCTTCGAGGAGACAGCCATGAACCGCAATCACCGGTTTTTCGCATGGGCCGCCGCCCTGCTTGTGTGCGCGGCGCTCGCCGCGTCCTGCTCTCGAACCCGCAAGCCCGAAAAGGACACGGCATACGCCTGCGCGTTCTGCAACATGAAAGTGCGCCTGCCGCAGGACAAGCTGGGCGCGCGCATCGTGTTCAAGGACGGCCGTGAGGAATATTTTTGCGAAATGGCGCACGCGCTCATGGGCTGGCGCATAGCCACTCAAGAAAAACCCGATCCCGCCAATCCGCCCGTTGCGTTCCACGCGGTGGACTACATGAACGAAGGCGTCATAGACGCGCGCGCCGCGTCGTTTGTCGTCGGGAGCAGCGTGGAATCCGCCATGTTCACCACGAGCGTGGCGGCGTTCGAAAACCACGAAGCCGCGCTGCGCTTCGCCGAAGAGCGTGGCGGGCAGGTGTGCCTGTTCGATGAAGAGGCGGTTAAAAAATTCGCGTCCCTGCGGTCCGGCGGGCCGAAGATAGAATGCGCTCTCGCCAGCCTCGGCGACCTCAACAAATCAAAATGGAAAAAGCATAAACCCGAAGCCCGCAAAGAACACGAGCACTGAAAACCGCGGGGGCGCGAAACCGGCCCGGCGCGCCCGGCGAGTTCATGGTTGTTGCGTTTGCGTTACGGGGATTACAGGGGCTGTTGAAAAAGCCCGGCGACCGTAAAAAACAGGTACAGGCACGCGGAAAACCGCCGCGTTCCCAGTCCCTATTTTTTACTGCTTTCGCGCCTTTCGTGTAGCTTATCGAGTTTTTCAACAGCCCCATTACAAACCGCTTTCGTCGAACGCGGCCTGGATGTGCTCGATCTTCTCGGGCCTGCGGCCCTGGCCCCACACGATGGCGATCACATCAAACCGGTACTCGGCGTTCTCCAGCTTTTTGTGCTTGAGAAAGTAATGAGCTGCGCGCGCCACATGCGCCCTTTTCGTGCGCGTGACATTCTCCATGGGGTGCGCGTGCGCGTCGCTGGTCCTTGTTTTCACTTCCACGAAAACGATCAGACCGCGCTTGCGCGCCACGATGTCCAGCTCGCCCGCGGGGCATGTGTAATTGCGGGCGATGATTCTGTACCCCGAGCGGCGCAGGGCCGCGGCCGCGGCCTTTTCGCCCCTTGCGCCCAAGGCTTTGCGATCAAGCGTCAAACATGCCTCCCTGCTCCGGGGCCGGATCCAGGATCCGCGCCACCGGGGCAAACGATTTTCTGTGAATGGGGCAGGGGCCGAGGCGTTCGAGGGCCTGCAGATGCGCGTCCGTGCCGTAACCCTTGTGCCGCGCAAACCCGTAGCCGGGGTATTGTTCGTCGTATTGCGCCATGATGCGGTCGCGGGCGACTTTTGCGAGGATGGACGCTGCGGCCACGGACACGCTGCGCGAATCGCCTTTGATCAGCGCCATCTGCGGCGTTGGCGAATCTATGGTGTTGCGTCCGTCAATGAGCAAAAAATCCGGCGTACGGCGCGAGAGGCTGCGCACCGCGGTTTTCATGGCCAGCAGCGACGCCCGCAGGATGTTGATCCTGTCAATGTCCGGGGCGTCCACCACAGCGATTCCGAAGTCCTCGGCGTTGTGCGTGATGGCTTCGAACAGGGCGTCGCGTTTTGCGGGCGTGAGTTTTTTGGAATCGTTGATGCCCGAGATGTCCGAGCCGGGCCGGAGAATCACGGCGGCGGCGGTCACGGGTCCGGCCAGGGGGCCGCGCCCGGCTTCATCCACGCCGCACACGCCCAGAAACCCGATCGAGCGAAGCGCGGCCTCGAACGAGCAGTTGCGCGGCTTTGCGGCTGCGGCCGGCCGCCGGACAGCTTTCTTATGAGCAGCGGCGCGCGGCATCTTCCTTCATTTCACGAGCACGAATTCGAGGTCCCCGGTCTCGGGGCCGTAGCGCGCGATCTCGCCCGAGGCGTTCACATCAAACACCAGCACACT
>Ga0101944_10002892_pt1 | contig 25889 bp, 24 predicted proteins | sample DewCreD2012metaG_FD_75245 | JGI IMG/M metagenome (GOLD analysis project Ga0101944, IMG submission 75245) | Hot spring sediment bacterial and archeal communities from British Columbia, Canada, to study Microbial Dark Matter (Phase II) - Dewar... ... | reverse complement strand
GTCAGGTTGAGCGCGCCCAGCCTCCAGTACTGGTATATGGCCTCGCGCCCGACGAGCGGGTCCGCGAAAGGCGTCTCGTAATACTCGGCGTTTTCGGCGAACAGCGCGGCGGAGGCCGCCGGGTCATTTTGCGCGCTGGCCCGGCCGTAGGCCTCCAGCCAGCGCTCGAAATGGGCGACGGTCAGGGGGTTCATATCGTTTCCCCGGCCGCCAACGGCAGGAACGCCAGCGCGGCGGCGATCTTGTCCGCCGGCATCCGATAGAAATCGGCCAGTGAGCGCGCCGGATCCCCACAAGGCAAAAGGACCTCACGCCGGCCGGCGCGATCAAAGGCCTCCAGCCGGTAAGGCCGGGCGGCGCTGTTGAACAGCCAGGCCCGCTCGCCCACCACCTTGTTGATCACGACTCGGTCGAGGAAACGGCCGGCCGGGCCGTAGTCGTCTTCGACGGCGCGCTCATACGCCGTCGCGGCGACGGGCGCATCCTTGAGTGTGAAGAGGTAAGGGCGCGGGTGCGGCGAGCGCTCGATCACATAGACGCCGCCCGCTTGAGGATGCGCCGTGTAAGTGAGCCAGGGGGCGTGCAGCACGGCGCCGGTCTCCGCGCGCAGGGCCACGGCGTATGAGAGCGGCAGCGAGACATCCACCAGGTATTTCTGACCGTCCAGAATCACGATAATGGCGGCATGGCAGTCGCGCGCATCTCCCATGTCGTTGAGGGTCATATAGCCCTGGTATCCCAACCAGTTCAGCAGGCCAAAGAAGGCGTAGTTGATCTCAAAGCACGTGCCGCCGGCGTTGAAAACCAGGGCGTCGCGCCAGAGCTCATCAGGCCAGCGCGGGCAGCGGGCCGTGTCGCGGGCGGCGTGGCGTTTGAGGAGGCGGGTGACGCTTTCCCACGGGACCCTGCGGATGCAGGCGTGGATGAGCCGGTTCAGGCCCGCCAGGCCCGGCGCTTCCGAACGGCAATCCAGAAAGGCGAGGATGTCACGGGCGAATGACGCTTTGAGCCGCCGGGCAGACGCAGACATGTTCGTGGCTCCAGAGAAACCGGGCGCCTTCACGGCTCGCGGACGCGCAACCAGCCTTCCATGCCCATCTGGTGGTGGCCGGACACGGTGCAGATATAGGCGAACGCGCCGGCCGGGTCGGCCTGGAAGACCACGTCCGTGGCTCGCCCCTTTGCGGTCGTCAGGGCCGTCTGCACGCCGAGCGCCGGGATCGCGAAATCGTGCGGCGCGCCGTCGCCGTTGACGAGTGTCACGCGGACGATATCGCCGGCGCTCACGGCCAGTTCGGGGTTGACCGCGCCGTCAATCTCGCCGCCGACGCCGATGAAGACCAGGCGCCCATCGCGCAGCGCGGTGGTGAGCCGGAACCCGGCGTCGACGGCGGGCGGAGTGGGCGGTTGCGGGCGGCAGCCCCCCACCACAATCGCCAGTAGGATTGAGAACAGGGATAAGGTGCGTCGCAGAGTCATCGTCGGCCTCGGCTTGTAGATCGGATTGTGGATCACAGGGTCCAGTAGCGCGCCGTCGCCATCGTCAGCATGGCCACCGCCAGCATGATGAAGTCAACGCGTTCGGCGAAGGTGAGCCGCTGTTCCAGCGCCCGCATTTGGGCGGCCTGGTCGGGGGTAGGCCCGTGGCCCGAGGCGGCGATCTGCGCGCCCAGCCCGCCCAACTGCCCGGCGGTGGGGCCGATGACGAACGTGCCGAACAGGAATGCCACCAGCGCCGCCAGCGAGCCGAGGGTGAAGCCGAGGCCGGGGCCGGAGGTGATCCACGCCACGTTGAATCCGCCCGACGACGACCAGTACAGCAGGCCGCCCGCCAGCACGGTCAGCAGGCTGGTGCTGAGCATAAAGACAGGCAGTTTGCGCCGCGCCATCAGGTTGTGCATGAACTGCGGCCCCGCCGCGCCGATGGCCCCCACCGACGGCTTGACGAAAAACAGGTAATAGACCGCCGCGCCGCTCCACAGGATGCCGGCGACCACATGGACGAGACGGAACAGAAGGACAAGATAGAGGTTCATGGTGAGTCTCCTGGTTGAGTAGATGGTGGTCGCTGGCGCCGACTAGAGGGCCCGGCCTCTCCGGGCCGCCGGGCTGACCTCGCCGGCGATCTGCATCAGGAGGCCGGTGAAGATCAACAGCCCGCCCAGGCAGTCAATCGCGGCGGCGTTGGCGGCGGAGGTCGCCGCGAGAGGCCGGCGCAACCGGCGGCCGGTGCGGATTAGTTGGGCCGGGAGTTGACCCAGGGCGATGGAAGCCGGGTGCGAGGTGAGCTGTCGATCGGGCATAGTCGCGCCTCCTCCGGCAGTCTGGGCCGCCGGGCTACTCGGCGGAGGCCGGGCCACCGCCGGGTGGAACTGCCGGGTTGCAGGCATTAGACGGCGGAATCGGTTTGTTCGGGTGGCGCCGGGCCGCCCCAGCTACCGCCACAAGAAGCGCCACAGGCGCCGGCGGCGGGCCCTTCCCGCGCCCGTGCTCGCCGGACAAGACCGCCCACGAAAGGTGCTACAATCCGGCCAACGGTCCCTGATTCGCCATGACCGAGCGCAGACTCTCCGCCTCCGACGTCTCCTTCGGCGCCTGGCTCCAGCAGCGCCGCAAAGCCCTGGACCTGACCCAGGGTGAACTGGCCCGTCGCGTCGGATGCTCCCTCTCCGCCATCCGCAAGATCGAGAGCGATGAGCGGCGTCCCTCCCGGCAGGTGGCCGAACTGCTGGCCGACCACCTGCGGCTTCCGCCCGACCAGCGCGGAGTCTTCTTGCGCGTGGCGCGCGCCGAATGGAGGGTTGACCGGCTTCCCCCGCCAGCCCCTGAGGCGCGCTCCGTCCCCTCCGGCCTCCCCTGCCCGGCCACACCGCTGGTCGGCCGCGAGCCGGAACTGGCCGCGCTGGCGCGCTTGCTGAACGATCCGCCGTGCCGGCTGTTGACCCTCATCGGCCCCGGCGGTATTGGCAAAACGCGCCTGGCCCTGGCCGCCGCCGCCAGGCAGCAGGCCGCTTTTTGCGACGGCGTCGCCTTTGTAGCGCTGGCCCCCCTCGGTTCAGCCGACTTCATCGTGCCGGCCATCGCCGACGCCCTGGGATTGGCGTTTCAGGGACAGGTCGAGCCGCGCCTGCAGTTGCTTCGCCACCTGAACGACAAACATCAGCTGATCGTCCTGGACAACGTCGAACACCTGTTGAGCGGCGCCGGGCTGTTCACAGAGATCCTGGAGCGCGCGCCGAAGGTGAAGCTGCTGGTCACCTCGCGTGAACGGCTGAATTTGCAGGGGGAATGGGTCTTCGAAATCCAGGGCCTGCCGGCGCCTCCGGCCGGGCAGGTCGAACAACTCGACGACTACAGCGCCGTGGCGTTGTTCGTGCAGAGCGCGCGGCGGGCGCGGGCGGATTTTGAGCTGACCGCGGACGAGCGGCCCGCGACGGCCAGCATCTGCCAGATGGTCCAGGGGATGCCGCTGGGGATCGAACTGGCGGCGGCGTGGACGTCGGTGCTCTCCTGCCGGGAGATTGCGCGCGAGATCGAGCGCAACCTGGATTTTCTGGCGACGGCCCTGCGCGACATACCGGCGCGTCACCGCAGCCTGCGCGCGGCCTTCGACCATTCATGGCGGCTGCTCGCGCCGGACGAGCGCGCCGTTCTGAGCCGGCTGGCGGTCTTCCAGGGCGGCTTCAGCCGCGAGGCGGCCGAACAGGTCGCGGGCGCCACGCTGCCCTCGCTCGCGGCGCTGGTTTCCAAATCGCTCGTGCGCCGCTCAGAAAGCGGACGCTACGATCTGCACGAAGTCATCCGCCAATATGCCCTGACTCGCCTCGCCGAAGACGAGCCGCATTGTCTCGAAACCCGCGACCGCCACAGCGAGTATTATCTGGGCCTGGCATCCGGACATGACAAGAAACTGAAGAGCGCCGCGCAGCAGGCGGCCATGCGCGAATTGACCTTCGAGCTGGACAACCTGCGCACGGCCTGGCGCTGGGGGATCACGCGCGGGGATTTTGAGAGCCTCGGCCGGGCAGTCCGCGCCCTGGGCTGGTACTTCGAGGTCGCCGGCCTGATCTATGACGGCATTGACCAGCTGGAACTGCTGGTCCAGGCGTTGAACGCCAGACCGCGCGATGTCAACACCGACCGGGTCCGGGGGTCCGCCCTCGTGCAGCAGGGGCTGCTCTGCTTCCGATCGGGCGATTTCGATCGGGCGCAGGAACGTTACCAGGACAGCATCGCCATCCTGCGCTCCGTCAACGAGCAGGCGCTCCTGGCGGACGCGCTGATCTTCAGCGGCACCCTCGCACACCTGAACGGCGACTATGGCGAGGCGCGGGCCCGGATACAGGAAGGCCTGTCGTACGCGCGGGCGGCCAACGACCCGTGGTTTACCGCGTACGGGGTCTATAACCTGGGGCATGTCGAAAGCCTGGCGGGCGAATACGAAACGGGCTACGCCCAGATGCAGGCGGGCCTGAGGCTTTGGCGGGAGCTGGGCGACCCCCACTCGATTTCGCTGGGGTTGAACTTCCTCGTCGAGACGCAGGTCGCGCTGGGCCGGCACGAGGAAGCCGTGGCCTCCATGCGGGAAAGCCTCGCGTTGTGCGAACGCACCCAGAATCGCTGGGGGATGGGCACCGCTTACCGCTATCTCGGTTTGGCCAGGCTGGCGACCGGCCATTGGCGCGAGGCGCGGGAGCACCTCCAGAGAAGCCTGGAGGTCTTTGGCGAATACTTCAAGGGCTGGGACATTGCCCGGACGTTAATCTACCTCGGCGAAGCGGAGATGATGGCCGGCGACCTGTCGGAAGCCCGAACAACGCTGTTGAACGCCCTGCGCCTCGCGCACGATATCCACGCCTCGCCCCTGGCGCTCGACGCCCTGCTGATCCTGGCCAGCCTGGACGCGCGGGTTGGCGAGGTCGAACGGGCCTGGCTATTGGCCGCCTGCGTCGCGCGCCAGGCCGCCAGCGCGGCGGGGACCCGCGCCCGCGCGGACCGGCTGTGCGCCGAGTTGGAGACGCAGTTGACGCCCGGGCAACTCGCAGCCCTCGCGGCGCGCGCCCCCGCCGCGTCGTTGCCGGCGGTGACGCAAGTGGCCCTGGCGTAAGCGCCATCGAGCACTTCTCAACCGGCTCGGCCGCTGCGTCAAGGCCCGAGCGATGCGACCGCCTGCATGGCCTGGTGAAGCGATGAAAATCCATCTGGTCGACGGCACTTACGAACTCTTCCGCAGCTTCTACGGCGCGCCGCCCCGCCAGGCCCCGGATGGCCGCGAGGTCGGCGCCACGCTCGGCCTGCTCAATAGCCTGCTGGCGCTCCTGACGAAGTCCGGCGCCACCCACGTCGCCTGCGCGTTCGACCACGTCATCGAGTCGTTCCGCAACGACCTGTATCCCGGCTACAAAACTGCGGCCGGCGTCCCGGCCGAGCTGCTGGCCCAGTTCCCGCTGGCCGAACGGGCGGCGGCCGCCCTGGGCGTGGTGGTCTGGCCGATGACGACGTTCGAGGCCGACGACGCCCTGGCGACCGCGACGAATCGCTTTCAGGGCCGGCGCTCCGTCGAGCAGATCGTGATCTGCTCGCCGGACAAGGACCTGGCCCAGCTGGTCTCCGGGACCCGCGTGGTGTGCTGGGACCGCCGCCGGGAGATCGTCTACGACGAAGCGGCGGTGGTGGAGAAGTTCGGGGTGCGGCCGGCCTCCATCCCGGATTGGCTGGCCCTGGTCGGCGACTCCGCCGACGGCTATCCCGGCGTCCCCGGCTGGGGGGCCAAATCCGCCGCCCGGGTGCTGGCCCGCTACGAGCACCTGGAGGCGATCCCGGACGACCACAGATTATGGGGGCTGGGCGCCGGGCGCGCGCAGCGGCTGGCCGAGAGCCTCAAGGCGCACCACGCGGAGGCGCGCCTGTACCGCCAGCTGGCGACGCTGCGCCGGGATGTGCCGCTGAAGGAGACTCTGTCGGACCTGGAGTGGCGCGGCGCGCAGCCCCGGCTGAAGCGGCTCGGCCGCGAGTTGGGCGCTCACCGGTTCGTAGAGCGCATCCCCCGCTGGGCGTAGGAAGGGTCGGTTTTCGAATTTTGTGTAATTTCCCACCAGCCGGGGCGCACGGCCGCGCGCCCCAACGCTTTGACACAGACATCGGGATACGGCTCTGGGAAGTTCATGCCGCTGGATGAATATGAAACGTTATCTCCCCCTCGTCGTTCTCGGCTGTGTGTCGCTGGCCGTTTCCGCCTGCGCCCTGGGCCTGGTCTGGGTCCTGTCGGTGGATGCCAGGACGATGGGCGAAAAGCTCCAGTCGAGCCTGAGCCTGGGTGTGCCTTCGGCGCTGGCGCTGATCGCGCTGTTGTGGTTTGGCGCAGGCCTGGACCATGTCCTGGCCCGCTTAAAGAAGACGTCCACGCGCCTGGGTGTGTCCCTGCTCACGTATCTCGTCGTCCCGGCGGCGCTCTGTCTTGGGCTGCCGGCGCTGGCAGCCGCCCTGATCTACGCCAGTTTCAACGCCCCCCGGGGCTGGCAACAGCTCCCTGCGCCGCCCGCGCCCGCCGTGGAAGTAGCCGGCGCCGGGGAATTGCACGTCATCATTCGCGCGGACTCCGGATCTTACTTTTATTACGGGATCGGCTCGCCTTCCAGGGGCTGGGAGGCCACCGCCCGGCCCGAACAGCGGATGACGGGGCGCGGAACGGAAATCACCACCCCGCCCGCCTTCAAGCCGCCGGAGGGGGTGGTCAGTCTGGTGGGGCTCTCCTACACCGACCTGGGGGAGGAGGGCCAGGTTCACTATGCCGCCCTGGAGGATGGGTCCGTCTGGTATTTGCAGACGGATGCGAACAAGTACGAGGCCGGCTTTGCGTCCGGCCTGTTTCTGACTCTGGCCGCCATCCCGGCCATAGCGGGCCTGCTGGTCATCTATCTGGGGGCGGGGGTCAGCGCGCTGACCCGCCGGCTCGCGCAGGGGTAAGCGCCGCAGGACAGGCCGTGCGCCCCTGCCGGTTGGAAATGACACAAAACTCGGCCCCCTGTCCCCCTGGCCCAATTCTACGGAAAGCCATACTCGATGGCCCCTGCCCACCAGTCCGGGTTCAGGTAAGCGGGCTCCACCAGGACCGTCTCGGCTGAACAGCCGGAGGCGTCGGCGGCCCGTCCCGACGCGGCCGGTCGTTCACCGTCGGCGTGGGCGGCCGTAACGGCCCCCAGGCTGAACGTGAGCGCGGCCCGCAACGCCGAGCTCCGCCGGTCCGAGGGGGAAGGCCGCGCGCCGCGCCTCCCATGGCCGCGACCACATGGCGCGCGCCGGTCAGGCCGCCCGCGCGTCGGTCATCAGGGTCAAGGTGAGCGAATCTGCCTGGGCGTGGACGGCGAGCAAATCGGCCTGTTTGACCCCGCCACCGAACGCGCGTTGTAGCCCGTTCCGCACCCGATTAAATCATTGACAGATCATGGCCGATCCGTATAATGGTTTCCTGCTGACAACTTCGGGCCATTAGCTCAACTGGCAGAGCAGCTGACTCTTAATCAGTTGGTTGGGGGTTCGAGTCCCTCATGGCTCACCAGGTCAAGAAGTCCCCGGAATGGGGATTTCTTGTTTCCAGGCCGACTTTCACGCCACGGCCTGGGCCCGGCCGTGGTGAACGGGCAATGGGGCGTGATCAACGACGGCCGCGTGTGCGCGCGCGGCGCGGCGTCCGGGTTACAATGAATCGTCTATGGACCCGCTCGCCTCTTTTTCGCCCGCCGCCCGGACCTGGTTCCGCGAGACGTTCGGCCAGCCCACCCCGCCCCAGGCCGAGGGCTGGCCGGCCATCCAGCGCGGAGAGCACGCGCTCATCCTCGCCCCGACCGGCTCGGGGAAGACGCTGGCCGCCTTCCTGTGGGGCCTCGACGAACTCTACCGCGCCCGGTCGGCCGCGGGGGCTGCGCCCGACGCGAAGGCGCGCCCGGACGGGATCGGCCTGCTCTACGTCTCGCCGCTCAAGGCGCTCAACAACGACATCGAGCGCAACCTGCGCTTTCCGCTCGAAGGCCTGCGCGCGGCCGCCGCCCGGCGCGGCCAGCCCTGGCCGGAACTGCGCGTCGCCGTGCGCACCGGCGATACGCCGGCCAGCGCCCGGGCCCAGATGCTCAGGCGCCCGCCCGATATCCTGATCACCACCCCGGAATCGCTCTACCTGATGCTGACCAGCCCGCGCGCGCGGACGCTGTTCCGCACCGTGCGCGGCGTCATCGTGGACGAGATCCACACGCTGTGCGGCAACAAACGCGGCGCCCACCTGGCCCTCAGCCTGGAGCGGTTGACGCGCCTGGCCGAGGGGCCTGTCCAACGCATCGGCCTGTCGGCCACCGTCAGGCCGCTGGAGGAGGCCGCGCGGTTCCTGGGCGGCCAGGCGCACGGCCCGGCCGGGCTCGCGCCGCGCCCGGTGACCATCGTCGACGCCCACTATCGCAAAGCGCTCAAGCTGGAAGTGGTCACGGCCGTGGACGACTTCCGCGACCTGCCCGGCGACAGCGTCTGGCCGGCCGTCATCCCCCAGGTGCTGGACGATATCCGCCGCCACCGCACCACGCTCATCTTCGCCAACAACCGCCGCCTGGCCGAGCGCACGGCCGACCGCCTCAACGCGCAGCTCGCCGCCGAGCAATCCGAGGCGATCCCGCCCGGCAGCCCCGAGGCGCTGGCCCCCGGCGGCCAGATGCGCGACCGGGGCATCTTCGCCATCGGCGCCGAGGGCCCCATCCGCGCGCACCACGGCAGCATGTCCAAAGAGGCGCGCCGCCAGATGGAGGAGGACCTCAAGGCCGGGCGCCTCCCGGCGCTGGTCGGCACGAGCTCGCTCGAGCTGGGCATCGACATCGGCGCCGTGGACCTGGTCGTCCAGCTCCAGTCGCCCAAGAGCGTGGCCCAGGGCCTGCAGCGCGTCGGCCGCTCCGGCCACCTGGTGGGCCAGACCAGCCACGGCCGCATCTACGCCACCTTCCGCGAAGACCTGATGGAGGCCGCCGCCATCACGCGCGGGATGCTGGACGGGGACGTCGAGCCGACCTACACGCCCGAGAACCCGCTGGACGTGCTGGCGCAGCAGATCGTGGCGATGGTGGCGATGGAGCCCTGGCCGGTGCGCGACCTGTTCGACCTGGTCCGGCAGGCCTACCCGTACCGCAACCTGGCCCCGGACCAGTTCCAGGCCGTTCTGGAGATGCTCGCCGGGAAGTATTATCTCGACGCGCCCCAGGTCCGCGCTGTCGCCGCGCTCCGCCCGAAACTCGCCTGGGACCGCGTCAACGATCGTCTGGCGGCCCTGCCCGGCACCCGGATGCTGGCGATGAGCAACGTCGGCACCATCCCGGACACCGGCGCTTACGGCGTTTACCTGAGCGACGGCCAGACCCGGGTCGGCGAGCTGGATGAGGAGTTCGTGTTCGAGACGCGCGTGGGCGACGCCTTCCTGCTCGGCAGCAGCGTCTGGCGCGTGACCGAGATCAGGGACGACCGCCTGCTGGTGACGGAGGCGGCCGGCGCGACGCCGCGCATGCCCTTCTGGAACGGCGACTACCCGTATCGGCCTTACGAGCTGGGGGTCCGGATCGGCCAGTTCCGGCGCGAGATTGCCGGGCGGCTGGCCGGGGCCGCAGACACGGACGCGGCCGAGCAGTGGCTGCGGCGCGAGTACAGGCTCGACGAGCGCTCGGCCCGCAACCTGGTGGAGCACGTGCGGCGCCAGCTCGACGCGGTCGGCGTCCTCTCATCGGACCGGACCATCGTGGCCGAGACCTTCCAGGACGCCGTAGGCGACACGTGTCTGGTGGTCCACTCGCCCTTCGGCGGCCGCGTCAACGGGGCCTGGGCGCTGGCCCTGCAGGCCCGCCTGCGCGAACGCACCGGGGTCACGCCCGAGGCGCAGACCAACGACGACGGCCTCATCTTCCGCTTCCCGGGCTCCGACCGGGAGCCGCCGGTGGACATCGTCCGGACGCTGACCCCGGACGAGGCGCGCCGCCTGATCCTGCGCGAGCTGCCCGATTCGGCCGTCTTCGGCGCGCAGTTCCGCATGAACGCGGCGCGCGCGCTCCTGCTCCCCCGGCAGCGCGGGCAGAAGCGCACGCCGTTCTGGCTCCAGCGGCTGAAGGCCAGGGACCTGCTCGCCCTGGCGCGCCGTTTTGACGACTTCCCGATCGTGGCCGAGACCACGCGCGACTGCCTGCGCGACGTCTTCGACCTGCCGCACCTGGAAGAGATCCTGGCGCGCATCCAGTCGGGCGAGATTGCGGTGGCCGCGATCCAGACGGCGACGCCCTCGCCGGTGGCCGCCAGCCTGCTGTACAACTTCGTCAGCGTCTTCATGTACGAGTGGGACGCGCCCAAGGCCGAGCGTCAGTTGCGGGCGCTCGCGCTCCCGCCCGCGGCGGACCTCGGCGGCGACGCCGGCGACTGGAGCCGGCGGTTGAGGCCGGAGGCCGTGGCCGAGGTCGTGCAGCGGGCCGGCCACCTCGCCGCCGGCCACCAGGCGCGCACGGTCGAGGAGCTGGCCCTGCTGCTCCGCGAGCTGGGCGATCTGACCACCGCCGAGGTCGTCGCGCGCTGCGCGGGCGACGGCGCCGCCTGGCTGGGCGAACTGGCCGGCGCGGGCCGCGCGGTCGAGATCACCCTCGGCGGGGAAAAGCGCTGGGTGGCGGCTGAACTCGCCGGGATTTATCAGGCGGCCGGCCAGGCCCCCGGCCCCGAAGCCGCCGACGTCCTGCGCCGCTTCCTGCGCGCGGCGGGCCCGGTGACCCGCGCCGCGATCCAGGCCCGCTACCCGTTCCCGGCCGCCTGGCTGGACGAGACCCTGGCGCAGTGGGTGGCCGCCCGTGAGCTGGCGCGCGGCCGGTTCAGCGTCGCGGTCGGCGACGAGTATTGCGACGCGCGCCTGCTCGAGCAGATGCAGCGCCGCACGCTGGCGCGCCTGCGCCAGGAGGTCCAGCCGGTCTCGCTGGCGGCCTACGCCGCTTTTCTCGCGCGCTGGCAGCACGTCCACCCCGCCCAGCGCCTCCACGGCCCGGATGGTCTGCGCCGCATCCTGGAGCAATTGCGCGGGCTGGCCCTGCCCATCTCAATCTGGGAGCGCGAGGTCCTGCCCGGCCGGCTGGCGCGCTATGACCCGGCCGACCTGGACGCGCTGGGCCAGGCCGGCGAACTCGTCTGGGCGGGCGCGCCGGCAATGACCACCTCTACGGATGAGGGGACCCGGAGCGGACGCGACCCGCGCCGGCTGCGGGTGCGCCTGTTCTTCCGGGGCGAAGGCGCGCTGTTCCTGGAGCCGCCGGCGGTGGAGGGGTTGAGCGCCCCCGCGCAGGCCGTGTATGACTTCCTGAAATCCGAGGGCGCCTCCTTTACGGCAGACCTCGAGGCCGGACTGGCGCTCAACCCCGCTGAACTGGGTCACGCGCTAAGCGAACTGATAGCCGCCGGCCTGATCACGAACGACTCTTTTGAGACGCTGCGCCAGGCTGCAGCGGCGGGGCCGGAGGCTGACCGCGAACGCCGGCCGTTGAGCCCGCTCGAAGAGGAACTGGCGGCCCGGCTCGGCGCCCGGCTGCTCACACCCGGCCGCTACCGCCAGGCCCGGCAGCAGGTGTCGCGCCGGCTGCGCTCCACGGCGCCGACAGCCTCAGCCAGCGCAGGCGGGCGCTGGGCGCTGTTGCAGCGCGCCCGCGTGCTGGGCCCCGCCCTTTCGGACGAGGGCCGGGCCGAGGGGCTAGCGCGCGTGCTGCTTGCGCGCCATGGGATCGTGACCCGTGACTGCCTGGAGCGTGAGGCCGGAGACTGGGATTGGGCGCGTCTTTATCAGGTGTTACAGCGGCTGGAGATGCGCGGCGAGGTGCGGCGCGGCTACTTTGTCGCCGGGCTGCCGGGGGCGCAGTTTGCGCTGCCGGAGGCGGTGGAGAAGCTGCGCGAGCCGCCCGACGACGCCGTCGTCGTGTTGAGCGCCATGGACCCGGCCTGCGTCCTGGGCGGCGCCGCGGGGGCCGGCCTGAGCCTGGCGCGCGTGCCCTCGACGCATGTCGCGCTCGTGCGCGGTCAACTGGCGGCGGCCTTTGAAGACAACGGCCGGCGCGTGGCCATCGCTTCCGGCACTGGGCCGGACGTCGTCGAGCGCGCGGTCCGGGCCTATCTCGCCCGTCCGCACGCCCCCGGCCGGATCGTCGTCACGGAATGGGACGGCGCGCGCGTGTCCCGGAGCGCGGGAGAGGCCGTGCTGAAGGCGCTCGGCTTCCAGACCACGCCGTCCGGGATGGAATGGTACCGGCCGGCCCCGTGAGGCCCGCCGCAGGGGTGCCTTCGGGCTTTTGGCTGACCCGTCCGGCTGTCAGACACCCATCACCAACGTCATGCCGGCGAGAGCCGGCCTCCCGGAGCAGAAGCGCGCAGAAGAGCGGGAGCTTCTGGGCCCCGGCCTTCGCCGGGGCGACGGCGGAAATGGTTGCGCCCAGGCGCGGCGGCCTGGAGATTGACCACCAGCGGCGAAGGCACCCGCCGCAGGCGGCCCTATACCTTCAGAACAAGCGGCAGTATCGGCCGCACATCCAGCCGCCGGCCCTGCCGGCCGCCATCCAGGGTCAGGGTCATCAGCGGCTCCGGGCCAGTCTCAATCGTCACCAGGCCCGCGTCGTTGAGCAGGCGGGCCTTGTCCGAGAGCGCGCCGCCCGTTACGGCGATGTGGACGCCGGTCAGGGTCTTCACGCCGAGCGGGTGCGCGGGTTCGGGGAGATTGCCCCGGAAAGTGCTGTACCACAAGGGCCAGGGGTCGCCGGATCGCCGTGCCGGGTCACGCCTGCCCGGCGCTGCAGGCCAAGCGCCTCCAGGGCCGCGGCCTCCGGCGCATCCACTCTCGTGAAGATTGCGAGGTGGTCTAACTCAAATGGGGCCATGGCGGTCGTCATGCGGCCCTCCACCGCTAGCGGCTGATGCGGCGGCCCGTGTCCTGAAAACCCAGCTTGAGACCGGGAACCACACGTCCCTGCGGGCGCCTCCTCAGGCAGGGACGACTTCGGCGCGGCGCGCCAGGGCGCGGGCGAGCGAGAAATAACATTGGCGCAAGTGCTCTTCGAGCCGGCGCCAATCGCCGGCCGGATCAGCCGACGTCCCGCCCGTGATCGCGTCCACGGTGTTGTTGGCCCGCACGCGCCACTCGGCCGACTCGCGCGCCTGCTCCGGCGGCAGGCCGAACAGCTCGGCGTGGAGGTCGGTCAGGGCCTCGACAAATTCCGCCTTGTCGGCCTGGCCGGTCATGGACAGCCGGCGGTGGACGTCCCAGTAGCGGACCTCGAGCTGCGCGGCGCGGGCCGGGTCAAAACGCAGGCCCGAGTGACGGCGCGCGATCCGGTAGTAGCGCTCCAGGTGCCGCCGGACGAGGCCCAGATCGTGGTGGAGCGGCGCCCAGGCGGCTGAGGCCCGGACGATGTGATAGGCCGCCAGCCAGGAGATCGGGAGCGGGATGCGGAACTGGGCCTCGCTCAACGAGACGATCAGGCCCAGGAGCCGGGGCCAGTCCCGGTCATAGTAGGCGCGCCAGCCGGCGGCTTCCGCCGCCGCCACGCGGTCAGGATTGAAGATGAACATCGTTTTGATGAGCTTCGCCAGCCGGACGCCTCAGGCGGCGTCCGGCGCCGGGGCGCAGCGCAAAATCTCATCCAGGATGGCGTCGAAATCCGGTCCCTGGACCTGGACGGTCTCGGTGTAGATGCGCGCCCAGGCGATCTGGTCTGCCTCCAGGCCGAAGATCATCACGCCCCCGGCCGTGAAGGCGCCGCCGCCCAGCGGGCTGCCGGTCCAGCGCCATTCGGTCCAGACGACGTCGCCGGCCGCCGCGCAGCCCAGGAGCTCGGCCTGAAAATCCGGGACGGCTTCCAGGAGCATGCCCCAGCAACGCGCCAGGCCCTCCCGGCCCCGGAAGGCGCGGTCCGGGTGCAGGGGCTGCCGGCTCTCGTAGTTGGGGTGGAAGCAGGCCTGAAGTGCGGCCAGATCCCGGGCATTCCAGGCGGCCCGCAGGCGCGCGATCACGGGCGGCGGTTCGGGGGAGACCGGCCCGGTCATCACAGCGAACCCGCCTGCGCCCGGCTCGCCGCCCGCGACCGGATGCTGTCCCAGGCCTGCCCGCGCCGCACAAGCCAGGCGAACGTCGGGCCGGGAGGCGCCGGCAGGCGCGCACGCTCGGCGACGGTGCGCGCCCCGCGGCGGGCCAGCTCCAGTTTCAGGCTGCGCTCGCCCTGGCGCATGGCCCAGTGGTGGTTGGCGGCAAAGAGAGGCTTGAGCAGAAAGGAAAAGTAGCGGAAGAGGGGTTTGTCGCCGCGAACACGCCAATCGTACGTGATCTCCACCCAGTCGCCGTCCTGGGCGAAGGTCCACACGCCGCGGCCGGTCAGGTCGCCCCAGGCTTCCAGTGTAAAACCGTGCGGGCTGTGCGCCTCGACCACCTGGAACTGCCAGTGCAACGTGTAAGGCAGCCAGCCCTTGGTGTACAGGCTGACCACCTTGCCCAGACCGTCCGGGCCGCCGGCCTCCAGCTCGCGCACGTCGAGATAAACGGACGGCCACCAGCGCGGCAAATCGCGGGCCTGACCCAGAACCGCCGCGACCTCGTCGAGCGTGGCGCGCACGCGCCAGTGAGTGACGAACTGATAGTCGTTGCTGGCCATGGACGGCTCCCTCCGCTGATCACTCACCGCAAAAGGTCGGTGAGGTAACGCCACATCGCGATCAGGTAGCTCAACCACAGGGCCGGGCGGCGGCGAGGGGGGACGTGATCCGAGCGCAGCATGGCGTCTCCGTCTCGGCGGCGGCCTCAGAGTTCCGGCAGCAGGCCCAGGCCGCGCAGCAGGCCCGCCAGGTCCCACATCCGGGAACTGCGCCGGATGAGGCCGCCTTCGATTGTCAGGGCCGTGGTCCCCCGGACGGCGACGACCCGGCCGGTGGGCGGGATACGCATAAACGTGCCCCGGTGCGTGCCGCGCCAGGTCCAGAGCAAAACGGCGCGGTCGCCCTGCACGATCAGATCGTCCAGTTCAACCTCAAGATCAGGGAAAGCCCGAAAGTAGTAGGCCGTGATCCGGCGGATACCGCCGGGGCCGCGCTGCGGCTGGGGCTGGGCAATGTCGTCGCCCTCGAAGTCCGGCGCGTAGAAAGCCGCGATACGCTCGGGCGCGTGGTCGTTCCAGGCCGCGATCAGGTCCGCCGCCAGCTGCGGGGTTGGCCTGGCGGTCGCGCCGTCCGTCCGGAGGGAGCGCGAGGTGAAAGAGCGGCTGTCGTACATGACAGCCCCAGTATGCGCCGAGGGCGGGCTGCCTTCCAGACCATTCACTGCTCATTTTTTGCTCACCGGGCCGGGCGAAATGCGAGCCGGGAAACTGCGTCAGGGCGAAGCGGCGCGCGGCCGGGTCTGGAGCGAGGCTTCTACGTCGCGCAGGATTTGCGCCGCCTCGGCGGGCGGCGCCAGGCGAGGCTGGAAGTTGTCGTAGATGTGGATGGGGATCAGGTCCACGCCCTGGAGCGTCGCGCCCCGAAAGCGCGCCCGGAGCAATAGCCCCTGGACGGTGAAGACGGTGCCGTCGGACCACTGTTGATCGAAGACGAAGTTGCCCAGCGCGTAGGCGACGACGGCGCCGTTCGGATAGGTCTCCACGCCCTGGACGTGATGGGGGTTGTTGCCGACCACCAGCCTCGCGCCGGCATCCACCAGCGCGTCGGCCCCGAGCGCCTGCTCCCAGGTGATCTGGCCGGTAAACTCGCGGCCCCAATGGGGCAGCGCCACCACAACATCGGCCTCATCCCGCGCGCGCCGGACGGCGTCGACGTAGACCTCTTTCAGAAACGGCGCGGCGCCGGGCGCGGCTTCGTCCGCCCACACCTCGCCGTTGATGGCCGTGAACGCCAGGAACGCGAAGCGCACGCCGCGCACCTCCACAATCACGGGCGCCGCGGCCTCGGCCAGATTCGGCCCCGCCCCCACCGGTTCGATCCCGGCGGCGCGCAGGTTGGACAGCGTCTCCAGGAGGGACTCGTGGTCGCAGCCGCGCACCAGGCCGCAGTCCTTGATGTGGTTGGTGGCCGCCGCCAGCAGATCGAAGCCCGCGAACTGCAGGCCCTGGACCGTCTCCGCCGGCGCCAGCAGGTTGCGATGGAACTCGGCGCACGGGCTGGGCGGGTTGTAGTCCGAGATGGACGCGTCCAGGCTGCCGATGGTCAGGTCGGCGCTCTGCAGCACGTCAGCCAGCGGGCGGTAGGGCAAGGCCATGTCGCCGGCGTCTCTGGCCATCTGGTAGACGCAGCGCGCCGGATTGATGTCGCCGGTGAACAGCAGCGTGATCTCCGGCTCGGCGGTCGGGCTGACGGGAGCCGGCGTCGGGCTGGGCGGCAGCGTGGCCGTGGGGAGGTGCGGGCTGGGGAGCGAGGGCGCAGCGGAGCTGGGGGGCCAGGGCGTGGGGGAAACGAAGACCGGCGCGGTTGAACGGGCAGGCGGCGCGACCGGGGCCGTCGCCGCGTTGGCCGGCAGGCAGGCGGCGCTCACCAGGGCGATCAGGACCCAGCCAGGCCCGACCCGCAACTTGAGACCCCCCGATCCGGTTTGGGCTCTTGAGCGTGGAGAGCGAGGCAGCGGTGATGTGGCGATCCGGGCTTTCACAACCCCATCATCTTCATCGCCCGGTTCAACAGGTCCTTGAGCATCTTCTCTTTGGCGTTCAGGTCTGAGTCCGGGGACAGGTTGAGGCCGGAGCGCATGGAGGCCAGCGCCTGCATCTGCTGGCCGAGCTTGATCTGCAGGGCGCTGAGTTTTTTGAAGCAGGCCGCGCGGGTCTCCTGGTCGCCGGCCCGGCCGAGCAGGTCGATGGCCTGCAGGTAGCCCGCGGCCGCCGGCTCGAGGCGCCCGGCGCCGTCGTGGGCGGCGGCCAGGTTGGCCGTCGCCTGGCCCTCGCGCAGGATGTCGCCCAGACGCCGGAAGGTCTCGGGGGTGCCGGCCACAGCCGCCAGCGCCCCTTCCCAGTCCGCCTGGGCCAGGCGGACCACGCACAGGTTGTTGCGCATCTCGGCCGCCGCCCCCGGATCGCCGGCCTGCTCGAGCGCCTGGGCGGCCGCCTCAAAAGCCTGCGCCGCCTCGGCGTATTGCTCGGCGCGATAATGCTTCAGGCCCAGGTCCTTGAGTTGCTCCGGGGTCATCGGGTTGTCAGAGGTCAGGGGCGGAGGGTTCGTGTTCCAGCCGCCGGCGCCTAATACGTGATATCCAGCAACCCGGTGGCGATCGAGCGCAGGTGGTCGGCCGGCATCTGGCTCAGGCGCTGGGCCAGGCGCAGGTAGTGCTCGTTCATCGGGTTGACCACGAACTCGCGCAGATCGGGCGGCAGCTGCTTGAAGCGCTCGAACAGGCGTTGGGCGCTCTCCCATTCGCCGACCACGCCCTGCGGCTCCAGCAGCGCCTCGAGGGTCAGGCCGAGGCGGTTGAGGATGACCTCCAGCTCCGGCAGCGGCACCGGTCTCTGGCCGAACTCGAAGTCGGAGAGCATGGCGGCCGAGACGCCGAGCTCGTCGGCGAACTCCTTCAGCTTGAGTTTGGCGTCCAGGCGGGCCTGGCGCAGCCGCGCGCCGATCATGCGGTCGCGCAGGTCGCGCACGGCCGGCGGCGGGACGGGCGGCCGCTGGGCGGGTTTCTCGGAGAGGGTGGACTGGCCCGTGAAGTGGGTCAGCGGCACCTCCAGGAAAAAAGCCAGCAGCTCCAACTCCGGCAGAGACGGGCTCTTCTCGCCCGACTCGTAGGCGCTGTAGACGGCCGGCGTCACACCCATCACTTCCGCGCATTCCCTGGCCGTCCGGTCGGCAAACTGGCGGGCGTCGCGCAGGAGCACGCCCAGCATCTTCGCCCGCACGTCCAGGGCGGTCACCATTGCGTCCATGCCATTCTCCCGTCGCGTCACCGCCGGCCACGGCCGCCGCTGGCCCCGGTCATGAAGATCTCCGCCGGCAGCCGGAAGCCGGCCGCCTCCAGCTTGGGCGTGAACATCGGGCGCAGGCCGGTCGGCCGGATCTGGCCGATCACCCGGCCCTCGCTGTCCGCGCCCTCTTCGACGAACTTGAAGATGTCCTGCAACACCACCGTGTCCCCCTCCATGCCGATGACTTCGGTGATGTAGGTGATCTTGCGCGAGCCGTCGCGCAGGCGCGCCTGCTGGATGATCAGCTCGATGGCCGAGGCGATCTGCTCGCGGATGACCTTGAGCGGCATGTCCATGCCCGCCATCAGGGCCATGGTCTCCATGCGCGACAGGGCGTCGCGCGGGGTGTTGGCGTGCAGGGTGGTCAGCGAGCCGTCGTGGCCGGTGTTCATGGCCTGGAGCATGTCCAGGGTCTCGCCGCCGCGGCACTCGCCGACCACGATCCGCTCCGGGCGCATACGCAGCGAGTTCCGCACCAGGTCGCGGATGGTGACCTCGTACTTGCCGTCCAGGTTGGGCTTTTTCGTCTCCAGGCGCACGACGTGGTCCTGGCTCAGCTTCAGCTCGGCCGCGTCCTCGATGGTGACGATGCGCTCGTCCTCCGGGATAAAGCCGGAGAGCACGTTGAGCAGCGTGGTCTTGCCCGAGCCGGTGCCGCCGGAGACCACGATGTTCAGGCGCGCGACGACGCAGGCTTTGAGGAACTCGGCGATCTGCGGCGTCATCGACCCGAACTGGATCAGGTCGTCCACCGTTAGTTTCTTGGTGGAGAACTTGCGGATGGTGAGGGACGGCCCGTCAATCGAGACGGGCGGGATGACAGCGTTGACGCGCGAGCCGTCCGGCAGGCGCGCGTCCACCAGCGGGTTGTCGGCGTCGATGCGGCGGCCAAGCGGCAGCACGATCCGGTCGATGATGCGTTTGACGTGGTTATCGTCGTCGAACTTCACCGGGGTGAGCGTCAGCTTGCCCTTGCGCTCGATGTAGACCCGGTTGGGGCCGTTGACCATCACCTCGGTGACGGCCGGGTCGTCCAGCAGCGGCTGGATCGGCCCGAAGCCGAAGAACTCGTTGACGACCTCGCGCACCAGCTCGACGCGCGCCGTCTCCGGCAGGGCGATGCGCGTGGTGGCGTAGGCCTCCAGCACGCGCCGCTCGATATCCTTGCGCGTCGCCTCGTCCTGCTTGAGCGACGAGGGGTCCTCCAGGCTGCCGGCCACCTGATGGATCAGGTACTCCTTCAGCTGGCGCAGCCGTTCGTTCCCCAGGCCGGCCGCCGCGGCGGCGGGGCGGGCGGCGCCGGCCTCCGGCGCCGCGGCCGGGGCGGCCGGCGGCGGGGCGGCGGTCGGTCGGGAGGCCTCGCGGAGGCGATTACTTAACGACATCGTGGTTACTCTTTCCTCATCAGCGCGCGAGAAGAAACGAATCAGACGCCGGGCGGCTCAGCCGGGCGCGCCGGGCGCTCGTCGTCCGGCCGCAGCCAGACGATATGTTGCTTGTTCACCGTCAGGAAATCGGCTTTGTGCAGGAGCTGGCCGCCCGGGCTGTAGATCTCGGCCTGGGTGACGGCGATGAAGACTTCCGGGCTGTCGTTCAGCCCATCCTTGATGCGCTGTTCCGGCCGCAGGAAGATATGGCCGTGAATGACGTTGGTCAGCGTCTGGATCAGGACCGGCACCTCTTCCTTGCGGACGATATCGGTGTAAATCTTGCCCTTGGCGTCGATGCGGACACTCATGCGGCCTCCTCAGTGTCAGGCGGGGGCGATGGCCTCGGCCATCTGGTTCAGTTGCTCGAACAACGTGGTCGTCAGACCCTGCAGGCTGTAGGTGACCGTGTCGGCGGCGAACTTGCGACTGAGCGGCTGGTGCTGGTTGTTGGCCTGCGAAAACTGCCCGGCCATGTGCGGCACCAGCATCGGGATGGCGAACCCCAGCTCGCGCTCCATCTCCGGGCGGCTCAGACCCTCCAGGCCGACCGACCGGTTGAGGACCAGTTGCAGCCGGTGGCGGCGCACGTCCTGCGTCTCCAGGAAGTTCAAGACGATGCGGGTCAGCGCCACGGTGGCCGCGTCCGGGCTGGTGACGATGACGACCTTGGCCGACTTACGGATGAGCGGCAGGCTGACGCGTGAGAGCGCCCGGCCGACGTCGACAAAGACGAAGTCGTACATCTGGCGCAACGCGTCGAAGACCGCCTCCAGCCGGTCCACGCGCAACGCCTGGGCCACCTCCGGGTCCGGCGCGCCCGGCAGCAGGTCGAACGTCCACTCCTCCCGGTGCGACAACATGGGCTTGAGGCGCTCCGGCCCGAGGTGGCGCGCCTCCAGCATGCTGGCCGCGACGATGTGCCGGTCGGGCGTGTCCACGCCGACGATGAAGTGCAGCGAGCCCACCGGCAGCACCAGGTCCACCACGGCCACCGGCCGGGGTTTGGCCAGCTCCGCCAGCATCTGGGCGATGTTGACGCACAGCGACGACGTGCCGGTGCCGCCTTTAGCGCTCAGGAAGGTCACCAGCTTGCCGAGCGGTTTGGGCGGCGCCGGCGGCGCCGCCGGCTCCACGGGCAACAGCGCCCGGACCCGCTCCAGCAGCTCGACGTCGGCCCCCGGACGCTTGACGATGTACTCGTCGGCGCCGGCCTGGACCCCGGCCAGGATGTCCTGCGGATAGCTGCGCACCGACAGCACCACGATCTTGGCCTTGCCGGTGCGCGCGTCGGACCGCAGCTTGCGCACCACATCCAGCCCGCCCAGGTCCGGCAGCTCGGCCACGACGATCAACATGTCCGGGCGCTGGCGCCAGGCCTCGATCAGGCCCTCCTTGCCGCTGGGGGCCGTCATCACCGTGTAGCCGGCGTTGCGCAGCATGGTGCTGATGTAGGCCAGCGCGGCGGCGTCGCTTTCGATGAGGAGAATGGTCTTGTCAGCCAACGCCCACCGCCTTCCCCGGCCGATCATCCGCCTGGCGATCGGCGACCGGCAGCGAGAATGCGAACTGGCTGCCGCCGCCCACCCGGCTGTCAACCGTGATCCGCGCGCCGTGCGCCTCCACAATGCGGCGCACCAGCGCCAGGCCCAGCCCGGTCCCCCCATAGCGCCGCGTGGCCGAGCCGTCCAATTGCCGGAAATCCTCGAAGATCTCCTCCATCCGCTCGGAGGGGATGCCGATGCCCGTGTCCTGCACCGCAAAACGCACCCGGTGGGCCTCCGGCCCGGCGCTCAGCAGCACCCGTCCGCCGGCCGGCGTGAACTTAATCGCGTTGTCCACCAGCTGCAGCAGCACCCAGCCCAGCTTTTCGGCGTCGGCGACGACGTCCGGCAGGCCCGGCGCCAGGCGGGCCTCCAGGCGCACGCCCCGGCGCTCGGCGACCGGCCGGCTGCGCCGCACGACGGCCTCGACCAGCGGCGCCGCCGTCACCGGGCCCAGCGCCAGTGTCATCTCGCCCCGCGCCGCCGAGGCGTAGCCGATCAGGTTATCGATCATCTTCTCCAGGCGCGCAATCGCCTGCATCACGGTCGCGACGGCGGTCTGCTGGGCCGGCGCCAGCGGGCCAAACGAGCCGTCCTCCAGCAGCGACGCGTAACCCTTGATCTGGGTCAGCGGCGTGCGCAGCTCGTGCGAGATGTTCGAGACGATGTTGGCCTTGAGCTGGTTGATCTCGGTCAGCTTCACCAGCGCCGCCTCCAGCTCGGCCGTGCGGTCGGCCACGCGCCGCTCCAGCGAACGGTTGGCCTCCAGCAGCGCGTTCTGCAGTTCCAGAATCTGGCGCGCGATGACGCGGTCCAGCGTCTCGCGGCTGAGGGCGCCCATCTCCACCAGCACCTGGCCGATCAGGCGCCCGCCGCTTTCCTTCTTCAGCGCCAGGGCGGCCTGGAGCTGTTCTGCGGTAATGTAGCCCTGGGTCAGCAGGTAATCGCCCAGGCGCGGGACCAGTTGCTCCACGCTGGTGGGGCGCAGGGCGATGGGGCCGGTGGCGCCCTTGGGACGCCCAAGGAACTGCTGCTCGGCCAGCACGCTCACCAGCGCCAGATCGACGCCGCAGGCGGGACAGGCCGCGTCTTGCGGATCAAGCGGCGTCCCGCACTGAGGACAGGCCAGGCGCGGTGTGTCCGACGGAGTCATTGCGGACAATCATAACCTTTTCCAGAATGGGCCGCAACTTTGTTCAGCGCCGCGTCGGGCCGACCCCGGGACAGAAATCCCCCGAAAACAGGCGCTTCTTCACTGGCCCGCGCCGCCCGGCCGCGCCATCCTGAACGCCGGGCCGTCTCAGCCCCCGCCCATCAACCGCCGGCGCCGGACGCCGAAACATCCCGCCGACCGAGGCGTAATGAAACCTGAAAGGGACGGCCCAGAGGCTCACGCCTGGCCTGCCCCGACTCATCGTATACTCTCGTTTTCAAATGGGCCATTCCATGAGCAAGACACCCTCCATGAATGCCATCGCCATCCGCACGGAAGGACTGACCCGCGACTTCAAGACCGTGCGCGCCGTCGACGCGCTGACGCTCGACGTCCCGGCCGGCATCATCTTCGGCTTCCTGGGCCCGAACGGCTCCGGCAAGACGACGACCATCCGCCTGCTGCTCGGCCTGCTGGAGCCGAGCGCCGGGCGCGCCGAGGTGCTGGGCCACGACACCCGTAATCAGGCCGACGCCATCCGCGCACGGACCGGCGCCCTGCTGGAGCATCACGGCCTGTACGAGCGCCTGAGCGCCGAGGACAACCTGGATTTCTACGCGCGCGTCTGGAGACTGCCGGACGCGGCCCGCGCGGCGCGCATCAAAGAATTGCTCGGGCCGGTGGGCCTGTACGACCGCCGCCGCGAGATCGTGGGCAACTGGAGCCGCGGCATGAAACAGAAGCTGGCCGTCGCGCGGACGCTACTGCACCGGCCGGCGCTGGTCTTCCTGGATGAGCCGACCGCCGGCCTGGACCCGATTGCGGCGGCTGAACTGCGCGAGCAACTGGCCCTGCTGGCGGCGCGCGAGGGCGTCACCGTCTTCCTGACCACTCACAACCTGGCCGAGGCCGAGAAGCTCTGTCACCGGGTCGGCGTCATCCGCCAGGGCCGGCTGATCGCCGTCGGCAGCCCGGACGAATTGCGGCGGGGGAGCGCCCGCCCGCACGTGGACGTGATCGGGCGCGGCTTCGGCGAGGCGGCGCTGACCGCGTTGCGGGGGCGGCCGGAGGTGGCGGGCGTCGAGGTGCAGGATGGGGCGCTGTCCATCGACCTGCGCGAGACGGTCGAGGTCGCGCCGCTGGTCAGCCTGCTGGTGCAGCACGGCGCGCAGGTGGAGGAAGTGCGCAAGGGGCAGGCCAGCCTGGAGGATGTGTTCCTCACGCTGATGGAGGAGGAGCAGAAATGATCGCCGACGTCTGGACGGTGGCGCGCAAGGAGTTCAAAGAGATTCTCGCCATGGGCGGCGGCCGGCGCGGCTGGATCGGCCAACTCTTCTTTCTGGGCGTCTTCGGCATCCTGTTGCCCGCGCAATCCGGGCGGGCCTGGGTCGAGTCGCCTTTATTGCTGGTGAGCTGGGGCTGGCTGCCGTTCCTGCTGGCGGTGCAGGTGGTGGCCGACTCGTTCGCCGGCGAGCGCGAGCGGCACACGCTGGAAACCCTGCTCGCCAGCCGCCTGCCGGACCGCGCCATCCTGTTCGGCAAGCTGGCGGCCGTGGTCGGCTATGCCTGCGGCGCGACCTGGCTGGCGCTGGCCGCCGGGATCGTCACGGTCAACGTCGTCGCCGGGCAGGGCCGGCTTCTGTTTTACCCGCCCCTCACCTTCGCCGGCATCCTGGCCTTCAGCCTGCTGGGCAGCGGGCTGGCGGCCAGCGCCGGTGTGCTCGTCTCGCTGCGGGCGGCCACGGCGCGCCAGGCGGCGCAGAGCATGAGCCTGGTGATGCTGCTGCTGTTCAGCCCGGTCTTCATCTTCGGCTTCCTGCCCCCTGAAATCCAGGCCCGGGTGTTTGGGCGGCTGACCCAGATCGACTTGACTCAGGCGGCGCTGCTGGCGTTCGGGGTGTTGCTGGTGCTGAATGCGGTGTTTATCGCGGCGGCGCTGGCGCGGTTCCAGCGCGCGAGGCTGATTCTGGATTAGGCTGGCTTAGCCGCGCCAGAACGGGCGCGTCAGACAGGTCGGGCCGCCCGCGCCCTTGACGCAGATTTCGCTCCCCGGAAACGTCCACACCTGCGCGCCGGCCGCCTCCAGCCGCGCCTTTGTCACCGGGTTGCCGTCCACCATCACGCACTGGCGCGGCGCCAGGGCCAGCACATTGCAGCCCAGCGATTCATATTCCGCGTCGGGCACTTCCACCAACCGGATGCCGCGCGCGAGCAGCCATTGCCGGAACGGCACGGTCAGCAGGCGCGAATACACCACCGCCAGGTCCCGATCCACCAGGCTGATATTGGACTGCAAGTGCAGGCAATCCTGCGGCCCGGTCCAGTGCACAAGCGGCGCGACGATAACTTCGTCCACCCGATCGCCCAGCAGCGCCCGCAACTGGCGGATGCCCTCGGCGTTGGTGCGGTAGCCCTCAGCCACGGCCACGGTGCGCGCGTCAATCCAGACCACGTCACCGCCCTCCAGCCGGCCCGCGCCCGTGATGGCGCCCAGGATCGGCAGGCCCAGCGCTTGCAGGAACGCGCCGAGCGCCTCCGGCTCGCCGCGCCGCGCCGCCTTGCCCATGTTCCCCAGGATCACGCCCTGGTCGCACACGATCACGGGGTCATGGACATAGACCGAGTCCAGGCCGGTCCCCGGCGCCTCCGGCGCGTAGCACACCTCGGCGCCGAACTGCGCCACCAGGCGCACGAACTCGGCGTGCTGCGCGGCGGCCCGATCGAAATCCGGCTCGCCCAGGTAATGGAGCGCCTGCCAGTGCGCCTTGACTTCGGCCCGGCCCCAGCCGGCCTCCGCCGGGCGCTTGACGACCACGCCCTTGAGTTCCCCCACCATCGACTGCGATCCGTAAGCCGTCAGCCCCGGCATCGTCGTTTCAGGAGGCGCGCGGCCGGAAGGCCCGCCAGAGGACAAAGACGCCGAGCAGGATAAAAAACGCCGGCAGAACAAAGTCGGCGAGCGTGGCGAACGGCGTGGCCAGCAGCGCGCCCAGGATGAGGAGCGGGACGGCCGGGTAGAGGGCCCAGCGCATGCGGCCGTGCGGGGTGGGCGCCAGCCACACGATCACGAACGTCACCCCCAATCCCAAAAAGAACACGCCCGCGCTGGCAACGCCCGACCACTCGAACGCGCCCAAGCCGGCGACCACGCCCAGCGTCGCCAGCACCCCGCCCGGGATCAGGCCCCACCATTGGCCGCGATCCGCCAGATACACCAGCCAGAATGGCAACGACAGCCCCAACAAGAAGATCGGGCCGCCCCATCGGCTCGCCAGCCGGGGCGCCGCCGCCCCCAACCCGATAAGCAGCGCGAAGTCCAGGAAAATCAAGCCCGGGATCAGCGCCCAGCCGTGAGCGCGGTCGCCGAAAAAGGTGGCCAGGAACCCGGCGCCGACCAGGGCCACACCGACCGATTCGATTGCAAGGACCAGCAAGGTGAGCGATGTCGGATCGACGCCGAGGGCCAGTGCGACGAGGGGGACGATGAGCGTCGTCAGCAAAACGGCCGCCGCGCCGGCCAGGAACGACCAGCGCTTCCAGTGCGGGCCGCGCCATCGCGCGCGCAGGGTGTCCATGGCGGCTAGCCGCGCCGCACCGCCCGCCGCGCGGGTGATACCATGCGCTTGTCGTCGTCCGTAGAATGCCTGCTTACGCTCCGGCTGCCGGACGCGAGCGTCCGGTAGCAGCGTGGGAAGGGGATACGCGTGCTCGATGGCGACATCGCCTTTCTCCTCGCGTTCATCGTCCTGCCAACGGCGATTTTGGTCAGCAGCATCTGGTTCATTGTCCTGATCCGCAAGGG
>Ga0101944_10002890_pt1 | contig 25923 bp, 23 predicted proteins | sample DewCreD2012metaG_FD_75245 | JGI IMG/M metagenome (GOLD analysis project Ga0101944, IMG submission 75245) | Hot spring sediment bacterial and archeal communities from British Columbia, Canada, to study Microbial Dark Matter (Phase II) - Dewar... ... | reverse complement strand
ACCGCCCGGTGGCGCTACAGGCGATGGAGGTGGCCCGATGACCCGGTAGGGCTGCGCCTTCCGCTCCCCGGGGCCGGGGCGGAGGGCGGAATCGAAGCCCGCCACGGCCCCCGGCCGGACGGAGCGCTCCGGCCGAGGCGCGCGCCGGCGAGGATCTCATCGTCACGACCGGTAGAACCAAGAGCGCCAGGCGCGGTTCGTCAGCGGCCTCAAGGCGGCGTTCCTTGACATCGTTCCGACCGTTCTCCTAGGTTCCCGGGCTGCCGGCGGCGCGAACACCCCGGCGGACGGCGCGACGATGGCGAGGAAGAAGATCCCCACGACCGTCTACCTCACGCCGGAGCAGGCGGAGGCGCTCCGGTCGCTCCACGAACGCACGAAGGTGCCGGTGGCCGAGTACGTCCGCGAGGGCATCGACCTGATCCTGGAGCGGCACGCCGACGTGCTTCCCGGCCAGGTCACGATCCCGGGCCTCGAGGAGCCCGGACGGCGCCGGACACGCTCCGGAGCGGAGAGCGGCCGGTGACGGACCGCGACGACTCGCCCGCGCGGCGCGCCCTGCGCACGGCCGGCGTCTGGCTCTGGCTGGGGATCTGCATCGGCCTGCTGCCCGCCCTCTGCAGCGTCGGCCTCAACATCCTGCTGGTCCAGCGGGGCTATCTCGAGGGGATCGCCCCCTGGCAGCTCCTGCTCGGCTTCGCGGCGCTGGCCTACGGTGCCTACGGCATCCGCGAGCGCCTGCCGCTGTGGACGTGGGTGGCGAACGAGCCGGGCTACAAGCGCCGGCAGATCCGGCGCCACGCCGCCCAGCTCCGCCGGCTGGCGCTGCGGGCGCTGCGCCGGCCGTGGTACCGCGGCCGGCTGGGCGACGGGGCGGCGCGCGAGATCGAGGAGGCGGTCCGCACCCTGCGCGACGCGATGAAGGACCGACTGGCCGGCGAGGAATTGCACGCACCCCTGGAACGGCTCGAAGCGCTGTTCGATCGCCACCTCGGCTTCATGAAATACAGCGTCTACGTCGAATACGCCGGCCAGATCGGCCTCGCCGTCCTGGCCGCCTTCGTGCTGCGGGAGTCCGTCGTCGAGGCGTTCAAGATCCCCTCCGGTTCGATGCTGCCGACGCTCGAGGTCGGCGACCACATCTTCGTCAACAAGCTGGAGTACGGCATCCGCTTCCCGTTCACCGACTGGCTCCCCGTGCGCTACGACGCGCCGCACCGCGGCGACGTCGTGGTGTTCGCCGAGCCGTCCCAGGGCCCCGACGCCTTCATCAAGCGCGTCGTCGGCGTGGCGGGCGACCGGATCGAGGTCGAGGCGGACGGAACGTTGCGCATCAACGGCCAGACGGTGCGCCGCTGCCCGCTCGGCTCGATCCGCGCGCCGCAGGGCGACGACCCGCGCTCGCCGAAGGCCACCTTCGACCTGTTCGTCGAACGACTCGGCGACGTCCGCTACACCGTCCGCCAGATCCACGATGCGGGCGCCGGTACCGGCTCCGGCGGCCGGCCCGGCGTCCGCGACGTCGGCGGCGGGCTGCTCCTCGTCACCGGCGGCGACCTGCACAGCCGACCCTATCCCCGCCGCGGCACCCCCGACGCCGCCCGCGGCGGCTACGTCGTCCCGCCGGGACACGTGTTCGTGATGGGCGACAACCGCGACAACTCCAACGACTCCCGCTTCTGGGGCCCCGTCCCCTTCGCCCGCATCAAGGGCAAGGCGATGTTCATCTGGTGGTCCAACGCTCGCCGCACCGTGGAGACCGGCCGGATCGGCATTTCCATCCACGCCGCGGTCCAGCCCGACCCCGAGCGGCTCACCCCCGAACAGCGCCGCTGCCTCGAGGACCTGGCCCGCCCGGCTCCCGAGGCGCCCTAGAGGACCGTTCACGGGCGTGGGCGCCGGCGCCGGCGTCGGCGAAACCGCCGAAACCCCCCACAGGCGTGCCCGCCGCCCCCGCGTCCGCGGCGTCCCTTCCGCCGCGGTCCGACGCCCCCGCCGCACGCGGCTCTTGATCCGATCGGCCGGTTCTCTCTAGGCTGCGGCCGATCGACGCGGGACGACGGAGGGGCGACCGGATGGCGGAGCTGGAACAGCGCGAGTCGTGGGGCAGCCGCTGGGGCCTGATCCTCGCCGCGGCGGGCAACGCCGTCGGCATCGGCAACCTGCTGCGCTTCCCGGCCCAGGCCGCCCAGAACGGCGGCGGGGCGTTCATGATCCCCTACGTCGTCTCGCTGCTCCTCTTCGGCCTGCCGATGATGTGGATCGCCTGGACGATCGGCCGCTTCGGCGGCCGCTTCGGCCACGGCTCCACGCCGGGCATGTTCGACCGCATGTGGCGCCACCCCGCCGCCAGGTACCTCGGCGTGATCGGCGTCGCCCTCCCCCTCCTCTTCTGCCTCTACTACACCTACATCGAAAGCTGGTGCCTCGGATACGCCTGGTTCTCGCTGTCGCGGGACTACGCCAGCAGCGCCGGGCACGCCGTGCACCTGCGCACCTACCTCGACGAGTTCCTCGGCAGCACGACGACCACCTCGTACTTCCCGGGCTTCAACAGCACCATCACCTTCGCCGTCGTCACGGTCCTGCTCAACGTCTGGATCCTCTACCGCGGCGTGGCGAAGGGGATCGAACTCCTGGCGAAGATCGCCATGCCCGCCCTGTTCCTGTTCTGCCTGGTCCTCGTCGTCCGGATGTTCACCCTCGGCGAGGGACGCGGCTCGATCTGGGACGGCCTGCAGTTCCTCTGGACGCCCGACTTCGCCACCCTCTGCACGCCCAAGGTCTGGGTCGCCGCCGCCGGGCAGATCTTCTTCACCCTCTCGGTCGGCTTCGGGTCGCTCGAATGCTACGCGAGCTACCTGCGGGACAACGACGACGTGGCGCTTTCCGGGCTGACCACGGTGGCGGCCAACGAGTTCGTCGAGGTGATCTTCGGGTCGCTGATCGCCATTCCCGCCTGCGCCCTGTTCTTCGGCGCCGACCAGGTGCCGGAAATCGCGGCCAGCGGCAGCTTCTCGATCGGCATGGTGGCGATGCCCGAGGTGCTCCGCTCGTTCCCCGGCCTCGAGTTCTTCGGCACGATCTGGTTCCTGCTCCTGTTCTTCGCCGCCTTCACCTCGTCGGTCGGCGTCGCCCAGCCGGTGATGGCGTTCTTCGAGGACGAGGCCAGGCTGCCGCGCCCCGCCGCCGCGATGGTCGTCGGCCTGATGTGGGTCCTCGGCACGATCCCGATCGTCTTCTTCCACCGCTACGGCGCCCTGGACGAGCTCGACTTCTGGGCCGGAACGCTGGGACTGGTCGTCTTCGCCCTGATCGAAGCGGTGCTGTTCGCCTGGATCTTCGGCATCCGGCGCGGCTGGGACGAACTGCACCTCGGCGCCCTGATCCGCGTCCCGCGCGTCTTCCGCCTCGTGATGAAGTACGTCACCCCCGTGCTGCTCGCCGCCATCTTCGGCTGGTGGTTCGTCGACGCCATCGCCCACGACCTGCTCGTCCCGCGACCCCGCGTCTCCTACGCCGTCGCCGACATCGCCTCGTTCCCCGGACACTTCGCCCGCGGCCCGGCGCTCGCCCCCGCCGCACCGGCTCCCGGCGGCGACGCCCGCAGCGCCGACCAGTACCAGGCCGCGATCGCCGCGCAGGTCGAGGCGGTGGAGCACGACCTGTTCGGCTGGGCCGAGGCGGAGATCGCGGCGGACGGCCGCCTCCGCGTCCGCTCCTTCGCCGCCGACCCCACCCTCCTCCGCGTGCTCGACGCCGCAGCGTTCGAACGCTGGCTGGCGCTCGAAGGGTTCCACTACGAACCCTCGAACGACGAACGACCGCCCGCCGCCGACGCCGCGCCGCGCACCGTGCGCCTGCAAATCGAAGCCTGGAACCGCGCGCCCTACATCTGGCTCGTCCGCGTCGTGATGCTCGGCGTGGTCTTCGCCTTCCTCGTCATCACCCACGCGGTCTGGAAACGGCGGGCCCGGCTGCGGCGGGACGAGGCCGACGCCGCGTCCGACCCCGCCGGCGCGGAGGTGCCGTCATGAACGGCGTCGCGCTCGCCTTCATGCTGTTCACGATGGGCGGCGTCCTGGCCCTCAACGCCCTGTGCATCGGCCTCTGGCTCCGCCGCGGCAAGACCCGGCCCGCAGCCTCCGTCCCGGCCCCGCCGGCCGACCCGCCGGCCGGACCGCCCGCCTCGTGACGCCCCGGGAGCGCCGCCGCCTTCTCGCGCTCGTCGAGCGCGAACTGGAGGCCCCGCAGGACGACGCGGCCTTCCGGCAGGAACTGAGCGACGCCTGCCGCTCCCTCGAACCCGCCCTGCGCCTCCTCGACCTCCGCGAAGAACTGCGACGGGCCACCTTCTACGTCCAGTCCGAACACGTCTGGTACCGCCGCTTCGGCTTCCGCATGATGCGCCCGCTGTTCCTCCTCGCCACCCTCGCCGCCGCCGGCTTCCTGCTCCAGCGCGCCATCGATCCCGCCCTCGGCCTGCTGTGCTTCGCCGGCGGCGCCTTCCTGTTCTACGCCACGCTCCAGCTCTTCGCCTGGCGCTGGGCGCGGCTCGACGAACGGAAGCTCGCGGAGCTCCGCGACGGCTACCGCCGCCGCCTGCAACGCCTGCACGACGAACTCGAGGACGACCGGACTACCGATACCCCGGCACCGTGACCTCCAGGTAGCGCCGGCCCAGCTCGAGAATCATCTTCCGGTCGGCCTCCGTCGCCGGCCGCACCACCCTCGCCGGCACCCCCATCACCACGCTGCCGGCCGGCACCTCCATCCCGGGCGGCACCAGCGCCCCCGCTCCGACGATCGAACCCTCGCCGATCCGCGCGCCGTCCAGCACCACCGCGCGAATGCCGATCAGACAGCGGTCCCCGATCGTCGCCGCGTGGATCACCGCGCCGTGCCCCACCGTCACGTCCTCCCCGATCGTGGTCGGCCCCGTGCCATGGGTCACGTGCACCACGACCAGGTCCTGCAGGTTCGTCCGCCGCCCGACCCGGATGCGGTGCACGTCGCCCCGCACCACCGTCTGGAACCACACCGAGACGTCCTCGCCGAGCTCCACGTCGCCCACGACCACGCTCGTCGGAGCCAGGAAGACCCGGGAACCGAGCACCGGGGTCTTCCCGCCGAAGGGCAGGATCAGTCCGCCCGACCGCGCCTCCTCCATCCTCTCACTCCTTTCCCGTCGCGGCCGCGGGTTCCGCCGGGCGCCGCCTCAGCCACGGCAGCCCCGCGAGCGCGCCGAGGGTTCCGCCGCTCAGGTCGGCGACCCAGTCGAGGACCTCCGCCGAGCGGCCCGGAATCCAGGCCTGGTGCGCCTCGTCGAACGCCCCGAGGACGGCGAGGCAGGCGACCACGGCCGGCAACAGCAGGCCGAGCGAATACCGCCGCAACCGCACGTCGCGGGCCGCGCCCAACGCCGCCAGGAAACCCAGCACGGCGTACAGCACGACGTGGACCAGCTTGTCGCTCCACGAGAACACGGCGAGCGGAACGGTCGGGTGCGGAATCGAGGTCAGCGTCAGGACCAGGGCGGCCCACGCGGCGGCGGGCCACCACGCGCGCCAGCGCGCGTCGGAACGGCCGGCCGCGCCCGTCACGACACCCCCGCCGCCGCGACGCCCGCCAGACAGTGCGGGCGCGCCTCCTCGATCGTCACGCGCACCAGCGCGCCCGGCCGCGGGACGAAACCCTCCACCGGACGCACGTGCACGACGTCGTTGTGCCGCGTACGACCCTGCCACGTGCCGCCGGCCCGGTCGCTCGGCCCCTCCAACAGCACCTCCTCCGCGACGCCGACGCGCCCGCGGCGCCACGCGTCGGCAATCCCGTCGGCGACCCGTTGCAGCCGCCGCAGCCGGCGCGCCTTCTCCGCCGCGGAAACGTCGTCGGGCCACCGCGCGGCGGCGGTGCCGGGCCGCGGCGAGTAGGCGAACGAAAACACCTGCACGAAGCCGACCTCGCGCACCAGCGCCACCGTCTCCTCGAACTGCGCCTCGGTCTCGCCCGGAAAACCCACGATCACGTCGGTCCCGAACGTCAGGTCGGCGCGCGCGCCGCGCAACCGGTCGATCGCCCGACGGTAGTCGTCCCGGCCGTAGCGCCGCCCCATCCGCCGCAGCACCTCGTCGGACCCCGATTGGACGGGCAGGTGCACGTGCTCGCACAGCGCCGCCGTCTCGGCATGCGCCCGCGCCGCCTCCTCATCCACGAACCGCGGATGGGGGCTCGTGTAGCGCAGCCGCCGCAGCCCCGGCACGGCGCCGATGCGGCGCAGCAACTCGCCGAACCCCACCCCCTCCCACCGGTAGTCGTTGACCGCCTGCCCGATCAGCGTCACTTCCCGCACGCCCGCCGCCGCCAGTCCCGCCGCCTCGGCCGCCACCTCGCCCGCGGGACGCGGGCGCAGCGGCCCGCGCACCGCGGGAACGATGCAGAACGTGCAGTGCTCGCCGCACCCCTTCGAGACGGTCACGAAGGCGGTCGGGCCCGGAGCCGACAACTCCGGCCGGGCGACCGCGAAGTCGCCGGGGCCCCCGGCGGTGAACCCCGTCGCCACCCGCGGCAGCTCCGCCGCGGGCGGGACGACGGCGACGGCGGGCAGCTCCGCGAGCCGGTCCGGGCCCAGCACGGCGTCGATGTGGGGGAAGTCCTCCAGCCATGCGCCGCGACAACGCTCGGCCGCACACCCCGCGACGACGACCCGCCGGCCGGCCCGCCGGCGTTTCCAGGCCGCCAGACGGCCGACCGCCGACCGCGCCTTCTGTTCGGCCTTCTCCCGCACGCAGCAGGTGTTGACCACGCAGACGTCCGCCTCGACAGGCCCCACCGCCGGCTCCAGCCCCGCGGCCCGCAGCGCCTCGGCCATCCGCGCCGAATCGTGGCGGTTCATCTGGCACCCCAGGGTGACGAACCAGAAGCGGCGGGGACGGCGAGAGTCCGACATCGGTCGTCCGCCGGCCAGGGCGCGGCTCAGGGCAGCCTGGGCGGCGGGGGTTGCTCGGCGATCGGGTCGAGCAGCCGCCAGCCGCGGATCTCGGCCACCGACATCAGCAGCAGCACCGCGCCGGCAAAGGTGAACAGGTGCAGCAGGTAGGGGATGACCTCCGCCTCCCGGCGCAGCTCCTCCGCGGACGTTCCCGGCGGCGCCGGCCGCCCGGCGTCGCGCGCCGCCGCCTCCGCCGCCGCCCGCCGCTCGATCGTGCTCCGGTACCCGTCCCGCGCCGCCACCGACCCGCCGATCCCGCCGGCCGCCAGCAACAGCCCGACGATCGCCAGGCCGGCCGCCCGCCGCTTGTCGCCCCGCTGCGCCACCGCGCCCCTCCTGCGCCCCTCGTCGCGGGCGGAAACCTACCGCGGGGCATCGGCGCCGGCAAGAGCGACCCGCACGCCCCGGGCCGCGGGTCGTCCTTGCCCAGGCCGCGCCGGGCGAGTATCGTCCGACGCCAGCAGGAGGATCCGGGTGTCGTCCCTCGGTCGTGACCTGTGGTCGAGGACGTTCGAGTGGGCCGCGTCGCCCGCCTGCTACGGGTGGTTCGAACGCCTGGCGGACGCGCGCGTGCCCGAACCGCTGCGCGCGCCGCTGTTCCGGGCCCTGGCACGGCTCGGAGGAATCGACCTGAGCGAGGTGGCGGCGCCGCTGGCGACGTTCCCGTCGCTCGGCGCCTTCTTCCTCCGGCGCCTCGCCGACGGCGCGCGGCCGATCGATCCCGACCCCGGGACGCTGGTCTCGCCGGCCGACGGAACGTTGCAGGCCTGCGGCTCGTTCCAGGCCGGCACCAACCCGGTGCTGCCGATCAAGGACTCCCGCGTGGCTCTCGGAGCCGCCCTCGGACCCTACCGCGAGGCGATCGCCGGCGGCGGGCACTTCTTCGTCGTCTACCTGTCCCCGCGGGACTACCACCGGGTGCACCTCCCGGCCGCCGGCCTGGTCCGCTCGTGGCAGTCGGTGCCCGGAACCCGTTTCCCGGTGAACTCGCTGGGAAGACGCGTCTGCCCGGACGTGCTGTCGAGCAACGAGCGGGCGGTGGTGGAGCTGGAACGCCCCGACGGCGGCCGGCTGTTCCTGGTGCTGGTCGCGGCGTTCGGCGTGGCACGGACGGAACTGGTCTTCGCCACGCCCCAGGAGGTCCGCCGGCGGGCCGGAGGACCGCCGGTCGTCCTGTCGCCACCCCTGCCCCTGGACCGCGGAGCCGAGATCGGCGCCTTCAACCTCGGGTCGACCGTGATTGCGATTTGGCCCGCGGGCCGCAATCCGGTAGTATGGTTGCGCCGCGCCGGGCCGATCCGGATGGGCCAACCCGTGGCCCGATTCGGCGACGCCGGCACGTGAGGACGGAATGAAGCCAGCGGGCCCGAAGGGCGCCGGCGGATCGGATTCGCCCGAAACCGACGCCCTCCCAGACGACGCCGTCCCGGAAACGGCGCATGGCTTGTCGCCGGCGCAGGCGATCGCGCTGAGCCGCGCCGTCGTGCTGGGCGAGGGCGAGGAAGACCTTCCGATCGACCTGACCGAGGAGCCGGTCGAGCCGCAGCCGGCGGCGCCCGGCCACGAAGACCGGACCGACGATCTGCCCGGCCAGCTCCTGGAGGCCGCCGTCGCCGCCGCCGCACTGGCCCCTCCCCCCCGGCCGCGCCCGTCGCTCGGAACCGCGGCCGGACCGCCGAAGCGGTCGTCCGAACCTCCACCCCATGCATCGTTCCGGGCCGAGCCGTCGTCCTCGGTGATTCCGGTGCCGCCGCCGTTCGTGCCGTTTCCGCCGAGCCCCCCGGAAGACCGGGAAACGGTCGCGGCACATCGGCCCGCCGTCCAGCCCCCGGCTCCCGCTCCGGGAGATTCCCGGCCGCTCGCGCCGCCCCCCGCGCCCCCCGCGCCCGCACCGCCGACCGCCAGAACCCGACCGTCCATGCCGGCGCCGGCGACACCGCCGGCCGGCCCGTTGCCGAAGGTGATCATCTCCGAGGAAGCCTATCGCCCGTCCCAGGTGCCGCCGCCGCCCGCCGCGCCCGCACCGGCGCCCGTCCCGTTCCCGGCCGCGCCTCCGCGGCCCGCACCCCAGCTCCGGCCCATCTCCAGACCCCCGGAACCGCCCCCGCAGCCGCCGGAATCGGTGGTCGAGCTGGGGGAGGACGCGGTCGTCGAGGAAACATCGGCCGGCGCGGGCCTGGTCGAACTCCCGGCCGACGCGGTCGAGGTCCTGCCGCAGGCGGAGACCGAGCCGCATCGGCCCGCACCGCCCGTGCCCGGACCGGCGCCACTCGCCTCGGCCGAACGCCTCGCGGCCCACGGCGAACAGGCCCGGCCCGAAGTCGCCGGGCTCCAGGAGGCCGCGGTCGCAGCCGACGGAGGAGAAGCGGCGGACGAGGAAGTGACGCCGGCCGAAGGACGGACGTTCGCGGCGGAAGACACGCCGGCGGAACCGGCCGCCGCCGCGCCCGAGACGACCCCGCCGGCGGCGGAACGACCCGGGACGACGACGACGGCGCCGACGCCGGCGGAGGCCTTCTCCGCGGCGCCGGGGGTGGGCGGGACGGACGACGCGGAGGAGGTCTCGCTGCGCGACGTGCAGCTCGTGCGCGACTCGGCAGAACCCCCGCCGGCGGCCGCCGCGGCGGTCGCCCTCCCCCACCCGCCGGAAGAACCGTCGGCCGCACCGGCCGTGGAGACGGAGGAAGACGCGCCGCGCGAACTCGGCGACCTCGCCCCCCCCGACACCGCGGCGCCCCGGCCCGGCACGGACGACCCGTTCGCGCCGCCCGTGACGACCCCGCCCGCCGGAAGACGGCGGGCGCTCGAGGAGCCGGAGAATCTCGGTTTCGACGCGCCGCCTTCGGTGATCTCGATCCCCGAGGACGACGTGCCCCGGACCCCGGCCACCGCCGAGGAAAGGCTGGCGGAGCTGGAGGCGGCGTTCCTGCCCGGCATGGCGCCGGCGACCCTGACCGGCCGGGGAGACGGGGCGCCGCCGGCCGGAGAAGCCCCGCCGGCCGAGGAGGTCGCGGAGGAACTCGGCGAGGCCGACGTCCAGTCGCTCGAAACCGAGGAATCCGAACCGAGCGCGGCGCCGCTGATCGCGCCGGAACGACCCCGCCCCTCGGCCGTGCCCCGCTCCCGCCCCCGCCGCCGGCGCCGGCACGGCGAGCGCCGGCCGTGGTGGGAGGAGATCTTCGACGACGAGTACATCCGCTCCCTGCCGCGCTTCTCCGCGGAACAGACGCGGCGCGAGGTCGAGTTCATCGAACGGTCGCTCGGCGTCGCCCGCGGCGCCCGCGTGCTGGACCTCGGCTGCGGGGACGGACGGCACGCGGTCGAGCTGGCGTCGCGCGGGTTCGAGGTGGTCGGACTGGACCTGTCGCTGCCGATGCTGGCCCGCGCGGGCGACGTCGCCCAGGCCCGCTCGGTCAAGCTCAACTTCATCCAGGGCGACATGCGGGACCTGCGTTTCGAGTCGGCGTTCGACGCCGCCTACTGCGTCGGCACCACCTTCGGCTACTTCGACGACGACACCAACGTCCAGGTGCTGGCCAACGCCGCCCGCGCCCTCAAGCCCGGCGGCCGCTTCCTGCTCCAGGTCTGCAACCGCGACCACGTCCTGTGGCACCAGCCCCGCTCGACCTGGTTCCAGGGCGACGACCGCCAGTACCTCGAGGACACCGACTTCAACTTCCTCCAGAGCCGCCTGACGGTCAAGCGCTCCTGGGCCACCAGCGCCGGCGACCAGGAGACGGTCGAATACTCGATCCGCCTCTACTCCCTGCACGAGATGGGCAAGATGTTCCACGCCGCCGGCTTCCGCGTGATCGAGATCTCGGGCCAGTACGCCACCCCCGGCGTGTTCTTCGGCGGCGACTCGCCGAACCTGATCCTGCTGGCGGAAAAGCCCTGAGCGCGCCCCGCGCTATTCCTCGGCGCCCTCGAGCCGGACGACCAGGCGGCACGGCAGGGTCTCGAAGCTCGCGCCGCCGAAACCGATGAAGTCGCGGCAGTCGGCCCCCGCCGCCGCGCCGACCCGCAGCGTGTCGGTGGCCGCGACGCTCGCCGGCACCGCCTCCACCGCCGCCCCGCCATCCCCCGCACCGCCGTCCGCCGCGGCCGGCAGGACGCGCCGCACCAGCTTCCCCCGGATCTCCTCGCTCGATTCCACCACGCAGGCGGCCCGGACGCCGCCCAGGCCGTCGGGTTCCTCGCCACGCAACAGCCGGCGCGCCTCGGCCCGAAATACGAAGTTCCCCTCCGCATCGATCGAGGCCTGGAACGTCCCGTCCGACCCGACCCAGGTCAGCAGGCCGGAGCGCTCGTAGAGTCGAACGTCGATCTCCGAAACGTCCGGGATCGCCCCGACGGCTCCACCGCAGGAGTTCTCCTCGAGCGTCGCGCGCACCGTCAGCTCGCCGACCAGTTCGCCCGGATCGCCGAGCAGCCCGCAGCCGGCGGGAAAGACGAGACTCGCCAGCCTCCACCGCAACCGCATCGCCCACCTCCCACGGCCGGACTGTACCCGGCGGCGCGCCCGGCGCGAAAAAACCGGCGCACGCTCCCCGGCCGGCCTCCATCCCCCCGTCCTGTGGTATGGTTCGACCCCGCCGGGAGGAACCGATGAGCGCACGCACCGTTCGAGCACCCCGCGGCACGTCGCTGACCTGCCGGAGCTGGCTGACCGAGGCGCCGTTCCGCATGCTCCAGAACAACCTCGACCCCGACGTCGCCGAGCGGCCGCAGGACCTGGTGGTCTACGGCGGCACCGGCAAGGCGGCGCGCAACTGGGCCTGCTTCGACGCCCTGCTCGCGTCGCTGCGAACGCTCGGCGACGACGAAACCCTGCTCGTCCAGTCCGGCAAGCCGGTCGGCGTGGTCCGCACCCAGCCGGACGCGCCGCGCGTCGTGATCGCCAACTCGAACCTCGTCCCCCACTGGGCCACCTGGGACGAGTTCCGGCGCCTCGAGGCGCTCGGGCTGACGATGTACGGCCAGATGACCGCCGGCTCGTGGATCTACATCGGCACCCAGGGGATCCTCCAGGGAACCTACGAAACCTTCGCGGCGGCGGCGGATCGCCACTTCGGCGGGGACCTGTCGGGCCGCTGGGTCCTCTCGGCCGGCCTGGGCGGAATGGGCGGAGCCCAGCCGCTCGCCGCCACGATGAACCGCGCCGCGTTCCTCGGCGTCGAGGTCGACCCCGCACGCATCGAACGGCGGCTCCAGACCCGCTACCTCGACCACCAGGCCACGACCCTCGACGAGGCGCTGGCGCTGCTCGACCAGGCGCTCGCCCGGCGGCAGGCCGTCTCGATCGGCCTCGTGGCCAACGCCGGCGACGTGTACCCCGAACTGGTGCGCCGGGGCCGGATCCCGGACCTGGTGACCGAGCAGACCAGCGCCCACGACCCGCTCCACGGCTACGTCCCCCGCGGCCTGTCGCTCGAAACCGCCGCCGCCCTGCGCACGAGCGACCCGCAAGAGTACGTCCGGCGGGCGCGGGAAAGCATGGCCGCCGAGGTCACCGCGATGCTCGAAATGCAGCGGCGCGGCGCGAAGGCGTTCGACTACGGGAACAACATCCGGGCCGAGGCGGTGGCGGGAGGAGAGTCGCGGGCGTTCGAGATCGGCGGCTTCGTGCCGCTCTACATCCGCCCGCTGTTCTGCCGAGGCAAGGGACCGTTCCGCTGGGTCGCGTTGTCCGGCGACCCGGAGGACATCCGGGCCACCGACGAGGCGGTCAAGCGCGCGGTCCCGGACGACCCCGCGCTGCACCGCTGGCTCGACCTGGCGGCCGAACGGGTCGCCTTCCAGGGGCTGCCCGCCCGCATCTGCTGGCTCGGCCTCGGCGACCGCGCGAAGGCCGGCCTGGCGTTCAACGAGCTGGTGCGGAGCGGTCGCGTCAAGGCCCCGATCGTGATCGGCCGCGACCACCTCGACTGCGGCTCGGTCGCCTCGCCGAACCGCGAGACCGAGGGGATGAAGGACGGCTCCGACGCGATCGCCGACTGGCCGATCCTCAACCTCGTCGCCAACGCCTGCTGCGGGGCGACGTGGGTCTCGTTCCACCACGGCGGCGGCGTCGGCATCGGCTACTCGCTCCACGCCGGAATGGTCGTCGTCGCCGACGGCACCGACGCCGCCGCGCGCCGCCTGGAGCGGGTACTGACCGCCGACCCGCTCCTCGGCGTCTACCGCCACTGCGACGCCGGCTACGACGAGGCGCTCGCCTTCGCCGGCGAACGCGGCGTGCGCCTGCCGATGCCCCGCTGAACCCCGTCCCGCGCTCCTTGCGCCGGCCCGGCCGACTCGATAGCATCGGGCGTCGTCGCGCGTGGGGCGCGGGGAGCGCACGAATGCTCGAAGCCGAGGTCGTCCTCCAGCACGCCGGACAGCTCGTCACCGTGCCCCCGCGGGCCCACGGCGCGCGGGACGACGATCTGGGCGTGGTCGAGGACGGGGCGCTGGCGATCGCCGAAGGACGCGTGCTGTGGACCGGCCCGACCGCCGCGCTCGCCCGCCACGTCAAGCTCACGCCCCGCACCGAGGTCTACCACCTGCACGGCCGCGTCGTCACGCCGGGACTCGTCGACCCGCACACCCACCTCGTGTTCGCCGGGACCCGCGAACACGAGTTCGCGCTGCGGGCGGCCGGCCGACCGTACCTCGAGATCCTCGCCGCCGGCGGCGGCATCCTCTCCACGGTGCGCGCGACGCGCGCGGCCAGCGACGACGAACTGCTGCGGCTCGCACTGGCCCGGCTCAACCGCTGCCTGTCCTTCGGCGTCACGACGCTCGAGGCCAAGAGCGGCTACGGGCTGTCGCTGGAACACGAACTGCGGATCCTGCGCACGATCGACCGCGCGGCCCGGCTCCACCCGGTCCGGCTCGTGCCGACGCTGCTCGCCGCGCACGCGGTCCCGCCGGAGTTCAAGGGGCGCCAGGCGGCGTACGTCCGCCACGTGACCGACGAGATCCTGCCGGCGGTCGCGGCGGAACGCCTGGCGGAGTACTGCGACGTGTTCCTCGACCGGGGCGTGTTCACGATCGCGGAGGCCCGGCGGATCCTGGAGCGCGCGGCGCGGCTCGGACTGCGACCACGGCTGCATGCCGGCCAGTTCTCCGACCTCGGCGGCGCGCAACTCGCCGCCCGGCTCCACGCCGCCTCGGCCGACCACCTCGAACACGTCTCGGCGGCGGGCCTGCGCGCGATGGCGCAGGCCGGAGTGACGGCGGTCCTGCTGCCCGGCGCGGCGCTGTCGCTGGGAATGAAACCGCCGGACGCCCGGCCGTTCCTCCGCGCCGGCGTGCCGGTGGCCCTGGCCACCGACCTCAACCCGGGCACCTCGATGACCGAAAACCTGCTGCTGATGATGACGATCGGCGTGACCCAACAGCAGCTGACCCCGGCGCAGGCCCTGCGCGCGGTGACCGACCACGCCGCCGCGGCGCTCGGACGCGCCGGGCGGGTCGGCACGCTGACGATCGGCGCCGAGGCCGACGTGGCGGTGTTCGACGTCACGGACTGGCGACAGCTCGCCTGGCACTTCGGCGTGCCGCACGCCGAGCTGGTGCTGGTCGAGGGCGAAATCGTCTGGTCGCGCGACCCGATCCGGCGGATCCCCGCACGGCGCGGCCGGCGGCGCCGGCGACGCTGACGGCCGTCCGCCGGCACGGGAGGGACAGGGATGGACGTGGCGGCCTTCTGGGCGGCGTACAAGGTCCAGATCATCGTCTGGGTCGTCGTCGTGCTGCTCGCCTTCTCCGTGCTCAACCGGATGTTCGGCGTCCTGCGCCTCGCCGTCTGCCTCGCCGTCGGCGCCGCGCTCGGCTGGGGCAGCGCGTGGGCCCTGCAGCGCGCCGGGATCTCGGGCGGCATCGCCTACTTCGCCGCCGCCGTCGTCACCGTCGTCGTGCTGCTGATCGGCATGCGGCGCAGGAGGCGGTGAGACGATGCGTCCCGAGGAGGGCCGCGAGGTCGTCGAGGAGGTGGTGCGGCGCGTGCAGGCGGACGTGCTGGCGTCGCGCCGCACGGCCCCGGCCGGCGCCCTGGAAAGCCTGATCAACGACGCCGTGTTCCACGAGACCGAACGGCTGCGCCGCGAACGCGCCGGGAATCGCCAGACCCAGGCCGAACGGGCCTTCTGGCGCCGGGCGCAACAGCGCCTGCAGCACGCGACCGAGGTCGAGCTGGTCGCCCTGCTGGGCGACATCGTCCGCTGGCACGCCGGCGAAATCGTCGGCCGGTTCGATCCCCGCGTCTACCGCTTCACGATCGAGATCGTGCCGTGGATCCTCACCGTCGGCCTCAACACCGCCGCCCCCCGCCGCATGCTCGCCGACCTCCCGCGCCTCCCCCGCGTCCGCCACAACCTGGTCGTGCGCGGCGAGGTCGACCTGGTCCGGCGGATGGACGACCTGGGCACCATCCTCCTCGTCCCCACCCACTCCAGCCACCTCGACTCCGTCACCGTCGGCTGGTCCGCCGCCGACATCGGCCTCCCCCCCCTGACCTACGGCGCCGGCCTCAACCTGTTCACCAACCCCGTGCTCTCGTTCTTCATGCACAACCTCGGCTCCTACCGCGTCGACCGCAAGAAGCGGCACGAACTCTACAAACGCGTGCTCAAGGAGTACGCCACCGTCACGCTCGAACGCGGCTACGACAACCTGTTCTTCCCCGGCGGGACGCGCAGCCGCAACGGCGCGATCGAACGGCGCCTCAAGCTCGGTCTGCTCGGCACCGGCCTCACCGCCTACGTCCACAACCTCCGCCGCGGCAAGCCCAAGCCCAACATCTACGTCGTGCCCTGCACCGTGAACTACCACCTCGTGCTCGAGGCCGAAACCCTGATCGAGGACTACCTCAAGGAGGAGGGGAAGAGCCGGTACATCATCGAGGACGACGAGGCCTCGAGCTGGCGCAAGTGGCTCAAGTTCATCCACAACCTGTGGCAACTCGACAGCCGGATCTTCATCACCTACGGCCGCCCGCTCGACCCCTTCGGCAACCCCGTCGACGACCAGGGCCGCTCGCTCGACCCCCGCGGCCGCGCCGTCGACCCGCGGTCGTTCGTGCTGCGCGACGGGGAACCGGTGCACGACGCGCAGCGCGACGCGGAGTACACCAAGGACCTCGGCCGGGCGGTCGTCGAGACCTACCGCCGCGACAACACCGCCCTCGGCACCAACGTCCTCGCCACCGCCGCCCTCGGCCTGCTGCGCGCCCGCACCGGACAGTCCGACGTCTACCGGCTCCTGCGCGCCGTGCGCCCCGCCGAGACCTTCCGCCTCCGCGAGGAGGTCTTCCCCGTCGTCGAGGCCGTGCTCGACGGCGTGCGCCGCCGCGCCTCCCGCGGCGAACTGCGCCTCGCCGGGGAACTCGACCGGCAGGACGCCGCCACCGTGACCGCAGACGCGCTGCGCCACTTCGGCACCTACCACCAGGAACCGGTCGCTGTACGCCAGGGACCCGATCTCGTCGTGCGGAACAAGAACCTCGTCCTCTACTACCACGGCCGTCTCTCCGGCTACGGCCTGGACGACGAAGCGACGGCCGCGGCCGCGCGGCTGTAGGCGGGAACGACGATGACCACCTCCGCCCCGATCGCGGTCCTCGGCCCCGGGTCGCTCGGCGCGCTCCTCGCCCGCCTCGTCGCCCTGGGCGGCCAACCCGTCGCCTGGTGGGGCGGCGAACACGCCCCGCTCCTCGAGCGCCGCGCGCGACGGCGCGGCGAACGGGACGCCGGCACCACCCTCCCGCCGGAGGTGCGACGCTGCGCCACGCCCGAGGAAGCCCTCGGCTCGGCAACACTCGTCTTCCTCGCCGTCCCCGCCGGCAGCCTGCTCGACCTCGCCCGCCGCCTCGGCGAACGCCTGTCGCCCGACCGGCTCGTCGTCCATACCGCCAAGGGACTCGAAGGCCCCTCCGGCCGCCGCCCCACCGAGATCCTCGCCGCCGAGGCGCCCGCCCGCCGCCTCGGTGCCCTCGCCGGCCCCTACCTCGTCGCCGAAGTCCTCGCCGGCTACGCCACCACGCTCGTGCTCGGCTCGCGCTTCGACGAAGTCCACCAGGCGGTGCACGATGCCCTGGCCACCGAACGGATCCGCATCGAACGCACCCATGACGTGGCGGGCGTCGAACTGGCCGGGGCGGCCGCCGTGGCGCTCGGCGCCGCCGCCGGCCTCTGCTCCGGCCTCCGACTCGGCAGCGGAGCACGCGCCGTCCTCCTGGCCCGCGCCCGGCAGGAAGCCCTGCACCTCGGACTGGCCTCCGGCGCGTCCGCCGAAACCTTCGGCGGCCCGGCCGGACTGGCCGACCTGCTGGTCGCGACCAACGACCCCGAAGGACTCGGCTACCGCTTCGGCCGGCGCGTCGGAGCCGGGGAACCGGTCGCGTCGGTCCGCGAGGACGCCGAGGCCCGCACCGAGGCCCTGCGCGCCCTCGAGGGACTGCGGACCATCGCCCGACGCACGGCCGTCCCCGCCCCGACCCTCGAGGCGCTCCGCGACATCCTCGTCGCCGGCGCACCCCCCGCCCCCACCCTCGACGCCCTGCTCCGCAGCGGCTCCTGAACAGGCCGGCTCCACCCCACGCCCCCCCCCCGCACCCCCGACGGCACCGCCGAGCCGGATCGACCGGCCGCCAGGCCTTGCCCGCCCCCACGCCTTCTGGCATCGTCCCGACCGATGTCTCGACCCCCCGACCACCTGCACGTCCTGTTCGTTTCCGACCACGATGCCTGCCGCGGACCGATCGCCAAGGCCTTCCTCCAGAACCTGGGAGGGGCCGGGATCACGGCGGAAAGCTGCGGCATCACGGCTCGACCCGTCCTCCCCGAAACCGTCCGCGTCCTGTCCGAGGTCGCTATCGATGTCTCGCGGCATGTCTCACGGACGACCGCCGACCTGGGAACCTCAACCTTCGATCTCGTCGTCACGTTGGGGGACCGTGCCCGGGAATCGTGCGCGAAGCTCCGCGCGAGCGCGGCCGAGGCCGCGGAGCAGGATGACCCCCGGCGGCGCAATCCGCTGTTCGGAGAGGTGCCGCTGCGGCTGCACTGGTCGATCCCGGACCCGACCGACGGCGCGCCGGACGGGCCCGAACTGCTGGCGGCGTGCCGGGCGACCCGCGACCTGCTGCGGGAACACGTGACCGCCCTGCTCGCCCACGGCTACCTCGCCGCCCTGGCGCGGGAGCGCGACCGGCAGGCCCGCCTGCTCGATTCGCTCGACGAGGGGATCCTCGTGCACGACGCGTTCCGCCGGATCTACCTGTTCAACCGCGCCGCGGAACGGATCACCGGACTGTCGCGCGAATCGGTGCTCGGACGGGACTGCCACGCCGTGTTCGCCCCCGACGGACTGTGCGGCCAACAGTGCGCCTCGTGCCGGAACAACGGACTGCCGGAGGAACGTTGCGAGTACTCCATCACCTTCCCGCGGCCGGACGGAGCGGAACGCCGCCTGCGGGTCGTGCTCAACCCCGTGCGGCTCGACGACACCGGCGCCCGCGGGGTCATCGCCTCGCTGCGCGACGACACCGAGCTGACCGAACTGCGGCACCGGCTGCACGCGACCCGCAGCTTCCACGGGATGGTCGGCGTCTCCCGGACGATGCAGGAAATCTTCGAGACGATCCGCCAGGCGGCCACCGCCGACTTCCCGGTGCTGATCGGCGGGGAGAGCGGCACGGGAAAGGAACTGGTGGCCAACGCGATCCACAACGAGAGCCGCCGGCAGGGCGGCCCGTTCGTCCCCGTCTCCTGCGGCGCCCTCCCGGAGACGATCCTGGAAAGCGAGCTGTTCGGCCACGTCCGCGGCGCGTTCACCGGCGCGATCCGCGACAAGAAAGGACGCTTCGAACTCGCCCACGGCGGCACCCTGTTCCTCGACGAGGTCGGCGAACTCAGCCCGGCGATGCAGGTCAAGCTGCTCCGCGTGCTCCAGGAGAAGCGCTTCGAGAAGGTCGGCGGGGAACGCACGATCCAGGTCGATGTCCGGATCATCGCCGCGACGAACCGCGACCTGCGGGCGATGGTCAAGGCCGGCACCTTCCGCGAGGACCTCTACTACCGGCTGGCCGTCGTGCCGATCCGCCTCCCGCCGCTGCGCGAACGGCGCGAGGACATCCCCCACCTGGTGCAGCAGGTCCTGGCCGACGTGCGCCGGGAGTACGGCAAGCCGATCGAACGCGTGGCCGACGACGCGATGGACCGGCTGCTCCGACATCCCTGGCCCGGCAACGTCCGCGAGCTGATCAACGCCCTGCAGAGCGCCTCCGTCCGGTGCGCCGGCGACACGATCCAGCTCGCCCACCTCCCGCCCGAGGTCCGCGACCCGGTCGCAACCGGCCTCGCCGCGCCGCCGTCCATCCCCGGCCTCACCCCCCCGCCGCTCGGCGAACGGTCCTTCCGTCGCACCTGCAAGCTCGACGAGGCGGTCGTCGCCGAAGCGCTGCGGACCACCGGCGGCAACAAGGTGAAGGCCGCCCGGCTCCTCGGCGTCGGCCGCGCGACCCTCTATCGCTTCTTCAAATCCCGGCCGGGCGCCTAGCGCGAAGACCGACGCGACGCTAGAGCTGCCGTCGCACGAACACCACCCCGCCCAACCACCACAAGACCGCCGCCCCCGCCGCCAGCACCCCGAGTTCCCCCCACGCCCCCGCCGCCCCGCCGGTCCATTCCCGCGCCGCCGCGTAGTGGCCGTACGGGTTGAGCAGCCCCCACACACCCTCCCCTCCGCCCTCCACCGCCGTTCCGGCCGCGAACAGCAGGAACTGCACGCCGAGCAGCGCCAGCAGGCCTTGCGTGTGATCCCGGAACGCCAGGCTCACCAGAAACCCCAGCCCCCCGAGACAGGCGAACAGCACGAACAGCCCGAGCCCCGCGCGGGCCGTCGCCGTGCCCGACACGGTCCCCCCGCCCCACACCATCCCGACCCACGCGCCGCCGGACAGTGCCGCCACCAGCACGGCCAGCCCGAGGCCGTAGGCGGCGATGCGAGCCGCCAACAGCCGGACGCGCGTCACCGGCAGCGACAGCAGGAACTCCAGCGTCCCCGCCGACGCCTCCGCCGTGTAGATCCGCAGCACCGCCGACGAACTCCAGACCAGCAGCAGCACCGGCGCCGCCGTCCGGAACAACGCCGCCAGGACCAGCGCCGAGGGATCCCGCAACGCCGCCTTCCCCCCGAGCAGCCGCAGCACCGCCGGCAACCGCTCCAGGTTCCGCTCGAACAGCGCCAAGAACTCCCCGAGCTGTCCCACGCGCAGCGCGAGCACGCCGAGGCCCGCGGCCAGTAGCGCCGCCGCCGCTGCCCAGCCCGCCAACGCGCGCGCCTCCTCCCGCACCCAGTGCCGGAACAACGCCCGCGCGCCCTGCACCACCGCCATCCCCCGCCTCCTACGCCGCCACCCGCATCCGCCCGAAGACCCGCAGCGACCACCCGACCAGCAGGCCCGTCGCCGCCAACCCCGCCAGCACCGCCCCCCACGGGAACACGCCGCGCCCCACCACCTCCTGCGCGTCGACCAGCCCGTACAACACGGCCCACCCCACCGCACGCGGCCCGGCCGTCACGCGGTTCACGACGTCCACCAGGAACGTCCCGACCGCCAGCAGCACGCCCCAACGCATCGCCGCGCCGTGGCCGCGGCTTCGCAGGCCGAGCCGCAGGGCCGCCGCCGCGAAGGCCAGCGCCACGCACCAGCTCCCCGCGTGGAACGCCGCGTACCGCCCGAACGACCCGCGCATCCCCTGCGCCCACAACGTCGCCGCCAGCCCCAGATACGCCGCCAGGTAGACGGCGCCCAGCCCGATCGCCAACGCCGCGAAACGCGCGGCCAGCAGATGCGCCCGCGTCACCGGCAGGCTCAGCACGAAGTCCGCCGTCCGCCGCTCGATGTCCCGCGCGATCAGCCCCAGCGCCGCCGTGCTCCCGAACAACGCCCCGATCAGCGGCATCAGGTACAGCCACTTGAACGAGACGAAAAAGTCCACCGCGTTCTCGTAGTCCGGCACCCGTCCGAGCAGCCGCTGCATCTCTTCGGGGAGCTGCCCGAGCCATTCCCGCAGCAGCCGCGGATCCGCCACCGCCTCCGCGGTCGAAGCCACGGCGGACGCCGCCAGCGCCGACGCCGCCGCCCACAGCAGCAGCGACAGCCGGCTCTCCCGGAGCTGCTGCCGCACCAGCGCGCCCGTCACGCCCGTCATCCGCCGCCTCCCCCGCTCCCCTGCCCCGGACGGTAGAACGCCCGGAACACCTCCTCCAGCGTCGGATCGCCGACCGAGGCATCGACCACGTCCGCCCCGGCCAGCCGCTCCAGCAACGCCCCGATCGGGCCGTGGAACGCGAACCGCACGCGCGACCCGTCGACCCGCACCTCGCTGCACCCCGGCCACGACCCGACGTCCGCCGCCGCTCCCCGGAACGTCAACGCGACGTGCTTCACCCGGTTCCGGCGCAGCGCCTCCACCTCGTTCACCTCGACCAACAACCCGTCGCGGATGATGCCCACCCGCTTGCAGAGTTGCTCCACCTCGGACAGCACGTGCGAACTCAGGAACACCGTCTTGCCGGCGTCCCGCTCCTCCCGCAACAGCGCGAAGAACTGCTCCTGCGCCAGCGGGTCCAGCCCCGTCGTCGGCTCGTCGAGGATCACCACCTCGGGGTCGTGCGCCAGCGCGACCACGATCGCCGCCTTCTGCCGCTGCCCGTGCGACAGACTCCGCAGCCTCGGCCGCAGATCGACGCTCAACCGCCGCGCCAGCTCCGCCGCCCGCAGCATCCGCTCGGGACACCCCCGCACGCGCAGCGAGAACCCCACCGCCTCCTCTCCCGTCATCCCGAGGTACAGGGCATTCTCGCTCGGCAGGTACCCCGTCGCCCGCCGCACCGCCACCCCGTCCGTCACGATGTCGTGCCCCGCCACCCGCGCCGTGCCCGCGTCCGGCGCCAGCATCCCGAGCAGCGTGCGGATCGTCGTGCTCTTGCCGGCCCCGTTCGGCCCCAGGAAGCCGAAGATCTCCCCGCGCTCGACCTGCAACGTCAGCCCGTGGATCCCGCGGCCGTTCGCGTACTCCATCCGCAGGTTCTCGAGTTCGATCGCGTGCATTCCGTCCTCTCCCGCCGCCCGGCGGCCCCGCCAGCATACGGGCCGCGCCGCGCACGGCGCAACCGCCGCCTCCCCGCGCCCGTGCCGCCGATCCCGTCGCACCGCGCGGGGATGATCCGCGGGCGCACTCGCCGACGCCGCGACGCGGCTCCGTGGCACCCCGACCACTCCGTGGGCGACACCGGGGCGCAGGTTGGCGGCGGGCCGCGGGTCGGAAGACGGGGCCGGGGCGGTGCGCGGGGACGACGGCGCGGGAGGCGCGGGCGGGCGGCGGGCCGCGGGTCGGAAAAGGCTTGACGGGCGTGCCGCGGTTGGTAGATATAGAGCGATATGGCTATATCAATCCAGGGATGCGGTCGGGTCGTGCTGCAGGACGGCGGGGCGGCGGGTGAGGCGGCCGAGCTGCTCAAGGCCGTCGCCCACCCGCTCCGGCTCCGCCTCGTCGCCCGACTGTGCCGCGGCGAGGCCTACGTCAACGAGCTCGCCGAAACCCTCGACGCCCCCCAGGCCGTCGTCTCCCAACAGCTCCGCATCCTGCGCATGCGCGGCCTGGTCCTCACCGTCCGCCGCGACGGACGCACCTACTACCGGCTCGCCCGACCGCACCTGCGCCAGATGATTCGCTGCGTCGAGAGCTGCCTCGACCGGGGAGGACGACCGTGAAACGAAGCCCCACCCTGTCCCGCCGCGGGTTCCTCCAGCTCTCCGCGGCGACGGCCGCCGCCGCCGTCGCCCCCCGCTCCGCCGCCGCCGACCCGCTCCGCCGCAAGGGCCGCTTCGGTGATCGCGAGGCCGTTCTCGTCCCCTCGATCTGCGAGATGTGCTTCTGGAAATGCGGCATCCGCGGCAAGGTCGTCGACGGCCGCCTCGTCCGCCTCGAGGGCAATCCCGATCATCCCCTCTCCCGCGGCCGCCTGTGCGCCCGCGGCAACGCCGGCATCGACCTGCTCTACGACCCCGACCGCCTCCGCGGACCCCTCGAACGCGTCGGCCCGCGCGGCCAGGGCCGCTTCCGCCCCATCTCCTGGGACGAGGCGCTCGCCCGCGTCGGCGCCGAGTTCCGCCGCGTCATCGATGCCTACGGCCCCGACGCGCTCGCCTTCTTCGGCCACGGCACCAGCGCCAAGTACCCCCTCTCGATGATGGAACACCTCGGCTCCCGCACCGTCTCCTCCGCCTCCTTCTTCCAGTGCCGCGGCCCGCGCGAGGCCGCCTACACCCTCACCTTCGGCATGACCCCGGGCTCCCCCGAACGCGTCGATCTCGAACAGGCCCGCGCGATCGTCCTCCTCGGCACCCACCTCGGCGAAAACGCCCACGTCAGCCAGGTCGCCCACCTCGCCGAGGGCCTCGCCCGCGGCGCCACCCTCGTCGTCGTCGACCCCCGCTACTCCGTCGTCGCCTCCAAGGCCGACTGGTGGCTCCCGATCCGCCCCGGCACCGACACCGCCCTGCTCCTCGCCTGGATCCATCGGGTGATCGAACGCAAGCTCTACGACGAGGAGTACGTCGCCCGCTACGCCACCGGCTTCGAACGGCTCGTCGAACACGTGCGGCCGTTCGACGCCCGGTGGGCCGAGGCGCAGACCGGCATCGCCGCGTCCGCGATCGAGGCCACCGCCGACCTGTTCGGCGCGACACGACCCGCCGTCGCCCTCCACCCCGGCCGCCAGACCGCCTGGTACGGCAACGATACCCAGCGCGCCCGCGCCGTCGCGATCCTCACCGCGCTCCTCGGCGCCTGGGGCCGCCCGGGCGGCCTGTTCTACCCCAGCCCCCTGCAGCTCGGCGCCTGCCCCTGCGACCCCAAGGACGACCCCGCCCGACCCCTCTGCCCCGACGACCAGTACCACTTCCGCCAGGAAGGCATCCCCACCCACTGCATCATCGAGAACTCGCTCGCCGACCCGCCCCCCGTCCGCGCCTGGCTCGTCTGGGGCCAGAACCTCCTCCAGTCCGCCCCGTACCCCCAGCGCACCGCCGAGGCGCTCCAGCGGCTCGAGTTCGTCTGCGTCGTCGATATCCTGCCCACCGAGATCACCCAGTACGCCGACATCGTCCTCCCGGAATCGACCTACCTCGAACGCTACGACGGCGTCTTCGCCGAACGGAACGCGCAGCAGCCGTTCCTCGCCCTCCGCCAGCCGATCGTGCCGCCCCTCCACGACACGCGCGACGGCTTCGCGATCACCCGCGGGATCCTCGAGGCGATCGGCCGATCCGACTGCCTCCCCTGCGCCTCGATCGAGGAGTTCATCGGCCTGCAGCTCGCCAAGGCCGACGTCTCCTTCGACGAGCTCCGCCGCAAGGGCGTCGTGGAGGCTCCCGGCTGGCCGTTCCCCGACGAACCCAAGCTCTACACCGACAGCGGCCGGATCGAGCTCTACTCGCGGGCGCTCGCCGAGAAACAACTGCCGCCGCTGCCGACCTACACGCCCCCCGAACGCAATCCGCCGGGGATGCTCCGGCTGATCGCCGGCCGCACCCCGTACCACAGCTTCGCCCGCTCGCTGAACAACCGGCTCCTCGACGCCCACGTCGACGACAACCCCGTGTTCGTCAACGACGAACAGGGCCGCGCGATGGGCCTCGCCGACGGCGACCGGGTCGAGCTGGAAAACCAGGACCAGGTCCGCAGCGGACCCGCCGTCGTCCGCCTCACCCCGGGCCTCCGGCCCGGCATCGCCTACACCTGGCACGGCTTCGGCGGCCGCTCCCCGGCGCTGCGGCGCGGCTTCAACCGCGGCTGGTCCGACAACACGCTGACCACGCGCTTTGCCGTCGACCCCGAAACCGGCGCCAGCGGGATGCGCGTCAACTTCGTCCGCCTCCTCCGCGACGGCGTGCCGCTCGACGCCCCGGAACTCGAACCGCCCCCGACCGCCGTGTTCCGCGACCGCAAGCGCGAGGCGACGGCGCCCCCGGCCGCCGTCGCCGCCCCGGTTCCCGCCGCCGCCGCGCCGCCCCCCCGACCGCCCGCCGACAGCGCCCCGCCGAAGGGCGGATGCTAGGGAGGACCGCCATGCCGCGCTACGGAATGGTGATCGATCTCGACCGCTGCGTCGGCTGCGGCGCCTGCGTGCTGGCCTGCGAAACCGAGTGGCAGACGCCCCCCGACACCCGACGCCGCGACTGGGTCACCGAGATCCCCGCCCAGGGGACCTTCCCCAACGTCGAACGCGCCGTCTACGTCGGCCTGTGCAACCACTGCGACCGGCCGAGCTGCCTGTCCGCCTGCCCCACCGGCGCCACGTACCAGGACGACGCCGGCCGCGTGCTCGTCGACGAAGCGCTCTGCATCGGCTGCGGCTACTGCGTCCACGCCTGCCCCTACCACGCCCGCTTCTTCAACCCGGTCAAGCAGAAGGTCGACAAGTGCACCTTCTGCGCCCCGCTCGTCGACCGCGGCATCGCCCCCGCCTGCACCCGCACCTGCATCGCCGACGCCCGCATCTTCGGCGACCTCGAAGACCCCGCCTCCGACGTCCACCGCCTCGCCTACCTCGAGGGCGCCGCGCGGCTCGAAACGCCCCAGGTCGCGATCGGGCCCAACGTCTACTACCGCGGCTCCCCGGCCAAGTTCGACCTGATCCTGCGCCACCATCCGCCCGACCCGGAACGCACCGGCCCGCCGCCCGCGGGATCGATCTGGCAGCGCGTCCTGCGCCCCGCGATGTTCGCCGTGCTCGGCCTCACCTTCCTCGGCCAGGCCGTCGCCTTCTTCAGCCAGCTCGTCCAGGGCGAGAAGTTCGGCCGGTTCGAACCCCCGCCGGACGAGCCGGACGACGCGCTGCCCGAACCGCTGCCGGCCTCGCGGCCCGAGGAGCAG
>Ga0101944_10002888_pt1 | contig 25935 bp, 23 predicted proteins | sample DewCreD2012metaG_FD_75245 | JGI IMG/M metagenome (GOLD analysis project Ga0101944, IMG submission 75245) | Hot spring sediment bacterial and archeal communities from British Columbia, Canada, to study Microbial Dark Matter (Phase II) - Dewar... ... | reverse complement strand
ACGTAGTCGGCCAGCACGTTGCCCAGCGCTGTGGGGTCGGCAAACGGGTAGTTTGAGTGCGCGCCAACCGCGTCGTAAGGCAGGAGTTGAGCAAGACTCGGGGTCGAGTATTGAACATCCATGTACTCCACCGAGTCACCCAGCGCACGCAGCCTCACCCCGAGAGTTGTGTCCGGGGCGCCGTAATCGGAATACAACCACAGGACGCGTATCTGGTCGGTCGCCGTTGTCGTCACCTGGGCTGTGTCGTTGGTGCGGTTCTGGTCCGGCCCGCAGTTGTGCCACATCCGCACTGTATACGCGGCGCCGGCGGGTCCGACATTCCAGTCGCGCGGGAACTCAAACATCCGCGACCCCTGTTCCGGGACACTGTCAACGTAAACCGAATCGCGGTAGAGCACTGTGCCGCCAGAGTCAATCCGGCAGAACGCCTTGAAGTTTCTCTCGGTGTAGTCGGTCGAGCGTAGATTGACGCGCGGCCTGACCGGATTCAACGCCCGGACCCGCGCGCCGATTCCCGAACTAGTCGCGACATCGTGTCCGCGAGTGACCGTCCGCTTCGTCAGCGTGTCATTGCGCCGGTTAGTGTCCGGCATGTGCGCATGCCAGAACGTCAGGTCGTAGGTCTGACTTCCCGGGCCGACGTTCCAGTTCGGGAAAGTCACGGTATCCACGCCGGCGCTATCAAGGAGCGTGATGGTGACGCTCCGGTTGTAGACCTGCGTCCCCAGCGATTCAACCTTGCAGTGCACTACTACGTTCGCCTCAGGATACGTTCCCCGATTCCTCACGATACAGACCGGCGCGAGCGGCACCAACGGGTCTATCTTGTCCGCCGGGGCCAACACCTTGTCCAGTGCGACATCATGTCGAGGACCGGGCAGCGGCGTATTCTCGATGCAGCGCATCGCATCAATCCGACCGGTGCCGAACGTATTGTTCTTCGGCTGACTCCCCAGCGGCAACACCGAGTTCTGCATAATCTCGCTTACGTCTTCGGGCAGCAGGGTCGGATTCTTCTCCAGTATCAGCGCGGCAATCCCGGCCGCACACGGCGTCGCCATCGAAGTCCCCGACATCTGCACATACCCGCCACCCAGCCGACACGACGGCACATCCACCCCCGGCGCACTGAAGTCCGGCTTGTACAGACCCGGCGGATACGGATAGTCGTTGTACGGCGCTATCCCCGACCACGATACCGGCCCCCACGACGAAAAACTGGCGATGTTGTCGGCATTGTCCGTCGCACCTATCGATATCGCCCCGCTCAGCCCGCCCGCAGGCTCGGCCGGATGCTTCCACGGCCCCGGACAGTCGCCCGGAGTCCGAACGTTATCCGGCGGACTCGAACTCCCCTCGTTGCCATTGGCAATAAAATAGGGCAGCCCGGCCGCGGCCACATTCGTCACACTCTGCCGCCACAACGCCCGCCGCGGATTCCACGAATGCAGCCAGCCCAGACTCATCGACAATACATGAGCATGATTCGCCGGCGACAACGGCGGCGCAACACAGAACTGCATCGAATTCATCACCGTGTTCTCGGCTATCGTGTCCGGAAACGGCTGCGAAATGCTCGTCTTCGTCCGACACGTCATTATCCGCGCCCGCGGCGCCATCCCCGTCGTCTCACCAGCCGACCCATCACCCGCATTCGTCCCACAGGTATGCGTCCCATGCCCGTGCACATCCATCGGATTGTTGTTGTTCTGCTCAAAGTTCCAACCATGATAGGGATAGTTCGGGTCAGTCCACATCCGATTGCGCAAATCAGTATGATTGTAATCACAACCGGTATCTATGTTCCCGATAACAACCCCATCCCCGGTGTAACCATGCACATACCACACCGAATCCGCCTTCACCTTGCGCACGTTCCAGGAAATGCCAAACGAACCATCGGTCACATCCCGACTCGCACTCGCCGGCGCCAACCCCAGCGCATTCTCCGTCGGTATCAAATCCCACTGCACAAACCAGACCTCCGGACGCTCCGCCACCTTCAAAATCACGTCCGACGAAGCCTCACAATACACCGCATTGACTATCCACAACGGCGTTATCTGCGCCACCCGGCCCAGCGCCTCATAACCCCGCAGCTCGGCCAAAAGCCCAGCCTGCTCGGTCAACGCCATCTCCTTCAAACTCGACACCGTCAGCTCCCAGCGCTGCGCCTTGTCTTTCACCGTCCGGATGATCCGCTCGGCATCCAACTGCCGCTTCAACGCTATCATCACCCCGACCCGCTCACCATCCTTCGCCTCCGCCAGCCGCTCCAACAACAACGGCTCAATCGGAGCCGCCAGAACGATGCCAGCAAACAGCAGCACCGCTGCCAGCACATACATCGGCTTCATCTGATTCTCTCCTTTCCGTATCATTGCAGTCTCCTGCCGTTATTTTAAACCCGGCCGGACAGCGGTCAACCTCCGAGTCGGGCCGCATCCTCCGGCCCGAGCTCTCGCTCCATCACGACCGCGTCCTCGCCATTCTCGTAGTATCCCCTGCGCACAAACGTCGGCACGAACCCCAGTCCGGCATAGAACTTCCGCGCCCCCGCGTTCGACGCCCGCACCTCCAGATACAGCGACCGCCCGCCCTGCGCCGCGGCCGCGCGCATCAACTCCTCCATCAGCCTCCGACCCACGCCCTGCCGGCGCCGCAGCTCGGCCACCGCCAGATTCGCCAGATGCACTTCCTCCCGACCCCACGCCACGAGGTAGCCGACCACCTCACCATCGTCTTCCGCGGTCAGACACATCCCATCCGGTCGGGGTATGTCGGAAGCGAAAAACGACCTCCGCCACGGACTCGGAAACGAAGCCTTCTCGATTTCCATCACCCGGTCAAGGTCGTGCTCGGTCATCCGGCGTATCTCGACCATCCAGACAGTATTATTGCTCCTGCCTGACTGTCAAACCGCACGACCCGGTCGCCGGCGCAGACAGCACTCACGGTTCACCCCCACGCGCGTGGGGAACATTTCCCAGAAGTGAAGAATATCTTGATTGAGGACGGTTCACCCCTACGCGCGTGGGGAACATGCTCGGTGGCCGACCGCCGGGCCGGGTATAACCTATATGCTATAACGCACGCGCACGCCGCAACGCCGCAACTTCCGGTCTCTCATGCAATTGGGCCGCCACGACTGAAAACCGCCCCCCACCCCGGGGACGGTTCTCCCTGCCCCTGCTGCCGCCAATGCTGCCGCGTCTTGACCGGCATCAGACTTCCGGCTATCCTCTGCCGCTTGGAAAAATCCGGAGTGACTGCGGACGACCGGGTGCGCCCCGGCGCACGAACGGTTGCCCGAGCGAATCGGGCACAGGGAAAGCCGTGAGATTCGGCTGCGGTCTCGCCCACTGTAAGCGGCACCTGCCACCTGCCTGCCACTGACGCGAGTCGGGAAGGCTGCAGGCTCCCAGCCGCAAGCCAGGAGACCTGTCCGCGGTCAAGAACGCTGGTTCACTTGCGCAGAAAGGAGAATCAAATGCGCCTGTTTGTCCTCATCCCGTTGCTCTGTTCGTCGCTCGCTGCCGCTGAGTTTTCCGGTGTTGTCCTCGACGCCTGGACCCGGCAGCCGGTTCCGTTCGCCCTGATTGAAGTCCTGGCTGCCGACATCATCGTCGCTGCCGATTCGCTCGGTCGGTTCTCTTTTCGTCTCGCTTCGGCCGACAGTCCGGCCGACGTCACGGTTTCGCGCGCCGGCTATCGTCAGTGGACGTGGTCAGGGCTGAAACCCGGCTCGCACATCGAGCTGGCTCTTATCCCCACGCGCTATGACCTCAAAGCCGTGACCGTAACCGCGCTGCGCCTGCCGGTGCTGCTGGCTGCCGGCCCGGCATCGGTTGTCCGGCCGGCCGAAACCGGCCTAGGACTGGAGTTGACCGACGCGGCCCGACTCGCGCCGACCGCCGAGCTGCGCGACTACGTCAATTACACCTCGGTCGGGCTGCGCGGCGCCGGCAACGAGCACACACTGATTGAACTGGACGGAGTCCGGCTCAACTCGGCCCAGAGCGGCACGTTCGACCTCTCAACCCTTTCACCCCTGCTTGCCGACCGCATCGAAATCGCCCGCGGCGGCTCGTCGGCCGCTCACGGTTCAAGCGCAATCGGCGGCGTCGTCAACATCATCACCCCGGAGCCGGAAACGCTTTCCGCCCGGATTCAGGCCGGTCTCGGCTCGTTCGGCCGGCGTCGCCTCGATTTAGCTCACACGCTGCCTCTGGGCCGCTTCGGCTTTTTTGTCGCCGGCCAGTTGCTCTCCAGCCGCAACGACTTCAACTGGCCGGACTCGCTCGACTCGCTGCGCACCATGCGCAACGCCGACATCTCCCGCCGCTCCGGTGCCGTCAAGACTGTCTATCGCCACGGCCCGGTCCGCGCCTCGTTCCTCGGCGAACTGTCCGCCGCCGAGCGCGGCGTTCCCGGCTCGACCCGCTGGCCCTCGGACAGCGCCCGCCGTGCCGACGACCGCGGCCTGCTCATCGCCGCCTGCGACATTCAACCCGCGCCCGAGCTGCGCACCGCAGCGCGGCTTCATTACTCCGCCGCCGACCAGCGCTACCGCGACCCGGACTGGGCCACGAACGATACGCACCGGCTGCGCGTGCTCGGCGCGCGGATTGACCAGTCGTTCCGGCCGGTTTCCTGGCTGCTGCTGCTGGCCGGTGCCGAAGTCTCAAGCGAAGCACTGCAGAGCACCGCACTTGGTCGGCCCGAGCGTTTCAATCCGGCCGGCTGGGTGCAGTGGCGCATCGAACGTCACGGCTTCGACATCAATCATGTCCTGCGGCTGGAACTTCTGCGCCAGCAGGTGCGCCGTTCCGATTCGACCCGCAGTTCATCGCTCCTGTCCGTCTTCAGTCCCAAAGTGACGCTGAGCTGGTCTGGACTTCAGTTCGTCAATCTCTACACCGGGTTCAGCCGCTCGTTCCGCGCGCCGGGGTTCAACGACCTCTACTGGCCGGAAGATGCGTTCACCTACGGCAACCCCGACCTGAAGCCGGAGACCGGCACCACGCTCGACGCCGGCATCGGTGGCACGCGGCCGGGCTGGCTTGTCTGGTGGCTCGGCGGATATCACACCCGGCTCACCGACCTGATTCAATGGCAGCCCGACTCGCTCTGGCGGTTCCATCCGGTCAACGTTGACCGCGCAACCATCACCGGCCTCGAACTGGAAATCAGAGCCGACCTGCGCCAGTTCGGCTTCAGCGCCGCCGGCAACATCTGCTCCGCCCGCGCCGACTCATTCGCACTCATTTACCGCCCCGGCGTCTCCGGCCGGGCATCGGTCTGGTTCACACCGCCGCTGTCGACGCTGCGGCCGCGCCTGTTCGGCGGGGTCGATTACACCGGTGCCCGCTTCGCCGATGCCGCCAACACCGACAAGCTGCCGGCCCACGCCCTCGTGAACACGGGAATCGCCCTCGCGCCCCGGCTCGGCCGGGTTGACCTGCGAATCGAAACCGGCTTGAAGAACCTCCTCGACGTCAACCATGAAACCGCGCGCGGCTATCCGAGCCCCGGCCGCAACTGGTTTCTCGAACTCGGACTGGGAATCTAGCGTGCCGAATCAGCCGGCGGCGCGGCCAGCTCTGCCCGGAACGCGGCCACCGCCGCCTTGAAATCGGGCATCAGCTTCGCCGGCACCGGCTCGGCCCGCGGCGGAATCACTTTGAGCGGGTTGACGAACTTCCCGTTCTGCTTGATCTGGAAGTGGAGGTGCGGCCCGGTAGACACGCCGGTCGAGCCGACGTAGCCGACCGTCTGCCCCTGCCTGACGCTGCGGCCGGCCTTAATCCCCGGCCCGTAGCGCGAAAGGTGACCGTACCCGGAAACCAGCCCGCCCGCATGCCGGACTTCCACGAAGTTGCCCCAGCCGTTGTTCCAGCCCGCCCTCGTTACCGTTCCGTCGGCAATCGCCGCCACCGGCGTCCCGGTCGGCGCGCCGTAATCCACGCCCTGGTGCATCCGGTACACCCGGGATATCGGATGAACCCGCATCCCGAAGTGCGAAGTAACGTTGGCGAAGGTCAAGGGCGAGCGCAGCACCGTCTTGCGCAGCGACTGCCCTTTCTCGTTGTAGTAGTCCCAGTGGCCGGAAGGAGTGCGGAAATAGAAACCGGCGAAGTCGCCGACCCGGCCCTTGTAGCGGACCGCATGGACTCTGCCTTCCCGCCAGAAGACCGAGTCGACAAAATATTTGTCCACGAGTATCTCGAATGAGTCGCCGTCGTTCGTCTCGGTCAGGAAGTCAATCTCGTAGGAGAGAATCTCGGCGAACTTGACCACGAGTGACGGCCGCTCGCCCGACTCGACCAGCGTGTTCCAGAGCGAACCCTCGACTCTCCCGCGCACCACCGCCCGCACCGTGTCCACCGGCCGCGTGAATTTTGTCGCCCGCGCCGCACCCGACGAGTCGAATTCGACCCGGTAACCGGTAACCGGGTCCTTGCGGTATTCGAGTGCCGCCAGTTTGAGCCCGCGGTACTCGAACGTCACCGAATCGCCCGGCTTCATGCTCCGGAAGCCGAAGTCGGTTTTGCCGAGCGCCGCATAGACACTGTCAATCCGCTTCGGCGACAGACACCAGCGCGAGAGCACCGTCGCCAGCACGTCTTTGCCCCGCAGCGCCGACCCGCCGAAGCTGGTCGAGTCCGGATGTGGCACGGGCGGCCCGCACCTCGGCCTGGGTCGACTCAAAGTCAACACCAGCAGCAGAACACCGCCAACCAGCACCACCCCTGCAACCGCCGGCGCAATCCAGCCCCGGCGCGGCCGTGCCGTTTCGCCTACCGTAACCGGCTCATTCATCCCTGTCGCCTCCCGGCTCTGTCTTCCATCACATCAGCAGCCAGACACTCGCCGCCATCACCATCATGCCCAGCGCAATCCCGGCCACGCTCATATGCTCGTGGCCGTAGGCGTATGAGCCGGGTATCAGCTCGTCGAGCGAAATGAACACCATCAGCCCGGCGACGCCGGCCAGCATCACGTTGAGCAGACGGTCGGAGAGAAACGGCATCATCACCGCCGCTGCCAGCAGCGCACCGGCCAGTTCCGACATGCCCGAAAGCGCCGACCACCAGAGCGCCTTGCGCCGCGAACCCGTGGCGCAGAAAACCGGCACCGCCACCGCCAGCCCTTCGGGAATGTTGTGCAGGGCAATCGCCCCGGCAATCGCCAGCCCCAGCCCCCGGCTCTTGAGCGCACCCGCGAACGTCGCCATCCCCTCAGGCAGGTTGTGAATCCCGATTCCCACCGCCACCAGCAGTCCGGTTCGCAGCAGCCGGGAAGGGTCGGGCGCCGGCCTGCCGCCGCGCCAGCGGTGACGCCCGGGCCCGGCCGCAGTCTCCTGCCCGAAGCACTGCCCTTTGTCTTCGACCGGCCCCTGCTCGGCAACGAAGACGTGCGGCACCAGCACGTCCACTAGAAACATCAACCCCAGCCCGGCAAAGAAAGCCAGCAGAGCCGGCATGAAGCCGAGACTCTCGATTCCCGTCCGCAGCAGCTCCGCGAACGACACCAGGAGCATCACGCCGGCTGAAAACCCAAGACTGAAAGCCATGAACCTCGCACCCGGCCGCCTGACCGCGAAAGCCACGAGGCTGCCCAGAACCGTTGCCGTGCCGGCAACCGCCGACAGAACTAGCGCGTAGACGAAGTTCGCGTGCATCCCGCTCCTGTCTGTCGGCACTGCCCGACACGCCCGCCCCGGCCGGTTTTCCGGACAAATCCGACCAGCTGCCGGATCGTCTCGGAGCTGAGGACGTGCTCCATCCGGCAAGCATCCTCGGCCGCGGTCGCCGCACTCACCCCGAGCTGCTCTTCGAGAAAACCCTGCAGCAGCCGGTGCCGCCGGCTTATCTCGAGGGCCAGCCGCCTGCCGGCCCCGGTCAGCTCCACGGCTCCGTAGCGCTCGTGTTGCACCAGCCCCCGCGCCTCCAGCGCGGCAAGCGCCGCCACGACCGTAGGCCGGCTCACACCCAGGCGCTCGGCCAGGTCCTTCACCCGGACCGCCCGGCCGGCTCCGGTCAGCCCGAGAATTGCCTCAAGACAGTCCTCGCCGCCCCGGCCGACGCGACCGGCGACCGCTGTTTTAGCCATGGCTAACAATGTTAGTTAAGGCTAACTTGATGTCAAGCGGAAAACTGACGGCAGTCAACACGGCCGGCGCCCGCGCGGGGACTTTGACAGCCTTGACTTTGCTATTCTGTTAGCGTCGTGTCTCGCGGACTACCACCAGCCTCGACGTCTCGGTAAAGCCACCGGCCTGCAGCCGGCAGAAATAGCTGCCGGAAGGCAGCTTGTTGGCTACGATTTCCGCCGAATAGCTGCCCGGGCTTCTGCGGCCGTTGACCAGTTCCGCGACCGAACGGCCAGTGTGGTCGTACAGACCCAGCACGACCTTGCCGTGTTCAGGCACGTGATACCTGATGCCGATACGAGTCGCATTAACACTTGTGACGGAAAGCAGCCGTCCGCGGTCTGCCGGCGGCTGCGGTCTTGGCTCCTCGATACCGATCGTGCCGTCTGCCGCGGTCTTGAGCAGAACGACATCATTATGGAACTGACCGACGGAGTTTGTGAACCCGGCCACCGCGTATCCGCCGTCACTGGTCGGCTCCACCCACTGACCCCAGTCCAAACCCAAGCCGGAGAAGTAGGTCTGCGACCAGACATTTGTGCCGCCGTTGTCTACCTTGTGCAACCACAAGTCGCTCCTCCCGCTGGATCCCGTCATCACGTAACCGCCATCACTCGCCCGGCACACCGAGTACCCGTCACCGCCCGACCCGGTCGGACACTTTGTCCAGAGTGTATCGCCGCTGGCATTGGTTCTTATGAGATATGGCGTGTATCCGCCTGGGCCCAGTCGCTCGGCGGACCCGAGGATGACATACCCGTTGTCTTCAGCCACCAGCACCGAAGATGCGAACTCGTAGCTCCATCTGTCGCCGATTGTCTTCGACCACGTCAGTAGCCCCGCCGAGTCCGTTTTCAGCAGGAGTACATCACTGAAATACGGGTAGCCCGCGTCGTAAGTGACCCCGGCTACAACGTAGCCGTTGTCTGCCGTCCGTCGCACCTGACAACCGTAGTCCATGCGCGCGCCACCGAACTCCCGATTCCAGACAGGGCTGCCATTGGCAGTCACTTTCACGAGGCATACTTGTGCGGCATCGTTGGCCCCGGTCTGGCCGACTATTACGTATCCGCCGTCACTGGCCTCAACGATGGAATTACCTGCATCATTCGCATCCAGGCCGATTCTCCTCGTCCAGAGAGTATCTCCGCTCGCATTGGTCCGGAGTAACCAGATGTCGCGGTGGCGCACCACGGTTCGCACGGTTTTGAAGCCGACAATCATGAATCCGCCATCCGCCGTCGGCAGCACGTCCTCCGCCGTTTGCTCCAGCGTGTCACCGTAGGTCTTGGCCCAGCGCTGGTTGCCCTGTGCGTCGGTCCTGACAATGTACAGTTCCTGGTAACTTCCCGGACTGAAGCTCCGCGCGTTGCCGACGATGATGTAACCCCCGTCACTGGTCTGCCTGACCGACTCGCCGCAGTCATAGTTCGACCCGCCGTACGTCCTGATGAACGTAGTTTGTGCCCGTACGACGCCGACAAGCGCGGCGAGTAATGCGACTAACACCCAACCGAACCAGCGCGGTTTGCTCGTGATTGCTCCTTCATCTTCATCCGCAGCCCTTCCGGTGATTCTCATGACCGGATTCTATGCGCCGGGGCAAACATGTCAATTCAGACAATCCCCATCGTCGTCCTGCCGGCGACTACCGCAGACGGAAACACCCGTTAGGTTGACAGCCCCACTCGTCATCCTACAATTGGCCGCGATGATATACACCGTGACGCTCAACCCCGCGCTCGACCGCACTATCTACGTCGACTCGCTGCGCGTCAGCGAATCGAACCGCATCCGGCGCGAAGAGCGCTTCGCCGGCGGCAAAGGCATCGACGTCTCCCGTGCGCTCGTCGAGCTCGGCACGCCCAGCGTCGCCCTGGGTCTCGTCGGCGGCTTCGACGGCAAGGAGCTCGAAGGCCGGCTCACGCTCGAAGGCGTCGACTGCCGCTTCACCCGCATCAGCGGTGAAACCCGCACCAATATCATCATCCAAGACATCGCTGCCAATTCCGAAACTGCGCTGCTCGCCCGTGGCCCGACGGTCGGGCCGCACGAACTCATGGACTTCATTGCCCTGCTCGAAAGCCTCCCCGACCTCGACTTCGCAGTTATCTCCGGCTCGCTTCCGCCTGGACTTACGCCGGCGGTTTACCGTCGCATCATCGAAATCGCCACGCTCCGCGGCGCCCGGGTTCTGCTCGACACGTCCGGGGACGGCCTGCAGCAGGGTATCCTCGCCCGACCGACAGTCATCAAGCCCAACCGCGCCGAACTGGCCGAGTTCGCCGGCCGTGCCTTCGCCGACATTCCCGACATCGTCCGCTACTGCCGGACTCTGCTCGACCGCGTAGCCACCGTCCTCGTCTCTCTCGGAGCTGAAGGCATCGTGCTCGTTCAGCCCGGCCGCGCCCTCCATGCCCGGCCGCCGCAGGTCGAAGTGAAAAGCACCGTCGGCGCCGGCGACTGCTCGGTAGCCGGCTTCGTCCACGGCCTCGTCAAGAACCTCGACGAAACCGACTGCCTGCGCTGGGCGGTCGCGGCTGGAACCGCCGCAACCCTCTGCCCCGGCACCGGACTCTGCCGCCGGCCGGACATCGACGGACTCCTGCCCCGGGTTGCCGTCGCCGAGGTCACCGCGTGAGTCTCGTTTCCGGCCGTGAGCTCCTGACCGAGGCCAGCCGCGGGGGCTGGGGAATCGGTGCCTTCAACTTCTCCAACCTCGAACTCCTGCAGGCGATTGTCGCCGCTGCCGACGAAACCCGGACTCCCGTCTTCCTCTCGACAACCGAGGGTGCCATCGACTACGCCGGAGTCGACAACATCGTCGCGCTCTGCCGGACCGCAGCCGCCCGGACATCCGTCCCGCTCTGCCTGCACCTTGACCACGGCCGCGACCCCGGCCTGATCGAAACCTGCATCCGGTCCGGATACACCTCGGTGATGATTGACGCCTCTCACCTGCCCTACAGAGAGAACGTCCTCAGGACCCGCGCGGTCGTGGCGCTGGCGCATCCCGCTGGCGTCTCGGTCGAAGCCGAGCTCGGCCGGCTCGTCGGAATCGAAGACACCGTCTCCACCGCTGAGCGCGACGCGGTTCTTGTCGACCCGCAGGAAGCCGGCCGCTTCGTCGCCGAAACCGGCATCGACTCGCTCGCCCCGGCAGTAGGCACCGCCCACGGCGCCTTCAAGTTCAAAGGCGAGCCGCGTCTCGACTTCGACCGCCTGCTCGCCGTCAAACAGGCAACCGGCGGCATCCCGCTTGTCCTCCACGGCGCCTCGGCCGTGCCCGCCGCCGTCCGCGACCGCTGCCGCGAAGCCGGCATGAACATACCCGGTGCGCAGGGCGTGCCCGAAAACCAGCTCCGCCGGGCCGTCCAGCTCGGCGTCTGCAAAGTCAACGTCGACACCGACCTCCGGCTCGTCTTCACCGCCGAAATCCGGCGCATCCTCCGCGACTCGCCGGGCGAATTCGACGCCCGCAACTACCTCGGCCCGGCACGCGCCGCGGTCCAGGCGCTCGTCCGCGACCGGATTCTCCTCCTCCGCAACCCCTGATCGCGGCCGCTTCATTCTGCCGGACGGCTTGACTTTGTCCGCCTCTGCCCTCAGACTTTGACTACCATGGCACGCGCCGCCGCCGCCAACCGCTACCTCGAGGTCGTCACGACCACCGCCCGTTACAGCGACGCCCGGCGCATCGCCCGCACGCTCGTCGAAAAGCGCCTCGCCGCCTGCGTCCAGATTGTCGGCCCGATTCAGAGCATATACCACTGGCAGGGCCGGGTCGAAACAGCAGCCGAGTGGCTCTGCCTGGTCAAGACGACCCGCGCCCGCTACCCGCAGCTTGCCGCCCTTATCCGTCGCATCCATCCCTACACCACCCCGCAGCTGATTGCCCTGCCCGTTGTCAACGGCTCCAGCGACTACCTCGCCTGGCTCGCGGCCGCGGTCAGCCCGGCCCGGCGGACTCCGGCGACCTGACATGCCCCTGCGCCAGATCATCACCGACCTGCAGGACCCGGACCCGGCAACGCGAAGCTGGGCGGTCGACAGTCTGCGCCGGCTGGGCACCGCCGAGGCCGCCGGCGCTCTTGTCTTCGTCCTCGGCGACCCGGACCCCTCGGTTCGCGCCCGGGCCGCCGCGGCTCTGGCGGCAATCGGCGAACCGGCCGCCGAGCCGCTCGCCCGCTACCTTGCCGCCTGGGACGGTTCTCTCGGCACGGTCATTCCCGAGCTGCTCGGACGCCTCCGCACAACCGCCGGTCTTGACCTGCTGCTGCAGCACCTCGACGAACCCGACCCGCTCGTCCGCTCCGCCATCGCCCGGGCCCTCGGCGCAATCTCCCTTGAACTCGCCCGGAGTGGCTCCGACAACTCGGCCGCTCTGTCCCGGGCAAAAACCGGGCTGCTCGACCTGCTGCGCGACATCGAACCTGAAGTCCAGATTGCCGCCGCCGGCGCTCTCGGCCAGCTCGGTGACCCGGAAACGTGCAATGCCCTGCTCGACGAGATGGCCGACGACAACCCCGCCGTCCGCCGTGCCGCCGTCGAAGCTCTCGGTCGAATCGGCGACAAGCAGTCCGCGAACGCGCTCGCCCGTGCCGCTGCCGACGACCCTTCCCCCGAAGTTCGCAGCGCCGCCGACTTCGCCCTGCGCAGCATCTCCGACCGCACCGTCGGCTCGCTGGTTGAACTGCTGACCAGCGACGCCCTTGATGACCGTATCCGGGCGCTGGCTCTGCTGCTCGAAGAGGGCCGCTCCGCCGTCATGCCGCTCACCGAACTCCTCCGCCGTCCCGAGCCGGCGGTCCGCAGCGCCGCGGCCGAGGCGCTGGGAATGCTCGGTGAGCCGGCAGCCCTTGACTACCTGCTGCCGCTGGTCGGTGACGGAGAGTCCAGTGTCCGGCTGGCGGTCGTGCGGGCGCTGGGTCGGATACGCCACGTCCGCTCGGCCGAACGGCTCGCCGCAGCTATTGAAGACCAGGACCCGAAGGTGTCCGGCGCTGCTGCTGGCGCGCTCGAGGCGCTGGGCGAGCTGTCGGTCGAGCCGATGTTCCAGCTTCTCACCAGCCCCTGTGCCGAAACCCGGGTTCGCGCCATCGCCGTTCTCGGCCGTCTCCGGCACAAAGGAGCGGTCAACCGGCTGTTGCGCGGCCTCCGTGACCGCGTCGCCTGGGTGCGAATCGTCTCGGCTCAGGCGCTGGGTGAAATCGGCGAAGGTCAGGCGACTACAGCACTGCTGCGCATCCTTGACGACCGGGATGCGGTCGTGCGGGCAATGGCGGCCGAGGCGCTGGGCAAGCTCCGCGACTTCCGTGCGAGCATGAAGCTACTCGACCGGGTCCGGGACTGCTCCGACCTGGTGCGCGCCAACTCCATCCGGGCGCTCGGCCGCATCGGCAATCCGGTCGCCGTCCCCTTTGTCACGTCCGCTCTCGGCGACGAATCAGTTGAAGTTCGCTGCGCCGCCATCGAAGCCCTGGCTGCACTCCGGGTCGTCGAAGCAATCCCGCGGCTGCGCGCCTTGTCCCGACCCTGGCCGCTCTGTCCGGAGCCGGCCGAGGTGAAGCGCGTCGCCCGCTCCGCGCTCGCAATTCTGGAAGAAATCCGGCAATTGCAAGAACGGACGCCGGAAACCTAGTCGGCGAAAAGCCCACGCGCAAACTCGCGGGGGTCGAATTCCTCCAGGTCTTCGGCTTCCTCGCCAATTCCGACGAACCGGATGGGAACGCCTAGCTCCATCACTATCGGAATCAGAACGCCGCCCCTGGCCGTCCCGTCCAGCTTGGTAACAATCAGCCCGGTGAGACCTAACGCCTGATGGAAAACCTGAGCCTGTCTTATGCCGTTCTGGCCAACGGTCGCGTCTAGCACCAGCCAGACTTCGTCCGGCGCGCCCGGCCTGACCTTACCGCTGACCCGACGAATCTTGACGACCTCGTCCATCAGGTCCTTGCGCGTGTGCAGTCGCCCGGCGGTGTCGACAAGCACGACGTCCGCCCTCCGCTGCGTAGCCCGCTGAATCGCGTCGAATGCTACCGCCGCCGCGTCCTGCCCCTGCTGCGACAGCACTATCTCCACGTCCGCCCGCGTCGCCCAGATGCGCAACTGCTCGGCAGCCGCGTCTCGATACGTGTCGGCCGCGGCGACGACCACGCGCCGGCCTTGGCCGGAATAGTACCGGCAGAGCTTGCCCGCAGTCGTGGTCTTGCCCGAACCATTGACCCCAACCAGCATGACAACCAACGGCCGCTGGCGAGAGATGGGCGTGCCCGACGCCACGCTCAGTAGACGGGTGATTTCGGCCTCGAGCACCTCGCGCCGGTCGGCACTGCGCTTCACCTTCTCCACTAGTATACCGGTCGCCTTCACCCCGACATCGGCCGCCAGCAGAAGCTCTTCTAGTTCTGTTGTGTCCTGCGCCGTCAGCACCTGCCGGAAAAGCCGGCGGGTCTTGTCGAGTCCCCGGCGCAGCCGCTCGAGCAGGCTCATCCGCCGGTTTCCGGCTCGGTCGCGCGCTGTTCGCGGTACTCCGCCAAGCTGACCGAGATGAGTTTCGACACACCAGGCTGCTCGGCGGTAACGCCGAAGAGAACGTCGGCCCGCTCGACGGTAGCCCGGTTGTGCGTGATGATGATTACCTGCGTCCGGCTGGCGATGCTCTTGAGATAGTCGGCGAACCTTCCGACGTTGATATCGTCGAGCGGCGCATCCACCTCGTCCAGAAAGCAGAACGGCGCCGGCTTCACCCGATAGAAAGCGAACAGCAGCGACACCGCCAGCATCGCCTTCTCGCCGTCCGAGAGCTGCTCCAGTCGCTTCGGTGTCTTGCCCCGCGGGCGGGCGACGATGGCGATCTCCGACTCAAGCGGGTTCGCGTCGTTCACCAGCACCAAGTCAGCCTCTCCTTCGATGAAAAGCTCCTTGAACACCTGCTGAAACTGAGTCCTGACCTCGGAGTATGTGGTCAGAAACTGCTCGCGTGCGTGGCGGTCAATCTCGACCAGTGCCTGTTCCAGATTGCTCCTGGCCAGTGCCACGTCCTCGCGTTGCGCCACCAGCCGCGACAGGTCGGCCTTCTCCTGTTCGTGCTCTTCCGCCGCCAGCGGGTTCACCTGCCCCAGCACCTCCAGTCGCCGCCGCACGTGTTCGAGCCGGCCGGCGAAATCGTCGGTCGCCTCGGGCTGGAATGTGGCGATATCCGTGCCGTAGCTCTGCCGCGCCTCCTCGGCAATTGCCGCTGCCTGCCGCTCCAGCTCGAACCGGCGCATCCGCTGGTCCATCAGCAGCGAGTGATTCTGCTCCTGCTGCCGCCGCAGCTCGGCTAGGTTCTCCTCGAGCTCCTCCTCGGCCCTAGTGACCTCGGCTAGGCTCAACTGCGCCGCCTCGGCCTCCAGTCCGGCCACCTGCGCCTGCGCCGCGGCTATCTCGCCCTCGCGGGCGTGAACCGTCTGCTCCAGTCGCCCGGCTTCTTCGATTGCCGCCGCGGCCTCCGCCTCCAGCTCCGTAACCCTGCGCCGGACCTCGTCAATCGTCCTCTTGGCGTAGGCGCTCTCGGTCTCGAGCCGCAACACCTCTTGCCGCAGACCGGCGGTCTCGGCGAGAATCTCGGCCGCTCGCGCCAGACCGGCCTTGACTTCGGCCTCCTGCTGCCGTGCCTGTTCATCTGCGCTCGCCAGCGCCGCCGCTGCCGCTTCGACTTTCTCCCGCACCACGGTCAGCCGCGCCCTCACCTGCCCGAGTTTCTCCTCCAGCAATCGCTGCTGCCCGGCCTGATTGTACCGCTCCTGCCGCAGTCGCGCCTCGTCGCGCGCCTGTTCGGCGGCGGTGGCGGACTGTGCTGCCGCTGCGGCCGCCGCTTCCAACCTCGCCCGCTCCAGTTCGACCCTGTCGCCCTCGCCGACTTCGAGCTGTTGCTCCAGAGTAGCCCGCTGCCGGTCGAGTTCGGCTTCGACTGCGGCCAGCCGTTCCAGTTCCGCCTCGACCGCCTTAGCCGCCGCCTGCCGTTCGGAAAGTCTCCGTTCTGCCCCCAGCCTGCCGGCACCGGCTCCTTCCAGCACCAGCCGGCCGTCGCCAAACCATGCCATGCCATCACGGGTCACCGCCGGCGTCTCCGACCCCTCCGCCGCTAGCCGTACCAACTCGCTCGGGTCGACCGCCACCGCAAACGCTGCAACCGTCCCGGCCAAAACTGCGGGTGCATCCGGTTTCACCCGGACATGGGCGCTCAGGCGCGTGTCCGGGCCGGCATTCACCGGCCCGCTCGCCTTGATTCTGTCGTCAACCAGACAGAAGCGCAGCTCCGGCGCGGCCTGCGCCAGCCGCTTAAGAACGGTCGCATCCGGCACGCCGGTGCAGACCGTGAACTCAATCAAAGGCTGCAGCGCAGCAGCCGCCGCACGCTCCCATCCCGGCTCGATTTCCAGAAACCGGCTCAAGCTGCCCGAAACCTGCCCGGCCAGCACCTCGTCAATGACCCGCTTCTGTTCGCTGGCGGTCGCGGTCTCGAGCACGGCTATCTCCCGCTCCAGACCTGCCTTCTGCTCGGCCAAATCCGTCCGCCGGCTGCGTACCCCGGCCTGCTCCGTCCGCGTCCGGGCCAACTCCCGCCGCAGCCGCTCGAGCTTCTCTCTCGACCGGTCGCACTCGGCTGCCTGCCGCACTACCTCGACTGCCGCGGCGTCGGCCGCCTGCCGGGCTGCGGCAGCACGCCCGGCGATTGCCGCCAGCTCGTCATCGAGCCGCGCCACCGCCTCGCGGGAGTTGTCCGCTGCTGCCTCCAGCAGCGCCAGCTCCTGAACGACTCTCTGCTCCTCCGCCGTCAGGTCGCTCAGCCGCTCACGGCTGTCGGCCGCGTGCCGGCGCAGTTCATACAGCCGTTCCTCGGCAGCACGGTTTGCCGACTGCGCCTGCTCCAGCCGGACCTCGGCATCGGCCAGCCTCCGGCTCGACTCGCTCATCCGGACCAGCGCCTCGTCGAAGGTCCGCTGCCGCTGCTCGAAATCCTGAACCCGCTGCTGCCGCTCGTTCTCGGCCTGGGTCGCCCGCTGACGCAGAAACTCGGCCCGTTGCTGCTCCAAGAGCGACTCGCCCTCAAGCCGCGACAAGACCTGCCGTCGCTCGCGAGCCTCGTTCACCATCCGATCCTTACGCGCCTGCACCTCGTGTATGCGCCCGCGCTGACTGCGCAGCTCGTTCTCGACGCGCCGCATCTGCTCCAGCCGCTCCGCCTCGGCCCGCTCCAGTGTCGCTGCGTCGCTCTGAGCCAACGCCAGCGCCCGCTGCACTTCGTCGAAGTCCCTTTTCAGTTCCAGCAGACGCAGACTCTTCTCTTCGGCGCGCAGCCGCTGGTGCGCCCGCAGCCTCGCCGCCTGCCGCGCCAGCGTCCGCACCACCCGTTCCCGTTCGGCAATGATGTCGTCCAAGCGTGTCAAGTCGTCTGCGGTCAACTCCAGCTTCCGCTGGGTTTCCTCCTTGGCGTCGCGATACTTCGCCAGCGTCGCCGCCTCCTCGAACATCCGGCGCACATTGCCGGAGATGATCTCCCTCATCTGGCGCAGGTCGAAAATCGAATACGCTTTAGTGCCGATGCCGGCAGACAGGAAGACATCGGTTATGTCCCGCAGCCGGCAGGGTTGCCGGTTCAGGTAGTACTCGCTCTCGCCGGAACGGAAGTAGCGACGGCGGATTTCGACTTCTGCCCCCAGCTCCGGCCTGTCTTCGGTAGAAAGAACCAGCCGCACTTCAGCATAGTTCAGCGCCGGCGTGGTCGCAGTTCCGCCGAATATCAGATCCTCATTGCGGGCACAGCGCAGCACTGAGAACGCCTGCTCGCCCAGAACCCAGCGCAGCGCATCCAGTACATTCGACTTGCCGCAGCCGTTCGGCCCGATGATGGCATTCATCCCTGCCGAGAACCGCAGTGTTGCCTTCTCTTGGAACGACTTGAAACCGACGAGTTGCAGCTCTTTTATATACACGCCGAGCTAATATATGAGGCGCGCCCGCCAAGTCAAGGCAGGTGCGGCAACTGTCCCTCCAGCCTCCGGTCGACATTCAGCCGGTCAGCCGCTTCGGGCGTGACCGGCGTCGTCTCGACTCGCACGCCCGCGATGCTGACCGGCACACGCGCATCCTTCCTTCGGTCGCTATAACGCGCACAGATGCCGGCCGCCAGCAGCCGCTCTCCATGCCCGGAATCCGGAATCAAGAGTCCCAGCGGCCCCGGCACCGGCGTCGCGTCAATCACGGCTGCGTTCCCCGACGCGCGCCGCAGCAGCTCTTCGTTCTCGGCGCGATTCCTCCCCACCACGAGCCGCGCACCCGAGGGCAGCCGGAAATGCCGGCCGATCGCCAGTAGCTCCAGAGTCTCAACCGAATCCTCGCCGCGGGCAAACGCCTCGCGGAGCCTGCCGGCGTATCCAGCGTCGGTCAACAGACAGCCGCCGGCCGGCGCCGGGTACTCGGTGATACCCCATTCCTGCGCCAAGGCCATCTGCCGCTTCCGGCTCCGGCCCTTGATGTCCAGAAGCTTCTCACGGTCCACGAGCCCGCGCTGTTCTGGCTCGGTAGGCTCAAGACACCTCGCCGAAAGTGGACGCAGCAGCAGCCCTTTCGTTCCCGACCGCCGCGCCACAATCTCCAGCGCCTGCCGGTGCTGGGACAGCGGCCGCTGTCCCAGCACTTCGCCGGTAACTACGAAACCGGCTCCGCGCGTGCGGCCATATTCCCAAGCCCGCCGAATCATCAGGATGTGACAGTCAATGCACGGATTCATGTTTCGACCCCGGCTGTATTTCGGTGCCCGCACCATCGCCACGAAATCTTCGTCAATCGGCAGCCGCACCAGCTCGACGCCGAGAGTCTCCGCTGCCTTCTCCGCGTCTGTCTTATTCCCGGCGAAGACCGGGCAATACCCACCCGCGAAATTGACGCCGATTACCTCGACACCCTGCATCAGCATGAGCTTCGCCGCCAACGTCGAATCCAGCCCGCCCGACATCAGTGCCACCGCCTTCGGCCGACGCGCTTCACTCACGACCTGAGAATAACCCGGGTCCGAGCTCGCTTCAAGCCCTACCCGAACCTCGGCACGAACCCGGGTCGTTCTCTCGGCGCGGGCTTGCGGAAAGTCGCGGTGTAGTTGAACAGACTGCCCTCGATTGCGACCGGCTCGAACCCGGCCTGCCTTGCCATCCGGGACACGTCGTTGCGAAACCGGTAGTGAGGGTCGCCGAGCGCTTCCGACACGGCGAGCACTCCGCCGGGCTTGAGCACGCGCAGCGCCTCTTTGAGCGCTTCGACCCGGTCTCCAATCTCGCCCAGTGCCTGCGCGAAGCAGACGAGGTCGGCATCGTAGATATCGAACGGCAGCTTTGTCGCCGGCGCAATGAGTGTCGTGATGTTCTCAAGCCCCAGCCGTGCTGCCCTGCGCTGGGTCTTTTCAGTCATCTGCGGCTGGATGTCCACGGCGAAGACGACGCCTGAGGGCAGGATGCGCTGCGCGATGGCGCAAGTCAGGACGCCGGTTCCGCATCCGACCTCGACCACCCTCATTCCCGGTCCGAGCGCCAGCCGGTGCATTGTCGCCTCGGCCGGCGCAAGCAGCCGCCGCAACGGGCTGTCGAGGACAGACCCGAGCCAGTGCGGCAGCGGAAACGGAAATACGCGCAGCACGAGCCACGACGTCAGCACCAGCCCGGCCCCGAGCAGCAGAGTCCGCGAAGGTCGCAGCAGTTGAAACCACGACCCCCACGGCGCGCCGCCTGTCGCGGTCAGGACAACCGTCAAGACGTAGAACCCGAACACCGCCGCGAAGATGAGCAGTTCCCCCAGTTGACCGATTCGACCTAGGAATGCCCGCCGCAGAATTGTCAGCGCGAGCCACAGCACCAGCCCGTACAACACCAGAAGCAGTACCGGCCGCAGCGCCAGCAGCAGGCCGACGTCGGATGGAGTTCCCGGCACGGCCAGAGTCTATCCTCAACCTTCGCCGGGTGTCAACCCCCGCATCGAGAGCGGGGCGGAGAATCTCCGCCCCGCTGTGGCCGACTGAGGAGGCTTCAGTTCACATGCCCTTGTGCATCGGACACTCTTGACACGTCATTCCCCTGCCCTGCCTGCGCTCCATGCCGCGCATTCCACCACCCATGCCGCAGCCTGCTCCGCGCCGCATCCGTCCCTTCCTCGCGCCTCGACCGAGAAAGGGTTGTGCCTCCTTGCGCTGCTCCGGGGTCAGGACGTTGTAGGTGGCGATGCGGTGGTTGACCTTAGCCAGTTCGAGCCGATTGCGCAGCTCGTTAAGCTCCTTCACCTTCGCCAGTACCTTGGCCGCGTCGAGCTTCTCCGCCCGCCACAGCGCCGCCAGCTCCATCTCCTTTATTTCGAGGTCAGTCCGCAGCGGCAACACTTCCTTCAGATGGGCAATACGCAGATTGTCCATCTTCTGCAACTGCTCGTCGCTCAGCTCGGGCATCATGGCCATCGGCCGCGCCTGAGGCAGCAGCTCTTCCGGCGCGCAGTGCGGTGCAGGCTGCGCCGTCGCTCTTCCTGCGCCAAATGCGCAGGCAATCAGCGCCAGAGTCAGGGTCACTGCTTTCGTTGCTTTCATGTTAGCTCCTTGCTTAAGGGTTTATCTTCTCGTCGAAATCATCGTCCGGTGGCGGTGGCCGGCGCAGACCCCGGCGTATCATCATCCCGCACGGCCGCAACTGCCGCTCTCTGAGCCGCCGGAGGAAAGCGGCGCGCCCTCCCTCGGGCAGCCGGTTCCCCACGCGCCGGGCATGCTCGAACGCCAGCCGGTTCATCGCTGTCTCGCTCCGGCTGATTTCCGCCAGCAGCGAATCGGCCCGCGCCATGTCCGGCTTTGCCTGCAGCGCCAGTTCCATCAGCCCTTCCCGGGCCAGCCGCGCCCGCTCGCGCAGCGTATCCATCCGCGGCTCGAATTCGCGCCGCAGCTCGCGCAGCTCCCGGACCAACGCCGGCCTCATTCCCGGCAATGGCGGCCCGGGCGGCCGCAGCCGGGACCGCTCGAACAGATAGGTTCCTACCACCGCCACATTCAGTGCCAGCGAGGCGACCACGACTACGACCAGCCAGCGTGACTGCATCACTCACCTCCCAGCACCGACTCGTAGACGTCTACGACCACCGGCTCGGTATAGCTCGCCGGCCAGACTGCATCGCTCGGGCTGCGACTGCCCGCCAGCCCACGGCCCAGTAGCACTCCGATGCCGAGGCCGACGACGACCGCGAGTGCTGCCACAGCTGTCCTCAACGCCGGAATCGGCATCGCAATTCGCGCCGGCCGGGTGCGTTTCACCTCGGCCATAACCCGGGTCAGAAGGAACGACGACGGTCCCGGCACGCGAGCCGAAACCAGCGCCTGCCGGTCTGAGCGCAGCGCCGCCATCTCGGCCCGGCACACGACGCAGGCGGCCAGATGCTTCGCCACCTCGTCGCGCCGGGCCGGAGCCAGCTCGCCGTCCAGCCAGGCCGGCAGTAACCGTTTCACCTCACTGCACTTGCTCATTACCCGATTAGACACGCCTCCTCCTCACTTCCCTGCGGTCTCTGTCCTGCCGCAATTCGTAGATTGTAGATTGCACATCGTAGATTCCTCAGACGATTCCCCTCTCCCGCGCCGGCGCCAGCAGCCGTCGCAGATTCTGCTTCGCCCGGAACAAGAGCGAATCAACCGCCCGCACGGACTTGCCCATCGCGGCCCCGATTTCCCTGTAACTCATCTCCTCGTAAACCGACAGCACCAGCGCCGTCCGCTGGTCCCTCGGCAACCCGGCCAGCGCCGCCTGCACTGCAACATCCCGCTGCCGCTGCCGAAACTCCTCGGCCGGGTTCTCCTCGGCGGGCATGGACTCAACAAGTTCCTCTGTCGGCTTCGTCCGCGCCCGGAAGTTGAGCGCCAGATTGATACCTATCCGGTAAAGCCAGGTCTTGAAACTCGACCCGCCCCGGAATCCCCGGAGCGACTGCCACGCCTTCACCAGGGCCTGCTGCGCCAGTTCCTCAGCATCGCTGGAATTACCGGTCATCCGGTACAGATACGAAAACAGCCCGCGCTGGTGCCTGCGCACCAGCTCCTCGAACGCCGCCAAGTCGCCCGCGCACGCCTGCTGCACCAGCTCGCGGTCGTCCGATGCAGGACTGGTTGTCACCTCTGGATCAGACACCGCGACCTGCCGCCCGCCATTCGCACTTCGCACTTCACCTGAATCCTACCAGCCCTCTGCCCTGATGCAACCACTGCCCGCGCCGTGAGAACGCACGTGCCATGACATGAGCCACACCACCCGGGAAGTGCAGAGGCGCGGTCAGAGGCAATGACCGCAGACCGGCTGCCGCTGGTGACCGGAATTCGCGGAAGAAGCTGAGAGCGGTTCGGGCTGCAAACCGCGCCGGGAACAGGGCACCGGAGGGTGCCTGCCGGGGAACGAGAGGAATCTACGATCTGCGATTTGAGATGTGAGGCAAGAGAAACAAAGAGGCAGGGAATCGCCAATCGCCGATTGCCAGTCGCCAGACCCGTGGCGGAAAGGACCCTGAGGCGGGAACCGTTGGCGCCGGCCCGCAAAACAGAGCGGCTGCCGGTTTTCGCCGGCAGCCGTGAGACTTCTGACCCGGCCTACCCTTTGCGCAGCTTGTGCGCCTTGATGTAGGCCCAGAGCTTCTTGCTTATCTCGCCGATCTTGATCGGCTTCGTGCCGAAGACCGCCTTGGCCTCGGCCGGGAACTCGATCGTCCGCTTCATCAGCGGGCCCGTCTTCGGCTTCATGACGAGCTTCTTGGCCTTGATATAGGCCCAGACGCCCTTCGTCAGCTCGGTCGGGCTGACCGTCTTCTTCTTGCCGTAGATGACAGCGAGATTCTCATCCACGGTGATGACGATCTTGGCAAGAGCGCCACCTCTCGGCATACGGTTCCTCCTTTGACTTCTCGCGCTTCCGCACTTATCACGGAAATGCGCAGGTGCAGAATAGTGCAGGGAACGTATCCTGTCAATGCCCGCTTTAGTGCGGCCGGCCTAGTCCAAGAGCACCAGACTGACATACTTCGGCCGCTCGGTCCGGCTCCTCACCACGTGCAGTTCGATGCCCGAGTTGCGGCAGGTGGCGTAGACGTCAATCCCGCACGACTCCATTGACGGTCGCATCAACTCGGGGAACCGGCACAACCGGCCGGTGTCGCACTTCGCGCAGAACCGGCATGGCCCCGCGCCCAGCCCGAAAGCCTTGTGGCAGCCGTCCAGAAACGCAGCCCGCTCGATCGCCACGAGCAGCCGCCCCATCCGGCGCCGCGTCTTCAGGTCGAGCGGCCGGTGATAGCAGTAGATCAGTGCCCGGCGGTATTCGCCGACCATCCGCCGCATTCTCTCCGGGGTCGGTGTGAACGGCGGACACGACAGCCGCCGATTGAACCCGTCGCAGCCGAACTGGCACTTCAGCCACACCCACTCCGCGGTCACGACGTTCTTTGCCGGAATCATCTTCGCCTCGTCCGCTCCGCCCGCAAGCGCCATCGTAACAAACCGGCGCAGCCCGGCCAGTCTCAAGTTCCGCGCCCCTGTCGCAGCGCCTCGAGCTCGGCCCGCGCGTCCGGCACCATCCGGAAAAACTTCTCCAGCTCGGCGCAGGCAAAGTCCGGACAGAGCCCGCAGTTCATCAGTTTCCGCTGCTGGCTGCACCGGCGCACGTGACACTCATCCCAGTGGCCGATGTGCACTCCCGGCTCGGTGCAGCCCACGCAGTTGATATGCTCCGGCCTGATGTCCGCGCCGAACGTCTTCGCCCACTCCGCCGCCGTCTTCCGGCGCAACTCATCGTCGTTCTGCCGCGTCGCCTCAAGCGCCGGACACGCATCGCACCTGATTCCGCACCGCGCAATCAGCTTTGCCACCTACCCCCCTCCCCGCGCTTCATGTCTTCAGTCTTTCCGCAAACAACCGTGCCTCGCGGCGCAGAAACTCGTCGTCGTTCTTGTCGGTTGGAATCTCGCCGAAGGCGACAATCTCGACATCTCTGCCCCTGAGGATTTCCTTGACCTTCTCCTGCGCCCGCAGGGTCGGCCCGCCGCCGGTCGAAAAACAGACCGCAAGCCTGCGGCCTTCCAGTCGCGCTTCGTGCAGGAATGTCCGCGCCGGCGGCGCCGGCTTCCACGCCCAGATCGGAGCACACAGCACCACGAGCTCGGCATCCCCGAGGTCCAGGTCCATCGGCACGATTCTCACGCGGACGTTGAAGAACGACGAAAAGCCCATGAACGCGTAGCCGGGCTGCTTCGGGGTCTCGATTCGCCGCAGGTCTCCTGCCAGCACCGCAGCTACCGTCTCGGCAATGACCTTGTTGTGCCCGAAACGGGTGTAGTAAACGACGACCGTCTTCATCAGAACATCACGGGTTGCGACCTGGCGAGGATAGGCGCCGGCGTCCCGACTGTCAAGCGGAACCGGCCGCCGACCTGCCATCCTGGGCCGGCGGCTCCAGCGCCTTCAGGATTTCTTCCGCCAGCTTCTCTTCCGGCAGCACACCCTCGACCTGCTGCCGACGGTTGATGACCGTCTTCGGCACCGCCATCACCGAGTAGAGCTGGGCCAGCGGCACGAACTCGGCGGCGTCAATCGCGGCCGCGGTAATCTGCTCGCTCTCGACCGCGAAGCGGTGCGCCATTCCCACCTGCATCGGGCAGTAAGGACAGGTCAGCGTCACGAACACACTCAGGTCGACCGGCCGGGTGATAGTGGCCAGCTTCGCCCTCGTCTCCGGCCTCAGGCCGCTGTTGCCCTTCGCGGCCAGCACGATTGCATTCAGGAGCGATGTGAACTCGAAACCCGCGGGCACGCCGTAGAACCGGATTCCGTAGTCTCTCTCGCCGACGACGCAGATTGCCGGCACCCGCTCCACCCGGAACTCTTCGACCTTCTCCCGGTCAATCTGGAAGTTGTAGACCTCGAGCGCAATCTTGTCGGACAGGGTCGCGGTCTCCTCGGCGACGAGCCGGTTCTCCCGGCAATGGGCGCACTCCATCTCCTGGGTGAACACGACCAGCTTCACCGGCCTGGTCACCTGCTTCAGCAGCCCCTGCGCCTGCCTGCGGACCGATTCACTCAACAAAGCCATTTGCCTCTCCTCTCGTCGTTATCACGGCAGTCAATCGCTTTGACTCCGGCCGCGGCCCGGACGAAGCGCCGACCCGGGCCGGACTCGCCCACGTCAGCCGACACCGGTCAGAAAGACCAGCTCCTGCCGCAGCGCCTGCACCACTTCGGTCATCCGGCCCGGCCGAGCTGCACCAGCACCAGTGCGGCCACGGCCAGCCCGATTCCCAGCCAGGCCTTCGGCCCGATGCGCTCGCGCCAGACCAGCCGCCCGGCCAGCGCCAGCAGCCCGACCTCACCCGCCGCAATCACCGGATAAACGACCGCACCCGGCAGCGCCATGAGTGCCAGCACCAGAAACAGGTAGTTACCCAGATTGGCTGCGCCCAGCAGCGCGCCGAGCTCGAGCGACTCCCGGCCCAGCCTGTCCCGGCGCAGGTAATAGAGCAGCGTCGTCACCATGAACGCGGTCAGGAAAAGCACCGCTTGAAACGGCAGACTCTCGCTCGGCGCCATGCTCTCCCGGAATACCTTCGCCGGCATCATCACCAGCCCGTCCACCAGAAACAGCGCTGCCAGCCAGCCCACGGCCGCCGCACCGCCGCCCGACTCCTTCTGCGGTCGCGCCGCCACATCCGCCAGCACCAGCCCGAGCGCCGCCAGCGCC
>Ga0101944_10002887_pt1 | contig 25944 bp, 28 predicted proteins | sample DewCreD2012metaG_FD_75245 | JGI IMG/M metagenome (GOLD analysis project Ga0101944, IMG submission 75245) | Hot spring sediment bacterial and archeal communities from British Columbia, Canada, to study Microbial Dark Matter (Phase II) - Dewar... ... | reverse complement strand
TCCACCGCCAGAACGCCTACCGGGACCTGGGCTACGAAAACGGCGCCTTCCCCGTGGCCGAGCGCATCAGCTCCGAGCTCCTCTCGCTCCCCATGTACCCCCAGCTGGAGGACGCCCAGATCGAGCGCGTCGCGCATGCTGTTGCAGACTTCTGCCGCGCCTCATGAAATGAAGGATAAAACATTGCACCACGAAGGACACGAAGAGCACGAAGACAGTAGGGTGCGGCCCCCGCACCGAAATTGCCTGGTGCGGGGGTCGCACCCTACAGGCCTTGATTCTTCCAAGGTCTTCCCTTCGCGTCCTTTGCGCCTTTGCGGTGAATCGCTTTTCTCTTTTTCTCTTGGCCTGACCGAATGCCCAACACCCTCGACATCCTGAATCCCCTCCACCTCCCCGCCTGGGACGACCTCGTCCTCGGCCATCCGGAGGGAACCATCTTTCACACGGCCGCCTGGGCCCGGGTCCTTCACGACTCTTACGGCTACACCCCGGTGTACTTCGTTTCGCTGCGGAACAACACTCTCGAAACCCTCATCCCGTTCATGGACGTTCGCAGCATCCTCACGGGCCGCCGGGGCGTGTCACTCCCCTTCACCGACTACTGCCGGTCCATTCTCCCTTCCGGACTGGGCTTCCACGAGGTCTTTTCCCAGCTCGTGGACCACGGCGCCCGCCTGGGCTGGAAGTCCATGGAGCTCCGGAGCGACACCCCGCTCCCTCCCGGCGTCCCGGCATCGGCCGCATTCCTTCGCCACACCCTGGACCTCACTGCGGGCGAGAGCGGGCTCTACTCCAACCTGCGGGACAGCACCCGCCGAAACATTCGAAAGGCCGTGAAATCGGGCGTCACCGTCACCCTCGAGACCTCCACCGGGGCCCTCCGCGAGTTCTACCGCCTCAACTGCATCACCCGCAGGACGCACGGCGTGCCGCCCCAGCCTTTCCGCTTCTTCGAGAAGCTCCACGAGCATGTGCTTTCGACTGGCCTCGGCTCCATCTTCCTGGCCCGAGCCGAAGGCCGGGTAGTCGCCGGCGCCGTCTTCCTGACCTTCGGTCCCCGAGCCGTCTACAAGTACGGCGCTTCGGACCGGCGCTTCCAGCACCTGAGAGCCAACAACCTGGTCATGTGGGAAGCCGTCCGCCGGCTTGCCTCTCAAGGCTGCGGCAGCCTCTGCTTCGGCCGCACCGAGCCCGACAACGCGGGTCTCCTCCAGTTCAAGCAGGGCTGGTCCGCCGCCGGGGAGACCCTCTCCTACTGCCGCTACGACCTGAAGCGCCGCCGTTTCGTCCCGGAGCAGCCTTTGGTCCCCGGCCTGCGCCAGAGAATTTTCCAGGCCATGCCCGTCCCGCTCCTCCGCCTGACGGGCCAGGTCCTCTACCGCCATGCCGGCTGATTTTTTTCGTGTTTTTTATTTTTTCCCTTCGTGCTCTTCGTGGTGAATCTTTTTTGTTTTCTTGATTTTTGGCTCTTCTCTATGTCCTCTGTGCTCTCTGTGGTGAGTCTTTTCTCTGCTCTTTTGTTTTGGCTTTTCTCAGCGCCCTCTGCGCCTCCGCGGTGAACAGCTTTTTCATTTCTTTGTTTTGGCCGCCTTCTCATGCATCTTGAATCCCTGACACCCGAGCGCCGTCGGCTGGCCGAGGACATCCTCTCTCGCCTGTCCCCTTACCAGCCCGACCGGGTCATTCTCTTCGGCTCGTTCGCCCGAAACGAAAGCGACGAGCTGAGCGACGTGGACCTGGTGATCATCAAGGAGACCGAGGAGGATTTCTTCTCGAGAATCCGCAAAGTCCTGCGGATCCTGGATCTCCGCACCGCCATCGACATCCTGGTGTACACGCCCGCTGAATTCCGTGACATGCAGGACCGTGGAAACGCCTTCGTCGAGACCGTTCTCTCCGAGGGGGTCGTGCTGCATGGGTGAATCCGGCCGACACGAAGAGGCCAGGCGCTGGATCCTGCAGGCCGGGTTCGATTTGAAAGCCGCGGAGTGGAACCTCAAAGGCGGCTTCTTCAACACGGTCTGTTTCCTGGCCCAGCAGAGCGCCGAGAAGGCTCTGAAATCGCTTCTTTACCACAGCGGGGCGAGCAGAACCCGACTGATGACGCATTCGACGGTCCAGCTGCTCGCGGAAGCAGCCCCTGTGATCCCAGCCCTTGAGAAGCTCATGGACGATGCCCGGGAGCTCGACCTGCACTACATTCCCTCCCGTTATCCCAACGGTCTCCCGGGAGGTTTTCCCCATGTCTTTTACGGAGAGAAGGCGGCCAGGGCGGCGCTGGAGTGTGCAGAGCGCATCCTCCGGGCCATCCTGCAGCACTACGAATCCCAGGCCTTCGAGGTGCGCTTCTGACAGCCTTTCTTCCGCCCTCTTCGTGCTCTTCGTGGTTCATCTTTTTCGTCTTTCTGATTTTTTGGTTCTTCTCTGCGCCCTTTGCGGTTTTGCGGTGAGTCGTATTTGCCTTGACCTGTGCCATCCCGCGATTGTCTTTTCGGCCACGAAGTGATCTTCTTGGGCTAAGGCCTCTGATGACACATGCCCCCTAAGGTCAGGGACCTCATCTCGGAGCCCAAACAGGCAGGCTTCACCGACCGGGGAGGCAAAGGAAGCCATCGGAACTTCGTCCACCCGAGGGTGGCCGGGCCGGTGACGCTGGCTGGAAGCCAGGGCGACGATGCGAAGCAGTAACAGCTGAGGGCAGTCCAACTCACCATTGAGGAATCGAGGAAATGAAGGAGAGCGCCAGGTATGTCAAGATAGTCGAGTGGTCCGAAGAGGACCAATGCTACGTGGGCAGCTCGCCCGGGCTGCTCTACGGGGGGTGCCACGGAGACGACGAGATAGAGGTTTTCCACGAGTTGTGTCGTGTCGTGGAGGAAGTCATCGTGCTCTACAGAGAGGGCGGAAAGGCGCTTCCCCGACCGACTTCCGGGCGGGATTTCGCCAACCGGATGCAGGACGTCGCTTGACAAATTGTTCCAGCGTCCCTTCTCCATCCCTTTATCATGAGGAAACGGCCTCTCCTTCGTGCCTTTCGGGGTGAATCTTTTTTGTTTTTTGATTTTTGGTTCTTCTCTGCGTCCTCCGTGCCCTCTGTGGTGAATCTTTTTTCTGTCTTTTTGTTTTGGCCTTTCTTTGCGTCCTTTGCGCCTTTGCGGTGAATCGCCTTATCTTTCATTTTGAGGAAGGCTTACAGCCGCGGTCCTGGTTCTGTAACCCTTGCCCCTGGAACGGCTCTTCCCTGGCCCATCAGAGACCGGAGGGCATGTTGGAAAGAATGAAATCATACAGGCAAAACCGTTGTTCGTTCGTGCCGAGTGGGATGATGAGGCGCGGGTGTGGGGTGCGACGTGTGTTTTGCTTTGCGTTTGCCCGGTAATCCTTCATGCAGCACTGGTAGTGAAACCTTTGAGGGAATGACATGCATCCAATTGATATCCCCGAGTTAGCCCGTCTCAGTACGCCGGAAAAGATCCTTCTTCTCGAGGATCTTTGGGACAGCATTGCCTCTGACCAGGCCGCTGTGCCTGTTCCTCAGAGCCATAAGGAGGAACTGGATAGAAGGCTCAGGAGGCATGACTCCCACCCGGGGAGCCTTCTCTCATTGGACGAGCTTATGACACGGATTGAAAGCAGAAAGGTGTGAGCGTCCTGCGCTTCCCCCCGGAGGTCGAAGAGGATGCTGTTGTCGCCTACACCTGGTACGAGGGTAAGGCGCGGGGACTGGGTGACGAGTTTCTGCGGACGTTCTATGCCGGCGCGAATAAGGTTCTGCGAAGCCCATTGATCTCGCCGAAAGTCCATCAGGAGTTTCTGAGGCGACTGCTTCGGAGATTTCCTTATGCGCTCTACTTCACCGTTAGAACCGGTGAAGTGTTGGTGGTAGGTCTGTTCCATTGTGCCCGTGACCCATTGAGGATCAAGGTGGAATTAACCCAGCGAGGCCAGCCGTCGGTCCCTTGACTCGATGCTTTTTCACCTGTTTCAGGGTTACCCTTCGTGTCCTTCGTGACCTTCGTGGTGAATCTTTATTTTGTGTTTTTTGATATTTTGATCCCTCTCCGTGTCCTCTGTGCTCTCTGTGGTGAGTCTTTTTTCTGTCTTTTTGTTTTGGCCTTTCTCTGCGCCCTCTGCGCCTCTGCGGTGAAAGAGATTTTGCATGCACGCGGAACAGGTCCGCATTTTCCAATCCATGACACCCGGCCGAAAGCTCCGGCTCGCCGTTCAGCTCCATGAATCGGCACGCCGCCTGAAAATCAGCGCCCTGCGCCGTCAGCACCCGGACTGGGCAGACGATCGGATCGCGAAGAAGGCGCGTGAAGTCTTTCTGTATGCCGGAACTTGACCTGATCAAGGTTTTCACGGCTCGCCTCAATGCGGCCAATGTACATTACTTCGTCACCGGGGCAGTGGCCGGCATCGTCTATGGCGAGCCCCGCCTGACGCACGACATCGACCTCGTTGTGGCATTGAGCCCGAACGACGCGTCAAAGATCGTGGAAGCTTTTCCTTTGGACGAGTTCTACTGCCCCCCGGTCGAAGTGGTTCAGCTGGAAGCCGGCCGGCCCTTCAGGGGTCACTTCAACCTGATCCACCATCAAACAGGCTTCAAGGCCGACATCTACACGGCGGGGCGCGACGGGCTCCACCGGTGGGCCATGGAGAACCGAAAACGGATGGATTTCGAAGGCGAGCCCATCTGGCTTGCGCCCATCGAGTACGTCATCATTCGCAAGCTGCAGTTTTACCGGGAGGGCAAAATGGAGAAACATTTGAGGGACATCGCCGGCATGCTCCTGGTTTCCGGAGACGAGATCGATTTCGAGTGGCTGCAGCAGCGGATTCGCCACGATCAGTTGTCAAAGGAGTGGGAAAGTGCGAGAAACCTCACCCTCGAGCCTGACCGACCCTGAATGCAGGCCGTCGCTTCACACGTAGTTTCAGTGTCCGGTTTCCATTTTTTCATCATCACGAGCCGGCCTTTCCTTCGTGCTCTTCGTGGTTCAGCTTTTTTGTTTTTTTTGACTTCTACTTCTTCTCCGTGTCCTCTGTGCTCTCTGTGGTGAATCGCCCTTAAGCCTTCTTTTTCCGCCGGCTCCATGGATCCATTGATTCAGCCCCACGGGATCGTTACCATGCTAACAGAAATGATCGATTGAAGAGGCGCCATGGACGGAATTGAGCACATACTGCCGGTGACGAAAGTCAAAAGAGAGCTTCTGGAGCTCCTCAGACGCATGGAGGACGAGCAGTCCTCGGTTGCTCTCACGCGGAAGGGGGAGCCGGTAGGGGTTCTCCTGACCCCGAGGCGCTATGAAGCCTTGATGGAGACCATCGAGGTCCTGAGCGACAGGGGAGTGCTGAAGGCTCTTGCGACCTCAGCCGCGGATTTTGCTGCAGGAAGGGTTGTGAGTCATGAGGATGTATGGGGTGAATAATGGCTGCGTGGAAGGTCGTCTATTCAGAGGCCTGTCGTGGTCAGATACGCTCTCTCGATCCCTCCTTGAAGCCAATCGTGAGACAGCGCATCGAAGAAATGGATAGTGCAAAGGGAGCTCCCATTTCGAAAGGGCAGACTGTGGATGAGGTTGCTGACTATTGGGATGAGCATAGTCTGGCCCACCATTGGGAGAAAACACGAGAGGCTCAATTCGAAGTACGAGCGAAACGAAGACGACGAATAATGGTTGATCCGGAGATTTACTCGGGAATCGAAGCCCAGGCACGTTTGCGTGGAATATCTGCCGAGACGTTGATAAACCTTTGGCTGGCTGAGCATATCAAGAAGCACCAAGCTGCCTGACCAGCATGCACCTCATCCCCACCTGGAGAGTCTTGAGTCCTCCATTTTCAGGGTTACCCTTCGTGTCTCTTCGTGCTCTTCGTGGTGAGAAATGAAAGTATTCTACGACGAAAACGTCGATGCGGCCTACCTGAAGCTCTCTGAGGAACGCCCTTCCGGCGTGATTGAAGTGGCGGAAGGCATCAATGTGGACGTCACCGAAGAGGGGGGAATCGTAGGAATTGAGATTCTTGACGTGAAGAGCAAATTCCCGCTCGAATCGCTCTTTGTCTGCGAGTATGGAGCGGATGCTGCAGGGGGAAGGGGTTATGAGGCGAAGCCTTGAAATTGACGGGGAATAATCCGTGAAGCCATTATTCATTAGAGCCGAGTGGGATGATGAGGCGCGAGTCTGGGTGGCAACAAGTGAGGATGTTCCGGGCCTTGCAACGGCAGAGTCTACTCTGGAAGGCCTGGTTGAGAAGCTGAAGGTGCTCATCCCCGAGCTTTTGGATGCCAACACCATGATGCCTGACCACGAAGTGCCCTTTGAATTGCTGAGCCGCCGTTTTGACACCGTTCAACGCCCGGGCTGCTGATGGAGAGTTACACTCCTGTCCTGAAGCAGGTGCTTCGATCAGCTGGGTGTTTTCCTGAGCGCAAGGGCAAGGGTGATCACGAAATCTGGTACAGCCCCATTACTACCGGGATCAAGTTTGTGGTCTTTCTTCGTGTCCTTCGTGCTCTTCGTGGTGAATCTCTTTTGTGTTTTTTGATATTTTGGTCCCTCTCCGTGTCCTCTGTGCTCTCTGTGGTGAGCCATTTTCTTTTGTCTTTGTCTTCTTCTTTCGTCTTTGTCTTTTGACCTTTGACCTTTGAAAGCCCCCAATGCTCCGCAACCACCTCCGCCTCTACTACTTCGCCAAGTTCCTGATCCCGCGCCGCCTCCAGATTGCCCTGCGCCGCAGGCTGATCAGGCTCCAGCGCGCGAAGTACGCCGACATCTGGCCCATACACGAGGGGACCGCCGCCCCTCCCGAGGGCTGGACCGGGTGGCCCGAAGGCAAACAGTTCGCCTTCGTCCTGACCCACGATGTGGAATCGGAGCGGGGGCTCGACCGGGTGCTTCGCGTCGCGGACCTCGAGGAAAGTCTGGGCTTCCGCTCATCCTTCAACTTCGTGGTGGAGGACTACGAGGTCCCGGCTTCGCTACGCCGCGAGCTGATCGAGCGCGGCTTCGAGGTGGGCGTCCACGGCCTGACCCACGACGGGAGCCTGTATCACTCGCGCGAATCCTTTCGGCAGCACGCGGTCCGCATCAATCGCGTCCTGCGGGAGTGGGGCGCCGTGGGCTTCCGCTCGCCCTCCATGCACCACAACCTGGAGTGGCTGCACGACCTCGACATCGCGTACGATTCGTCCACGTTCGACACGGACCCCTTTGAGCCCCAGCCGGACTCGCTCCACTCGATTTTCCCGGTCCTGTTGCGAGACAGTGCGCGGGGCCGGGGCTACGTGGAGCTCCCCTACACGCTCCCCCAGGATTTCACCTTGTTCGTGCTGCTGGAGGAGAAGTCCATTGACATCTGGCGCCGGAAACTGCATTGGATTGCCGAGCGCGGCGGCCTGGGTCTGGTCAACACCCACCCGGACTATCTGTGGTTCGGTCGCGGCAAGCCCGCGCTCGACGAGTACCCCGTCGAGCGATACCGCTCCCTTCTGGAGCATGTTCGCGACGACTACGCGGGGCGTTTCTGGCATGTTCTGCCGCGGGACCTGGCGGGGTTCTGGGCCGACGGCGCCGTTCCCACCGGCCGCGGCGCAGTCGATCTCGGCCTTCCGGAAAGGGCTCGACCGTTGAAAATCCTGATGCTTACGGAATCGCATTTTCCAGCGGACATCCGGGTCCGCCAGGAGGCCTTCAAGCTCAGGGAGCACGGCCACAAGGTTTCGGTCATCTGTCTGGGTGAGCTGGGCGAGAAGCCCTCTGAGAGCCTCCAGGGCGTGGAGGTCTATCGGATACCCAAGATCGAGTTGTTTGGGAAAGGCAAACAACCGTCCTCCGACCCGAGCCGGCCGCTCCAGCGTGTCAAGACTCTGGTCCAGGCGGTGACGGGCTATGCTTTCGAATACCTTTATTTCACGGTGGCTGCCTGGCTCGTTTCGCTTTCGGTCTACACCAGGGACCGATTCGATGTCGTCCACACCCACAATCCCCCGGATACCCTCTTTTTGATCGCCCGGTTCTATAAGGCGTTCGGGAAGAAGTTTGTGTACGACCACCACGATCTGAGCCCGGATTTGCTCCGTGAAAAGTACGGCACGGGTCTTGCCCCGGTTTACAGGATGCTTCTCTTGCTGGAGCGGTTTTCCTGCAGGTCGGCCGACCGGGTGATCGCCACCAACGAGTCTTACAAGCGGGTGGAGATGGAGCGGTGTGGTGTGGACCCGGACAAGATCTTCGTCGTCAGAAACGGCCCCGATCTCCGGGAGTTCTGTCCGGCCAAGCCGATTCAGCCGTTGAGGGACCAGGCCCGGACCATCCTCTGCTACCTTGGCGCCATCAACGTCCAGGATGGTTTGGACTTTGCCCTTGAGGCGTTCGGGAAGGTGGTCCATGACTTGCACTACGGGGACATACGGCTGCTGGTCATCGGCGACGGCGACTACCTGTACCGCATCCGGGAGCTCACCAGGGAGATGGGTTTGAGCGACCATGTAACCTTCACTGGAAACATCGCGGACCGGCGCCTGCTGGTAAGGTACCTCTGTACGGCGGACATCTTCGTGGATGCGGCCCCCCGGTCTTTTCTCAATGACCGTTCGACCTTCATCAAGCACATGGAATACATGGCCGTCGGGAGACCCATCGTTTCCTTCGCATTAATGGAAAGCATGGATTCGGTTGGGGACGCCGGTGTTTTCATCGAACCCAACGACACCACCGCGATGGCGAAGGCCATCGTGGACCTTGCGCTGGATGAGCGGCGGCGGATGGAACTGGGGGCGGCGGGCCGGGACCGGGTCCGGGCGTTGTGCTGGGAGAAGGTCTCCAAGCCCCTGGTCCGGATGTATGCGGATCTGGCCGGCTCGGGTGGGAACCACGGGCCCCATGTCATTCGGTCCTTCCCTCCGGGGTCCCGGGTGCAGGCTGAAACGAGGCGACACCATACGCAATCCGGGGGGGTCCATTGAACATCAGCATCTTTGGTCTGGGGTATGTCGGGTGTGTGGGACTCGGCTGCCTGGCGCAGAACGGGCACCGGGTCGTCGGCGTCGATGTGAGTTCAGCCAAGGTGGATCTCATCAATGGCGGGGAGTCTCCCATCGTTGAGGAAGGGATTCGCGAGCTCATCGCCCGGCAGAGGCTTGAAGGCAGGATCTCGGCCACAGCCGACGGCATGATGGCCGTGAGGAGCACGGACGTTTCGTTCATCTGCGTCGGCACCCCTTCCGGCCCCAACGGGCACACGGACACCACTGCGGTCTTCAAGGTGGCCGAGGAAATCGGGGGAGGCATCCGGGAAAAGGACGGGTTTCACGTGGCGGTCATCCGCTCCACCGTTCCCCCCGGCACCCATGAGAGGGTGGCAGAGGTCATCGAGGCGGTGTCGGGCAAGACGAGAAACGACCACTTCGGCGTCGTGTCGAACCCGGAATTTCTTCGGGAAGGCTCGTCGATCCGGGACTACTTTGAACCGCCGTTCACCCTCGTGGCCTCTCAGAGCGAGCGGGCCGTCGACCTGATGCGGGAGGTCTACCAGGGGATCACGGCCCCCTTTATGGTTGCCGAAGTCGGCGTGGCCGAGATGATCAAGTACGTGAACAATGCTTTTCATGCCCTCAAGGTCACGTTCGCCAACGAGGTGGGGAACATTTGCAAGAAGTTGGGCATCGACTCCCACAGCCTGATGGAGGTTTTCTGTTTGGACCGGAAGCTCAATTTGTCGCCCTATTATTTGAAGCCGGGTTTCGCCTACGGGGGATCGTGCCTGCCGAAGGATTTGAAGGCCCTCAAGACCATCGTCCGGGACCTCTACTTGGATTGCCCGGTGATCGAGAATATCGAGCGGAGCAACGAGATTCAGAAGGCCATGGTCCTGGAGCAGATCCTGGCGTTCGAGAAGCGAAGGATCGGTTTCCTGGGGTTGAGCTTCAAGGCGGGGACCGACGATCTCCGAAACAGCCCCATCATCGACATCATCGAACAGCTCATTGGAAAGGGCTTTGACGTTCGGATTTATGATCGTAACGTGCATCTTTCTCAACTGATCGGCGCCAACCGCGAGTATATCCTGAAGAGGATCCCCATCATTTCCCAGCTCATCACCAACGACCCCGACGAGATCCTCGACCATTCGGAGGTTCTGGTCGTGGTCAACAAGACCCCGGGTTATGAGCGGGTTGTTGAAGCGATCGGCAGCGAACAGATAGTCTACGACCTGGCGCGGATCGAACCGGAACGGAGAGAATCCCGACCCGGATACCATGGGGTGGCATGGTGACAGCATGAAAATTGCGGTGATCATGGGAACCAGGCCCGAAGCCATCAAGCTGGCACCTGTTGTATTGGCCTTTCGCGGGGAGCCGGATATCGAGTGCCGGGTCTGTGCAACCGGGCAGCACAGACAGATGATGGATCAGGTCCTCCGGGTCTTCGACATTGTCCCTGACGCCGATCTAAACCTCATGCAGCCAGACCAGACCTTGGCCGGGTTGACCAGCCGGGCCGTCGAGGCTCTGGGCGCATACCAACGGGGCACCGACAGGAGACGCCCGTGTGCTTGCACCGCCTTTCTTCCGTGAATAATCCGGATTGAACCAATGATTCAAATCAGTCCAAGTGCCGTCGTTCAGACCACCGACATCGGGGATAACGTGCGGATCGATGAGTTCGCCGTGATCCGGGGAGGCGTGAGGATCGGCCGCAACGTGGTCATCCATCCGCACGTGGTGATAAATCGTGGGGCAGTTCTCGGCGATGGCGTTGAGGTGTTCCCCGGGACCGTAATCGGGAAAGAACCCAAGGGGGCCGGCGCGTTGGCTCGGATCCCGGAGTTTGAAAGAATGGTAGTCATCGGAGCCGACTGCTCCATCGGGCCCCATGCCGTGATCTTCTATGATGTAGAAATAGGGCCCAACACATTGATCGGGGACGGAGCCTCCATTCGGGAGCAGTGTCGCGTCGGGTCCCACTGCATCATCAGCCGGTATGTGACCGTCAACTACAACACCCGAATCGGTGATCGCACCAAGATCATGGATCTGACCCACGTCACGGGAAACTGCGTCATCGGCGACGATGTGTTTGTGAGCGTCACGGTGGGCATGACCAACGACAATCTGGCAGGCGCGGCCGGCTACCAGCAGGAGCGGATCAAGGGCCCGACAATCTGCCACGGTGCCATCATCGGAGCGGGCGCGACGCTCCTTCCAGGCATCGTAATAGGAGAAAAAGCAGTCGTCGGCGCAGGGTCTGTAGCCACCAGAAACGTGCCCCCGGGTGTCGTCGTCATGGGGGTCCCGGCCCGCGTTGTGCGCGAGGTGGAACGTGGGGGGGGGGTGGAAGTCCATGAGTCGGCTCTGCTCGAGTCCGAAAACGTGGGAAAAGGTACACGGATCTGGGCTCACACCCACATCCTGCCGGGGGCTCGGATAGGGGAGGATTGCAACATCTGTGATCAGGTCTTCATCGAGAATGACGTGATCATCGGAAACAGGGTGACCGTGAAATGTGGTGTGCACCTCTGGGACGGGGTGCGCATCGAGGATGATGTTTTCGTGGGACCCAATGTTGCCTTCACAAACGACCGCTTCCCGCGCAGCAAGCATTACCCGAAGGAATTCTTGAATACCGTGATCCGCAGAGGTGCCAGCATTGGGGCGAACGCGACCCTGCTTCCGGGGATAACCATCGGGGAGAACGCCATGGTCGGCGCGGGTGCGGTTGTTACCCGCGATGTCCCGGAGAATGCGGTCGTGGTGGGCAACCCGGCAAGGCTAATCCGATGCCTGACTGAAATAGGATGATCCGAAACGGTGGGCGATAGCAGGAAAGCCGGCTCTCTTGTGATCTCAAATTGCCGCTCGGTCTATGATGCAGCGATCATCCAGTTTCCCCGCATCCTGGATGAACGGGGTAACCTGACCTTTGTCGAGGCGGAACGCCACATACCCTTCAAGTTCGCGCGGGTTTACTGGATTTACGATGTGCCGGGGGGGGAATCCCGCGGGAGCCATGCCTACCGGGAGCTTCAGGAGGTCATCATCGCTCTGTCCGGGAGCTTCGACGTCTTTCTGGATGACGGCATGGCCCAGAAGGTGGTGACCCTCAACCGTGCCTACTACGGCCTCTATGTGCCGAACATGATTTGGAGAAGCATGCAGCACTTCTCTACCAACGCCGTGGCCCTGGTGCTGGCTTCCCTTCCCTATTCCCCTGAGGACTACATCAGGGATTACGCGGAATTCCAGAGGATGAACGGAAGGCGTTGAAAACAACGGTTCACGATTGCAAGGTCATCGACCTGCCCAAAATCAGCGAACGCAAGGGCGCCATCACCCCGATCTACGGCGGTGTGCACGTTCCCTTCGATATAGCCCGTGTCTATTACCTCTACGACGTCCCTGGCGGCGAAAGTCGCGGGGGACATGCCCACAAAGAACTGCAACAGTTGCTCGTCTCGATAATGGGTGCCTTCGATGTGGTCTTGGACGATGGGAATGAGCGCAGCCGGATTCGACTGGACAGGGCTTACTATGGGCTATACATCCCCAGGATGATTTGGCGTGAGCTCGAGAATTTCTCGTCAGGCGGCATCTGCCTTGTCCTTGCCTCCATGCCCTACGACGAGAGAGATTATATTCGCGACTATGATACCTTTCGGGTGGAAAAACACAAATGAGAGTTCCTTTCCTTGACCTGAAGGCGTCCTATCTGGAACTCCAGGATGAGCTTGACGCTGCCTACCGGCGCGTGATGGATTCCGGCTGGTACATCCTTGGTGAGGAAGTGGAGTTGTTCGAGCGCGAGTGGGCTGCGTATTGCGGTGTGAAGCATTGCGTGGGGGTGGGAAACGGCCTGGAGGCGCTGCACCTGGCCCTTCGGGCCATGGGTGTGGGTCCGGGCGACGAGGTCATTGTCCCTTCCAACACCTTCATCGCTACCTGTCTGGCGGTCACGTATGCGGGAGCTACACCTATCCCGGTCGAGCCGGACGAGCGAACCTACAATCTCGACCCCACCCGCATCGAAGCGGCCATCACCGAGAAAACCAGGGTCATTCTCCCGGTCCACCTGTATGGCCAGCCTGCAGACATGGAGCCCATCTTGGAGATTGCCGGCCGGCACGGCCTGCAGGTTCTGGAGGATGCGGCCCAGGCCCAAGGCGCACGCTACAAGGGGCGGCCTTGCGGCTCACTGGGTGACGCCGCAGCCTGGAGCTTCTACCCTGGAAAGAACTTGGGGGCATTCGGGGATGCCGGGGCAGTCACCACGAACGACGATGCGTTGGCCGAGAGGGTCCGTACCCTGCGCAACTACGGTTCGCAGGTCAAGTATCACAATGAGCACAAGGGCTTCAACTCGAGGCTGGACGAGCTTCAGGCGGCGTTCCTTCGGGTGAAGCTCGGGAAGCTCGAGGATTGGAATAAGAGGCGCCGCCGGATTGCCGCGACCTATCTTGAGACCCTCTCGGGCCTGCCTGATCTGATCTTACCGTTTGTCCCGGAATGGGCTGAACCGGTCTGGCACCTGTTCGTGGTCCGCCATCCCAGGAGGGACCTGCTCCAAGGTTACCTGAGCGAGCACGGTATCCAGACCCTGATTCATTATCCCGTGCCGCCACACAAGCAGCGGGCCTATGAGGAAATGAATTGTTTCAGCCTGCCCATTTCCGAGCAAGTCCACAGGGAGGTTTTGAGCCTTCCCATAGGCCCCGCCATGCCCGCAAACGCTTTGGATTATACAACGGATTGTTTGAGGGCATTCTGTACAAAAGTCGTTTGAAAAACATCAGTTGTGTTCGAAGCCATGAAGCCCAAGCTGCGTCATTTGAAACCGTCTTTTCTCGCAAGAATTGCCCTAAGTCTTTGGCTATCAAGAAAAATCACCTCCAGCAGGACCTTTCTGCCAATCCGCGTCAACAACTTTTTCCCCAAAGTGCACATTTCAGTCGCGCCATCTGCAAAATTTACTTGCAACGGTATTCTGAGAATTGACCGATGGCAAGGTGGCAATGAGCCGGTTTCCATAATCCTTGGAGATAATAGCAAGCTTATCATTGATGGCGATTTTACAATCGGGAATGGTACACGTATTTTTGTGGATAAACAAGCATCTTTGTACATAGGGGGTAGGAGAAGTGAAAGCGCTTCGGGCATTACCGAGAAAAGTTTGATAATGGTACGAAAAAAAGTTACTATAGGCGTTGATTGTATTATAGCCTGGAATGTTTTCATTACAGACTGTGATTGGCATATGATCAAGGATAGACCTGTTCAAGACGATGTTGAAATTGGTAACCATGTATGGATTGCCTGCAACGCGAGCATTCTGAAAGGATCCAGAATAGGCAATAATTGTATCATTGGAGCACACTCCGTGATGATGAAAAAAACAATCAGTGATAACTGCTTGGCAGTTGGAAACCCGATCAAAGTCGTTGCTAATGATGTTCAATGGAATAGGGATATGCTAGAAACATAATAGCTCAACAATGGAGAATGACTTGCTTAGGCATTCTTTAAGACCATAGTGAACCAATGAATGATGGCGATAAGGCCAGCTACGGACAGATCTTTAAGTCCACTGCAATTGTCGGCGGCTCCCAGGTAATCAACATTCTGGTCGGGATTGTCCGCGCAAAGTTCATGGCAGTCTTGCTCGGGCCTGCCGGTGTAGGACTCATGGGCATGTACCAGGCGGTCACTGCAATAGTGGGGGCGGTGACGGGCTTGGGGATTTCCAGCAGCGGTGTCCGCCAGATCGCAGAGGCAGCCGCCTCCCATGACGAGATCAGAATAGCCAGGACGATCTTGACACTTAGAAGAACGGCCCTGTGTCTGGGTATTGTGGGGGTTTTCGCTGCGATCGGCTTCAGCAAGCCGCTTTCCCGTATCACCTTCGGTAACGAGGATCATGCCTGGGCCGTGGCGGTACTCGGGTTGACGCTCCTGCTCGGCTCCATCTCAGGGGGCCAGGTCGCTTTGGTCCAGGGCATGCGACGCATTGCGGATCTGGCCACGATCAATGTCATTGGAGCTGCCCTGGGTACGGCATTGAGTGTCCCCATCATCTATATCTGGGGTGAGGCAGGGATCGTCCCATCCCTGGTTGTAGTGTCGGCCATGGGCATCCTGCCTGCCTGGTGGTATGCAAGGAAGATAACTGTGCCGAGAGTCTCTTTGCCCTTTGGGGAGGTGGCGAAGGAAGCGCGAAGCCTCGTCTCCCTGGGCCTGGCGTTCATGGCGTCGAGCCTGATGAGCACGGCGGTGCTGTATCTGATCCGTGTGCTCGTAGCGCGAGAGTTGGGAATGGCAAGTGTTGGCCTTTACCAGGCAGCCACGACCCTCTCGGCACTTTATATCGGCGTGGTCCTGAATGCCATGGGCATGGATTTCTACCCGCGTTTGACAGCCGTTTCCGAAGACAATGCTACCATCAACCGACTGGTGAACGAGCAGACCGAGGTGGGCCTGCTTGTGGCAACTCCCGGGCTTATGGTCACGCTTGCTTTCGCTCCTTTTGTCATCCAACTCCTCTACTCAGGTCAATTTGTACCCGCATACCATGTGCTCCGATGGCAAATTCTCGGGGTTTTCCTCCGGGTGGTTGCCTGGCCGCTGGGGTTCGTTCTCCTGGCCAAAGGGAAAGGGAGAACCTTTTTCTTGTCTGAGTTGACCTGGAATTGTCTCCATCTCACCCTTGTTTGGATTCTTGTGCCGTTATTCGGTCTGGAAGGCACCGGGATCGCTTTCTTTGGGCTCTATGTGTGCTGTACCTTGGGCGTACTGGTGGTGGTCAATAGGATCACCGGTTTTAGATGGTCCTCCGTCAACATCCGGTTGGGCTCGTCTTTCGCAATCATCGTCACTGTCGCTTTTCTTTTGGCCATCCTCCCCCAGAAGAACCACGGCATGGTGGCAAACGGCTGCCTGACAGCCGCCGTCGCCCTCTGGTGCTTGAGGAGGCTTTATACCTTGGTCGGCGCAGCATGGTTCACTGAAGTGGGCCTGAAGATAAAACATCGTCTTGGGTTTTTGAGGTCGTGATATAATAAAATAAGGATACCCTATGACAGCGCGATTTGCTGTTGGTTTTGGTAAATACTGTCTAACCCAGTGCCCCCAATAATATGTCTAACAGCTTTAATTCTATCAAGAGTCATATAAACACATGAATAAAACGCCTCCTGTAGTTAGCATTGTTATACCTTTGTACAACCACGACAAATTTATCATACAATGTCTTGATAGTATTCTCTGCGATGGGTATCCTAATCTCGAGTTAATAATAATAGATGATGGCTCTACTGACAAGTCCTATGAGCTTGCAGCAAACTGGTTGACAAAAAATCAACATAATTTTTTGCGTTGCAAATTGTGGAGGCAACAAAATGTTGGAATAACAGCAACTCTAAACCGGCTCATAGGCCAGGCAAAGGGAGATTTTATTGCTCCTCTCGCCAGTGACGATTATTTATTACCAAGAGGTATTGAAGCAAGAGTCAACTCATTAATCGAAAACCCAAAATGGCTAGCCGTATTTGGGGACTGCCTTGTGGTGGATCACGAAGGCCATCTTATCTGTGAAAGCGGCGTTTTTAAGTTTCACAAGTCCCCAGCAAGACCGTTGGCGTTGCACCATAATAAGCTGATGGGAATGGAGCTCCTTATTAGATGGTCGATCCCTGGTCCCGTCTTTTTAATGCGAAGTTGCACACCTGGGATAGTCGGGAAATATGATGAGTCCGTCAATGTGGAAGACCGTGACTATTATCTACGTTTAGCTGCGAGAAGAGCGTTGGGTTTCGTAAATTATAGAGTTGCCTGCTACCGATGGCACAATAACAACTCCTGCTTAAATAAAGAAACAGTGAGATCTAGAATTAGGTCGTTATCAAAAGCATCGCAAAACGCCGCTAGGCAGGCAACAGGTGTGTTTAAGTATTGCCTCCTCCTGGATTACTACCGGAGAAGCGCTGATGACTGGAGGGGCAAAAAGGGGCGCCAATTATTATCTGCTATACTATGTCATGCAATGATAAAGGCAGGGTGGAGAGCAGCAACTACGTTACATGAATGGCGATACAGAATTGCTAAGACTATATGTAAAGATACAAGGACGCGGCAAAGTTTTACAAAAATTTTCAGGCAGTAAAAGATCTAGAAAAGGACCGTGCATTGCCTAAAAAAGAGATTGGGATTATAATCCCTGCCTACAAGGGGACTTACCTATCTGAAACCCTGGAATCCATCATTTCTCAAACTGATCAGGGTTTCGAGATTTATGTGGGAGACGATTGTAGTCCCGATGATATCGAATCCATCGTGGGGAGGTACTCCAAAGAGAGGAGTATTCACTACCACCGTTTCAATGATCGGTTAGGAGGTATTTCTCTCGCCGGGCATTGGGAGAGGTGCATAAGCTTGGGGAACGAACCCTGGGTATGGCTTTTCTCGGATGATGACGTAATGGAGCCAAGGTGTATAGAGGCGCTAAGAGAACACATCAGAGAAAGTCGTAGCAGATATGAGGTGTTTCGTTTGGATACGCTAATAATAGACGGGACTGGAGAGGTGTATGACATCAATCCACCAAATCCTGAGCAGGAAGGCTGGATGGCATTTCTGTATTTCTGGATCCGGAAACTCCGTCAATGCACTATGCCTGAGTGGGTGTTCTCAAGAAAGGCATTTGAAAGAAATGGGGGGTTTGTCAAGTTTCCCCTTGCTTGGGGGTCTGATGTTGCGACGATTATCAAGCTGGCGGCGCCACATGGAATTAGGACAGTAAAGGGACCTCGAGTACTTTTTCGCAAGAGTGATTACAACATTTCCTCGATTCGCGATAGGGAAGTCGTTAAGAGAAAGATCGACGCGGAGATGCAGTTCGTTCGATGGCTTCACTCTTTCTTAGAGGGCCACCCGGACAGGGAATTTCCTCTAGACGGCGACGTTGTAAAAAAACTTAGTCGAATCTGGTTCCTCGAACGACTGAAGGATCACCATGTGTATCTGGACGTAGGCTTGCTATTGAGAATATTTCGCTTCATGCAAGGGACTTGGCATTATCCCGGTGTTAGGAGCCTTGCTTGGCTTGGAATAATTAATTTTAACGTGGCGCTTTATTTGCTCTATAGAATGGTTAGAAGTAGGAGATGACTGTTTAAAACGGTGTGAATGTAAAGGAACAATGAGGTGGAAAGAGTATCGGTTGTAATACCTACCTATAACCGTGCGCATATGATTTGCCAGACTATCGATAGCGTTCTTGCACAGACTCAACCAGTCGGCGAAATAATCTTGGTTGATGATGGCTCAACCGATAATACGGAAGAGGCGCTAGGTTCATATAGTCGCTACATAACAAAATATATCAAGCAGCCTAATGCCGGGCCGGCAGCGGCAAGGAATCGGGGGATAAAGGAGGCCAAGGGCGAGTTCATAGCCTTCTTGGACTCTGACGATCTTTGGGTACAGAGCAAGACTGAAATGCAGATGGAATGGTTTGCGCAACATGAGCACCTTGATCTTGTTTTTTGCCATATCGGAAACTACCGTGAAAATGATGAAAAGGTGGTTAAGGAGATCAGAAATCCGCGGATCGAGAAGTATCTCATTGCGAACGCCTTTGATCTGCAGGAGATTTTGAATTGCCTGGTTGAGGAAAACGTCATTGGTACTCCGGGAGTGATCGTTCGGCGAGGCTGTATTGATAGGGTCGGGCCCTTTGACGAGCGTCTTAGGAGCTCCGAGGATTTTGACTGGTGGCTCAGGGCCGCAAGGACCTGCCGTTTCGGGTTTGTGAACGCCGTCCTTGTCAAGCGGCGAAGGCATCCAGGCAACCTGGTCAATGATTGGGTGGCGAGAACAGAGTCCCACCTCCGGGTGCTGAGCAAGTTCGCGGCTACGGAGCCAGATCTGCCGGCAGTAACAAAAAGGCTTATTTCTGAGAAAATTTTCGATGGTCATTATGATTTGGGCTCATATTTCTTGAAAAGGAAGAAATTTGCCGAGGCCTATCTGCACTTGAAACAAGGTGTCCCGGCGAAAATTATGAATGGAAAGTGGGCAATAAAGTTCGTTTTGGCTTGGATGACTCACCGGTGGTTAGAACATTGACGCGGAGACTGAGACTGTCCTGAATTAGATGGGGTGTTTGAAGTGAGTATGAAACTGGCGCACAAGGGGTTGCTGTGGCACAGCAGTAATTCCCGGAAAGGAGTGAAATAGCAGATCACCTACTGGCAGAATAATGAAACCGTAGAGCTCAGGGGTGAAGGAGGTCCCCGAGTCGGTGTATTTTAAGCCGCCGGCCCTCTTGCCGGAGGAAACGGCGTGTTTTTTTGCCAAAAAGGTGCAAAGGCTCCCAGTTGACCCGAATTGAAGACAATCGGAGCCCGGCAGAGATGACTCATTTGATGCACCCGGTTCTTCCTCACGAGGTGTCCAAGGCGATAATGGGCACGCATTGAACGAATCCATGCAGGAGAGCACGATAAAGCATTTCCATGGATTCCAGCTTGAAACACTGAAAAAGGGAGCGCATGGCTTCCCAAAGCGCTCTCTTGGTGCCCATTTTTTTCAGGACTGACTGAAACAAGGCGCAACAGAGCTGTTGGATCTGGTCCACCAGAAAAGCCAGCATCATGAGCGTCACAAAGACCGCGCTCAGATGCTCCTTGCCCAGACCGTAATTATGCTCGAGGTGGTAGCCCTGGTTTTTCAAGGTGTTGAAGGTTTCATTCTCAATTCTCCACCGGGCACGACCGGCTCTCATGATCCGGTAGACGTTTCCGTCGCTCAAAGGGATGTCGGTGACCCAGCAGAAGCGGAGCTGCTTATGTTCTCCGGTCATCTCATAGTATTCGAGCAGATTGACCGGAACATCCTGATGGGAGGCGTTGATGGGCAGCCCGTTAACCCATCGGAAATAATGGTATCTATCCGGATGCGTGGAATCCTCGACGACCAGTTCGCCAGCTTCACCCCTCTGGAACGCGCCATCGAATCGGGCAAACAGATGAGCGTGGTTGGATTCTTTGACTGTAAGGATGAAACGGAATCGGTTCTCTTTGAGAAAACGGATGTAGGGGCCGTTGGGGCTGATGGCATCCTGAACCACCACAATATTGAGATGGGGGTGCTCGTCACGGAATTTCAAGAGGAGCCGCCTGCTCGCATTGAGCTCGCAGTCATTCTTACTGGAGCCGTCCTGGCGGGTCATGACTTCGGGAATCAGGGGAATGACTTCCTTGCGCTCCGGGTGCACGAACGCACCCTGAAGCATCTGAAGGTAATAGACGGTCATGCCGGCTGAGCTGGTTTTCTGTTGGCAAAACTCAGCAAACAGATTCTCCGATGAAAAATAGCCCGTTCCATCAAGGGACATGAGGTGGCCTTCCTGGAGGTAGGACATCTTCTCGAAAGCCTTGCCCCTCTGGGCCGCATTGAGAATGGCGTTGTGAGATGGACGCAGTTCGTTGGGAGGCAGGGGATCCAGGATGGTGCGCATCTGGGTGTCGCAAGGAATGGCCTTCATCCTATAGATACTCTTGAGGTTGGCCAGCTCCCGAATCCGCCTTTGGTCAAAAGCCAACAGCGACGGGGACTTGAGAGAAAACATGGCGAATGCCGACATCAGCGCATCTTCGATGGGTATTTGCGCCTTGCCCTTGCGCGTTTCGCCAACCAGCTCAAAAGATCTACGGATAGAGCAAATGAGGGCGTCGGCGCTCAGGTGCTTGCGCACCGTCTTGCGAAGCCGCTTGTCACGCGCGATCTTGTGCTCTCGTCGGAACCGTCTCGGACTCATGGACATTGAACATACACGACTCCGATCCGCTTGTCCCGTCAAAAGTGAATCGCGATGGCTGTCGGCTCAATTTCATTCTTTCGACTACGAAAAACTGAATCGCAGGTCTATGCCCCAAGCAGCTTTATCGAGTCTGCGGGAATTGCTGGTGGCACAGGGGATAAACGGAAATCAGAGGCAAGGAGGGGGCGCTTGGACGGCCTAACGGTTCTTCGTTTCGCCCATGCCTTCGAGACGGGGGGAGGGACGGAGCGTTATTTGGAGGATCTGGACCGGGTGCTTCTCGAACGGAATCCCATGAGGATCATCCGTCTTTACATTGCTGCTGATCGGAATGAATTATCGGAACGTACGGAATACATGGGACAGGGGGAACTGATTCGGGTTCCGCTTCCTCTGCCCGAGGGCGAGAGTATTCAGTCGGCAAGCGATGAGGAGCCGACCGGCATTAACCCGAAGCGTTTGTTCAGGGATTGGGTGCTGTATAATCCATTTGTCTGGAATGTCTGGACCAGGAACTTCCTCTTGAATTGGAGAGTGCCAAGAAGGAGAGGACAGGTGGTCGGCGCAGGGGCTAAAGTGGAAGAGATGATTGGCCGCTACCGTATTGACTTGATCATGCTCCATTTCATGGGAGGCGCAGATGCTGACGAGATTGTGGAACTGGCCCGACGGCGGGGGGTGCCCTTTGCTGTATTGAACCACTATTCCAATGACAGGTTCCTGCACCTTTCCATCCGCAAGCATGCGTTGCTTGCCGATGGTGTCGCGAGCGTAAACGGCCTGGGGGTTCCTCGTTACTTGAGAGGTCGCTTGCAGAATTTGGCAGACGGCATTGACACGGATTTCCTCATGCATGAAAAGGCCTGTCCCCTGCCCGTTGAACCGGGGCCCCCGGTGATCCTTCTCCCGGCCCGCATAGTAAAGGCAAAAGGTCATCTTGATCTAGTGAGAGCCGGTGCTATGTTAAGAAGCCGAGGTGCGGATTTCCGGATTGCCTTTGCGGGCCGGGTGGATTCCACTCGATTCGAACATGAACTTCGCGATGAGATCCTGCGCCATGAACTGGCGGACAGAGTGCAGTTTCTCGGTGTCCTTTCGCAGCAGGCGCTGCGGGACTGGTACGCAGCGAGCACGGTCCTGGCGTTTCCCACGTACCACCATGAGGGTTTGCCGAGAGTCATTGTCGAAGCCCAAGCCATGAAGGTTCCCCCTGTGGCCTACGCAACGGGAGGCGTACCGGAAGGGCTGATTCCGGGAAGGACGGGGTTTCTTTTGCGAACCGGGGATGTTGAAGGCCTGGCGGCAAGGATCGCGGAACTGCTCCAGAACCCGGAACTGCGGCAGCGAATGGGCGAGGAAGGAAGGCGCTTTGTCGAGGAGCGCTACAGCCTGGAAGCCCTGGCACGGCGCCATGAGCAGTTCTATTTGCAGGTTCTTGATTCGGCCAGAGCTCCTGGCCGTGGTACGCCGCAACGTCCAAATACCGACCATTGATAGAATCATATAAATCATTTCGTGGAATTCAAATGGTTGAGTTGATCACAGCAAGAAACATAGTGTTCTCACTGCTACTTGTTATCTTTCCTTACGTCGGCGATATAGCTCTCGGTAACGAGCCTGAGACGGTACTTGTGGACATTGAAAATGGCAATTACCTCGACATGACAGGAGTTCAACTCGCATGCGATTTGCTCGGTATTAAGGTGCGATCTGTTTTTCTTGGAAGGAAAGGCGATGGGGTCCGGAAAGAGCGGTATGTACTAGATGACGGAGACGTTTTGATTGTTACAGCTCGAGCACTCGAACACTTGGATGAAAACCTTGTCGCACGCTTGGGGATTCGGAAAGGGAAAGCGAAGATACTTATTCTTGGGATCGAGCCAACCACGGACAGCGCTTAACTGGAAAAATGGTCGGAAGGAAGGATAAAGCAGTGCCGTCCGTTCGACATTCAAACTCCGGCGGCATCAATTAGGGTATCGGAGAGAAATGACATTTCCTTGGAGCTTGGGGGGATGGAGTACCCCATGGCGGAAAGAGGTTCGAGATCCATTAATGGCTTCGAGTTGGATCCGCCCATCAGAGCCGCCGCTCTGATGGACGTGGTGGATGCGGACGGGAAGGCCTTGGGTCCGGTTTTTGTGAAGTGCGATACATCGGAACGAAGCTTATTTTTTCTATCCTCCCTCGGATGCAGTCCGGGGAGAGACGGTGGAACCGGCTTCGTGGAAATTGCGCCGATTTTGATGTTTCTGAAGCACTCGTTTGGAGACCGGTCCTGGCACGGTGTAAAGGACTACGCAAACTTGACGATCGACGACCCGTGGCTCCGCGAGCCTTACGGCCATGTGAGTTTTTCAGGCCTATGCAAGGAGGCGAAGAAAGCACGCTTCCATGCAACCATCGGATTCATCCCCTATCACTACAACCGAAGCGAAGACGATGCCGTGGCTGTGTTCCGGGAATGCCGAGAAAACCTGTCCATGTCGGTCCATGGCAATAACCATGATTTCCGGGAGTTCGAACGGGCGGGCGATCACTCGGCAGACGAGATGAGAATCCTGCAGGCCGTTGAGCGAATGAACACGTTCCAACGAAGGACAGGCATTCCGTATGACCGTGTCATGATCTTCCCTCGAGGGATCTTCACGTCGGACAGCTTGAGACTCCTCAAGGAACACAATTTCCTGGCGACCCTTAACGCAACCTCTGGGCCAGTGGACGTGAAAGATCGAAAAAGCGATGTGGATGAGATCCGAGGACTCACTCTCGATGTTGCAAATTTCCCCTCGGTCAAGCGGGCCATGTTGCCCCAGGGCGGAATCGACAGGCCCGTGCCCATGAGCCTCAAATCCTGGATCGCGATCAGATTGTTCCTCGATGTCCCGGTGCTTTTTGCCACCCATCACGACTACTTCAAGGATGGAATGGATGCCTTCAACCCGGTAGCCGACGCCGTCAACCGGGCGCAGCCGGAGGTGGTGTGGGCGAGCCTGGGGGAGATTGCGAGGCGCCTCTATTTCCAAAGGCGAATCACCGAGCGGGAAATTGAGGTCCAGGCATTTTCGAGCCACGTCATGATCAGAAACACCCATCCATTCGAGATGAACTTCAAGGTTCGAAAGCAGGAGGATTTTTCCATACCGATTCAAGCAGTGAAGGTGGATGGCGAGGACCACGAGTATCATCGAGAGGATGGTCATATCTGTGTTGACCTCGCCATTGCCCCGGGTTTTGAAAGGAGTGTGCAAATCCTCTACGGCGACCCCTCTCAAGCTGTATCCGTCGATGTTTCCGAGAGCGATCTGCAGGCGAGCGTTATCAGGTTTCTATCGGACTTCCGTGACAATACGTTGTCACGGAGCCCCTATACGGAAAAAGCAGTTGTCCTGTTCTATGGGCTGGGCGGTGTCAAGGGCGTCGGCCTTGGCGCCCTGGGGATGATCGCCTTGGGGTTGCCGGTCCTGATCCTGCTAGTCGGAAGGCGGAAGCGGGCGAACCGTCCCCATGACCCCACTTGATAGCGCGTGAACCGTTTCGCCCGATCACTCGGAACACCCGCCCGGCGCAATCCCGCAGCGAAGTCCCGAAATAACCGGCCAACCCCTTCCAGCGAATCGTTGAATTGCCTCCCAAGCTGGCCCTGCTCATTGCGCTTGCCTTCATTGCCTTCGTTTTCGTTGCAGAACGAAAACGCAATGTTGACGTTTCGCCTGCGCTGTTTTGGGTGCTGCTCTGGTGCCTGGTCGCCGCCTCGCGTCCCGTGGGGATGTGGCTGTATCTGTGGGGTGTACCGGCCCTCGGTTCCGATGACCCGACGGAAGGAAGTCTTCCCGAAAGGCTCTTCTACGGCACCCTCATGCTCATCGGGATGTTTTTGCTTGCGCGAAGACGGTTCGAGCCGGCTGCATGGGGAAGAGATAATATCTGGATACTGTTGTTGTTTTTCTACATGGCGGTCAGCATCGTGTGGTCGGACTACCCGATGGTTTCCTTCAAGAGACTGGTCAAGTCTTTCGGGGCGATGATCATGGCCCTGGTCGTGCTCACGGAAGCCAATCCCATGGAGGCGGTTTCCGCGGTGCTCCGCAGATGCGCGTACATCCACATCCCGCTTTCCGTAATCGTCATCAAGTATTTCCGCGACATCGGCGTCAGTTTCAGCTATTTCGGGGAGACTTCTTGGGTGGGAATCGCGACCTCGAAGAACACGTTGGGCCAGGTGGCGGCCGTGAGCGCCCTCTATTTCATCTGGGAGTGGCTCCGGAATGCCGGCAACAAGGAAGGGCGCGTCATTCGGGCCTTGTATCTCGTCATGAGCCTCTGGTTGTTGAAGGGCGCCGATGATTCGGTGAGCATGACGTCCCTCACCGTTTTTGCTCTCTGTCTGTTCGTGTTCTGGCGATTGCAGCGTTTCGAGGCGCGCCCGCTTGAAGGCGGGCGTTTTTTCGTGGCGATGAGTGTCATGATTCTGGGGATGTTGGGTTTTTTCATCACCCACTCCCTGGTCCATTTTCCCGAGGATTCCCTGTTCGGCGCGGCCGTCAAGGCGCTCGGGCGTGACATGACGTTCACGGGGCGGACGGAGATCTGGCACGACGTCTATCAAGTCGCCTCCCGGAGCCCCCTGGTTGGGGTGGGGTATGGCGCTTTCTGGATCGGCAGACTGGCCAACATTCCATGGACGGAGCAGATGACCTGGACCCTGGGGCAGGCTCACAACGGGTATGTGGACACGTACCTCCAATTGGGCTGGGTGGGAGTGTTCCTGCTGCTGGCCGTGATCGTTTCCGCCATGCCGCGAATTGTGCGCTCATTCCATGTCGATTTCGAGTACGGGCGATTCCGCATGACCTTCTTTCTGGTCATTCTTTTTGTAAACATCACGGAATCGACCTTCCTGAGAGGGGAACACTTCCTGTGGTTTCTCTTCCTGCTGACGGCTCTTTCTCTACCATGGACCGGCAACCAAACCGTCGATGCCGCAGTGGAAGCCACAGCCCCAAGAGCCATGCCCTCGACCAAGACAAGAGCCGGAGCCTAGAGATTGCAGACGTCCCCCCCTGCCCGTGCGGAATCATCCAAGTCGGCCGTCATCGTCCCCCATGGGTTCGAGCCG